>Ga0315284_10012409_pt1 | contig 12132 bp, 10 predicted proteins | sample YL17G09_16_MG_FD_203696 | JGI IMG/M metagenome (GOLD analysis project Ga0315284, IMG submission 203696) | Sediment microbial communities from Yellowstone Lake, YNP, Wyoming, USA - YL17G09_16 | ecosystem: Environmental > Aquatic > Freshwater > Lake > Sediment | place: USA: Wyoming | collected...
GCGGTCGGGGATGCGCGGACGGTGAGTGCCCAGCGGATGCGTGGGCGCTGGCGGCAGCAAGGGCTCGATCTTCTGCCACAGCCAGTCCGGCGTGCGCCAGCCGTCGTCGCGCTCGATAAGTCCCATGGAAACCTCCTCGAAGGCCGGTCACTCGGTCCGCTCGGGGAGGAGATTCGCCGCAGCTGTCCGCGCTCCTACAGGGATAGGTCCTTAGCGGCCGCACACCGCTGGGCGTGCGCTGGCCGCGGCGCGGCGGCGGTGGTATCCTGCCGCTCCCGTCCCCGCTCGTGCGTGCGAGGGCGCAGCCACTCATGAGCATCGTCACCTTCAACAACGTCGAGAAATCCTTCGGTGGGCAGCGCTTGTTCACCACCGTCGCCTTCGCCATCGACGGGCACGACCACGCCGTGCTCGTCGGCCGCAACGGCACCGGCAAGACCACGCTTCTGCGCCTCATCTCGGGCGACGAGCACGCCGACTCAGGGACCATCGCGCGGGCGCGCGGAAGGCGCGTGTGGCTGCACGAACAGACGCCGGAGCTCGAGCGCGACCGCCCCGTGCGCGACTACCTCCTGGAGGCGTTCGGCGAGGCCGTGCAGCTGGAGGAGGCGCTGCGCGTCACGGAGGAGAGCCTCTCCGGCCTCGCCGAGCACAGTCCCGAACTGCGCGACACGATGAAGACGTATCAGCAGCTGCAGCGCCGCTTCGAGGCTGCCGGAGGCTACGCCTATCGCATCCGCCTGAGCGGCGTCGTCGAGGGCCTCGGCCTGCCCGACGAGATGCTCGAGCGCGACCTGCTGTCTCTCTCCGGCGGCGAGCTCACGCGCGTCACGCTGGCGCGCGCGCTTCTCGCCGACGCCGACCTTCTGCTGCTCGACGAGCCCACCAACCACCTCGACATCGACTCGGTGGAGTGGCTCGAAGGCTTCCTGGCCGAGTACCCGCGGGCCTTCATCCTGGTCACCCACGACCGCAGGCTGCTCGAAAAGGTGGGCCAGCGCGTGCTGGCCGTCGAGCACGAGCACGTCGAGGCTCAGGGGGGCGATTTCGCCACCTATCTGCGCGAGAGGGAGGCGCGCCTCGATCTGATGCGGCGCGAGTACGAGCAGGACCTCGAGAAGATCGCCCAGCTGCAGCGTTTCTACGACCGCTTCCACGCCAAGAAAGACAAGGCGAAGCAGGCCAAGGCCAAGCTCACGCAGATCGAGCGCATCAAGCGCGGGCTGCGGGAGCCGCCCAGGCAGACGAAGAGCTTCAAGCTCGGCCTCCCACAGCCCAAGCCCTCGGCGCGTGTGGTGCTCGAGATGAAGACGCCGGCGCTCTGCGTCGGCTCCGCCGACGACCCGGCCGGCGTCCGCACCCTCGTGCGCGACGTCGACATCGTGCTGGAGCGCGGCGAGAAGGTCGCGCTGCTGGGTGCCAACGGCTCGGGCAAGACCACGCTGGTCGAGACGGTGGCCGGGCTGCGCAGCCTCAGCGACGGCGCCGCGCACCTCGGCCACAACGCGCGCGTCGCCTACTACTCGCAGCAGGGCCGCGAGCTCACGGAGACGGACACGTGCCTCGAGACCGTGCTCCCCTTGGTCGGCCACGACGAGGAGCAGGCGCGCAAGCTCCTCGGCCGCTTCCAGTTCGGCCCCGACGAGGTGGAGAAGCGCGTCGAGATGCTGTCGGGCGGCGAGCGCAGCCGGCTCCGCCTGCTGACCCTGCTCGTCGGTGACGCCAACTTCCTTCTCCTCGACGAGCCCACCAACCACCTCGACATGGGCTCCGTCGAGGCGCTCGCCGACGCCCTCGAGGACTACACCGGGACCATCCTCCTCGTGACCCACGACCGGCATCTGATCGACCGCGTCGCCTCGCGCGTCCTGGAGATCCACGACGACGAGCTGCTGAACCATCTCTCGTCCGGGCGCTACTGGGAGGCGCGCAGCGCACGCCTCATCGGTGGCGCCGACGCGGTGGCCGCGGCCGGCGGTGGGGCCGGCGGCCGCACCGCCGCCGCGCCCACCGGCGGGGCCAAGGCCCACCAGACCAGAGAGACCGCGGAGGAGGCGCGCCGCAGGCGCGCCCGCCTGCGCGGCGTCGAGGCCGCCGTCCTGCGCGCCGAGAGGCGGCTCGGCGAGATCGACGCCGACCTCGCCGAGCCGCACACCTACGCCGATCGCGACGTACTCAACCGTCTGCTCGACGAGCGCGGTGTCGTGGAGGGTCAGCTGCAGCGCGAGTACAAGACCTGGGAGGAACTGGTCGACGAAGCGGGCTGAGCCGCGCCCGTCGCCCGCCCGGGGCTCGGCGCGATGACCCACCGTGCTACGCTGGGGACGATGGCCCGTCGCACGACTCCCCACGACCCGCGTGACCTCTATCGGGCGACCGTCGCCGAGCTCCAGGAGCGCATCCTCGGCTGGTACGCCGTCCACGGCCGCGACCTGCCCTGGCGGCGCACCACCGACCCGTACGCCATCCTCGTCAGCGAGATCATGTTGCAGCAGACGCAAGTGCCCCGCGTGATCCCCAAGTTCGCGGCGTTCCTCGCAGCCTACCCGCGCCTCGAGGACCTGGCGGAGGCGCCTCTGGAAGACGTGTTGCGCCTCTGGAAGGGCCTCGGCTACAACAACCGCGCCCGTCGCCTGCGCGACTGCGCCGCGGCGGCGGTCGCCGCCGCCGGCGGCGGCCCCGCCGAACTGCCGCGCTCCTTCGACGGCCTGCGCGAGCTACCTGGCATCGGCCCCTATACGGCGCGCGCCGTGCTGGCGTTCGCCCACAACGACGATGTCGCGGCGGTGGACGCCAACGTGCGCCGCGTGCTCACCCACGAGTTGAGCCTCCCGGCCGACCTCGGCGACAGGGAGCTTCAGAAGGTCGCGGAAGCCGTGCTCCCGCGCGGCCGCAGCCGCGACTGGCACAACGCGCTCATGGACTACGGCGCCCTGGTGCTCACGGCGCGAGCCACGGGCATCGCGCCGCGCACCCGCCAGGGCGTCTTCGAGGGGTCGCGGCGCTGGTATCGCGCGCGCCTGCTGCAGGCGCTGCTCGAGCGCGGGCCGCAGCACCTGGACCAGCTCGCTGTGGCGCTCGACGTGACTCCCGAGGTCGCGGCCGAGCTGGCCGACCTGCTCACGCGCGACGGTCTCGTGCGCCGCGACGGCGACTGCGTGCAGGTGGCGTGAGCAGAGGCGCCGGTGGGCAGCTTGGGCGCGAACAACGTCGCCGGGGAGGTCGCGTGATCAACGATGTCGACATCGTCGCCGTGCCCGAGCAGGCCGTGGTCTGCCTGCGCCGGCGAGGGCCGCTGAGCGAGATCGGCGCACGCGTGCGCCGCCTGCGCGAGCTCGTCGCACACGCGGGCCTCACCGCGGCGGCCCCATGATGGCGCGCTTCTACGACAGCGATGCGGCGCGCCCGGACCTCGACTACGACGTCTGCCTCCCGGTGCGGCCCGCCGCGGACGGCTCCGTCCCCGACGCCTTGGGCGAAGCCCGCGGCGAGTTGATCCCTCCTCATCACGCGCTGAAAGCGGTCCACACGGGTCCTCACGACGCCATGCAGGACGCCTGGCGCGCCGTGGACGCGGCCCGCGCGGCCCTCGGCTACACGGCGTCCGGGCCGTTCACCGAGGCATTCGTGAAGGGCCGGGAGAGCGCAGCCGACCCGGACGGGTTCGTCACCGAGGTGCGCCTGCCCTGCGCCCGCTGAGCGGCTGCGTCAGGTCCTGAACATGGTGAGCAGGAACACCAGTTCCTCTCGCGCCTGCACGGCGTGCTTGAGGTCGGCCGGCATGTAGTAGAGCTTGCCGGGGCCGGCCTCGTACTCCACGCCGTCGAGCACGACGGCTCCGCGCCCGCGGAGGATATGGATCACGGCCGGCACGCTGGCGGTGTGCTCGCTCAGCTCCTGCCCCGGCGCGAAGGTGAAGTGGATGATCTTGTGGTGTTCGTTCTCGACGATCGACTTGCTGACGATGCCCTGATCGGCGACCTGGGCCATCGCCTCGAGATCGGCGACGATCGGCTGTGCTGGTTCCATGAGTGCCTCCGGGATCCGCTGCGTTGCTGTCTCTCCACTGACCGTACCCGGGGAGAGCCCCGCGCCACCTTGATCTTGGTCAGGCGGCCTGTTTGACACAATCGACAGAGGGGTATATAGTTTGTGCGTCATTACACAACATGATTGTTTTTCATTCGAAGGAGGGTCGCCATGACGGTTCCAGTTCTTCCCACGATCAAGCGCTTCTTTGAGGGTACAGCCAACGCGGTGTTCGCTCCTTCGGGTGCTGCGCGCGAGCACAGGCGCTCCCTGGACTTCATGAATGAGGACCTGACCGGCAGCGCCCGGTTCTACGCACGTTGAACAGAGAGACGGTGAGCATCATGCAGAATCGAGTATTTCGTTCGATCAGTCGTTTCTTCGAGGGCACCGGCGGCGTCGTCGGGACTCCTTCAGGCGATGCCCGCGGGCACATCCGCGTCTACACGCACGACACCGTGACGCGAGGCCGCAACTTCTAGCTCCGCAGACCACCCTCAGACCCGCGAGCGACTCCCCCCCGGTCGCGAGCGCTGCGACACAAGGCCTCCCGCTCCCTGGCCCGGCCCCGAGATGCCAGGGAATCAAGCGGGAGGCCTTCTCCTCTCTACAGAGAGAAGTACGCCGGGAAGCGGCGCGGCTTCTTCTTGCGCCGCTGATAGGTGTGCGCCAGCTCGATGAAGATGCCGACGTCGCGCTCCAGGTCGCCCTGGGTGCCGTCGAAGTAGAAGGTGCGGATGGGCATGTTGTCGAGGTCCTTCCGCAGGCTCGGGTACACGGCCTCGGTGACGATGCCGTTCATGCACGTGAACGGGCTGATGTCGATGATGCCATCGGCGCCCTTGCCGTAGAGGTAGATCGCCTTGCCGCTGCTCAGCACCATCTCGCCGAGCGCGCCGGTGTACGGCAGGTAGGGAAAACTCATCTCGAGCACGTCGCGCACGCCGGCCGGCTCCTCGTAGCCGACGAAGTCGTCGGCGAAGGGGTGGTACAGCGCGTGCTCGTCGCGGCGCATCACCTTGCTCTTCATGAAGCGGTAGGCGTTGTCTTTGGAGATGCGCCGCCCTTCGTCGATGAGACGGCGGCGCTGCTCGTCGTCGGTGTACCACACCCACTCGCCGATGTCCGCCAGCCAGCACTCCCCGCCCTGCTCCTCGACCACGCGGATGAGGTCGAAGTTGGAGAAGGTGTTCTGGCGGCAAAAGATCTCGCCGACCACACCGATGAGCGGGCGCGGGCGGTCGTAGGCGGCCGGCACCGCGCGAAAACGATCGCGGGCACGCACCATCGCCGGGAGGATGGCGGCCATGCGCTCCTTGTCCGACACGCCGTTCAGGCTGACGGCCGCGCCGACCTCTTCCACGCTCAGATGATAGGCGGCGTCGGTGCTGCCCATCTCCTGCTCGTAGGGCCGTGTCTTGAGGAGGAGCTTCATGAGGATGTCCTGCGCGAGGACGCCGCGCCAGGCGGTGCGGATGAGGTCGCTCGAGTAGCTGCCGATGGACGAGTACCCGTCGCTCGAGGTGATGCTCACGATGGGCACGTCGCTGTACCCGAGCTCGGCGAACTTGGCCTTGATGAGATGCAGATACTGGCCGAAGCGGCACGGCCCGTTGGCGGTGGGCATGAGGAAGGCCACGTTGTCGCGACCCTCGTCCTCGATGATGCGCAGAAAGTCGCCGATGGTGATCTTCTGCGGGTAGCACTCGTCGCCGGAGGTGACGCGGCTGCCGAGCTCCAGCGTGCGTTCGTCGGAGTCGCTGGTGGGCCAGGCGTCGAAGCCGATGGAGCGGATGGCCGCCGCGAGCAGGTAGCTGCCGCCGTAGGGCATCTGCGGCAGGTACAGGCGGCGGCCCTCGAGGCCGAAGTCCTTGATGGCGCGCTTGATCTGCGCGTCCTGGACGAGGTCAGTGGACGACACCGGCCACCTCCTCTGCGGGCGCGCAGGCGTGGTCGCGCGCTTCACCGGCCTGCGACCACCAGCGCAGGAAGCCCTTGCTGTCGAGGTAGGCCTCGCAGCGCGTCATGGCCCCGGCGTCGTTCTGGTGCTCGTCGAACTGCAGCGTGAGGAACGGTTTGCCCGAGGCCTCTCGCACGTAGTGCTTGATGTACGAGTCCGGCCCGCACTTGAAGTTGGTCAAGTAGATGAGGTGCAGGTGCTCGTGGCCGCGCACGTAGGTCGCCGCCTGGAGGATCTTGCGCCCGTAGTTCCAGTACATGTTGGGCACCACGGGATCGATGTCGATGCCCTTGATGGGCAGGAAGTCGATCGGGATGAGATTGACCCCGTAGAACCTGCGCAGCTTGCGCGGGATGTCCATGTTGATGCCCTTGTCGTACATGTTGTACGGGCGGCCGATGAGGACGATGCCGAGCTCGCCGGCCTTCTGCAGCGCTTCCAGCGCTTCCAGGCCGGCGCCCAGCAGCGCCTCGCGAAACTCGTCCTGGGCGACGTAGGCGCGGCCCAGCGCAGCGCGCACCCGCGCCTTGCTCACGCCCAGCTGCGCGGCCATGCCGGCCATGTCGCGCACCAGGGCTTCGCGCCCGTCGCGGAACATCACCCGGGGCAGGAGCATCTTGTCGCGCTGCTCCTCCATGCCCGGGGCGGTACGGACCACGAACGGCAGCGTCTGGCCCCAGGGGCAGGCATGCGAGTTGTAGGCCGTGAACTCGGTCTCTTCGTTGACCTGGTTGGGCAGGAACACCCAGTCGACGCCCTCGCGCAGCAGCCACTGCACGTGGCCGTGGGCCACGCGGACGGGGAAGCACGGCTCGGCCACCGTGAGATCGACCCCGGCCTGGCGGATCTGCTTGTCGCTCTCCGGCGACAGCACGGGGCGGAAGCCGAGCTCGGCGAAGAACGTCGCCCAGAAGGGCAGCCGGTCGTAGGTGTACATGCTGCGCGCGAGGCCGACCGTGGGCGCCGACTCGCCGACGCGCTCTCGGGCGGCCTCGTAGGGCGCCAGCAGGCGCTCCTCGCGGAACGCGACGAGGTCGGCGATCACCGGCTCCTTGTCGACCTTGGCCGGCTTGCGGTAGCGATCCGAGCACTTGTCGCCCCAGTAGGTCTTCTGACCCTCGATGGTGAACTGGCGCACGTCGCACTCGTTGGAGCAGGCCTTGCAGACGAAGTCGACGACAGTGTAGTCCACGGCGCCCAGGTCCCAGCCACGGAAGGAGCTGCGCGCGCCGGTGCGCTGCGTGCGCTCGCGGGCGAGGAGCGCCATGCCCAGCGCGCCGATCACGCCGTTGTACGGCGGCACGATGATCTCCTGGCCGAGGATCTGGCTGAAGGCCGCGGCCACGGCGTCGTTGTATGCCGTGCCGCCCTGGAAGAAGATGCAGTCGCCGATCGTGCGCTCGCGCACGAGGCGGTTCAGGTAGTTGGTGGCGATCGAGAAGGCGAGACCGCCCACCAGGTCCTCGCGGCGCGCGCCACGCTGCTGATACGCCATCACGTCGCGTTCCATGAAGACCGTGCAGCGCTCCCCGAGCCTGATTGGCGCCGGCGAGCCCAAGGCCAGCCGCGCGAACTCGTCGATGATGTTGATGCCGAGCTTCTCGGCCTGCTCTTCGAGGAACGAGCCGGTGCCCGCGGCGCAGGCCTCGTTCATGGCGAAGTCGACGACGATGCCGTCCTGCAGGCTGATGAACTTGGAGTCCTGGCCGCCGATCTCGAAGATGGTGTCGACCTGACGGCCGATCTGGCGGCCGATGAAGTCGGCGCCCGTCTTGTGGGCGGTGATCTCGTCGGTGATGATGTCGGCGCCGCAGAGCTCGCCGATGAGCTCGCGCCCGGAACCGGTGGTGCCGACGCCCAGAAGGTTGATGCGCGCGCCGATCTCGTCGCGGATGTCGATAAGACCCTTGGTGACCACTTCCACGGGGCGCGCGTCGGTCTTGGTGTAGATCTCCTTGATGACGCGGCCCTCGTCGTCGACCACCACGAGGTTCGTGGAGACCGAGCCGATGTCGATGCCCATGTAGGCGTCGACGACGCCGCCGTTGGCGCCGAAGTCGAACGGCTGCGCCATGTCGCGGAGCAAGACGACCTTGTCCATGCAGAGCGGCTCGGTGACCGGGAAATCGGCGGCCGGCAGACGGCTGGCGTCGAGCGCGCCCATGGCGGCGCGCGCGTCCTCGTAGTCGGCCTCCATAAGCGCGGCGCCGACGGCGCCCAGAGACGCGTGGAACTCCGGCACGAAGAGGTCGCCCTGCTCCAGGTCGAAAGCCTCGCGCAGCGCCTGCACGGCGCCCCTGTTGGCCGCGACCCCGCCGATGAACGCGATAGGCGGTTGCACGACCTTGCCCTTGGCGATCGTGCCCTTGAAGTTGCGCATCACGGCGTCGCAGAGCCCGCGCAGGACCTCGGGCGGCTCGTACCCCTTTTGCTGGGCGTGGATCATGTCCGACTTGGCGAACACGCTGCAGCGGCCGGCGATGCTCGCCGCCTTGCCGGCATCGAGGACGATGTCGCCGACGTCCTCGATGTCGTAGAGCAGGCGGCTCGCCTGCTGGTCCATGAAGGAGCCGGTGCCGGCGGCGCAGTCGCCGTTGGTCTGGTAGTCGACGATGCCGGCGCAGCGCGCCTCCTCGCCGGTCTCCAGACGGATGAACTTGGACGTCTCGCCGCCCATCTCGAAGATGGTCTGCGTCTCGGGGTGCAGCGCGCTGATACCGCGCGTGATGGCCTTGAACTCGTTCTCGAAGCTCGCCTCGAGCGCCTGGCTGATGAGCCGGCCGCCCGAACCGGTGACGCGCACGCCCGCGATCTGGCCCTCGGGCAGCACGGCCAGCAGCGCGTCGAGAAGGGCCTGAGTGGCATCGCCGGGGCTGCCCTTGATGCGCGTGTATCGGGCGACGAGGACCGGCCTGCCCTCAGCCACCGTAAGACCCTCGCGAGGGGTCTGGAAGAGGCCGGGGTGCCGGGTGAGCAGATCGGTGTACAGAGCGTGGTCGTCGACCTCGCCGGCGAGCGCGGCTTTGAGGCTGATGCAGCCGATGTCGATGCCGAGTGAAGTCATGGGTGGGTGACGTGTACCTCCTGCGGGCGAAACCCGCCTCGCCGACTGCAGAGCTTACCGTTCGCGGCAGGCCGTCGCAAGCTGACGGAAGAAGACTACTTTAGTCTTGAATCGCAGTCAACGGGAGCCTTCTCCGGGCGATGATCGTGTACCTCGCGCCGCCGCGAATGTCATCCCCGGGGCCGCATCGTGAGCCTGTGCGGCCGGCCGGCGCGCCGCTACCATGCTGTCACGGCGCGCCGGCCGGCCGCTCTCCGTCAACCACACCAGTGGGAGCATCCGTGAACGACTCGACCACGCTCACCAATCGCGAACGCCGCGAGAACGTCGCGTTTCTCGGGCAAGCCTTCGCCGCAGCTCAGCGCCAGCCGGCCGAGGTCCTCGACGCCGACGAACGCGAGCGCTTCGCCGCCGAGCCGGCCGCTCAGCCCGGGCTCTTCTTCAAGCTGCTCTGCTACGGCGCCCTGGCGGCGCAGCCGGCGCCGGAAGCGGTCGTCGACGCCGACTGGCGGCGTCTCGAGACCGCCGGCGTCATCGACGCCCTGTTCGCCGACGAGTTCGACCTCAAGCGCTACGCCCTCGACCCTCCCGTGTCCCGCAACGACAGCAAGGGCAAGGTGATCGACTTCACGCGGCTCGCCGAGGCCCGCGAGACATGGAGCCGGCTCCTGCCCCAGCCGGTCGATCCAGACGTCGCCGTCGACGTGCTTCACGCGGCCTCGGGCGGAGCCCTCAAGTCGCGCGCCTTCTGGGCGGTGCGCGAGATGCGCCGCTACGGCCTGTGGGACGACGACGCGCTCGACCGCTTCGCGTGCGTCCCGGACGGCCGCGTGCGCAAGCGCGCCGTGCGCATGGGGCTCATCGACCTGCCCGAGAAGGCCGACACCTTCGCCGACATGAAGGCGGTGTCGCGCGCCTTGCACGCCGTGCTTCGCCTCGGCAAGGCTCCCGACGGCGTCTTCGACCTGCCGATCAGCATGGCCCGGCAGCGCTGCGAGATCTGCGACGCCGCGCGCATGGCCGCCTGCCCCATCCCCCACTGCCGCTGGCGGCGCGAACACGCCGACGCCTGAACCAGGCCCGCCGCACGCGGACCGCCGGCCGGGGACATCGCCCCCCGGCCGGCGGTCCCAGAGCGGCGTGAGCCTCGTCCGAGGTCCATGCCAGGCTCGGGCGGCGGCTCCACTTGTGAAGTCAGGTACATGCCCCACCCCCGTCTACTGCGCACGCCCGATGCTCGTGCTGCCTCAAAAGGGTGATAACCACTTAGGGAGCCGTGTGCAGCGGCCCCACGTCAGCGGAGAAAGGGGGCATCGTGGGCGGATGGGAGATCCTCGCTTGGCTCGTCATCGCACTCGTGACCGTGCTCCGCGTCGCGCTCGTGGTCGGGATCGTCGCCCTCATCGTCGCCATCGTGCGCGGCGTGCGGGCGCGCGAGCCGGCTTCGCACGCATTCTGAGCAAGAGCCGTCGAGCACGGGCCCGATCCCCGGGTCCGTGCTTCAGCGCACCTTCAGCATCGTGACCCCAGCAGAAGCCTCCGGGTTGCCTCCGCGATCGACGGCGTGGAAGGTGAGCGTGTAGGTGCCTCGCGCCGGCGGCTTCCACGAGCAGGTCGTCGTCTTGCCCTGCGTGACCCATCCACAGTCCACGGTGGCCACGGCGCCTGCGGCCGCGTCGCTCACCGTGACCGTCACCTTCACGGTCGGGCTGTACAGGTCTCGCACCGAGTAGGCGACCTTCGCGGTCTTCCCGAAGGTCGAAGACGCGGTGGCGGGCACCGTAAAACGCGGCGCGAAGCGATCGACCGTGACCGGCTCAGACACGGACGTCGCGCCGATGCTCCCGAGCGCCGTCACGCGAAGCTCGTACTTGCCGCTGACTGCAAACGCCCCGCCGGCGACCTTGCCGTCCCAGGTGACCGACTGCGGACCGGCAGCAAGCTCGCCGGCCTTGATGGTGCGCAGCACGTCCTCCCCAAAGACCAGCGCCAGGGTGATGTCTGCCCGACGCGTGAGTTTGAACGCCACGGCGACCGTGTCGCGCGCGCCGTCGCCGTTCGGAGAGCAGGTCTGCGGGCTGACGCCCGGGAAGCCGAGCGTGCGGTCGACCACCACGGAACGCCTGACCTTGGCGCTGTTGCCTGCCAGGTCGAGCACGGCGATCTCGACGGCGATGCGACCCTCCGGCGCCGCCACAAGCTTGCCGCCCTCGCTGATGCGCCCGTCCCAGACCACCGTCTGTGCCGACGCGGTAACGGCGCGCCAGTCGGTGAGCCGGCGCAGGACCTTGTCTGCGTCGCCGATCACCGAGACGCGCGCCGTCCCGCTCTCGCCCGGCACGAAGCGCACCTTGGCGCTGTCGGCCTGCCCGTCGCCGTTCGGGCTGAACGGGTTCGGAGCGACCTCGGCGCTGTCGAGGCGCGGCGGCGTGGTGTCGATGTGCACGTCCACCGTCGCCGGCCGCGCCTCGCCGCGCGCGCTCTTCGCACTCGCGACCAGCGTGTACGTGCCGTCGGGCAGATCGCGACCCTCCTCGTCCTTGCCGCTCCAGGTCGCGGCGGCGCCGGTGCCCTGGCCGCTCACGCGCCGCACGACGACGCCGCTCGAATCGCGGATCTCGATGCTCCAGGCGGCGGCCTCCGAGACGGTGAAGCCCACCTCGGCCTTGTCGCGCACGCCGTCGCCGTCGGGGCTGAAGTAGGCGCCGGCGACAGCGAACCCGTAGATCTTGGGCTGACCCATGGCGGCGACGGCCTTGCGGATCGCCGGCAGCCGGGCGTAGAGCTTGCCGCCGGGACAGTCGGTGTAGTTGGCGTCGCGGTGGCCGGCGATGACGGGGAATGCCACGCTCTGGCCGGTGGCGTACTTCTGCCCGTACCCGCACACCAGCGTCGCCCTGCCTTCAGGGTCGACGTGGTGCACGTCCAGCTTCCAGGCCAGGAGGCGCTCGAGCGCGTTCACCGCCGCGCCGGGCGGCGTCGCCGTGGTGAAGGTCCCGATCACCGACACGCCGATGCTGCCGGTGTTGAAGCCGAGCGTCTGGGCGCCGATCGCGGCCTTGTCCACCCCGCCATAGCG
>Ga0315284_10012413_pt1 | contig 12129 bp, 8 predicted proteins | sample YL17G09_16_MG_FD_203696 | JGI IMG/M metagenome (GOLD analysis project Ga0315284, IMG submission 203696) | Sediment microbial communities from Yellowstone Lake, YNP, Wyoming, USA - YL17G09_16 | ecosystem: Environmental > Aquatic > Freshwater > Lake > Sediment | place: USA: Wyoming | collected...
ATGGTTCTGGTTTAGCGGTAGGAAGGACCTTGGTAGCTATATTGGAAAATTATCAGCAGAAAGACGGAAGTATAATTATCCCTGATGTCCTTCGCCCTTATATGGGCGGGGTTGAAAAGATAACTCGCTAGTAAATAATTAACCAATAATCCCTCGCCCCTCGAGGGAGAGGGTTAGGGTGAGGGGGATAAGATAGTATAAAATTCAATTTGACCCACATACTAAAGAGATGATATTCTATACTGGTAATTGTGGAGGGGTGGCAGAGTGGCCGAATGCACCGGTCTTGAAAACCGGCGATATGCAAGTATCCGTGGGTTCAAATCCCACCCCCTCCGCCAAATTTATTAGACTGGCTTATGAGGTGCAATTTAAATTTTGAATTCATAAAAACAGAACAATTTTAATTTTTTAAATAAAAAACTACAAATTACAAATTTATTTGACATTGATATAAAATGTGATATAATTTTTTCCGTTTGAAAGCTATTAACAAAAAAACTGATAGCTTTTTCATTTTTTAATACCTCCTAAAAGACTTGCCCTGCAAATAACAAGGCGAGTCTTTTCTTTTCTCAGAATTACCCTTTAAACGTACGAGAAGTGCCTTTTTTTCGAGGGTAAAAGTATAAGTCGAGGTAATGCCCGTATAAACAAAATTACGCATCCTGTCTCTAAAACTCTTATTTTACAAGGTTTTCCCGTTTTCTATTTTCCCCTACCAATTTCTGTTATTGTAAGTTACCGAAGGAAACGCGGCAATCTCTTTACCCAGCATATTATTCCCACAACCCCTCTTCCACTCCTGTACTCACTTTCGTGAGGATAAACCGCAGTAGGAATCTATCCCTGTATTTCTCAATTGTAGATTGGTAGATTGGAGGATTGGTAGATTGACGAATTTGCATACTCTTGCCTCTCGTACTTTAAAAATTTTTTAAAAAAAGAAGGATTTCATAAGACTTTTGTTGTAGTATAAAAAGGATAGCATAAACCATAAACCAGATCTTTCACTTTTAAAAAAAGGTAAAAGGAATTAATTAATATGCCAAAAGAAGCAAAGGCGCGTATTCGCATCAATAAACTTCTTGAAGAAGCAGGATGGAGATTTTTCGATACCGCTGAAGGAAGAGCAAATATTATTCTTGAAACCAATGTAAAAATCACCAAACAAGCATTAAATGATCTTGGCGAAGATTTTGAAAAGACTAAAAACGGTTATGTCGATTTTTTACTGCTCGATGAACAAGGATTCCCTCTGGTGGTTTTAGAAGCAAAAAAGGAAGGTAAAAATCCTTTAGATGCAAAAGAGCAGGCCCGTAAATATGCCAGGTCCCTTAATGTTCGCTTTGTCATCCTATCCAATGGCAATCTTCATTATTTTTGGGATATTGAATTTGGTAATCCACACCTTATTACCACCTTTCCTACCAGCAGTTCCATAAAATATAAAAAATCTTTTAAACCAAATCCCAATAATTTAATTAATGAACCTATTGAAACGGACTATATTGTTATATCTCAAAAACCTGATTATAAAAGTGATCCCAGCTGGATACAACAACAAACGAGGAGTTCTTTTATTCAGGAAAATAAACTTAAATTTTTACGAGATTACCAAATAAGAGCTATAAAATCTTTGCAGGAAGTAGTTAAAGAAGGTAAAAGTAGATTTTTATTTGAAATGGCTACCGGTACCGGAAAAACCTTGGTGGCGGCAGGAATCATTAAACTTTTTATAAGAACGGGTAACGCCAAAAGAGTTCTTTTCCTGGTAGATAGATTAGAATTAGAAGATCAAGCCCAAAAAAATTTTGTAAGATACCTAAAGAACGATTATAAAAGTGTGGTTTATAAAGAAAACAAAGATGACTGGACCAAAGCAGAAATCGTAGTTTCCACAGTTCAATCTCTCCTCTTTAATAACAAATACAAAGACCTATTTTCACCTACCGATTTTGATTTAGTCATCTCCGATGAAGCACACCGATCTATCAATGGCAATAGTCGTGCGGTATTTGAATATTTTACCGGTTATAAGTTGGGGCTCACTGCCACGCCCAAAGATTATTTGAAAAAAATTGATGAAAAAGAATTAGCAGAAAAAGACCCACGTAAATTAGAAAGACGTCAATTACTGGATACCTATATCACTTTTGGTTGTGAATCGGGTAATCCCACCTTCCGATATACCCTTTTAGAAGGAGTAAGGGATGGTTTTCTGGTCAATCCCATTGTGATAGATGCCAGAACAGAGATCAGCACAGAACTTCTATCTGAAATGGGTTATTCTGTAATTATCGAAGATGAAGAAGGTAAAGAAGAGGAAAAGACTTACTTTCAAAAGGATTTTGAAAGAAAATTTTACTCAGAAAAAACCAATATAACCTTATGTAAGACTTTCTTGGAAAATGCCTTAAAAGATCCTCTTACTGGGGAAATTGGAAAAAGTATTGTCTTTTGTGTTAGTCAGAAACATGCCTCTAAAGTAACGCAAATCTTAAATGAATTTACTCATAAAATTTATCCTGGTAAATATAACTCCGATTTTGCAGTCCAAATTACTTCCAATGTTGCTGATGCCCAGCAAATGACCATTAATTTTGCCAATAATAATCTTAACGGCCATACCTCCTTTAAAGAAAGTTATCAATCCAGCAAAACGAGAGTATGTGTTACCGTAGGAATGATGACTACCGGATATGATTGCGAGGATATTTTAAATTTATGCTTGATGAGACCCATCTTTTCACCATCCTATTTTGTTCAAATGAAAGGCAGAGGAACGCGTAATTATGAGTTTGTGTATAAAGAAAAAAATGAATTAAGCGGTATAGAAAAAACTACTGCTCCGAAAAAAAATTTCAAGCTTTTTGATTTTTTTGCGGTCTGTGAATATTTTGAAGAGAAATTCAATTATGATGAAGTAATCCCATTACCGCCGGAAACCGGTAAAGATGGAAATGGAGACCCTCCACCCCCCGACCCAAAAAATTACGAGAGTTTTATCCCTGATCCGATAAAAGGTATTGCAGAAATCACCATCGGCCTTGAAGGAATGAAAATCGATCGTAAGCTGTTTGAGAGATTTGAGGAAACAGTCAAAACTGATGATTATATAAAACAAAAGATAGATGAGGGTAAATTTAATGAAGCCGAGGAACATATAAAGCAAGCAATTTTTAATAAACCGGAAGATTACTTCGATCTTGATAAATTAAGAAAATCTTTAAAACTTGACCGCCGGCTGAGTTTACGGGAAATTTTGGAGAAAATATTTGGTAAGATAAAGAAATTTAAAACCAAAGATGAACTTCTGGAAGAAGAGGTAGATAAATTCATTTCTATCTATCACCCCGAGAATAAATTTATCTATATTATCAGAGAATTTATAAAAGCCTATATTTTAGATACAGAATTAAGAAAAATTATTGATTCTAAAGAATTCGCCAGCCTTGCTACTAACCCCAGATTTAATATAAAAGATTTAAAAGAATTAGACGGATGGAAAGACCCGGTGGTTGAATATATCAGAGATTATGTTCCTCTAAATACTTTTGCCGCCTAAAGGAGACAAAATATGTTGGACAATCTTACCAAAAGACGAATTGATACAGCAAGAAACATTCTCGTCGGAAAATTACCAGATCCTAAATCACAGGTGGAACAGATTACCATTGCTCTGATTTATAAATTTATGGATGACATGGACAAGCAATCTGAAGAATTAGGAGGTAAAACAAAATTCTTTACCGGTGAATATGAAAAATATTCCTGGAGCAAAATCTTTGATCCTCGTGTGAGCGGTTATGAACTTGTCGCTTTATACGGAGAAGCTATCCAGAAAATGAATTATAATCCCAATATCCCTCAGCTATTTAGGAATATTTTTAAAAATGCTTATTTACCCTATCGTGATCCGGAAACTTTAAAAATGTTTCTTAAAGTTATCGGAGAATTCGAATACGATTACAGCGAAAAATTAGGAGACGCTTTTGAATATCTGCTTTCTATTATGAGTTCCCAGGGTGATGCAGGTCAATTCAGGACACCAAGGCATATTATTGATTTTATGGTGGAAGTGGTTGATCCATCTAAAAAAGAAACTATCTTAGACCCTGCCTGTGGAACAGCCGGATTTTTAATCTCTTCCTTTAATTATATCCAGAATAAAAATAAAAAAGACGGTAGAATTAATTTAACGCCTGATGAAAGGACGAGATTGATAGAAAATCTTTCTGGCTACGATATTTCTCCCGATATGGTGAGATTGTCTTTAGTTAATATGTACCTGCATGGATTCCAAAGCCCAAAAATTTACGAATATGATACCTTAACTTCAGAAGAAAGATGGAATGAGTTCTATGATGTCATTCTGGCCAATCCTCCCTTTATGTCCCCAAAAGGCGGAATTAAACCCCATAAGAGATTTAGTATACAGGCAAACCGCTCTGAAGTCCTTTTTGTTGATTACATTGCTGAACATTTAAACCCAAACGGTAGAGGTGGTGTGATTGTACCGGAAGGTATTATTTTTCAATCTGGCATTGCTTATAAAAAACTTCGAAAAATGTTGATCGAAAATTCACTTTATGCAGTGGTTTCTTTACCTGCCGGGGTCTTTAATCCTTATTCCGGTGTGAAAACATCCATACTATTTTTAAATAAAAATTTTGCTAAAAAAACCGCTAATATATTATTTGTAAAAATAAACAATGACGGGTTTGGTTTAGGTGCCCAACGAAAAGAAGTCAAAGAAAATGACTTGCCGCTGGCATTGGAAATTATTAATAAATATAAGAAGAGTATTATTGAAAGCAAAGAAATTGGATTAGATTTAGCTGAAACAAAAATGGCACATGCGGTGAAAAAAGAAAAGATTGCCGAGAGTGGTGATTATAACTTAAGTGGTGATAGATACAAAGAAACAGTTACTTATAATGGGAAATGGGATTTTGTAGAATTATTGGAAATTGCAGATATCGGATCTGGAAATTCAGCTCCTCAAGGTGAGAAGTATTTTAAAAATGGTAAATATCCATTTTATCGAACTTCAGATGTAGGCAAAGTACATATTTCAACGAATTTAATTCAGAGTAATGATTATGTGAATGAATTAGCCGTAAAAGAAAAGAAACTGCATTTGTTTCCGAAAGATACTATCTTATTTCCCAAAAGTGGTGCGTCAACATTTCTTAATCATAGAGTGATGATTAGTAAAGAAGGTTATGTGTCAAGTCATTTAGCTACTATTGTACCAAATGAGAAAAAAATATACCCATTATTTTTATTTTATTTATTATTGAAAATTGATGCAAAAACTTTAACTCCAGATCAGGCATACCCATCTCTTAAAATATCAAAAATACAAAAAATAAAAATTCCTCTTCCTCCTCTTGAAATACAGGAGCAGATTGTTGCTGAATTGGACAGCTATCAAAAAATAATCGATGGCGCAAAACAGGTGGTAGAAAATTACAAACCAACTTTCAAAATAGATCCAGACTGGCCATTGATAGAGTTGAAAGATTCAGAAATAGAAATAATTGACGGTGATAGAGGAATTAATTACCCTAAACAACAGGAATTTACAGAAATAGGATATTGTGTTTTTTTAAATACTAAAAATGTTCTTAAAAATGGTTTTAACTTTGATAATTTAATGTTTATAACAAAAGAAAAAGATTCTCTATTAAGAAAGGGAAAACTTGAAAAAAATGATATTGTTTTAACTACGAGGGGAACTATTGGTAATGTTGCAATTAATGATTTACGAGTATTATATAATAATATTCGTATTAATTCTGGTATGTTAATATTTCGTCCTAATCTTAAGTGTTTTTTACCAAAGTATATTTTTTACCTTTTTCAAACGGAATATATTCAAAATAAAATTAAAAAAATATCTTCTGGAAGTGCTCAGCCTCAAATACCAATACAAAATTTGAAATTTTTAAAAATTCCCGTCCCTAAAATTGAAATACAACAATATATTGTTACTCAAATTGAAAATGAACAAAAAAATATTAATGCCAACAAAGAATTAATTACCATTTTTGAAAACAAAATTAAAGAAAAAATGGCAGAAGTATGGGGAGAATCCTGAACGAAGGTTGCTTCCAAATATTAAATTATCTAAATAAATTTTAATATTTAATTAATATTTAATTGCCATAATTTTATAAGGGGAAAATATGAGTAAAACAGTTTTTATTTTGGGAGCAGGTGCTTCAAAGGAATCAGGTGCGCCTTTAATGAATGAATTTTTAAAAGAATCTGACCAACTAAATAAAAATGGGCAAATTGAGGAAATATTTAAAAGTGATTTTAATCGTGTGTTTAATGCAATTAATAAATTGGATCCGATATACGCTAGAGCAAATATAGATTTTGAGAATATTGAAAAAGTATATTCAATTTTCGAGATGGGAAGATTTATAAAAAAACTACCAGGAGTAGATAGCCTGGAAGATATAGATAAAATAATTAATTCTTTAAAAGTTTTAATTTTGGAAACTTTAGATAAAACTATAACAATTCGTACCAAAAATAATAGAAAATTATGCCCAGATGGACCCTATATTGATTTTATATCCTTAGTGGAAAGCATAAAAAATCAAGATGGATCTTTCCCTTCAATTATTTCTTTTAATTATGATTTGGCTCTTGATTGTGCCCTATTTTTTAGTAATTATAAGGTTAATTATTGTTTAGGGAATAATAGTAATTTTGATATAAACTTGATGAAATTACATGGTTCGTTAAATTGGTTTAGATCAATGGAAAGTAATGAAATAATACCATATGATTTTAGCGAAATAAATAAATGGTATGGTGCAATGTATGCCTTAGATGTATTAGATGAAAAAGTAAATATAAGTTTATCAAAAAAATTTACTGAGAAAAAAATAAAATATAAAGAAAAGGTACTAGTACCTCCTTCAATTATTATTCCTCCAACTTGGAACAAATTAGAATTCAGCTATAATTTTGAAATAGCAAAGGTTTGGCAAAAAGCAGCAGAAGAATTATCCAATGCAGAAAATATTTTTGTAATAGGTTATTCTTATCCTGAAACCGATAATTTCTTTACATATTTTTTTGCATTAGGGATTTTAGGAGAAAGACTAATTAATAGATTTTGGGTTTTTAATCCAGATCCATTGATTGAAAAAAAATTCGGAGACTTACTAGGTCCTAGAATTATTAAGAGATATAGATTCGAACAGTTATCTTTTTCAAAAACTATTGATTTTTTAAAAAATAATATTTGAAAAAGATGGGAATATTCTAAAAATTCATTAATAGAGGTATTACAGTTTGTTAATAAAAAACAAACAAATTTATGATTTTAGTAAATGCTCTTACCCTCCAGTAGGCCAATGTATTTACTGTGGTAGTAAAGAAAACTTAGAAAAGGAACATATTATTCCTTATGCTTTAGGTGGTACGACAATATTACCACTATCTACATGTCGAAACTGTGCAAAAATAACTGGGCATTTTGAACAAGAAGTTTTACGTGGTCCAATGTGGCCTGTTCGAAAATTACTTCAAATAAAATCACGCTCTAAACACGCTAATGTTCCAAAAACTATGCGATTATCAATTTGGAAAGATGAGGAAGAAAAACAAATCGGGGTTCCTTTGGAAGAATATCCAGTTGTATTACATTTTATAGTTTTTGATCAACCTGGATATAATAACAAGCATTACATACCAGAGGGACGGTTCTTCTGACAATATAATGCTAAAGAGATAAAGCGGTTTAGAGAAGTGATAAAGCACCCAGATAGTCCAATTAATACAGTAAAATTAGGAATTCAAAACAAATTATTAATGAATTGAAAGAAGAACTTAAGAATTTTAATTTTAATAATCCAAATAGAGAAAAACACCTTCTTAAAAAAAGAGAATCTAATGTAAAAAGATAGTTTGATATAATATCTGGTAAGAAACTTAATTTATCAAACAAAAGTATAGCACTATTAATTGAAGTAAATCGAGAAGCAATGAGTGGGGTTGTCAAAAGAACCGTCCCTTTGGCAACTTTGACATAAATATTGATGTATGGGAATTGTTTATATTATAAAAATGTTTAGAAGGGTGAAATAATGGAATTAACAGATAATAAATTAAAAAAAGATTTTGAAAATATAATTAAATTAGTATTTGAAAATCTTGCTCCAAAATCAAAGTCTGAAAATACATCGGATTCTTTTAATAAAAATTTATCTACAGGTAGCATTTTGCTGAAACGAGACATTTTATATAATATTCGCAAACATAAGAAGAAAGAAATAAATTATTTTTCTTCTATGCTATTATTAGCATACATAATTGAAAAAATATATATAAAGATAAAATCTAGGGTAGAAACAATGAATGATTCATTAGGTATATATTTAGAACGCGAAGATTTTGAGTATGGTTTAATGGAAATATCTAATAAATTAGAAAATTCTTTTGGAAAGCATACAATTTACTTTGTATCTAATTTATTGTATTTGCAAGATATAGGTTTTGTAAATATTGGGAAAGTGTCAATTAAAAAAATAGATGAAAAAATTATTGAAGAATTACCGCCATCTATTGAAAAGCCTTATTTTACTAATGTATATTCACCCTTGTCTTTGGAATTAATGAATGGAGAAGATATTAATCCAAATGATTTTGTTCAAATGTTCAAGGATAAAACTTTGTTTGAAATAACTCTAGAAGGATATCAAATAGATAATGAAAAATCCGATGTTTTTGAGGAGGCATTGCGAGAATTTAAAATAGTGTTATCATATTTTTCTATTTGTAAAATATTTTTAGAAAACGTTGCTTTAGATAAATATTCCATTGAAACAAAGAAAATTAATCAAAATAATTACTACGGTTTAAAAAATAATTACCAAATTTATTATCTAAGAAATAATAAAGAATCAAAAATATTAAAAGCTATGAATGTTTTATCTGCATATATCATACTTCCAGAATTTGCATTTATCATTAATAAAACATTATTGGAAAAAATTGAAAAAAAATGCTGTTTGAAAAATTTTAACATGATTATCCAAAATGGAAAATTTGGTGAAATAGGAAATAAGATAAAACTTTCTTTGGATTGGGTTTTTAAAGAAATGCTTGAAATAAATGATACAGATAGAGCTATCGCATTGTTTATTAGTTTAGAAACATTAATATCAACTGGAGCCGACCCTTTTATGAGTCTTACAGATAATTATGCTGAAAATATTGCAATCATGACGCAGAATACCGTTCAAGAAAGGCTGAATGAAAAAAATTATTTAAAAGTAAAGTATATAAATTGCGAAATAAAATAATGCATAATGGTTATGAAGTTAGCAGAGAAAAGGATTGGAATGAAATAATAAGGTTAAAAATTTACGTTGCCTGGACTTTGAGATGGTATATTGAAAATATTGAGAAATTAATGATGATTGGGAATAATGTGAATGCAGTGGAAGAATATTTTGAACGAGAGAAGTTAAAATAATTTCTTTTAAGCCTTAATATACCTTTTTCTTATCTAATAAATAAAAGTTATAAAAATCGTCTTGAAAAATATTAAATGTTTTGTATCTCTTAAATAGTTTAGTTCAATTTGAAAACCATTCGGAAGGAATTAAGATGGTTAATAAAAATAATGAAATAAAGCAATTATTTGACTATTCTGATTCTTTAGTTCTTGAAAAAATCAAAGAGGTTTTAAAAGTTTTAGAAGAAGATAAAAAAAATATTGAAACTGAATGCAAATTTATGGGATTAAATAATTCTGAGTTGTTTTATGTTAAAAATATTAAGAGAGAATTAAAATCTATTGAGGAAATTGTAAAATACCAAGTTGACTGTGATTTAAATGAACTATCTGCATCTCTTAATAAAGATATTTCTAATAAAATATATTTAAGAGCAAAAGAAGGCTTAGCAAAAGGTAAATTAAATATTTTAAATAATACACTAGAGGGATATGAACGCCTTTGTAATAAAGATGAGATTAAAGTCATTTCAATGAAAGATAAGTGTGATATTAAAATAAGCCAGGTTTTGGATGATATAAAAAGAAAAATAGAAATTCATAAAAAGAAATATGAAATAGGAATTTCAAAGTCTAAAAAATATAAAAAAAGTATATGTATTAGGTTTTTAATCTATTTTTTAGCTCTCTTTATTCTTTCTTATATATATTGGAAATATTTTTCAAATGCTTTTATAGAAAATCCTCCTTTTAATGTACCCCTTGAACATAAGCTTAGATTAAACATATTATTTCAATTATTAATTGTAATAAATTTATTAATCCCTTTTCTAAAAAAAATTTGGTATATATTCGTTGCTTCTGATATTGCGGTAATTATTGCAATTCAGAGTTTATTTAGGTGAAAATTAGTATAGGAATCTAAAGATAGAATAAGAGTAGGGGAATATATTTATTTAAAAATAAAGTATGTTAGGTAATTAAATCGGATTTATAACACTAACGGAAGATTAATTAACTCCTTTAGTTAATAGGGATAAACACCTATTTTTTAAGAGAAAAATTGACAAAAAGAAGAATTCTTTTGGAAAACATGAATTCCGACAACGATTATACCATTTAATGACCCGATAACTTTTAGTGAAAGAACGCCAAGAAGTTTTATATTTCTTGCAGGGTGAAAGTCCTTGTTGGGTAAGGTCTAGCCAATCACCTATACCGAGCAAACATATGAGATAAGCTCTTGCAATATGACAAAATAGATAACAGAAAATATTGGTTTGAATATATACTACAGTGAGTAGAACGATTAAGTAAATTAAAGTGAGAAGATAAAAAGTGATATTACAAGACAGTATCTGACCCCATTGACAAGACCCATTGAGTAATTTAAGAATAATTTTAGATTTTTTTTAGAAAAGTAATCTAATTTTTTAGGTATTAATCGGTGGGGGATGATAGCGAAAAGTAGAGTGTGATAAAAAACCATCCCTTAACCTATATAGGAGAGTACTTATTATGAGTAAAGTAGAAATCTATTATTTTTCAGGAACAGGTAATTCGTTACACCTGGCAAGAGAACTTCAAAAACGAATTCCAGAAACTATGCTTATACCAATGGTAAGCCTTTTAAAGGAAGAGGTTATAGAAACGAAGGGAGAAACGATAGGTTTTGTGTTTCCCATTTATCTCTCTTCAACTCCTGATCCGGTGAGAAGATTTTTAAAGAAAATTGCTTTAAAACCAAACCAATATATTTTTATGGTAACCACAAATAGTGGTCATCCAGGGAAAGTCAGTATATACCTTGAAAAACTATTGAAAAAAAGAGGCAAAAGTATCGATTCTTATTTTACCCTAAAAATGATGGGGAATTCACCGAAGGGCGTAATGCCATCTTTTATGATTATTCAAGATTGGGCCTCTCAAATAACAAAAGAAAAAGTTTCAGCCTTAGAAGATGAAGTTCAAAAGGAACTTGAAACCATATATAAAGTTATTATAAATAAAGAAAAAAATACAGGAAAAGATGGTCTGAATCCACCTAATTTTTTTATGAAATATGTCGATCGATTACTACAGCTTCCTGTTGAATGGGCCTCTGAATACACCAATCCTAAAATTAATTTTTATGCTGATTCAAAGTGCACGGGATGTAGCCTATGCGAAAAAGTTTGTTTATCTAAAAAAATAAAGATGAACCATGGTAAACCTTTATGGCAAAAAGAGATTAAATGTTATTACTGCTACGCTTGTTTTAATTTTTGTCCTGAGCAATCGATTCTAGTTAAAAATTACACCTACAAAGATGGAAGATATTGTCATCCCAATGTAACTGCCAAAGATATTGCTGAACAAAAAGGACTTTAATGTGTCAGGGATGGCTTTTTTTAAAATTACCAAATATTAAAGATGATGATATAAACCTGAGGATGAACGAACTAAAAAAATATTAAATATTTAAAGAGGTGGAAGATTATAAAAAAACAGGAGATGGTTCTCCGTTCCTATTTACTATCTCTAAAACCCTTTATTTATAACAATGTCATTAACTTAAGAATTCAAGAACAAAAGGACATCGGAAACAACTAAACTAATAGGTGTTTCCGATGTCCTTTTGTTCTTGAATGTAGTGAGAAATA
>Ga0315284_10012414_pt1 | contig 12128 bp, 5 predicted proteins | sample YL17G09_16_MG_FD_203696 | JGI IMG/M metagenome (GOLD analysis project Ga0315284, IMG submission 203696) | Sediment microbial communities from Yellowstone Lake, YNP, Wyoming, USA - YL17G09_16 | ecosystem: Environmental > Aquatic > Freshwater > Lake > Sediment | place: USA: Wyoming | collected...
TCCCCACTATATCTTGGTAGATTAACCGTAAAATTATAAGGAACACCATTTTGTGTTTTTGTGTATCCTGATGTTGTGTTATTTTCTAATGATGTTGGATTCGTTGTTGCCCACCACGGGTTTGTTGTCTTTGGCACCATATTAAATCCCCAACCTCTTCTTAGTTGATTAAACCAACCAAAGTATCCAACGTTTTGAAATGTTGCAAACACTTGTGTTAAAGGTTTTTTATTGTTATCAACTTGATTTGTAACTTCCAAATCACGAGCCATGGTAATATTATATGTGTTTGAGCTTTGATAATTAACAACCCTTCCAACATTATTTGGTGTTAATGAAGAAAATTGATAAAATGAACCATCACTAAATGGATTCAATTCAAATCCGTTTCTTGTAATGATTGAATCATGTGGAGTACTAATAATCTTATGTAATCTAACATAATATTTTGATTTTGTTTCCCCAGAATTATTAATGTCTATAATTCGTTTAAAGAATCCTTGATTACCACTATTAAATGTTGAACCCGTAAATCCAACATTATATATACTAAAAATGTATACATCAGAACCAAGTGTGTTGTCACCCAAATAAGAAACTTGGAATGTGTTAACACCACTATAATTAAATGACAATTCAACATATTCATTAACAGATAACCCGTGTGGAACAGGGCAAGTGAATTGTATTAATGGTGTTCCATTATTTGAACCTTGGGATATTTTAAATGGTATTCCATCACCTGATACCCATGGTGTTAATGACTGACCATTTGAAAAGTAATATTGCATTGGTACCGTATAGTCATTTTCATATGGATAGGATAAAACAACATTCCAATTATATGTTGATGCACTTTTTGCAACAAAATTTAATTGGGTTGAATTAATATCAGTTCTAATAAATTCAAATTCTTGATATGTTGGTAATCCACTCCATATAGCATTGATTACAGATAACTCGGGATTAATATAATATAAATTATCTCTATATGGTTTGTAATTGCTATAACCTACCAAGTTATTTTCATAGATATATGATAACTTAACTGTTGGTCTAAACAATACAGATTTTTGTCTTTCACCATCAAACAATGTTGCCAAATTAACATTAACAGTTCTATCATAATCAATTACTTGTGATTGTGTTTGATTTAATTCTGTTACAAAAGATAAATCTGCATCGGGTGCCGACTTATACCTTAAATCAGGTTTAACTACTATGTAATTACTTTCGCTCATTCTTCTGATTTAATATATAATTTTGTAAATTTATCCATGGCTGACGAACCTTTCTTTAAACCAAAATAAAAATACCATGGTGCACTTGTTATAGTTTCATTGTTATTACCAAGTGCTGGTGATGGAGAATATTGTCCCGTACCATTTGTTTGGTAAATGTAACCTTTTCTATTTTGAATTTGATTATTTCCTCCTATGAACATTGGATTTAACATTCTATCTAAATTTTGATATTTTTCTTTGTAAGCATTACCTTCTGTATACCAATTGTTTTCCTCGTTACCAAAAATAGACGGTTGACCATCAGTATATGCTGTGTTTGACCATCTATAAAATGGAACTTCTTGTGATTTGGTTCCTAAATAATCGGCAATTAATGTATTTCCAGTAAATGTTCTGTCTATTCTACGTGGTGATATTAAATCCCTTTCTTCAGTATACCCACTATAAAAAATACCAAATACCGAATTTTTTTGATTATCAACAGACACATAAACAACATTGTCAGTTGTTGTTGCAGGGTCATCAAAATAATTATCCGCAGTATATGGTACAATACCATACTGTGAATTAATTTGTAACATCTGAGCATAATCACCATCAACCCTTAATTGGGGTCTACTGAAAAATGCCGAAATTGATGAGTCTCCACCTCCTTTAGTTAATTGTAATAGGTTAGAGTTTGATATTCTTGATATTATAAATAATTGTAATAAATCAGACACATTGTTCCAAGATGTTGCATTGAACCTATCCATTTGATATCCAAAGTAATTTGGACTTTTGTTCACATCTTTACTCCAAATAAATTTTGGACCCAAATCCATAATTGTAGTTGGGTATAATAAGTTTCTATCATTTACTGGTGAATTAAATAGTCCTGATGGTGGGTATTGTCCAATAAAATTTTGACCATCCCATGGGCTTGAACGATAATAAAAATTATTAGATTGTGGTTCGTACACTATTGTATCGGCACAAAAATTATAAAAGGCTCTATTTAAAACAACTGTTCTAACAATTGGCTCATTCTTAGCATTAAATCTAACAGCATTTTGGAATGGGAACGCAAATAATGTTCCATTTATCCAAGAGTTTACAAACGTATGTGAAAAAGTTCCTTGACATACTGCAATCATTAATCTAAGTCTTCCAATCCATTCTATAATTAATGAATAATCATTGTTCCTACCAAAGAGGGTACCAATTGGTTTGTTTACTAATATATAACAACCCTTAGCAACAACTTTATCCCCCTTTTTAGTATTAGTATTACATTCATTGGTTGCGGGTAATGCTGTAAAATTTCTACCGTCACCTTGATAACAAGACAAATCAACCATACCATTACATGTGAATGAATTGGCGATAGCATTAAATGTCGCACCTGTTATTAAATCAGGATTTGCTGTTGGGTCACTAAAATCAAATGATGGTACAACAAGTTGAGTATTAGATGTACCATTATTAGCAACAAAGGTATAAGGTAATGCGTTTGATGCTTGCCAAGCAAAGTAGTTATTGGCACTACCATCAAATATAGTACCAACAGGTAATCTATCTGACCTCATAACCATTTTTTGACTATACACAACCATCTTACCTAATCCGTAATTACCATAAGATGGTGCAAAATATAACCACGGTCTTGTATCATTGTTGTCATTACCGTTATTGTCTTTTTTAATTTTCTTAGCCTTTTCTGCCCATATAAACGAACCACCTTCAATATATTCCCCCTGTATATAACCTTCGGTACTACTTTCTGCAACCAATTGTCCGCTTCCACCATTATATACCATCGCAGTTGTTAATAAACTATCATTATTATCAGGGTTGATTTTATAGTTATCAACTCGGTCAAGGTCTAATGATGAATAATAATTTTGAAGTGTCGTGGTATAAGCACTATATTGAGTACCAGCCGTATATTGGAAAGAGTTAAAATACAAATATCCATTTGAATTGGATTGTAAGTTATTTGTTAATTCATTATTTCTTACTGTCTTTAAACCTTGTTGGACAGGAACGTTCATGTAAAAGTCACCACTAATAACTTTTCTACCATAACTACTATAACCAAAAATTCTTGATAAATCATATTTGATTGATTTACGTCCACTGTGTGGGTCAACACCCCTAACCATAAAGACTAAACTAATTTCACCACCAATCCATTGTCCAATATATGAATCGTAAAAATCATGACCGTCTTTACCATCATTTCTAAAAAGTTCAATTTTTTGGTATAATTGACTTAATAAATTTCCTGGTAAGACCGAACCAGCAGGTGCTGGAACTGAACAAGAATTTATATTATCTATACTGAATTTTTTTGTTGAGCTTAAACTATTTTCACACGCACATATATCTTCGGTCGCACCATAAGTTGTATTTGTGTCTTGGTCCACAACAATACCAATTGTTGCTGTTTGTGAAGTTCCATTGTAATCCGTATAATTAATTGTGATTGGATTTTTAGTTTGATTCGTTACAGTATAATTAAGGTAGTTACAAGTTGTAGTTCCTTTAGCATATGCCGCGTTTTGAGATACAAAATCATTATAAGTAACACCAGTAATAACTTGGAAATATTCAATGTCCGTTGGGAACTTGTAAGATTTAGTTTCATTTGGTACTGTTGGGAAATTGTATGTTACACTACTATTTGATAAATTTGGTGATGTTGGATTGGCAAATGTCATGGTCACACTTTTACCAGCGTTTGTTGTTCCTGTTATCCCTGTTTCAGATGTTGAAGTTGCACCACTTGTATTTGGGTCAGTTGATTTGGTAAACTCTTGGAAAGATAATAGTTGTCCCGAAATAAAAGTATTTTGAACATCTGGGTCAACAAATACCGCCATGATATTATCAAAGTGATTTGTACTTGAATTATACTTTGGTTCTACTTGTACTTTAATTCTGTTTGAACCAGCGTAGGGGTCAGTATCAAAATATTTTGATTTTAGATTATACTTGTTAATAATTTCCCATGGTGGTAATTTATCAATAAAATCAAAATCATTCTTATCATTTTTTCTAATTGGGACTCTAATACTTTCAGAATTAAATCCTTTACCCGCAAAAACTTCTTGGTGTTCTGTTACATTAGATTGATTTGGATTCCAATTGTCATACACAAAAAAATCGGCATTTAATGATAATGAATTTTGTGCCGCGGCTTCTTGAATTGCTGTTAACTCATCATTGTCTTGTGGTACAGGTTCTTGTTTACATTCACAAAACTGACATTCAGGATATGTTAAATTTGGTAATGTGATTTTACTAAATGGATTTGTTAATTCTTTAAAAAGATTTTGAAAATTGTATGGTTTTGGGCAATTTATTTGATTATCAGCACGACTCAGTTTATTAATCGCTTTACAAATAACTGAAACAATTGTCAAAATTGTTCCAAACACAACTTTTAATAATACACTTATAATTGGCCATATTAATGCTAATACATGGACAATAGGTAATAAAATTATAATTGTTAATGAAGCTGTATATAACAAATACGTCACTAAAGTTGGTATTATACTAAAATTTTGTCTTAACCCATCTGTGGCCGGAAATCTATTATTTTCACTTTCACATTCAGTATTGGTAATTTCTTTAATACCAATAAACTTTTTTCTATTAGTACCTTTTTTATATTCATCAATTAATTGTGATACCGTATAGACTTTGTTATATTGAAACTCATAGAATGTATCTTTACAATCAATAGCATCTTGTGCGTTAGTATATCCACTCCAATCTAAACCAAAATAATAAGAACCTATTAACTCTTGATAACCCACATTACTGTCAGGTTTATAAATTGGGTCATTGTATGGGTCAGCGGTACCCCAACCATATTCTTTAATATTTGGTACTAAATAATATGCTCGTCTAACTTCATCTTTTGCAAAGTTGGCTGGCTGTGAATATTTTATTTTAAATCTATATTTTCCTTTGGTTGGTATACCAATTTTTGGGTCAGGGCTTAAAACTTGTTCACCAAATTCATTAGTAGTTACATAATCTAAATTCATTGGAACTTCTAATAACCATGTTCCATCACTATCAATTGTTTTAGCTCCTTGTGGAAATTGGGCCTGTTCTAATATAGGTCTACCTTGAGTATCTTGAAAAATGGTTTGCCTAACACCAATGATTTCTCCAGGTGCGGTTTCTAATGAACAAAGACTTCCTAAATCTTGTGGTGGTTTACAATTCTTTGGTAAAGCATAATCTTTACTATTTGTAATCAAAGAACCCATAAACATGGCTGTTGGAGATATATTAATACCTGATTGACGTAAATCAAAATCAGTTCTTGTTATATCAATTTGACAAATTTCTGGTTGTCCCCAAAATGGTTGTACATTTACACTTTGGTTTAAAGTTACGATTTGTGGTAGTTCAAATAAGTTAGTTGAGCTATTAAAGTTTACACCGTCAAATTGGTCTGCGGTTGCTCTTCCCATTCTAATTAAATCTTGTGGTGATAATGAGAATGGTCCGATGTCAGACAAATCCATATCCATAACAACAGTATATGTTCCGATTGGAACACCCATTATCATATAGTCACCACTACCATTTGATTTAACAGTGAATTTATAATACTTGTCATAAACCTCAATCAACGCTGGGTTTGTTAAAATATCATTTTTACTTGGGAATGTTCCTGTTGGGATATGACCTGTGTGTTGTTGCTCATAAGGTAATAGATTGTATCTATATCCATCAGCATTTACATCATTAAGACTTCGGTAAGGATATAAATCATAAATTATTTCATTATTTAAATCTTCATCTGTTATTGGAATAAAAACAGAAACTCTTACATTTGGAACACCGTATCCACCATTGGCAAGAACACGACCTACAATCACACCATAGTCAGCACACATTCTTGTGTAGACATCTTCACTTCTGACTTTTAAAGAAAGTATCTCTAACTGGTCAAAATCTTGTTCTAATTCTATATTGACTTGTCTATCAACACCAACTTCTGTACGTATTCTATAAGTTTTGGACATTCCTTTTACTTTCTATCATAAATAGTTTATACACTATTTTATAATAGTAGTTAAAGAATGAATAAAATAAATTATCAAGAGAAGTTTGTTGTTTGGTAATTTTTAACTCTTACCGTGATGTCTTTGGTTGGGAAATGGATTTGGTAAATTTGATTTGGTTCTGCAAATATTGTGTTGTCCACTAAAGAAATTTTCTTTGTTGCCGCATCTTCATAAGGCATTGCTGTTTGTGCTGAACTATATTGACCACCGACTTTGTTAAATACTGAAATGTCTGTAACACTTAATACACCATTTTCGGTTTGTAATATTCTATTCAATTCTGATAGTACAATATTTTCACCCAAACCTCTTACAGTAGGACTAAAGAATGTGGTGACTCTATCCACAATGTTTGAAATAACAACTCCTTGGTTTTGTGTTGCATCTAAAACAACTGAAATGTCTAACGCCAAATCAATTACTTCTGCACTTCCAATAACAACATAATCATTAATCATTCTATAATTTGACAAATATTCCGCCAAATTTTTCTTCATAGTTTGTGATACTTCAGATGTTAAATTACCTGTAGCATCATATGATAATACATTAATATTAATTTTATTGTTGTTTTCAGTAATAGATACTTTGGCTGGTGCTCCAAATTGACCCGGCATATTTCTTATAATTGCTTCGTAATCATGTATTGTAACCGCTCTGTTTTGTGCGGCAAAGTTAAACGTTACATAATTTCTAACTTCTTCAGTTGATGGATATCCTGCTCCACCAATCGCGGCCGTTATGTTATTACAAGCTAATGAATTAATTACAGAATTATTTAAAATATCAGAAGGTCCATTAACAAAGAAATCAACAGAACCAATTTGTGTAATAACATTAACACCTAAGTTTGTACCTTGTCCACCACCAATTCTATATTGTATAAACATTGTTGTATTTGCTTGTGGAGCATTACCCAATGACATTGAATTGTTTTGGTACCTTTGAATCTTTAACGGTACATCAAGTGCCGTAAACTCTCTAAGTTGGTCTTCAGCAGTATTTGTTCCTCCACCAAAAGTAAGTTTTATAAAACCTTCAGGTGTGTATTCTGTAATAAATCTATCTTGTGTTTGTATATATCTTCCAACTTTAATTGCTGGGTCATCAGATGGTTTTGTAGGGTCTTCAATAAAAACTCTATCTTCAGCAAGTGCTGATACTTCATACCATCTACCTTGTACACCTAAAAATTCTTGTGCCGTTGGAACGTTAGAATAAGATGTACCATCTCTTTGAATTATTGATGTAACACCCAATACATTTTTTTCAGGTAAGAAAAATTCAAAGAAAGGTCTAACATCATTTGGTGTTATCACTCTTTTGAATACCTTTGTAATACCATTTACAACAGTTTCTCTTTTAGTAATTGTGTAGTTTATTAAGTTGTTGTTGGCGTCAAAATTTGGTATTTTTAATCTATTTGGTATACCATCAGCATTAAATGGTGATGCGAAATTAATATCATATATTGATTCAAATACTTGACCTGAACCTTGAACTTGACTTCCACGTCTTAATGTTCCCAAATATCTTTCATCTTCTTTATCACCAAACGCCGGAACTGTAATTGAAAAATCAACCAAAGCCACAGATGGTCTTTGACCAGGAATTTTTAATCCATATGTTCTTGCAATGTTATAGATTGATGAACGTTGTTGTGCATATTGAAGAACTGTTTCTTGAATACTTCTATCTATATGATAATGTAAATTGTCGGCTACAGCAGCGTTTAAATCTAAGAATACAGAAAAAACTGAAGCATCATTGAAGTTATCAATCAATTCAGGATAATAAGTTTTTGTATAATTAATTAATTCCTGACGAATTGCTTGGAAATCCCTTACGGTATATGATATTCTTCTTTGAGCCATTTATGTTAAATATTCAGTATTATAAAATCTTTTGAGTTAAAAACATCATTAGTTATAGAATAATCAATTCTTACTGTAGCTGTATACTCAGTTACATTTTGATTTGTCATTTGTAGTTGTGGATTAATAACATTTCCTGATGTTGTTACAGTTGCACCAGCGGCTTCACCAGTTGGTGCCGATATATTAATATTTGTTAATTGTAATTGTGGCATAAATTTCTCAACAGAATCTCGTATTTCAGATTGAATGTTTTGAAACGTTGGTCCATCCAAAGGTTCAAAAATATATTCTAACAATCTTGTACCAAAATCTGGTAAAAAATATCTTGTACCTTTTCTTGTTAATAACAAGTGAATCAAATTACTTCTAATTTCTTCTGCAGGGTAATCTGAAAGGTCCAAATACTTACCATTATATGATTCTACGAAAGGAAAAGTTAATCCATATGTTTTACCATCAGCCATTATCTATAAATATAGTTGTATTTACTTTTTTGTGAGTAGGAAAAAAAGGGCAGTTACGGCATTGGTTGCCACAACAGGACCCTCGTTTTAAATGAAATTCTTTTGTAAACACATATTTTCCATCTTCAATATAAAAATCAAGATTCGTACTTGGTGTTAAGTCCCCACTTAAAATTATTAAGTTCTTCTGTTGTAAATTCTTTGTACTCATTTTTTTCCGTAACTTTATTACATAAATAAATAAACATATCTTCAGGAAATGAGTTTTTCATAACATTAATGTGTTTATGAACCCACTGAACATTTCCAATAACATACCCCAAATTACTATCAATTCTATCTAACGATGCAGAATACGTTCTATCTCTCCAAGATTTTGGTAAAAAAATATCAACATTTGATAATTTACATTTACCGTTTTGATTGATGAATAATTCGTTCACATACTCTTTAGTAATATTAATTTTCAAATTACTTCTTTTAATTCGTCTTTTAACACTACTTTTAATTATTTTATACCACATATCACTAGAAACACCATCAACCCTATTATTACATTTACAAGATATGATTTTATTTTGTCTTAAATGTGTACCAAAAACTTCACAAATGTTACCACAATCACACTGACATAGATACCTAATATGTCCGTTTTTATTTTTACCTAATTCTTCATTAACAATAAGTTTACCAAATCTTTTACCAATCATTTCAATTTTTTTCATATTTCACAATTAAACATACAAGGATAAATATTATGTGAAATAAAAAAAGGATGAATTTCTCCACCCTTTTTTAAATATTTTTATATTTTATCTATTATTTAATCTCACAACCTAACGCTCCACAAGCAATCTCACCACTCAAATCTGTGTTGTCTTGTAATTCAACAACTTTTGATAAGTCAATTGTGTGAAGTTTAGAAAATAATCTTTCATATTCTTCTTTTGTACAATCAGTGAAAGGTGCTTGGATATAACTGCCCCCATCATGAGGTAAAACTGACAAACCATTGTAGAAGTCACGGTTTTCCCACATCCACTCACCAGCCAATTCCCAATCTTCAGGTTTCAAACTAATTGTTGCTGATACGTTGTGTGTGTTTGAACCACTTCTGTGACCAGGTCTTACCCATTCTTGTGTGATTTTTTTAACACGGTCCAACAATTGGAATGGAGATTCTGTTCTCAAAATTGCTCCTTCAGGAGATTTTTGTGGAACTGAAATAACCGCTGTGTCGTGTGGACGGAAGAATTCATCTTCAACCAACTCAGGGTGAAACATAGCCAAGTATTGGTAAATTGCTTCGTTCTTACCTACACGGATTCTACGGATGTAGTAATCGTTGTGCCATGCGTGGATACCTGAAGATGTTCCCAATGTCAAAGATGTTGTCCCTGCAGGTTTTACAGTAGTTGTACGAGCCGACTTGTTAACACCAATCAACTCAGCAACTCTTGCATTTTCTTCTTTTACAAGTTTAGCCGCTTCTTTCATGTTATAACCCAATACAACACCTGAACCGATACCTGTCATGGATACACCAATCAACGCATCTTTTTCAGTTGTACGTTTCCATACGTCTCTCAAGTAATGGAAATCAGTATAACCTGCTTGAAGTGTTCCAATGAATGTCGCCGCTTTAACACGGTTATTCAAATCTTCTTGTGATTCAATGTCAGAAACATTTACCTCACATAAATTACAGAATTGGTTTGGTCTCAATGCTATCTCACAACATGGATTAGTACCCCAATCTTTATCATTGGTGAAATAAATTCCAGGTTCACCTGCTCCTGATGCTTCAACCCTTTTCCACAAGTCCATGAAGAAATCTTTTGTAATCTTATATCTAACCAAAGCCGCTGAATTGTTAGCTCTACCTCTTTGTGGATTTTTTTCCCACCAAGAACCTGACTTACAAGCAATCATCTCGTTGTCATCAGCACTGAATAAAGAAATCAAAGCCGCCCTACGAATACCACCAGCAAGAACTGCGTCTGCAATGTGACATATCATATCGTGAACCTCAATTGATGATAATTTTTGACCATCTTCTTTCGCGTCCAACATACCTTTTAATTTGTGAATACAATCTTTCAAAGGTTGAGGACCCGGTGCCTTACCACCTGATGTTACAAGTTGTGCTCCTTTTGGTCTAATATCTGAAAAATCAAACTCAGGTGTAGACAAATGTTCACCAAAATATGATTTCATTAATACCTTAATCGCGTCAGCCCATCCTTCAATAGAATCACCAACCAAGAACCTTCTTGTTCTATTTGGGTTAGGTTTTCTAATTTCAGATAATTTTTCTACGTGATGTTTTTGAACTGAGTATCCTACTCCAGTTCCACCCAACAATAAGAACATTGTTTCTGAAAATGCGTCCAAGTGGTCAATAGGAAGATAAGCGCAATTGTAGATTCTGTTTGGAGAAATCTCAATTGGTTTACCACCAAATTGCATTGACCTCATTGAAGGTAATACTTTTTTATTATACACATATTGATACACGTCCACAATCTGACTTGCGATGTGGGGGTATTTCTTAATGTGCATATTCATGTTTCTTGTTACAAGCTCTTCCCAAGTTTCTCTTCTTTCCAACTCAGGAATAAATTTTGAATACTTCATGTGAACCGTTAGGTCCGACAATATTTTTTGTGATGCGTCCATTTTATTTAAAATACTATTTTTTTTTATTAATTAAAGTTATTTGGTTGTTGTACTCGCTCTTTTCTTTTTTCCATAAGTTCTTTGATTCTATCTCTGTTCTTTTCTTCTTTCTTTTCTTCAAATCCTAAGAAGGTAACAGAACTTTCAGTATCAATTTCCAACAATTCGTTGTTGAACTTACAGTTTTCAAAGATAACCCCATCTTTACCCACACGAGACTTGGTAATTGCGATGGTTGCCAAATTCATTTCTTTTTGTTGTAAAGTTTTTGCCACGGAAATGATAACGTGTCCAACTTGTGCTTTTTTAATAGAACCACCCATTTGGTCGGTGGTAACAACCTCAGAAGATATAGAGCTTCTGTTACCCTGTGTTGCGGTCCATCCTACTACGTTAAGTTCATGACACATAGATTCGTAACCTCTCATAACGGAACCCTCACTTTTCCATTCGTCTCCCATATTTTTGTCAGGTACAATACAATCAATATAATCTAAAACAATCATATCAATCTTATGTCCATCAGCAACCATCTTTCTAATCATGTTCTTGATTTGAGTCATTGTAAATTGGTCTGAAGGTAGTTTTTTCAAGAACAATTTGTTGGTCATTTCTTCTTTGACCTGACGTGCTTTTTCAAGAACTTCTTCACGGTGTAATGGTAGGTCATCAGGTGGTATACCTGTCCACATTGTGAAGTGTTTACGTTGGATTACTTTTGGATTGTCCTCAAAGAATAACTGAAGTACATTGTAACCATTATTAAACGCTGAGTTAGCAATTTTTGTA
>Ga0315284_10012417_pt1 | contig 12127 bp, 11 predicted proteins | sample YL17G09_16_MG_FD_203696 | JGI IMG/M metagenome (GOLD analysis project Ga0315284, IMG submission 203696) | Sediment microbial communities from Yellowstone Lake, YNP, Wyoming, USA - YL17G09_16 | ecosystem: Environmental > Aquatic > Freshwater > Lake > Sediment | place: USA: Wyoming | collected...
CGGCGAGTTTCTGCAGCATGTCGCTGAGGGAGCCGGAGATCTCCGCCGCCGCCACCATATTGATGTACAGATTGCTGAAGATCCCGGGATGCTCCGCCAGCGCCTGGGAGAAGCTGTTGCCCTCCTCGATGCGGATCTTCAGGTCGTGAATCACGACCTTGAACTTGTTGTTATCGCACTGCTCGCCGATGCCATCCAGGGCCTCCTGAAGGCTGATGCCCGCCCGGACCATGACGGCCAACTGGCTGGTGAAATGAAGGATGTGCTTGTGGCTGGGACCGAATTCGATCCGGAACCCCCGCAGCTTGCCGACCACAGAGTCCGCGCCGGACGCACCCTGGGACGGTTCGGATCGTCGCGGGCTCTCCACGGGACTTTCGGAGGCGCCGCCCTGGCGGATATCGGAAGTCGCTGCTGTTTCGTAGTCTTGTGCCGTATGTACTGCCATGTCATCCCCTCTACTTTTCTGCCCCTACCACCACTCCATGCTTGGCCTCGTCCATCTTGCCGGCGGCCGCGAGGATCTTCTCCATCTTGCCCGGATTGCTGGAGCGAACGATGGCCTCTTCGCGGTCGATGAAGCCCTTGAAGTACATCTCCGCGATGCTGTGATCCAGGGTCTGCATGCCCAGCCGGCGCGAGGTCTCGATGATGTTCGGAATCTCGTAGATCCTGTTTTCGCGGATGCAGTTGCGGGTGGCGGACGTGCACAGGAGGATTTCCGTGCAGGGCACCATGCCCGGCTGGTCGATCCGTTTGAACAGGGTCTGGGAAATGACCGCCTGCAGCGTGTTCGCCAGCATCGTGCGGATCTGGTTCTGCTGGCCGGCGGGATAGATGTCCACGATGCGCTCGATGCTCTGCGACGCGTTGATCGTGTGAAGCGTGCTGAAGACCAGGTGCCCCGTCTCGGCGGCGGTGATCGTGAAACTCGTCGTCTCCAGGTCTCGCATTTCGCCGACCATGATGATATCCGGGTCCTGCCGCAGAGCGTGTCGAAGCCCCGATCCAAAATTCGGACAGTCGGAGCCGATTTCCCGCTGCTCGACCATGCACCGCTCGTTCTCGATCAGGTATTCGACGGGGTCCTCCAGCGTAACGATGCGCTTGCTGCACCGGGAGTTGATCAGGCCGATCATGGCGGCGAGGGTCGTGCTCTTGCCCGAGCCGGTGTGGCCCGTCACGAGCACCAGCCCTCGGGGCAGATCGGTCAGCTCCTTGACGATCGGAGGCAGGTGCAGGTCGTCGATCTTGAACACCTGGTTGGGAATCACGCGGAACGAGATGGCCACCGTGTCCCGCTGGAAATGCGCGTTGACGCGGAACCGGTGTCCCCCGTTGATCGCCGTGGAGAAATCGAGGTCTCGCAGCTCGTCAAACTTCTTCATCTTTTCCGGCCCGACCATCGCCAGCACCATGCCCCTGGCATCCTGGTTGGTCATGAGCGGAAATTCCGTCGCGATCAACTCCGTGTCTCGTCGCAGCACCGGCGGCATGCCCACGTTGATGTGCACGTCGCTGGCCCTGTTCTCGATGGCCGTTTCCAAGATCGCCTTGATATCCAGCATAAGGTAGTCCTGTGGCAACGCCCGACCCTTCGGGCGGATCAGTTCATGTTCTCGACAAACACTTCCTCTTCGCTTTGTCCGTAGATCTCGGTCACGCGAAGCACTTCCTCCAAGGTGGTCACGCCCGCCTTGATCTTCTTGATCCCGTCATGGAACATGGTATCGTGGCCGCTGGACCGGAAGGCCCGGCGCATGTTGTTCACGGAGGAGTCCTGGTTGATCATGTCGCGGAACTTGTCGTCGATGACGAGCAGCTCGAAGATTCCCACGCGGCCGGAATAGCCGGAGCCTCGGCAGGCGTCACAGCCCTTGCCATGCATCAGCTCCTCAGGTTTGACGCCGGCCCGCTGCACGTATTTCAGCATCTGCGCAGGCACCTGGTACACCTCCTTGCACTTCGGGCAGATCCTCCGCACGAGGCGCTGCGCCACCGCGGCGTTCAGCGAGGCGGCGATGAGGTATGGATCGATTCCGATGTTCACCAGCCGTGTGATGCTCGTCGCCGCGTCGTTCGTGTGCAGGGTGGACAGAACGAGGTGGCCCGTGAGGGCCGCCTGGACCGCGATCCTCGCCGTCTCGTTATCGCGGATCTCTCCGATCATGATCACGTCCGGGTCCTGGCGTAGCAGGCTGCGCAGCGCCGCCGCAAAAGTCAGCCCGGCCTTTTCACTGACCTGCACCTGGTTGCAGAAGTCCAGCTCATACTCGACGGGGTCTTCCACGGTCGAGATGTTCAGCTTTGCGCCATCCATCCCGCACAGGGCCGAGTACAGCGTGGTGCTCTTCCCCGATCCCGTCGGCCCGGTCACCAGGAGAATGCCGTGCGGCATCTCCACCTGTTCCCTGAAGATCTCGCAGACGTTCGGCTCCATCCCGACATGCTCCAGCCCGCGCGCGATGGATTTGCTGTCGAGCACGCGAACCACGGTCTTTTCGCCGCGATTCGTGGGCAGCGTGGAAATGCGCAGGTCGATGGCCCGGCCGCCCACAATGGCGGAGACCTTGCCGTCCTGGGGCAGCCGCCGCTCGGAAATGTCGAGGTTGGCCATGATCTTGATGCGCGAGACGATCGCCGGGTGCATCTTAATCGGCGCCTGCGTCGTTTCGAACAACACGCCGTCGATGCGATAGCGGATTCGCGTCTGGTGTTGCTTGGGCTCGATGTGGATATCGCTGGCGCCTTCCCGGACCGCGTTGCTGATGAGGTAGTTGACGAACTTGATGATGGGCGACTGCCCGGCCATCTTCTCGAGGTCTCCCGAGTCCTCCTCCTGGTCCTGGACGACCTCCACTTCCGTCATGTCGTTGATGATAGCGTCAAGATTGGTCTCGACGGTCTGCTCCTGCTGGAAGGACTCGCAGATCGCGGTGATGTCCTCCGCCGCGCAGACGAGCACCCGCGTTTCCATCTGCGCGTGGCGTTTCACATCCTCCAGCGCGAAGATGTTCGCCGGTTCGCTGGTGGCTACGACGAGGGTATCTTCCTCGATACGGATCGGGACGATGTTGCTGCGCTTGATGAATTCCATGTCGAGCTTCTGGAATGCCGCCTTGTCCACGTCCTGCGGAGCGATGCGGCGAAATTCCAGGCCGCTGAGCTTGGCCTTGGCTTCAAGAACGTCGGCCGCGCTCGCCAGGTTCTCCTTGAGCACCCACGTTGCCGCGTCCATGCCGGGTCGGCCCATCAGCTCCCGCCGCATGCGGCCGTACTGCTCGTCGCTGATCTTCTGCGTTTCCAGCAGAATGTCGGCCACATCGCGCACGTGCGACTGGCTCGCCGGCTCCGGGGAATACAGATCACACAGGCCACGCACCGACACGTCATCGACGCCGCTTTCGACCGGCGCCGGCAAGTCGACTCGCGGCGGCGCTTTGTCTTTCGGATGAGATAGGAAGCGTAACATCATTGTGATAGCTTTAGCACAACGGTAAATTCTTCGGTCTCGGCGGAGTTCCCGCCGGCCGGGTTCCCATCACCTCGCCAGGCCAGCTCCACGGAGTCGCCGCCAATGCGAGTGATGACAAAACCTTCGATCGTGTCGCCCTGCCGCAGGAGCGTGTCGTTGATCATGCAACGACTGGCCGGCCCGGACTGCATCACGCTCAGAAGCGACAGAGCGCCGGCCCGTTGTTTCAAGCGCTGCCGCTTGATGATGGCCGCTTCCGCCGCCGAATCGGCTTGCGGTGAGACCTCCGACTTCATGTCCTTGGCGAACGCTTCCACTTCGAACGGGTTCTTCACCAGATCGTTCACGCGTACCTGGTTGACACCCGAGAATTCGTAGAATTTCTTGAGGATCTGATCCATCTTGCTCATCATCTCCGAGCTGACGCCGGTGAGTCGGCTGATGGCGACCTCCATTTTCGTTTGTTCCTCATCGGCCTGTTTGGCCAGTGCCGACTGCGGCTGGCTCTTGCGAATCATGAGCCACAGGCAGACCAGACCGACGGACACAAGGACGGCCACGAGAATCGTGCTCTTCCGCAGAGCCTTGCTGGTCGTGGCCACCGTCAGATATTCGAGAGAGCCGGGGTCATCGGACGCCTTGGACTGGCATTGACCACCGTTTTTTGTCTGGTTCGCCGATGAATCCGCGGCCCCCTGTTCACGTGTGAAAGACAGCATAGTGCAGCCCCATCAATACCCTACCCTTTGGTTCGTACGGGCATTCCTCACGGAATCTCCGCCACGATCAGGCAGCCTTCTTCTGGAAGAAAATGCTCAAGATGAAGTTGGCCCCGACTTTCCCCTCGTCGTTGTTCTCTTTCTCCAGGTTGAGCTGTCTGAGTTTCATGATTCGCGGGAGCTTCTCGATTTCCAGCAGGAACGAGTAGAAGGAATTGAAGTCGCCCACCCACTTCATTTCCAGCGGCTGCTCCACATAGCCGTTGTTGTCCTTGGGCACGAGCGTACGGATGGTCTGAGGCTTGAGCCCCTGCTTCTGCGCGACAATCGTCACCTGCGCCAGGACTTTGTCGATCTCGCTGGTTGGCGGCAGCTTGCTCTCGAAGAAGCGGATCGCCTCCTGGAGCTGGGCAAGTTGCTTGTTGAGGTCATCGGCCTTGGCCGTGGCCTCCTCGAATTCGGCCAGCTTCGCCCGTTTGCCGTCCACGCGCTGCTTGGCCTCGGCCAGGTGCTGATTCGCCGGCTTGATCATATAACGGTAACCGGCCGCCGCCACGCCCACCAACAGGATGAAGAACACTGCTTTTCTAAGACCGCTGGTCATGATATCACTCCTGCACGCGGCCGGCCGTATCCTCGCCCGCCGCTTGGTCGTTCAAGGAATACTGGAACTAGAACTGGTACACCGAATGCGCCGCCTTGGATTTGATCGTCTCGATGTCTTCCTTCGTCAGATGCACCTCCGGACGCAGCATGGCGGTGAGCTTGAACTGCCGGAAGGACGTGTTGTCGACCTTCTTCTCCTTGGACTCCACCAGCGCCACATTGGTCAGCAGGATCGAGCCGCCCAGCCGCTCAATGTACGCCGCCACCTGCAAGTCGCTCGGCGACAGTCCCTCGATTTCCATGTGCGTCTCGATCTGTTTCTCCGCCGTGATCCTTGGCTCCGGCTCCGGGCTCGCCTGTTGTTCCTGGGCGACCTGGTACTTGCTCTTCGCCGCGCTGGCCTGGGCCGCCTTGCTGAGCTCCTTCTGCAAGAGGCCGACCTTGAGAAGAGACACGCCGGCCGGCAGACTGTTCGTCAGGGACGCGAGCACCACGCTTCGCGGCACGGGCTCCAGCAGCTCCGCCGTCGTCAACGCGGTCCTCATCATCTCCTTGCGCTTCGTCTGCAGCTCCTCGAACTTCTTGATCGACTCCTGCATGCGCGCCATCTTCGCGTTGACAAGCGATTCCTCGGCGCCGCAGGCCCGCTGGCGGATCTTGATCATCACGAACGAGCCGCCCAGCACAGCCATGACCACCGAGAACAGAACCAGGCACATCAGGTTCGCCCTGCGTGACTCGCTGCTCTGCACATAATCATCCGGCACGAAGTTTATGTTTGACATTGCCGTTACTACCTCCATTGAAGGGACTGAGACACCACGGGCCGTTTCCTACGAAAGGCTGAGGCCGAACGCGAGGGCCCAGCCAACCGAGCCGTTTCTCCGGTCCAGGCCGAAGCGATCCGGATCGGTCATCTGGATGGCTGCCATGCAGTCGCCCATCTGCGCCTGAACTTCCAGTTGCTTGGCAATGGTTCGGTAGATATCCGGGTCCACGGACAGTCCCGACAGGAAAATCAATCGCTCGATCTGCACGCCCTTGTAGAGCGAGAGGAATTCACGTCTGCAGGCGGTTAGCTCCATCACGAGCCTGCCGGTCAACTTCTCATCCTTGAGCTGCTTGGTGCCCACCGGGATCGAGCACGCGTACAGCGCATTCTTGTGCCGGCTGATCACGGCGTTCGTGCAGTCCGGCTGAATGTCCAGCAGCATGACGATCGAATCGAGATCGGACTTGCGCCGCCCGAAGAAACGGGCATAGCAGGCGGCCAGCGCCACCGGCCAGACGCCGATCGACTTGAGCGTCATACCGGCCCGCTCGTAGATCGCCAGATGCCTGTCGATCACCGTTCGCTCCGTCGCCAGCACGATGACGTTGTCCTGTTCCGCCGGGATGTACTTGATCAGGGTGTTCTTCTCCATCGGCTCGAACGGCAGCTTCTGCTTGATCTTGGCGAAAATCGCATCCTCGATCTTGCCGTCGAACTTCTTGGGCCAGCGGATGTGGTCGATGAACACTTCGTTGGGCGGCAGGGCCGCCACGACCTCCTTGCCTTTGAAATGTCCCTCGTGCGTTGCCTCTCGCATCATCTCAATCGCCCATCGCTGCCAACGAGCCGTCCCAGGCATGATATCCGCGGGACGGTTCACGTATTGCCCGGCAATCAGGACCGTGTCCTCCGAGCCGTTGGCGAGCTGCGCCAGCTTGAGGCAATCGTTGCCCAAATCCACTCCGATGAGGTATGAGTTCTTTTTCCCAAGTCCAAACATGTGAGGTTCGCCTACCTTAGAAACGAGTTCACTATTGCTTCCCTCTTTCCGCGGCGACAGGGGTAACACGCCGCGTTGCAGCGCGTTCCGTGAGACCCCCTTTTCCTTTCGATAACACAGCCATGTTGACCTTCAGAGTAAACCGTCTGGCAGTAGTATCTCGGCAATCGGTCGGACGCCGATTAAAATATATGAAACAGAAAGGAGGGAGGCCAAAAACGTGCGAGAGATTTGCGATCCAGGGGCATGCCGGACGCTGCCGGACTATGTCGGCTCCGATAAACAGCACGCGAGGGCAGGGTCCGGGTCGCTTGATTCAGGGCAGATCAATGGGGGTGACATCCATTCCGATTGACTTATCTGCCGCGTGTCACATGGAGTCGCTTCGTCGAATCCGCCGCGTAGACCGCATAGATCCTACAGGCAGCGCAGAACCTACAGAGCGGTGTACAACAGAAAAGTGGCGGTCGGAACGGGAGAGTAGCAGCGCCACTCCTGAGCCTGTCGAAGGATTGCCGATGGTTCTGCCCATCCGCCATCGGCCAAGCCTTCGGCTATGCCGCTGCCACCCATAGCCTCATGCTCGCTCTGCCACGATCCTGTCCCGCACTCCTGCCGGCCTATTCCGCCTTGGGCCGGCGGCTCATCAGGTCCTCGATGGCGGCCTTCACGGGCTTGCCCTCGAAGAGCACCTCATACACGGCCTGGGTTATCGGCACTTCGACGCCGGAACGCCGGGCGAGCGCAACGACCGATTTGCACGTGGAGACTCCTTCGACCACGGACTGGGTCGCCCGCTGCGCTTCCTCGCACGTCTGCCCCCTTCCTATTCTTTCCCCGAGGGAGCGGTTGCGGCCGGTCGGCGAGATGCACGTTGTCACCAGGTCGCCCAGGCCGGTCAAGCCCGCAAACGTCTGCTCCCGCGCCCCCGTGGCCACGCCGAGCCGAGTGATCTCCGCCAATCCGCGGGCCAGCAACGCCGCTTTCGCGTTGTCCCCGGCGCCGACCCCGTCGATAATTCCCGCCGCGATGGCGATCACATTTTTCATCGCGCCGGCCAGCTCCACACCCACAACGTCCGTATTTGTATATACGCGGAGCCACGGGCAGGTAAACGTCTGCTGGATGCTCTGGGCCAATACCTCGTTCTCGGACGCGGCGCAGGCAGTCGCGGGCAGCTTCCTTGCCAGCTCGTCCGCAATCGTCGGGCCGCTCAGGACCGCCAGGGCCCTGCCGTCGCCGAACACATCGGCGATGATCTGCGTCGGACGTTGCAGGGTGCCGTTCTCGATGCCCTTGGCGACCGAGACGATGGGGACGTTCCGGGGGACATGCCCCTTGAGACGCTTCCACACGCCCCGCATGTACTGGCACGGTATGGCCGAGACGATCAGATCGGCCCCCGCCAGCGCACGGTCATCCCGCGGCTCGAATACGAGCGAGTCGGGCAGCTTGTAGCCGGGCAGGAATTTCGCGTTCTCCCGCGTCCGCTCGATCTGGGCCAACTGCCCGGCGTCATAACCCCACATCCGCGCGGCAATCCCCTTCTCGCACAGCAGGATCGACAGAACGGTCCCCATCCCGCCATCGCCGACGATCGTGACATTTTGATGCTGGCTCACCGACATCCTGACCTCTGACCTTGCCTGTTCCGCTCACGGATGCGCCACAGCGGCGCCCCTGCATCTGCGGATTAGACCGGCAAACGCGAACGATGTCAATTCAGCCTTCCGCCTGATGAACGCGGGCGACCATTCTTCATAGATAATCTTCATGCCCCGCTAATCCGGTCCCGACTCAAGGCCGATATGACCTCCAGGAATCAAAGCTTCGCGACGGGGTGGTGATAACCAGAAAGCGAGCGGCCGACAAAGCCGCTCGCTTTTATCATTTCTCGATATGCCTTGGACGCAGATCATACCGGCGTCCGTCTCATGCCGTTTAGGATTGAGAGTTCCATGTTTCCGGGTGGCAGCGGCAAGGCCGAAGGGCTTGCCGATGGAGAGGTACTATTCACAGCGTCACCGGCTGAAATTGCAGATGTCGTCGGCAGTGCCATAGAGGCCGTCGCGGCCGGCACTGATCAGGATATAGGAATCCGCGCGGAAAGGTCGCGACGTGTCCCGGATTTTATCGTTTCGCGTGTTCAGGTAGAACCGCCTGGGATCGGTAAGCGGATGCATCTGGCCCGGCACGCCAAGTTCGATCAGGGCCTGGTTGTCCTTGTAGTCAAAGATGTTCTGAGGATTGTCCGGCTGGTTCACGTCGTGCGAGGTCGCCGATATGTCGGCACGGTAATAAAGGATGGGCATGCCCGTCTTCTTTCCGCTTGAACGATCTTTCTCAAAGACGTCGCACATGACCAATATGTCCTCGCGAAAAGAGCCCGTGCCGCCTTTGCCGAAGATATCCACCAGCCTCTGCACGTTGGTGTTTCGAAGGGGTAGAAACAGTCCAAGCCTGGCCTTGAGGGTATCCGCCGTGTACAGAGGTGCGAGGGTGTTCAGGTCCAGACCGTCGGCTCGGAAGACGGATTCCGGGTGGAAGCCCATCTGATCTTGTCCTATCATCGCCTCAGTCAGTTTCATCGCCCCGCAATAGGACGAGCCTGTCGCATCATTTCCATCGGAGGGAGGATACCCGCCGAACTCGCTGTCAAAAAGTTCAAGCGCGGCTTCCAGCGATGCGAACATGGCACACTGTCTTATGTCCTTCGAAAACCGAACAGCGCCCCTGTAAGCGACAAATCCGAGAACAAAGAGAAATACGATCACAGCAACGAGCAGGACCCGCCGGATGGTCGCTCCTCTGCGATGGGCGGCAGCAGGCGAAGATTTGTCCTTGGCCGGGATCATTCGTGGTAGCTCCAGTCAAAGTTGCAGATGTCATCGGCCGTGCCGTAGCGGCCGTCGTAGCCGGCACTGATCAGGATGTAGGAGTCGGCCCGCCGAGGTCGTGACGTGTTACGGACTCGGTCATCTCGTGTGTTCAGATAAAACCGCCTGGGATTGGCGAGCGGGTGGACCGCGTTGGGATCGCCCGGCACGCCGAGATTGATGAGCGCGAGATTGTCCCTGTAGTCGTAGATGTTCTGCGGATCGTCCGGGTTGTTGGCGTCGTGCTCCGTGCCGGAGCGGTGGGGCCGGTAGTAGAGAATCGGCATCCCCGCCTTCTTGCCGTTGGGAAGTTTGCGCACACAGGTATCGCATAGAACAAGAGCGTTCTCGGGAAACGGGCCGGTCTTGCCCTTGCCGTAAACATCGACGAGCTTATACACGTTGGCGTTTTCGACGGGTAGAAACCCCCCGGGCCTGGTGCTAGCATTACTCGCTATGTACAAAGGCGTGAGGGTGTTCGGGTCCAGACCATCGGCTCGGAAGGCCGACTTCGGATGAAAGCCCATCAGGTCCTGGCCCATCATGGCCTCCGCCAACTTCATCGCCCCGCAGTACGGCGAGCCGCTGACATCATTCGCCTCCGAAGGAGGATACCCTTTGAATTGGCTATCAAACAACTCAAGCGCAGCCTCAATCGAATGAAGCTGCGCCTTCTGCCTGACAAGTTTCATCCATCCTGTTTGACGACGATCTACACCCCATTGGACAAGTACTGCGATAAGCAGAACAGTCATCAGAATAATAAACAGCGCCCACGCTCCTGCAATACCCCTGAAGTGGCGCGACAATAGCTTGCGTCGCATACCGTACTCCCTCCATTTGCTACACACCAATTGCGGGCCTTCAGTCCTTGACGATTTCGACTTTGTCGGGGCGGAGGCGTTCGAGCTCGTGCAGTTGCTTCTGACCCATTTTGACGTCGATGATGACGGAGCTGTCGACGTATTGCTCGCTGAGGATCTGGCCGTGGGCGCGGAGGAAGCTCTGCACCTTGCCGTTGGCCTGGCTGCAGTGGACGCGCAAGACACGCTCCCCGCCCCGGTAATGCTGCGTGACTCTGCGGCACAGCTCATCCAGCCCCAGGCACGTCTTGGCCGAGATGGATACAGCATCGGGATGGAGCGTCTGCAACAGCTCGAGCCGGCCGATCTCCTTGATGGCGTCGACCTTGTTGAAGACCTCCAGGATGGGCTTCTCGCCGCAGCCGATATCCGACAGGACCTTGTTCACCGATTCGATCTGGTTCATCACCTCGGGGTTGGCCACGTCGATCACGTGCAGCAGCAGGTCGGCGCATACCGCTTCCTCCAGTGTCGCCTTGAACGAGGCCACAAGCTGGTGAGGCAGGTTCCGCACGAAGCCGACGGTATCGCTGAGGAGCACGTCGGCTCCCCTGCAGGGCGCCCATTTCCGCGTGCGCGTGTCCAGCGTGGCGAAGAGTCTGTCCTCGGCGAGGACGCCCGCGTCGGTGAGGGCGTTCAGGAGCGTGCTCTTGCCGGCGTTCGTATAGCCGACGATGCAGACCTGGAAGCAATCCTTTCGGCCCTTGATCTCGCGCAGCTTGCGCAGGTCGATCCCCTCCAGCTCCTCCTTCAGCTCGTTGATCCGCTTGCTGACGAGCCGGCGGTCGATCTCCAACTGCTGCTCGCCCGGACCGCGCGTGCCGATGGCGCCGACCGCACCGGGTGTGCCGGCGCCGCCCGCCGCACCGGCCACCGTGTCCAGGTGCGACCACATCTGCGTCAAGCGGGGGTAGGTATATTCCAGTTGGGCCAGCTCGACCTGCAGCTTGGCCTGCCTGGTCTGCGCACGGGTCGCGAAAATGTCGAGGATCAGCTCGCTGCGATCCACCACCTTGGCCTGGATCACCTCCTCCAGCTCGCGGATCTGGGCCGGCGACAGGTCGTTGTCGAAGAGGATGACATCCGCCTTGTACCGTTGGACCCGCTGTCCAAGCTGAAGAACCTTGCCCTTGCCGATGTAGGTGGATGGGTTGATTTTGCGGAGCTTCTGCTGAAACCGATCCACGACGACCGCTCCGGCGCTCTCGGCCAGGGCGGTCAGCTCCGCCAAATCATCCCAGCCAACCCCGCCCGGCAGATGTGCGGCCACCAGGATGGCACGCTCTTTCCTGACCTGTGACATATGATGCGTCTTCTCCAACTGAGAAAGAACCTCCAAATAATGCCGGCATTCTATCGCATTCCCGGTCCAGCTTCAAGCACCACCCCCAAGGAACTCCCCCTGGGCCCTGTAAAAAAGAGCGGCAATAAGATTTTTCGACTTGAAAACGGACGATAAGGATGTTAAGCTACTGGTTTCGAGCTTTCCAACATAATATACGTGTCGCCGCCACAAGGGTTTACAGTTGAAACGGTTATAAGGAGTGCACTGAGTGTTAAAAGTCAAGATGCGTTCAGGCGAGTCCGTGCAGCAGATGATCCGGCGTTTCAAGAAGCTGTGCGAGAAAGAGGGGCTGATCCGCGATATGAAGCGAACCGCCTACTACGAGAAGCCCTCGGACCGGGAACGCCGGCGCATGCGAAAAGCCCAACGTACCGTAAGGAACTAAGCCGGGCCCCCCCCCCCCAACCCCAAAACCACCCGGCAAGCAGAATATCCACCCAATACAGGTCGGGTTTTATTTTACCAACCCCG
>Ga0315284_10012418_pt1 | contig 12127 bp, 25 predicted proteins | sample YL17G09_16_MG_FD_203696 | JGI IMG/M metagenome (GOLD analysis project Ga0315284, IMG submission 203696) | Sediment microbial communities from Yellowstone Lake, YNP, Wyoming, USA - YL17G09_16 | ecosystem: Environmental > Aquatic > Freshwater > Lake > Sediment | place: USA: Wyoming | collected...
AAAAATGGGTTGAATATTTAAAAACAATATGATATATTTAAATAAATGTGAACATTATGATGAGATAAATAAAAAATGTAAATTGGCATATTGTGAAGAAGAAAATTGTTTTGATTTATGTGGTAATTATGATGTAAATGAAGAAAAATGTACATTGCCAGGAAATTTGTCTAATGAATGTTCAGAAAAATGGTGTGTACTTAATAAAAAAAATAAAAAAATAAAATCTAAATATGAATTAATAAATCAATGAAATGCATAAAATGTAATACTCATTATAGTAATTTTTATTTTATTTTGTGGAAAGGTATAAAAGAACCAGAAAATAAAGAATGTAAATTCTGCAATATTAAAACTAGCATTTCAATTATAATTCCAACATATAATAGAAAAGAAGTCCTAAGAAGTGTTTTACTTTCTTTATTAAATCAAAAAGTAGATGACATTCAATTTTTCCCACATAAATATGAAATAATAATAGTAGATGATGGATCAAGTGATGGAACAGAAGATTTAGTTAAACAAATTCAACAAATTTATTCATCTAAAAATAAAGAATTAAGATATTTTAGAAAGGAAAGAGGGATAGATAGAGAAGCTTGCAAAGTAAGAAATTTAGGAGCAAAAGAAGCCAAATACAAATTTCTTTTATTTTTAGACCAAGATGAAATTTGTCACCAAACTATGTTATTTGACATGATGCAAGCTTGGAAATCAAATTCATACTTTGTTGGCATAAATATGTTAATTTCTTTAGATAGTTATAAAAAAATAAATGATAATATTTTATTAACTGACACTCAAAAAATAGAAAATATTCATCCGCATCCATTAAGAAAATTTACAACAATTTCAAATATAGGATTAATTGAAAAATCTGTGTTTGAAAAAGTTGGAATGTTTGATGAAAAATTTATTGGGTATGGATTGCATGATGGCGATTTGCAATTACGATTAGAAAAAAATGGAATTTATAAAGTTCAAAGTAATGCAAGAGCATATCACATAGAACATGAAACTACAAAAGTATGCCAAAGTGCCAGAGATACTTTTGATTATAATAGAATAATTGGAAAACATTCAGATAATATATCATTTATTATACCAATTAAAAATCAAATTAAATTTGCCTCTTTATGCATTGAATCAGTTTTAAAATATAGAAATAATAATCCAATTGTAATTATTGATGACAATTCAGATGAAGAAACAAAAAATAAATTATTAGAATATAAAAAATTAAAAAATGTAGAACTTATATTTAATTCTGAGCGATGGGGCCAAAAATGCAATAAAGGTTTATCTTATAATTGGAATGAAAGCATAGCTAGATCACATACTCCATTTGTAATGCTTTTAAATTCAGATACAATTCTAACTAAAAATTCAATTAATGAAATGCTTGAAGTTATAAAATCAGATAATAAACTTGGGGTAGTTGGTCCAACTACTTCTTATTGTAGTGGCAAACAACAAATAAAAGATTATTTTCCAATTAGATTTTCTATTTTTGAAGAAAAAGGAATAGATGGAATAGAAAATTTTGGGGATCAAGTTTATGAAGCTTTTAAAAATGATAAAATAAAATATATGGATGTCGTTGGATTTTGCATGTTGATACGAAATCAAATTTTTCATATAAATAAAATATGGTTCGATTCATATTTTAATGGACCAGGAAATGAAGTAGATTGGCAATATCGTATTAAAAAAATAGGATGGAAATGTGCTTGGGCAAAGAGAGCATATGTTCATCATTTTGGTAGAATTTCTTTTGATGGAGAATATGGAAAAGTAGAAGCACAAAAATTATGGAATGAAGGTGGAATAAAACTGAAAGAAAAATATGGTGATATTTTGAGAATGGAACAATGATAGGGATAATAACACTAAATTGGGACACATCTTTTTTATTAATAAGACTTATTGAGTCCATTAAAAAATTGACTTATAATCCATTTTATATGATTATAATAGACAATGGTTCTAATTTAATAGATTATCAATGCTTAAAAGAATATATTCAAAATGATGAAAAATTTTTATTAATAAGAAATGATATTAATTGTGGTTTTCCAAAAGGGAATAATCAAGCATTAAATTATTTAATTAAAAAAGATATTGATCCAATATTTTTTATAAATAGTGATATAGAAATAAAACATGATAGTTGGGATAAAATTTTTAATGAATATTTTAATGATAAAGAACATATAGGAATATTAGGAGCTGGTTTATATCCTGTTTTCTGGGATAAAGATGCTAATTTCAATCTCATAAAAAATGCTAATAAATATACAGAATGTGAAACAATTCAAGGTAGTTTTTTCGCAATGAGAAAATATGTTATAGAATATATAATTGAAAAAGATGGATATTTGTTTGATGAAAGATTTAGTCCAGCATATCATGAAGAAACAGAAATGATGTTAAGAGCTAGAATGTATGGTTTTTATTCAGCATGGATACCAATCAATCATTTCCATGACTCACTTCATAGTGCTACAAAACAACATTCATATAAAATTGATGAAGAGTTTAAAGATTTTAAAGGATATAATGAATTAAAAGAGCGAAATAGGAAATTACTTTTAGAAATAAGAAAAGATTTTTTTGAAAATTTTACAAAAAATGACAACATTATTTATTTAAACAAATTTAGATAAGGAGATGAATATGAAAACAAAAATAATTTTAGAAAGTAATTTAGATTTAACGTTAGAAGATGCATTAATGTTAGAAGATGCATATGAATTTCCAATTTTAAATAGAGATGTTTGTTTGAATAGCTACCAAATAAAAAAAGTAAATTTGGAAAATGGGTGGCAATACATTACAATTGATGGTATTTTTGATGAATCAGATAAAAACAATTTCATTGAACAATTAAAAGAATTTGAAATATCATAATAAAGTTTTATCTATTAAATAAAAGGAATAATTTATGTTAATTGTCGATAGAAAAAGGTCAAAATTCAAAGATTATATTATAAAAATATTTGAAAAAGCAAAGAAGAATAATGAAAATATTACATCAAAAGACATAGCAAGAATTTTAACAATTAGATATCAAGATGCTTGTAAATTATGTAATGAATTGAAGAAAGAATTAGAATGTTTGTAAATTATATGTGAAAAGTTCGCATGCATTATCATATTATTATTCAAAAGAAGAGGAATATATGGAATTTGAAAAAGATCTTCAATTTTACAAAATTATGAAATTATTGGATTTTTTGAAATTTGAAGATGATATAAAAATTTATTTTGGTTCCATTATATGTAATGATGGAAAAGCTTATAATGGTTTGATAAAAATACCAAATGATAAACAAACAATTATTATTTTACATAATTTTGTTTCAGAAAATGTGATATTTGCAAATGAAATAAAAAATTGTGTTTATAAATATATTTCTGATGAAGAAAAAAAAGAGATGATAAAAGACTTAGAAAATAGACTAGAAAAATTATAATGCTTGGATATAAAAAATGATAACAAAAGATGATTTATTTAATAGGAGAAAAATTTATGAAAGTAATGATTCTTGTTAATGATGATTTGATGTTAGATTTAATAAGAGGATTTATTTCAAATATCATAAAAAATATAGCTTGTCATAGATTTTATGAAGATGCAATTTCTTCTTTTCAAGTATATTCAGATTATGATTTGATTATTATGGGCTATACATTAATAACACACGTAATGAATATATATAAAACAAGTGAAGATTTTATAGAAGAAGCAAAAACTTTTAATCCAAATGTTAAGTCAATATTATTAACAGCATATACGGATTTTAAAAGTGATAAATTTGATGCTATATTACAGAAACCATTTGAACATAATATATTGATAAAAACTATCAAAAATGTTTTAAAACTTGACAAAAAAATTTCTATTCATAAAGCTGTTGATTTAGTTAATATCAAATCTTATCTTTTAAATACATTAATTAGAGAACATAAATTGAGTGGTGAAATACATACAAATGAAGACGATTCATGGGTTGATGTTGAATCTGTAAAAGAATATATTAAAAACAAATATAAAAATGGATTAATTAGTTTGGGAGAAAAAGAGAAATATATTTTGTCTTTGGAGTCCATATAATTATGGATGATAGAATACTATTAGCTTTTGATATCGAAACAACTGGTGTAACAGAGCAATCTTCTATTTTATCAATTGGAGCAGTCAGATATGATAATTTAGATCATTATTATGCAGAAATAACTCATCCAAGCGGTGTATATTGTGAACCAGGTGCTTTTGAAATAAATAAATTCAAAATTCAAGATCTTAAAAGAAAATCAAATCTTATATTGGGTTATCCTATTGGAACTTTAGAAGAGATTGATAATTTATTTAGTGAATGGTTAAAATCAATTAATAAAGAGATTATTCCAATTGGTTTTAATGTTTCAACTTTTGATGTTAAATATGCACAGAAATATCTTCCAAAATCTTATACTTTATTTGCTAAAAAATATGATTTTTGTAAAACGCTTGAATTGAATAATTTTATTCAAGGAATTTCTTATTATGAAGAAAAGGATTTTAAAAAAATAAAAGAAAAAGCTAAAGAACATGCAAAAAATGAAATTATAAAAATGAATTTGAAATTAGATGTTCATAATTCATTATATGATGCCCATGAATCTATATTTGTTTATGAATTTTTGTGTATTAATTTTTTAAAAAACAAAAGAATACAAAAACCAAAAAATATTGAAAAATGTATTTGTTTGTATTGTAGCAAAGAATTTGAAAGAAAAAAACATCCAAAATTTAAAATATCACCATTTTGTTGTTTAGATCATCATATAAAATATAGTGATATTCATAATATTATAAGAACAAAATGTAAAAATTGTAAAAATCCATTTGAATTTAAAAAATATATGACTAGTGGAACAAAATTTTGTAATATTAAATGCTATTGGGAATATAGAAAAAAATATCCAAAAAAATTTAAGAGAAATAAATGCAAAGAATAAATTTAATTTTAATTGTAATATTAGTGGCAATTTTATGTGCTATAGTTTTTTTGCAAAATTATTATAAGAAAGAAATTAAAAAAGAAGAAGTTAAAATTGAATTTAATGAAAATAAAATTAGAGAAAATATGAAATTGTTTTGGGCGCCAATGGGTTGGGTTATTATTTATAATAATTCAACGGTATATGTACCAGATGAAAATCATATTTGGGAACTTGCTAAAAAAGGAAAATAAATATGTACATTTGCAATAAAATAATAAAGAACAAATATGATTGGGGAATTGTAAGAACAATTATTTATGGAGATAAATATGAATTAAATATTTATCAAGAAGATATTGATGACATTATTGATGATATTATTGAAGGTCCAAAAATTGAAACTTTTATATATAATGAGGATGGAGAAACTATCTTAGTTATGAAAACAAAACATGAAAATATTAATGGTCTTGTTTTTACTTTTAAAGAAATAGAAGTATTTGTTCCAAATGAATTGTTATTTGATAATGTGTAAAAATTTAATTTTTTATTTCTTGATTTTTATATATAATAATAACAAATGATTAATGAAATTCTAGATAGAAAAATAAATATAATTTCTTTTTTAGCATTTTTTGTTGTTTTATTTTCATTTTCACTATTTTATGCATTACTTTTTAAAGATGTTAAAAATGAAAGTAGAGATGTTATTTTATTTGTATTGGGTGCAGTTTCAACTAATTTGACTCAAGTTGTAAGTTACTTTTTTGGTAGTAGTCATGGAGCAGATGAAAAGACAAAAATAATTAAAGATAATATAACAATTATGAATGAAAGGGAGAAAGAAAATGGCAAAAACAATCAATGAACTTCTTATTTTGATAAAAGTTATTAAAGAAAGAATAAACGTTTTAAAATCTCTTGAAATACAGGTATCTAGGTCAGAAACAATGTTTTATGGAAAAGATGAAAAGAAACTTATTGAACCAAAATATGATGTTAAATTAGTAGATAAAAAAATAGTTGAACTTGAAAAGTTTTTATTAGAAGCTGAAACTAAAATAAAAACTTCAAATGCAATAACAAAAGTAGAAATTGATATTGATGTGGATAAACTACTTGATCCAATAAATTAAGTAGCGTATGGAATTCACATTGTTAATTTACTTAATCGATAAATGGAACAGTCCTAAATGGTAGCATTTATAAAAATTATCTTGTTGTTTTATGTTGTGCTACTAGGCGAAACCAATATTTGTTGATTGTAAATTTTAAATAAGAATGCAATGTAATTCCTATCCACATCATTTTTTTTAAATAGGTGGTGAAGTTCTTTTTAAATGCTTTATTCAGACTTTGCTGCCTATTTTTAATTTAAAGGAAAATACGAATGAATATTGCTCCATCATTAATAACAGAATTAAAAGAAAATGAAATTTTTGTATTTGGTTCTAATGAAGCAGGAATTCATGGTGCTGGAGCAGCAAAGCAAGCTTTAAAATGGGGAGCCATATATGGTCAAGGATTTGGGTTATTTGGCCAGACATTTGCTATTCCAACCAAAAATAAAAATTTAAATACTTTATCAATTGGAAAAATTGGGGTTTATGTTGAAAGATTTATTGAATATACTATTAGAAGCGAAGAAAGAATTTTTCTTGTGACGGAAATCGGATGCGGTTTAGCGTATTATAAACCAAAAGATATAGCCCCATTATTTTGGGGACTTAATAATGCAGAAAATATTTATTTACCTAAAAGTTTTTTGGAAGTTTTAAATGGAATTTAAAGACAATTACGAAAAACAAATAGAAGTTAGAATTTTAAATCAAAATTTTTTATTTGATTTAAAAGAAGCAGCAATGAATACAATTAGAAAAGATGCTTCTGGTGGTATTCCAATAAATCCTGAAATTTTTAAAAAATATCTTATTTCTGAACATTCACCAATTCGTTCTATTGTTTTAAGAATTAAATTTATAAATATGTATTATCCAACATCAGTTCATTTTGCTAGACATGTTCATTCTATTCCTTATGTGACAACTTCAAGACCAGATAGAATTAAAAAAGATAGGAATTTGGATAATCCAGTAACTCATATATTTGATATTAATATACAAGGTTTGATAGATATGATGAGAAAAAGATTATGTGTTGGTTGTTGTTCTAAAGATACATATAACTGGGCTAAAAGTTTAAAATTAAAATTAATTAATAGCGGAGATGAATATTTGAAAGTTATTGGTGAAATACTTGTTCCAAATTGTATTTATAGAAGTGGATGCCCAGAATTTAAAAGTTGTGGTTTTTATAAAGAAGATAGTATTGAAAAAAGATACGCAAATTTCATATTATATGAAAAATAGAAAAAGTTGTGAAAAGGAGATAATATGTCAAGTTCTTGTATAGTTCCAATTGTAGAAATCCAAAATGTAAGATCACATCCAAATGCTGATAAACTTGAATTATGTGATGTTTTGGGGTACCAAATGTGCATTCCAAAAAGTGCATATAAAAATGGAGATATTGGAGTTTATTTTCCAGCAGATGTTTTAATGCCAAGTAAATGGGCTGAAAAATTTAATGTTAAACAGTATCTTAAAGGAAAAGATAAAAATAGAGTTGGAAAAGTAAAATTAAGAGGAGAACCTTCTTTTGGTCTTATAGTTTCAATTCCATCGGAACTTTTATCTGAATTTATTTGTAAAGTTGGAGACAACGTTGCAACTTTTTTTGAAGTTGTAAAATATGAACCACCAATAAAATTTGGATGCGGAGATGCAGAAAAATATGATTCTGAAATAGATCCATTTTTTGAAGGATATTCTGATATTGAAAATGGAAGAATTTATGTAGATATTTTTAAAGATAATGAAGAAATTATTGCTACGGAGAAAATACATGGAACCAATTGTAGAATTGGATTTATAAAAGGAAAAAAAGTAGCTGGTTCAATGAACTTAAGAAGAAAAGAACCAGAAGATTATAAAGTAAATACATATTGGTTTCCATGGACCATCCCAGAAATTAATAATTTAATAGAATATTTAGTCAAATCACATAATAGTGTTATTTTATATGGCGAAGTATTTGGTGGAAGTATTCAAAATTTAAATTATGGAATTGAAAGTGGAAAAGGACTTGGATTTAGAATATTTGATATTAAATTAGATGGAAAATATCAAGATTGGAATGAATTCCATTCATTATGTAATAAATTTAATGTTCAAATAGCTCCTATTATTTATGAAGGTCCATATTCAATGCAAAAAATGAAAGAAATCTGTGAAGGTAAAACAATTTTAATTGAAAATGGACACATTAGAGAAGGAATTGTTATTAAACCAAAAATTGAAAGAACAGATACAAAAATTGGTAGAGTTATTTTGAAATATATAAGCATTGAATATAGTCTTAATGATAAAATAAGTGATTCAAAAGATGTATGAAATTATAAATCATATATCTCAATTTGATGAAACACTAAAGACCAAAGAAGAAATTCGTCTTAAAAAAGAAAAAATTGGAAATCATGAATTTTCTATCATTAGTTACATGATAGCAATGCCAAATACATTTAATAGTCTGTTATCTAGAGAATGTAGAGGAATAGTATTTAATGAAAAAGGAGAAGTTGTTTCAAGACCATTTCATAAATTTTTTAATATTGGTGAAAAAGAATTTACTCAACCAAATAAATTAAAAAATATCATTGGATATAGTAAGAAAATAGATGGAAGCCGAGCAATTCCAGTATTAGTAGGCAATAAAATAATTTGGAAAACAAAAAAGTCTTTTTATTCATACATTGCTGTAAACATAAATAAATTTTATTATGGGGAAGATTCTGAACAAGATATTTATAATCCTGAACATAAAAGTAAACCATTTGACACAAAATTAGATTGGACAATTAGAGATTTAATTTCTGAAGATAAGACCCCGTTGTTTGAATTTGTATCCCCAGATAATCAAATAGTAGTTAAATATGTAAATACAGATCTTGTTTATCTTAATTCTAGGGATAACAAGAGTGGTATCTATTGTCAAATGGATAGAACTATAGATAATAATTTTAACTTAGAAAATTTTATTCAAAGAACTTTATTAGAACAAGAAATGGAAGGTTATGTTTTGTATGATAATGATGATTTTTACAAATTAAAAACAATATGGTATATCGATAGACATAGAGCTATGGATAATATTTCTATTAGAGAATTAGTTGATTTAATATTAGACAATAAATTAGATGACATAATTGCAAATTTATATGATCTTGGTTGCATGGAAAGAATCAAGACATTTCAAAAATATTCTGAAGAAATCTTAAATTATATGTTGCAATTTGAAAAAGAAGCTAAAGAAAAATTTTGTTTATACAATTGTGATAATCTTAAAGAATATGCAGAGAAAGTTAAGAAAGAAAGACCGCCAATGAAAGCAATATTGTTTTCTATGAAAAGAAAACCAGAATATGAAATAACTTTGAAAAACATAGTTAGTGATTATTTTAAAGAAAAATATAAAAACAAAGTAATTCAATTTGGAAGCGATGAATGACCAATATAAAATAATTTACTTTTCAAAATAAATTTGTTATATTCAATACATTATCGCAGGGTAGAGTAGCAATGGTAGCTCTATTGGCTCATAACCAATGCGTTTGCCTGTTCGAGTCGGGTCCCTGCTATTCAAAAAAGGAAAAATGTAAATGAACCAAAATCAAATTTTCAAAAAAACAAATCGTGAAATAGCAAGAAAAAATTGGGTAGCAGAACAATTAAATCAAGTTTCAATGTGGGTAGCTCAAAAACTTGATAATTTGAAAGCCGAATTAGATTTTAATAGAGAAGTAATTGAAACAATTCTAATTGAAAAATTAAATGTAAAAAAAGAAGATATTCAATCAGTTAGAAATTCTATTCTTGAAAGAAATGCAAAAGATAGGGAAATAATTAATAAATATATACAAGATGAATCAAAAACAAAAGAAGAACGTCTTCAACTTATGAAAAATGATGGTTTATCAGAACCATCAATTCAAAGAGTAAAATTTGCATTGAAAATAAACTAAATGAGACTTTGGTCAATACATCCAAAATATTTAGACGTTAAGGGATTAAATGGTTTGTGGAGAGAAGCTTTATTAGCTAAATCAATTTTTGAAGGAAAATCAAAAGGCTATATAAATCATCCACAATTAACCAGATTTAAAAATACAAATGATCCGATAATAACTATTTCAACTTATCTAAGCTATATCTACAATGAATCGCAAATACGTGGATATTCATTTAATTTTAGTAAAATAGGAATAATTGATGACTCAATTAGAATTAAAGTTAATAGTGAACAAATTCAATATGAATTTAAACATTTATCCAATAAACTTAAAGTTAGGGATAAAGAAAAATTTAATTCAATAATTGATAATCAAATAGAAGTTTTTAGAATGTTTGAAATTGTTGATGGCCCAATTGAAAAATGGGAAAAAATAAAACATATTGAAAATTAAGCATAAAGGCATAATGTCAAAATTAATGCCATTTAATAAATATGGCATCCATCATATTCGTGAATTTTATACAATAGATAATAATAACATTAAATTTGATAGAAAATGTTTTATCTGTAATTGTAAATTTCAATTAAAAGATAAAATTTATTTAGGATTTACTTCAAAATCAAATAAATTAATTTGTGAAAAATGTTCAAAATAGTTTTTATTTTACAATGATTTTTCATATAATTCTATATAAAGGAAAATTATATGGAAAAAGATGAAGAATTTTTAGATATTATAAGAAACATGTGTCTTGAAAATTTTAAAAAAAATAGAAATACAACGGATGAATTTGAAGATACAATCTATGGTAAAATATATAATTTTACTATTGAAATTGAAAAAAGAAAAAATTTAAAAGAGAAATTAAAACATGAGATTGAGCAAATTAATTAAAAGCGGTATAGACAAAGTAAAATTATCACATTGGAATGAAAAAGAGCATATAGAAATAAAAGATAAAAATAACATTTTATTTTCTCTTTTAAGAAGCAATAAGCATATATCTATAAATGAAATGGTTTGCAATGAGTGGGAACCATATTTAAATGATGAATTGGAATATAAAAATGGATGAAAAAAAAAGAAAATGTCATTTATTACAAATTACAAAGATAGAAACTTTAATAAGTTTGATAGACCAAGAGAAGATAAAAAGCGAAATACAAATTGGGCTACATTAAATAAACAAAACTTAGAAGCTTTAGATAAAGTTCTATCAAATTTAAAAAACAATGGAAAATGATTATAAAATTTCTTTATTCACATTTGCATATTTTCTAATTTTTTGGAATATATGTGTTTTTATCATCTTTCTTGATTATTTAAAAGTTCCTTTAATTACATTTGTTATTTTATCACTTTATTTTGGGCTTTCATTTAAAACAATTATTTTTCCTTTTCTATTTATTTTCATATTATCTATTATTATAATCGTTTATCTTTTTACTATTGGTGTTTATAAATACAATAAGGAGACAAAACAATGTCATATGGATTAAAAGCTGAAGAATTAGCTCAAGAATTTGAACAAAAAGAAGGTAAAATTGTTCTTATTAAAGTAGGAGAAGAATTAAAAGAAATAAAAAACATAGAATTCAAATATTATGATTCACATGCTACAATTTTAGAAATAAACACTTAAATTAGAAGATGAATAAATACAATATTATTAATGATAAAAATATCCCAATGATAAAATTAAAAAAAATAGAATGGGAAAATTATTCTGTGGAATATTGCATAGCAAAAATAAATGATAAAGAAATAGCAGAAATTTTATTCGATAAAAATAAAAATGAATTTGTCGTTAATTTCAACGTAGAAATGCCAACTAGAAACTTTAAATGTAAAAATATCAAAGAAGCAAAAAAAATATTTATTGAATCCATTGAAAGTTTTATTAATTCTGTTATAGAAATAAAGGAGTAATTTATGTCATTAAAGAAAGCTTTGCTAGTAGGAATAAATCACTATTCTATGCCTGATTCTGATTTACGTGGATGTTTAAATGATGTTGAAACTTATTTTAATATTTTAACTTCTAAATTTGGATTTACAGATATAACA
>Ga0315284_10012421_pt1 | contig 12126 bp, 24 predicted proteins | sample YL17G09_16_MG_FD_203696 | JGI IMG/M metagenome (GOLD analysis project Ga0315284, IMG submission 203696) | Sediment microbial communities from Yellowstone Lake, YNP, Wyoming, USA - YL17G09_16 | ecosystem: Environmental > Aquatic > Freshwater > Lake > Sediment | place: USA: Wyoming | collected...
TAACCTCGTAAAGCTCTCCCTGCATTACGACTAGATGCGCTCCCTCCCGCTCATGGCCCGGGTCTAGGTAATAGATACCCTCGGTAGTGTCTACCGTTATCTCTCTCCCCTCATTTAAGAGTAACCAACCCGGGGCTATCGTAGCCCCGAGTCGGTTAGGGTCGCCCTTACGAGTACCGGGTACCCTAAAACGCTTCATGCCGCTCTAGGTGGCCCGATGTAGTTACCGGCCGCATCGTGTAGGGGCTTCTCCCGCTTCCCCTTACCCTTCGGAGCCTCGCTACCCTCGTCCTCTTCGGGAGCCTCTGTAGGCTCGTCCTGCGGCTGCGTAGCGTCCTTCTCTTCTTCCTGCGTCATCCGAGGTACCGCCTTCCATTGTTGGGCCTTGCGAAACATTACGGGCCTACGATACTCCTACCCGCCATTACGAGCAAGTCCATTACTAGACTCGTCTTAAAGACGATGACGGTTAAGCCTGTCAGATAAACGATATGGCGCATTCGATACCTTCCCTAGTAATGGCAAGGGGAGCGCCGCAGCACTCCCCTTAGCCTCCCCGAACATCTACCGGCGCTACTTCTTCTTTACATCCTTACGGATACGAGGCGTAACCTCCCGCGCGTGGCAATGCTCTACCAACGCTTTACCCTCCACCGTAGACAAGTCTGCAACATAGTTGCGGGTCTTGTCATCCTCAAACTCGAAGCGCACGATACAGCGCTCGCCCTTTGGGATATTCTCCCCCGACAAGTCTGACTGTACCTCGTATGCGACGACTCTAGCCATGATGCGCCTTCCCTTCTCTAGTGGACTAGCTGACTAGACCCACGTTAAAGCATAACGCTAGGCTTGTCAAGTAGTGACTATCGGGAGGCTCTACCCGCTACCGGGAAGGGGGCAGCGGGGAGCCTCCGCCGGAGAGAGCTATACAGGGAGCCGCGCCGGTGGCCCTTGCAAGCTCGCCCCTCGTCCCCTACAGTACGCTTCATACGGCTAGCCCGTCAAGCCGTGAGAGCGCCGGGAGAAGGGAGGAAGATGCGCCGCAGAGCCTACAGACCGCTTCATGCTTGCAGCGTGGAGGGCTGCGAGGCTAAGACGAATGCTCGTTACTGTCGCAGGCATATGGGAGAGTTACGAGCGCAGACAGAAGTACCCGAGGGAATGCCAACCCTACGGGAGTTACGTAACGCTAACCAAGAGAGGCTAAGGTTAAGTAAATGAGTTATGCCGATCTAATCGCGGAAGCGAAAGCGGGCTATCCCGAATCGTGGATACCTAAGAAGAAGGACGAGGCTATAGCCGGTAAGCTCGTCAAAGTGGACAAGGGTACTACCTCGTTCGGGCCGTGTAAGATTGCGGTACTAGAGACAGAGGACGGAGTTAAGCGTAGCGTATGGCTTCTCCACGAAGCGCTTATTTCGCAGTTTAAGTCTGCCTCTCCCGCTATCGGGGACGGGGTAGCCGTGGTCTATCTCGGAGTGGTTAAGAGTAAGACAGAGGGCCACTCCGATTACCACTCTTACCGAGTGGTAAGCGACGGGGCTACCGGGGATAGTGTCGATTGGGGGAGCGATGATATCGCTCCTACTGCCGACACTCCCACCGATGACGATATCCCGTTCTAGATAGGTACAGGGGCTAGCCGGTTACGATTAACGGCTAGCCCCTATCCTTATGGCCCTCCCCGAGCCTAGTGGATATCATAGACTAACCCCTAGCGAGCTACAATCTAGGGGACATTCTCCACGTAGTAGAGGCGTCTTAACTCCTACGGGTACTGTCATTAGCCGGAGGCAGTACGAGAATCTACGTATAACCGAAGCCCGTAAGGGTACGCCGGAAGCCTTCGGGTGGAAGTCTTGGAGTCAATTCCAGGGAGCGCGGAAGTCTAAAGCCTACCAACATGATATGAAGTTAGCTCTAGAGAAACATCCCGATAAGACAGCTAAAGACTTGCGCCGGATAGATTCCGAGTTTAACCAACTATACGCAGAGGCTCGCCCCCTATGGTCTAATCGGAAGAGTAAAGCCTACCGTAATCCTAATGGGCCGGTAGCTAACTTTCTTGTATACATGGGGCTTAGGGACGAGGATGCAGATTACGACGTGGGCGATACGCAGCCCGCATAGTGAATCGTAAATACAGCGAATATACCGCAGAGCAGAGAGCTAATCGGAGGGAAGCGAATAACCGCTACCGCCGCTCTGTATCCGTGGGCAAGTTCATAACGGTAGATGGAGAATCATTTACTACCGCAGACTCTCACGATTACGTATTGCTTGCAGCCTCTACGGGTAAGTATATCTATCGGGCTAGAGGGCTTACCACTCTGCAATGCTTTACGTTTCTCTTAAAGCTCCGGGCGGATAACCCGGGCTATAAGTTTAACGGGTTTGCATTTAACTACGATGTAAACATGATGCTAGTAGACCTAACGGTAAAGGAATTGGTAATGCTATGGGTACGGGGCAGCGTTACCATTCGGCTAGAGGATGGAGCCGCTTACCGTATCGAATGGATGCCGTCTAAGTCTTTCCAAGTTACCCGGCTCTATGACAGGCTCTCTATAGAGATATGCGATAGCTTCGGCTTCTTCCAATGCTCATTTGTGAAAGCTCTAGAGACTTGGAAGATAGCTGACCCGGGAGGGGATATAGCCCGGATGAAAGGCGAGCGCTCTAACTTTACCGACAAGGACAAGAGAGCGGTAATCCGTTATTGCCTATCGGAATGCAAACTCTTAGTAGAACTACTTACGCAGTTAGAAGCCTCGCTAGCAGAGGCAGACTTAAAGCCCGCTAAATGGAACGGGGCGGGGGCGGTAGCTGCGAGGCTGCTACAGCGGGAGGGAGTCCACCGCTACCGGGTACCCGATGAAGAGTTCCCCGCCCCCGTCCACGATGCGATTATGCGGGCTTACTTCGGAGGACGAGTAGAGGTATTCCTACAGGGCGAATTAACCAACTGTACCAACTACGATATACGTAGCGCTTACCCTTCCGAGGCTCTACACTGTCCAGACCTAACGGGTACTTGGAATCACTCCAAGCTCTACCATTCCGCAGAGCCTTACGCCCTATGGTTAGTAGAATGGGATATGCCCCCGGAGAATTATGTAATGCCATTCCCCCATCGTTACAAGAAAGAGATACGTTACCCTTCTAATGGGAAAGGTTGGTATCATGCTAAAGAGGTACGCTATGCAATGGCCCATTACCCGAATCATCTTAACGTCTTGGAAGGGTGGGTCTATACTCCTAGCAGCGATGTTAAGCCCTTTGCGTTTATTCGGGAAGTGTACGCCGAACGAGCAAAGGCGAAGCGAGAAGGTAGAGCCTCGGAGAAAGCTCTAAAGCTAGGGCTTAACTCGCTCTATGGTAAGACAGCGCAGGGGATTGGATACAAGGGGCGGATACCTCGCTTTCGCTCGTTCTATTGGGCAGGGATGATAACGAGCGGTACTAGGGCTCGCCTCTTCGATATGGCAATGCAAGACGCTAGGGCCACTGTCTCTATCTCCACGGACGGTATCGTATTCTCTGGCGACCCGGGCCTAGAGCTAGCCGATACCCTTGGAGGTTTAGAGCGGTCGGAGTATCGGGAGTTCTACATAGCCCAACCCGGTATTTACATAGGCGTAGACGAAGAGGGTAACGAGTTCAAGAAGTCTAGGGGCTTCTTCCTTAGAGAGATAGACTTTCCCGATCTACGGGCCGGATGGTCTAAGCATGGCCCTTACTACTCGCAAACCAAACCTACTAAGCGGTTTGTAGGATTAGGTACCTCTCTAAATAATGGCAACCTAGACCAATGGCGAACATGGCCCGACGGTACCCGTAAGCTCTCGCTTTATTCCTCCCGCAAGTTTTACGCCGAAGAGAGCAAGTCTAGAGTAATGCGCTTGCTCCCTCCCGGCTATGAAACGGTAGAGCTATCTGATATCTACGTACCGAAGTCAAGAGGGATACAGACAGGCGAGCTAGGCAGCCCCTTATTTATTCAGGGGATAGAGCAACCCCGACTAGACCTATAAGCCGTGGGGGTATATACTCGCCTCGTTCGCAATCGACAAAGGAAGGAACGAGCCATGCCGGAAGATCCCAACCCCGAAGGCGAAGCAATCCTAGACGACGTAGAAGAGGCAGCGGACGCCCTAGAGGAAGCGGTAGAGGAATTGCAAGAGGCAGAGGAAGAGTTACAGGAAGCGGATACCGAAGAAGAGTTTACCGAGGCTCTAGAGGAAGTCATCGAAGCGGAGGCAGAGGTACAAGACGCAGCCTCTATGCTTACCGTGGAGGCTATGCGGGCAGCCGCATACGACGGTACGCTAGCCGCTCTCCATGATGCAGGGCTTACCGAATCCCCGCCTATCGGAGAGATTACCGAAGAGGTAGAGGAAGAGGTTAGCGAAACGTCCGAAGAGATTACCGAAGAGGTTACCGATTCGATGGAGTCGGACGTAGACGCAGAAGATGATATAGCCCCCGATCCTGTCCACCCGTGGTACCGCAGGATTGGCCGCTAATGGCAACGGTAGAGGACAAGCCCCCTAAGCCTCTCGCCTTTCCCGCTCCCGCAGGGAACGAGGGTAAGAAGGAAGAACCTAAGCCTAGAGGTAGGCCCAAAGGCTCTACCAATCGCGCTACTGCAAGCATGAGCATTAGCAAGATTGAAGAGAGCCTAGCTACCCAATTCACGATGATCGGTACCGCTGTCTATGCGTTTAACGCTTACGACGGTAGCGTAATCCTACAGGGTACGCCTAAGCTCTCTGCGGCTCTCGCTAACCTTTGTGAAAAGAACCCGAAGGTAAAGAAGAACATAGAGCGTATGCTATCGGGTGGAGCGTATGGGGAGGTTATCGTAGCCGCTGCGTTTATCGCTATCCCCATCATGGCTAACCATAACATGATGCCCCCGGGTATCGCAGCCATGTACGGTAAAGCCATTCCCACGGAGGAAGAGGTAGAAGCTAAGGCGACCGATGGAAGTTGAAAGGGTACCGTGGCAGGCTTTCCTAGATAGCTTCAAGTGGAAGCAAGGCGAGCATATTACCCTACTAGGCCCAACGGGACAGGGTAAGACTACGCTAGCTCTAGAGCTTCTACCCCGACGGAAGTACGTAGTAGCCTTCGGGACTAAGGCTAAGGATAAGACGCTAGACAAACTCATAAGGGAAGATGGTTACTATAAGACGGAAGAGTGGCCCGGGCCACCTTTCGCAGAGCGGGTAATTCTCTGGCCTAACATGAGGAAAGCTAGCTATAAGCTAGAGCAGCAAAGAGAGTTTTACAATGCGCTAGAGAATATCTATAGCGCAGGCGGTTGGGCTGTATATCTAGACGAATTGCGTTATATATGCGATACCCTAAAGCTCGGAGAGCTAGTAGAGGTACTTTGGCAGCAGGGTAGAAGTCTAGGTGTCTCTGTCATCGGAGGTAACCAAAGGCCACGGTTTGTCCCACTTAACGCTTACGACCAAGCAACGCATCTATTTATATGGAACTTTAACGATAGTCAGAATGCTAAAAGGCTATCGGAAATTGTCGGGGTGGACGAGAAAGAAGTAGCCGCAATCGTTAGAGGTTTGCCTAAGTATGATTGCCTATACATAAACGCAGACACTCATACGATGCAGATAACGAATACGAAAAGTTAGCGCCCGGGCTAGCCTCCATCCGTCCTATGCTGTAGCGTTGGCTCCGCAGCAACTAAACGCGGAATGGAGGTAACACCTTGCACGTACACGATTCGGCATTGCAGGCATTCCTCGTCTTTGCAATGGTCATCGTCCTCGGTACCGGGTGGCGCATTCTCTCCGCACGATGGAGCGAAATGCCGCTTGGTCAGGCTATGGCATTCGTCTACTAGAGAAAGGTAGGAAGAGTGGCTAGCGCAGCGACTAGAACGCAGGGAGCGAATGCGAAGGGGAGGGGACAGGCTCCCGCTCTCCCGATCATCCCGTTTACCCATGCAGCCCATGAGCATATCGAACCCGCTTTCGACGTTAGCCGATTGCAGACAGCGAATGTCCAGCAGCTAGGGCCGTTCGATGTACCCGCATTCGGTTACCTCCGCAATATCTGGCTTCTCGTAGAGGGAACCGGCGGAGTCCTCGGGGCAGGCGTCCTCTCTCTGGAAGCCCCTTACAACTTCTTGCAGGATGTCTCTCTGCTTGACGTTAACGGCGCTCCCATCGTCGGCCCGGTTAACGGGTATGACTTGTACCTAATCAATAAGTGGGGCGGGTACCAGTTCTACCAAGACCCGGACGGACAGCCCAACTTCTCCAACACTGTTAACCCGGTATTCGCTCTGCGTATCCCGGTGGAGATTAGTGCTAAGACAGGGCTTGGAGCCTTGTCCAACATGAATGCTAGTGCTAACTATAAGGTGAACCTTAGCCTTGCAGCTAGCACTACGACATTCACTACCGCCCCGACGACACCGCCTACGGTTAGGGTTAGGGGAGCGCTTGAAGCGTGGACACTCCCGCAGCCCACTAGCCGCGACGGTTTGCCGCAGGCAACTCTCCCGCCGCTCCACGGTACGGCGCAGTATTGGAGCAAGTTCCAGAAGGCAATCGTAACCGGAGAGAATACGGTTATCCTCCCTCGGGTGGGTAATCAGATTCGCAATCTGATTGCGGTCTACTTCGATGATACAGCCGTACCGCTTAGGACTACCGCAGAGTACGCCGATCCTATGCGCTTCAATTGGGATGCTCGTATTCTGCTAAACGAGCCACGGCCCTATAGACAGCAACTCATGTTCGAGCGTTACGCTAACGTGGGCTTGGATACCGGAGTCTTTGTCTATGACTTCGCCCACGATAACGGAGCGCATCCGGGCGGGGATGACGACGGGCATCTTTGGATTCGGACGGTACAGGCTACCCGCTTGGAGTTTGTCGGTACGTTCGCAGCCTCCGGCGGTACCCTTACCATTCTGACTAACGACGTAGCCCCTGTCGCTGTCCAGAATCGTTACGATGAATCGTCAGCTACCGGGGGAGTCCCGGGAGCGGGCGAGGGCTTCGGAGCGTAACCGCTATGACATTCGATACCTTTAGTGTATTCGGGAACGATCCCGATATCCCCGACGTGGATGAGCAGAAGATTCACGTATGGGTAGCGGGTATCGTGGCGGTTGCTCTCTTGTTCATGGTCGCAGTTAAAGCGGGGATGAAGTCTGCGGCTATCTAGCCGCAGACTTCTCCCCCTACCGAAAGGCGATAGATGTTTGGGCTTAGTCTTATGTCCGTCCTTGTCGGCATCATCCTCGGTTGGCTTGTCCTCCCGATGCTTCTCGGGATGGTTGCCTCTAAGAAAAAGGGCTAGTGGTAGCAGCGATGCAGGAAGTCTCAAAGGCTCGCCTAGCCGTTATCTCTCTTACAGTGGTAATGGTTACCTTTATGGGATTCACTGACCATATCTCTAGCGACGTGGTTAGTGGCATCTACGCTACCGTCATTGCGTATAGCTTCGGCTATATCAATGGTAAGAAAGTAACGGGGCAATCGGGAACATGATTGCGCTAGGGTTAGTCGGTTTGCTTGCCGCTTACGTCTTGCTCTATTCGGGCTTTAAGGGTACTAACCCGAAGGACGAGATAGTAGCCGCATTCACCGGAGAGGCAGCTAAGAAAACGCTGGATACTCCACCGGCTAATGGTAGTATGCCGTCCGTCAATCCTGCCCCTATCGGGTCTGGACAGGCGAAGCAGCCTGTAGGCCCGATGGGGGCTAGGATCATTTCCACGGTCGCTAACCATGCAAGTAGACCGATCGGCAATTGGGAATCGGACAATGCGGTAGACGTGGTACCGGAGCCGAATCTAGGTATCGGTACTCCTGTCCACGCTGTAGACTCCGGTACCATCGGCTTTAACTTCGGGTGGAATAGTCTAGGCGGTTATCGACTCTCTATACAGGGAGCCTTTAACGAGTTCTACTATGCCCATTTCTCGGGCTATGCTCCACTGATAGTCCCGGGGCGTAGGGTACAGAAGGGCGACGTAATCGGATACATGGGGGATACGGGTAACGCTAAAGGTACTCCCCACGTTCACCTAGCTAGCAGAGTAGGCGACCCCTCCGCATACGTTAACAGTCTTTTCTAATGACTCCCGATACCCAATACAAGAAGCTGGTAGTAGTGGCCCTTCTAGGTACCGCTCTAATCATTGCCTCAGAGCGTAGCTTTAAGGGTAGTTTCCCCAAGCCTCGGGTATTCGTGGCCCTTGTCTTTATATGGCTCGTTCTCGGATTCCTCGCAGAGTTTGCCCCTAAGCTAGCCGCTTACTTCGCAGGGCTAATCTTTGTAGGAGTGGTACTACAGTCCGGGCCATACGTACTACAGCAGTTCCAGAAGAGGATAAACGCTACGCCTAAGAGAAAGGGTAAGTAATGAATCTGGATAAGGTTGCTAACATCGCTGCGCTTATCGTGGGGCTTGCCATTGTCGCTACGCTTGTCGCTAGCCGCAATACAGCTACCATCGTCAAGAGTGTAGGCGATTCGTTCTCTGGCTCTATCCGGGCCGCAAAGGGAACGAGGTAGAAGAAATGGACGAGGTTAGCCGCAGACTGTCTCTACTCGTCCCGGGCGAGCTTGGAGCCGTCCGGGTTAACGAGCGGCTACCCGTAGACCTACAGCCGGTAGCCGACCCGGGCGACCTAGACCGCTCCGCGATTATGCCTAGCCTCTACCCGGTTAGGCGGTCGCAATGGCCTATCGCTCTACAGAGTAACGGGCAGTACGAAGAGTGGCAAGACGAAAACAGTTACCGCAAGCACGCTTTTAATAGGCTCTCCGCAGGCGGGGTAAATAGCCCCGGAGTACCCCCGGAGAATTGGGGGACGTGGATGAGCTACGACGAGTACCGGCTAGCCGTGGGCATTGCCCCTCGGGGTAGTTACGCTAGTGACTTCGGAGAAGGGAACGGCTAATGCCTATCGACTTGCCCCCTGCACTTACTAAGAAGATTGGCCCTCTGCCCGTATGGGCATGGGGAGCCGTGGCCCTCGGGCTTATCGGCGTATACCTCTACTCTCGCAGTAGGCCCGCTAAAGACACTAGCGCGGTAACCTTTAGCGGAGCCGATGCGGGTATGGTTACCGCCGATGACGGCTCTAGTTTCGAGGGGCTTACCGGAGGCGGGGCGGGGAATCTCGGTAACGGTACCGGAGGCGTCTACGGTAGCGGTGGGGGAGGCGGGGACTATACGTACTACCCGCCTCCGCCTGTCTATGAGGGTACCCCTCCCACTTACGAGCCTGCCCCCGGGCCTACCGTTCTTACGCAGGCTCCCGCTACCACTACGGTTACGCCTACCAAACAGACTAGCTTCCAGTGGGGCGGTAAGACGTGGCGCAAGGGCGACCTTGCAGCATTTAGGAAGTGGCTTACCTCTCATGGCACTAGCTATAAGACGTGGGCTAGCAATCATCCTAAAGCCGCTATGGACGTATTCGGCACGATGACCTAACCGAAGGGAATAGCCCATGCCATACCGCCATGACAATACGCATAGGTTCGCTGCTAACCATCATCATAACCGGGAGCGGGCAAGCTCCCCGATGGTTGGACGGGGCGGGCAGGCGTCCCCTGCGGTGGACGCCTTCCGTCCTATCTCCGCTGCGGCTGCGGCCAACGTCGCCTACCTCGGGAGCCGTGGCAGGGTTAGTCCTGCGGTTGGCTACGGCGCTCCCTTCGATTCGACTACCGAAACGGTGCAGGACTTCCGAGGGCTTTCGCAAGGGCGCTTGCTCTCCGAGGCGGATAGGCGTAGAATCGACGGGGCAAGGATCGTAGGAGCGCACCCGGCTATCGGTCGCTCTCTCGTTAGTCCAATCGTAATCCTCGGGGGGAGTGACTACTAGGCATGGCAGCCGACTACCGTATCGTTACCGGAGTATCGCTAGCCCTTTCGCTAGAAGCTCTCCATACCTTCCAGCTACTTCTACCTCCGCTCTACGGTAACGAGCACGTAGAAGAGGAAGCGATAAGAAAGGCGGTACGCTTTAATGCTGTCTACATTCTGACCATCGGACTAGGGGCGGGTATCATTACCCGTAACCCTGCGCCGGTACTGCTACCGGCTATCACTCTGGCAATCGCCTACTATCTGTATTCGCAGAATCATAGTAAGGGCGTACTTGCCGCTATCCACGATGACGAAGGGGAAGAGGACTAATGGCTACGCCGGAAGCTACACTAGACCACGTACTGTCAGAGCTTAGAGAGGTACGTTCGGAGTTAGAGACAATGACTACCTTTGTCAATAACCTACAGGCTGTCCTCTCTGAAATGTCTACTAACCCGATGCTTAAAGCCTTCGGCATCGGTGGACTAGACGGGCTAACAGTTAGCCCGCCGGATATGGCGATGCTTCCCGGGATGCCTCCGAGGTAATGGGAGTCGGGGCTACTCACGGTACATTCATTCGCCTAGTAGCTGCGGGTACGGGTTTGTCCTTTCGTACCGTTACAGCATGGACAGCGCAGGAGAATGGCCCGGTAGACAATCCGCTTAACATAGGCCCGGGTAACCACTACGGGTCTAACACTAAAGCGGCTGCGGCTACGATTGCCCTACTGCGTAAAGACGTAACCAATCGTAACGGCTACCGGGACATTCTCGCTAGCGCCGGTAAGAAAGACGAGTTACAGCTAACCGCTATCATTAACTCTAAGTGGGAGGCTACCCACTATGCGGGAGGTATGCGACTCTTCGATACGTATAACTCCCTCTTTCCCTCGGGCAAGATTCATTTTAGCCCGAAGGATATTACGGTAAAGAATCCGGTTACGCAGATTGGCCCTGCTATCGGATTGGCTACCGGGGGAGTTACTAGCCTACTCGGGAAGGTACTTAGTACGGCTACATGGATTCGGGTACTACTCGTCATCATCGGGGCTATAGCTCTACTCGGGGCGGTATTCATTTTCGCTAGAGAGCTACGATAGTGAAAGCCCTAAAGTGTAACGGGTCATTTCGGGCCTACCACGATTCCGGTATACGTAGCCTCTCGCCTAAGTATATCGTGATTCATTCCACGGAATCCCCTAACCATAAGGGTAGCGCTCGTAACGTCGCCTATTACTTCTCCAAGCCGATAGACGATGAGCTACCGCCTTCCGTCCAATGTACGGTAGATGACTACGAATGCTACCGCTCGTTACCGGACGATTACATACCGTGGGCCGCTCCCCCTTTTAATAGCCGTGGGCTACACGTAGAGCAATGCGGCTATGCGAAATGGAGTAGAGCGGAGTGGTTAGCGCATCGGGCTACGATAGACCACGCTGCGCTACTGTCTGCCCGTTGGTCTATCGCCTATAGCATTCCTTTGCTATGGCTAACGGTCGCAGGCTGTAAAGCTCATCGCAGCGGGATAACCTCCCATCGTAACGTATCGCTTGCTTTCGGTAAGTCTACCCATAGCGACCCGGGCGACCCTACCGAGAATAAGCATTACCCTTACGATTACTTCATGGCGAAAGTAAAAGCCTATTCCACTCTACTAAAGGACGCCTGATATGCCATTGCGTAACGACTTGCAGCAGGGCCGGATTAGTCCTCTCGTCAATGAAGAGGGGAACGTAGCAGGACAGCCCGGTGGCGGGCCTCTCGCGCCTCTACAGGACTTCCCTACAGAATCGGGTAAGCGCTTCCGTGGCTATGCCTCCATCGCTGCGAGCGCCGCAGGGGACGCTACCGTGGATTGTGGCGGGCCTGCTATCGGCTTCGCTTGGATGGTAGAGCGAATGGCGGTAAGGGGCGGAGGTACCGCTACCGTCTATGTCGGACAGGCAGGGGTTACGCCTTCGGATAAAGACTTTGTAGACTTTACTTCGGCTGCGACTATCGACGTAGCCGATGAGAATAGCCCTATCTATGTCCCGGGTGGCGGGGAGCTACTGGTAGTCTTTGCGGCTGCGGGAGCGCTTACAGTCTGCAAGGTTAATTTTCAAGTACGGGTAGTGAAAGAGGGTTAATGGGATTCCGTGTAGTACCGGCTATCCCTGTCTACCGAACGATACCGATATGGCAGGGGGACATACCTACCGAGAATGTTACCAACGTGGGCTTAGCTAACCGTATCTATCTCATTCCGGTATGG
>Ga0315284_10012422_pt1 | contig 12126 bp, 9 predicted proteins | sample YL17G09_16_MG_FD_203696 | JGI IMG/M metagenome (GOLD analysis project Ga0315284, IMG submission 203696) | Sediment microbial communities from Yellowstone Lake, YNP, Wyoming, USA - YL17G09_16 | ecosystem: Environmental > Aquatic > Freshwater > Lake > Sediment | place: USA: Wyoming | collected...
AGTAAGCGTACCCTATCCTGGCCTGTTTGCGGAAATCTCAGAAATCAAAGCTGGCGGGAAACAGACCACCTGCAGCCCGGCATCCTCGAGCAGGTTTGTCATCACCCCCACCTCGTTGCTGAGCATGAAGTCCGTGGCGGCGGACCAATCTCTGATGTACAGAAGGATGCGCGGCCCTTCGGCCCATCCCGGGAGCGAGGTGGCCACCATGACGGCAGCCAGACAGAGCGATTTCACGATGGATCGTTTCACGTGTTGTTCCTCCTTGTGCCCCAACGTCTCAGCCCACTTCACCTTACAGGGATACCAGCGGTCGTCCCCATTGTTCCCGGGCAACGAGCGACACGGCATCCCAGTGATACCTCCCGCTGCCCTTCCCATCGTCTACCACAATCAACTCGATGCGGTGCTCACCTATCCTGAGTGCGCCGAGCCGCAGACTGCCTACGCCAAAACGAACGCTCTCGCTACTGCCGAGCATCGTGTTCGGCACAAGGCATGCTTTGTGCCGATCCAGCTTCACGACGGTCGTTTCAGCACCCCCTCTTGCCAAACGCAGTATCACGTCGTCGCAGGCTTGCGCCAGCTTGAAACGGACGATGATACGTTCCACACCGGCATGGTCGTGTGTTGTCTCCCCCGCCCGACAGTGGTACATGGGAAACGCTTCCGTCGATCAGTCCAAGACAACGCGACAGCGGTATCCCGAGATACCTTCGAGTCCCTCGTGGCGGAACTCGGAGTCGCGCCGGTCTTCCCGTCATGGGAGGCCGGCGCCGCTGCCACGGAATTCCGCCGGACGGGCCGCCTATTTCGGCGGCACGTTAGAGTTGAAGCAGTCCCGGTAGATCTTCCAGGAGCCGTCGGCTTGGCGTCTGAAGATTGTCAGGAACTTGCCGTCGATCTTCAGCAGCTGGCCTCCGACCGTCCTGTCCGACGTGTAGACTCCGCGACAGTAGGCGTATTCCCCCATCACGGTGATCTCTTCGGCGGTGATGTTCATCGTGTGCATCTTGATCGCAGCCCACCCCTTGGGCACCGCCTCGTTCAACACCTTCTTGGGCCGCGCCGGCATGTCCGGGGGCAACTGGATACCGTTCTCGTCCCACAGGGAAAGCCACAGGGCGGCGTCCCCGGACGTGGCGGCTTTGGAGTAATTCTTCCAGATCTCCTGGATCGCCGCTACGACGGCGTCCTCGTCGGCCTTGCCCATGCTGGCGCAGCCTCCGACGAGCATCACCGCACCGATCAAAAGCCCCACTACCGCGCGAAACACTGCCTTGTTCATTCTCCTCCTCCTTGGACAGAATCTTTGTCCCAGCCTGCGCACCCGTGCGTTTCCAAATCGTTTCAGAAAGCGTTTCAAGGTCGGCGGCGTGCTTTATTTCCCCGGGAATTTCGCTTAGAATTGGTGGCAGAATGCAGCGGCAGTTGCAGGCGTCCACGTGCACGCGCTGAAGCTATACTTGCTGGGGCCTCCTCGCGTCGAGCTCGAAGGGGTGCTCCTGCGCTTCCCGCGACGCAAGGTGCTCGCACTCCTCGCCTACCTCGCCGTGACCGGGCGGAACCACAGCCGCGACGCCCTCTCCGAGTTGCTGTTCCCGGGGCACGACAGGGCGCACGCCCGGGCGGATTTGCGGCAGACGATTTTCCATCTTCGCAGCACGGTCGGGGAAAAGTGGCTGACAGCGGACCTAGGCGCTGTCGCCCTGGCGTCCGAACACGGCGCGTGGGTGGACGTAGACGCCTTCCGCCGGATGGCCAGAGAGGCAGGTAAGCCTGACGAGGACGCGGAACTGCTCGCTCGCGCGGCAGGTCTGTATCGAGGGGAGTTCCTCGCGGGGTTCTACCTCCGCGACAGCCCCGCCTTCGAGGACTGGCAGCTGTTCCAGGCCGAGGACCTCAGGCAGCAGCAGGCGGCGGTGCTCCAGCGCCTGGTGGAGGACCACGAGCTGCGCGGCGAGCATGACCAGGCCCTCGCCCGCTGCCGAAGCTGGCTCGAGCTGGATCCCCTGGAGGAGTCCGTCCACCGCCGGCTCATGCATCTGTACGCCCTGTGCGGACAGCGAGCGGCGGCCCTGCGCCAGTACGCCCGGTGCCGGGAGACCTTGAGGAGAGAACTCGGGGAAGATCCGGAGTCCCAAACTGAAATCCTGTACGCCGAGATCCGCCGCCTCCAATCCCTGCCCTTGGCATTCTCGACGCCGCCGCGGTTTTCCGCAGCTGGTGACATGCAGGCGAACGCTGCCCGGCTCTTACCCCTCGTCGGTCGCGAGGCGGAGCTCGCGGCGATCCGCCGGCTCCTGATGCGTCCCGATGTGCGGATGCTCACGTTGACCGGGCCCGGCGGTGCGGGCAAGACGCGCCTGGCTCTCCAGGCCGCCTCGCAGCTGCGCGCCAGATTCGCGGACGGGGCCAGTCTCGTCGACCTGTCAACAGTGCGCGAGGTCGAGGCCGTTGTGCCTGCGATCGCCGCGGCCCTGCAGCTGCGGGAACCGGCGGGGGGAGCGGACCCCCCGGCGGCGGCGCTCAGCGGCTTTCTCGCCACCCGCCGCATCCTCCTGCTGCTGGACAACTTCGAGCAGGTTAGGGCCGCGGCAAGCCAGGTCGCCAAAGTGGTTGGCCCCGCGGCGGGCTGCAAAATCCTTGCCACCAGTCGGGAGTCGGTCGGCTTCCCGGGGGGTCACGAGTTCCCGGTGCCCCCGTTAAGCCTCCATGAACCGAACGACGGCAACACGGCGCAGGGCGTCGGGCGCTCGGAAGCCGCCCGTCTGCTCGCGCTGCGAGCCGCTTCGGCTCGACCCGGCTTCGCCCTGACGGACGAGAACTCGGCGACGGTGGCGGAGATCTGCCGGCGTCTGGACGGCCTGCCCCTGGCCATCGAGCTGGCCGCCTCCCGCCTGCGCATCCTCTCGCTCGCGGATCTCCTGTCCAGGCTCAGCGACCGGCTCCAGCTGCTCAGGCAGGAGTCCGCGGATCTGCCGGCGCGGCAGCGCACTCTGCGGGCCACCCTGGACTGGAGCTACGACCTGCTGGATGAGGCGGAGAAGCGGCTGTTCGCCAGCCTCGGGGTGTTCAGCGGCGGCTTCTCCGTGCAGGCCGTCGAGGAGGTTTGCCGGTACCCGGCGGCGGAGCAGCGGGTGGACCTCCTGGAGCTGCTGGCCTCCCTGGTGGACAAGAGCCTGCTGATCCGCGAGGAGATCGGGGGCCAGGCCCGGCTGCGCATGCTCGAGACGGTGCGCGAATACTGCCGGCAGCGCCTGGAGGCAACCCCGGAAGCCGAGGCCTTGCAGGAGCGCCATGCTGCCTACTTCCTGGCGTTGGCCGAGGCTGCGGCAGGGCAGTTGCACGGTCCCCGGCAGATCACCTGGCTGGAGCGGCTCGAGCTCGACGACCGCAACCTGCAGGCCGCGATGTCCTGGCTGCTCGCCCGCCGCAGAACCGAAGAAGCCCTGCGCCTGGCGGCTGCGCTGCACTGGTTCTGGTACCGGCACGGAAAGTTCAGCGACGGCAGGAGGCAGCTGGAGCGGGCACTGGCCGCGGCGGGACCGGCCGAGCTGCCCCGGGAGCGGGCGCTGCTCGCGCTTGGCTGGCTGGAGTTCGTGCAGGGGAACTGGACGCGAGCCCACACCCTGTACCGGGAGGGCCTGGAGCTCGCCCGCCGGCTCGCGGACCGCGAAGGGGAGTGCCTGCTACTGTCGAATCTAGGCGTCACCGAGCGATGGCTCGGCCGCCTAGAGGCCGGCACGGCGCTGGTCGAACGGGCGGTGGGCCTGGCCAGGGAACTGGGCGATCCAGGGCTCATCGGAAGGTGCCTTATCTGGGCCTACGGCACGAGCGGAGGGCGGTTCGAGGGCCGGCCACCGCTGCCGGAGCTGGCAGAGGCGACGGAACTCTGCCGGCGCACCGGAGACCTGTGGGGGGTCTCCAGCGCCCTCAACGGTTTGGGCGACCTGTACCGCGAGCTGGGAGACTGGCAGCGGGCGCGCCCCCCGTACGAACAAGCCCTGGCGGGCTTCCGGGAGCTGAAAGACCGCTGGATGACAGCCTGGACCCTGGAGGGCCTGGGCCGGGCCGCCGAGCTGGCAGGTGAGCACCGGAAGGCCGAAGCCTGCTTCCGCCAGGCTCTGGAGCTATTCGATCTGCTGGGCGATCGCGGCAACACAGCCTTCATGCTCAGCCGCCTCGCTCTCGTGGCCCGCGCCCACGGCAGGCACAACCGCGCGGCCTGCCTGCTCGCGGCCTGCACAGGCACCCAGATGGCGTTGTTCGGTCCCGAGGCCGCGCAGCGCCTGGAGCAAACCGGCGAGTTGGCAAAAGCAGTGGCGGAGTACAAGGATGCGTACGCGGCCAACTGGGTCCGCGGCCAGACCATGGGTCTGGAGCAGGCCATCGGCTTCGCGCGGGCTCCCGCGAAACGCAGGATGTCGGGCTCCTGCGCCCATTTGACTCGCCGCGGCAAACCTGGCTAGATAACGGGCGAACATGGACGCCACACAGATCAAAGTGATAGGCAAACTTATAGTCGGCGGTGGGCCGCCGGGCGCCCGAAACGGGCAACATGCAGAACGTCCGAAGCGGTTGCCCGGCGCAGGCTCGTGTGGCACGCCCGCTGGGTTGGGAGGTTCCGGTTGCAAGCCTCCGATCGGCGACCGGAAACGAGAAGAACAACGGACAGATAGAACGGGGGGACACAGTGACTCCCCGCAGCAGGCGGGGGGACAGATTAGGGATTCAACGAAGTTGGGTCGAACCCTGCCGGTGAGCGGCCGATCTTCACCAGGTGGAGTAGGATCTTGCGCACCTCAGCCGGCTCGGTGATCACCGCAGAAGGATGTGCAGATTCCGCTTGAGCGGAATCTGCCAAGGAGTTCGCTCCACGAACTCCACCGCATCGGGGCCTAGCAGCGGGGACAGACCAGCCGAAGGTGCCCGAAGCGTGCGGATCGACTTCGTATTGCTTCGCCCCTGACCAGACCATTTGCTTCCAGCCGTCATCCTCCGGGCAGAAAGCGCGTCGGAGTGCCGCCTTTATTCTCTTACCCCTCGTGGTCGACGGATTCCCATGATGGTGAAGCCAGTTCTCATCCCGCATCGCCAAAAAGACTTTGATTGCGGACGACGTGCCAAAATCCACTGTGACTGCAGTGACTTCCGCTTTCGGAAGCAGATTTTCGAATGCGAGCTTGATTGGACCCAAAAGCTTAGCGGAGAATGAGTGGTCGTCTGTTTCACCGGCGCCCTGGTCGGAATCGCCGTTGAAAGTTGTCCTCACCTTTTCCGATCCCCATATCGCAATGGCACGCCGATAGGTGGGCGATTCTTCCGGCTGCTGAAGTATGATCTCATAGTCGCCGTACGCACCCAGACCTGTATGGAGATCTATCACTACAACCCGCTGCGCTCCCGAGAGGTATTTCTGGACGATCGACCTCAGCGTGCTGTTCGACCACGTTTCGGATCTGCCCCCGTAGAATAGGCCCTCGGGATGTGAGTAGTGACCTCCGCTGATCGCCTGCTGAAGTACCTTTGCTCGCCCTGTTGCTTTGTACCAAAGCAGGCGGGGCCACACAGCAATCCTGGACAGAGAAAGCACCGACAGTGGTGCGATGAAGTCTGCCAGAGCGTCATATGCCGGGTTTCGCGGATGCGGCTTCGAATGGTCAAGGAAATTCCGGTTCAGGTCAACATTGTTTTTATCAACCCGCCGAATGTGGGCAAAGCCGTAGGGATTGATCGCATGGATCATGAGGATGCTCGAATCCTCTCTCAGATTCAACGCGATACCCTCTCTCATCAGCCCTGTTTGAACAGCTGACCCGCCAAAGCCCTCCACACCATGCGTACCGGAGATCAGTACCAGCACAGTCTTGGAGTATCGTGGTCCAAGCAGCGCGAGGTCGGTGAGGAGCTCTTCATCTCCCGGTCCGGCGGCGGGATTCTTAAGACTCACGATGTCTGCTCTCGCGGCCACACCCGCTGCAAGGAACTTCTGCCGCGCCTCTCCATAGCTCGAGGAGAAGTGATCGGCGGCATTCTCAATCTTCATTTCAGACCTCGGTTTCCGGCATGCGGACCAAACGCCGCCAACAAGGATGACTACAACCGCGATCCGCGCAAACCTCCAATATATTTTCACAATTCACCCCCATCCTCAACCTCTAAGTCAAAGATAAGGCCTTTGGAGGCGGCAATGAATCGTCTCTTTTACTCAATTTAGAAGATCTGGTGCCGAGCCCAAAGCGGCTCTCCTGTAGAGAGAATTGCCTAGGCGCCGGATATCGTTGCGGCTTTCACACCAGCGCTGCACGACACGAACGCCTGAATCCTCCTTGACCGCGGAAGCTGTGGGTGTTATTCCAGCACCGAACCAGGGAGGCTGCGGGGCGGCTCTGACGCGGATCGCTACGGTTTCACCAATCCGTGACGATGGGCGAACGCGGCGGCCTCCACGCGGTTACCGCATTTGATTTTGGCCAGGATGTTGCTCACGTGATTTGATGCGGTGCGCTCGGCAATGAAGAGCTCCGCTGCGATCTCCTTGTTCGTCTTGCCCTGAGCCACCAAGACGAGGACATCGAGTTCCCGGGGAGTCAGTCCTCCGGGCGGTGACGGGCGAACCGCAGCCGACCGCAGCTCGGCTATCTTCGCGCTCAGCGGCAGCATGCCGTGGCGATCAGCGAGTTTGGCACTTTCGTCGAGGAGAGCAGCAGCACAGTCCGAGTCGCCCGGGCGTCGTGCGGCGAGGAGGGCACCAGCGTGGTCGTAGCAGATCCACGCCAGCTCCGGACTGTGTCTGGCGGCTCTGCAGTCACGCTCGGCAGCTTCGAAATGGGTAATCGCGCGCTCGAGATCGCCCGCCGTCTGGGCGACGCGGCCGAGCTGCGCTTGGACGAATGTCAGGCTCCCTCGACAGAAGACGATCGCACTCCTGGGATCGGGATTCAGCATCTCGCTAAGTTGCCCGTAGCACTCGCGAGCTCCGGCCGAGTCTCCACGAACTGCGGCAACGAGGCCAAGGCACGATGCCGCCCGAAAACGCCATTCGGTGGAGACGCGCGGGGAGTCCAGCAGAGCACGCGCTGCGGTTTCTGCCAGATCGAGCCACTTGCTCGCCTCGACAAGCCGGCATACCAGCGGGACGACCGACGCCACCGACGCGTCCTGGTGAGCCTCCCGGTCCGGAGGCGCCTCCAACTCCAGTCTCAACCGCTCCAAGTAGCGTCTGAGGTAGCTTTCTCCAACGGCCGGGTTGCCGGTCTCGTATTCCAGGCGAGCCCGGTTGGCGAGCAGGAAGGGGTCATTCGGTCCCAACGCGAGACCCCGGTCGCTGAAATCCCGCGCGCCACACCAGTCCCCGCGGGCGATCCGGTACCTGTGATTCGCGGCGTAGGCGAGCATCAGCCAGAACCGGTCCTGAACCTGCTCAGCCGCGGCAAGCCCGTTGACTGCGTGGCGATGCCCGCGGCTTAAGGCGCCTCTGGCTATGAGCGCCTCCTGCGCCAGGTGATGCGCAGCAGTGATACGCAGGAGGTCTGGGATTTTGCGACTGATTTCCAGCGCTTCCAAACTCCGCTTGAGACACTGCTTGAAGTTCTGCTCCTCACGTTCGATGAACGCTGCCAGCAACAGCGACCGCGCCTCGAGCTGGCTGTCACCGTGTGACCGCGCCACCTCGAGCGCCCGCTTGCAGGCTCGGCGCGCTTCGCCGTATTCGCGTTCCTCCTGGGCGAGGGCCAGTCCATACTGGCACTCGAGCCTGCCGGCCTGCAGCGACTTGGGATTGACCAGGGCCAGGGCTTTCTGTGACAACAGCGCAATCCCACTCCTGCGAAACGACACGACGAGCGGATACTCAGCGACGGCGACCGCACCGTCCACATCCCCTGCCTGTACGCACAGCTCGAACGCCTGTGTTAGTAAGTCGACCGCCTCCTCCCGCTGGTTCAGCGCTACCCTGGCGCGACCCAGGCCGAAGAGAAGCTGCGCGCGCGTCCTGGCATCGGCATCTACGGAGGTAAGCGTTCGCTGGATAAGCTCGACAGCATTCTCGTACGCGTGACGGGACATGGCCTGCTCGCAGGCGAGGAGGGCGTAGCGAACATAGCTGTCAGTTCCGGCGAGGCCGCCGGCGGCACCAAAATGATGTGCAAGCTGGGCGGCCCTGGTGACCGCTTCACCGCCATAACGCCGCTCGAGACCTTCGGCGATCTGCGCGTGGACCTGTGCCAGTCGCGAAGCAGAGAGGTTGGCGAGGATCGACTCCCGCACCAGCGAATGGGAAAAACGGAACTGACCCGCTTGACCGGGGTCCAGGAGGCTTAGTGCGACCCCCTCCTCCATCAGTTCCATGAGCCGGCCGGGAGACTCTGGACAACAGGCCGCAATAACATCCACAGTGAAGTCCATTCCAATCGCGGCGGCGACGGCCACGGCGTCGCTGCCGCGAGGCGAGAGCTGCTGAAGCCAGCCTCCGATGAGGTCCCTGATGCTTGTGGGGACACCGGTGAGCAGCCAATCGTCCTTCTCTCGCCCGGCAAGGCGCCCTTGCCGGTGCAGCGTCTGAGCCAGCTCCCGCACGAAGAGCGGCACGCCCCCGGTGGTGCTGTGAATTAGCTCGGCTGCTCTCGCCGGGACCTTCTCGGGCACGGCGGCCGCGAGAAACTCTCGCACCTCAGATTGGGTGAGTCCCTCAAGCGCCACCTGATCGCGCCGCGGGACCCTGGCAAGTTCTGCGAGTGCCGGTCGAAGCGGATGGTTTCCTCCCACCTGCCGGTCGCGGTAGCTCATAACCAGAAGAAGCCGCGCTTTCTCGATCTCCCTCAGGAGGTAGCCGAGCAGCGCGGCTGAAGCGGAATCCACCCAGTGCAGATCATGAAGGACAAGTACCAGGGTGCGCTTCTCCGCCGCTTTCCTGAGGATTACCGACACCGACTGGAAGAACCGAAACCTGGCAGAACCCGAATGCTCCAGAGGCACGGGCGCCTGGATCTCGCCCAGGGCCTCGCGAACGGGTGGAATGACTTCGGCAATCACCGAGGAGTGTTCGCCTATCACCCTCCGAAGCAGCTCCGGCTTGGTAGCCCTCACGTATCCGGTGATGATCTGCGCCCACGGGAAGTAGGGAGGCGCACCTTCGGCGTACGAGCAACGGCCCTCCAGCACTAGCGCGCTGTTGCTGATTTCCCCGGCAAACTCCTCCAGCAATCGGCTCTTGCCGATGCCCGGATCCCCGGTGACAGAGACCACGTAGCCCTGGCCATGGGCAGCGGCCTCCGCGGCGGTCTTCAAACGCCGCATTTCCGACGCTCGGCCAACGAAGACGGGGCTGAAACGGAAGGAACTACGGGCTGGCATGATCTTCCTGCATCATCATACCACAACTCTCCCTGGCGCCGCTCTCTCATTGCAGGCAGGCGCGATCGACGAGCACGACCCTGAGTACTCTTCCCTAGGTGCACGAGCAGGATCTACGCGGTAGGGAGGTCGCAAAATGAGTAATATCGACGATTTACCGCACAACAGCCAAGGCGCCATGCTGTCCGTAGAGTTGATTCGCGGCGCGGAAGCCGCGAGAGGAGGTTGCCAACATGATCACGATCTGCATTGGCATCATGATTGTCTGGGGCTGGGTCGCCTTTATCTCGGAGGCGATTGCCCGCCGCGCGGGCACGACCCCCAAGGTGCCCTATCCCGACGACGTACTATGGGCGCATTTCGGCGGGACTCTCCTGAACCTAGGTCTCTTCGGAGGAGCTCCTGCCAGGAAACGACGTGCTCAGGGGACTCTGCCCCGGCGCCCGCTGCGAGGGCGCCGGTTGCATTCCCAGTTGTCAATAGGTGAAAGGAGTCCAGCTGAAGGAGGAATGCTGTGAAAAGGCTCTGGATTGCAGTTTGTTTGATAATGGGCTTAGCGGTGTATTGCGGATACGCGGAAACTGGGGTTTTCGTATCGGTCGGATACCCTTATGGCGCGGCGATCTACCTGTCAGACACAGGCGGCAGTTTCACGACCGCACCCATTTTTTTAGGTACCGATTTGATAACGCCGCTGTCGCTTGGAAACAGGCATCCAAGCCGTTTGATGCTTGATGCTGGGTTTCTCTACTGGTTCCAGGCGCACATCATGATCTACCACATCGATTTGGGTCTGGGCGTCACTACAGGGATTTTCCGTCCTTCTGTCGCTGTCGGCGCAAATCTCATAAAGTGGTCCGAGCCGGGATACGCCGATTTTCGGTCATGGGGTCCGGAATTCCGAGCGCGCACGGACTTCAGATTCAGGGCGTTCAGTATCGGCCTGAGCGCGTCGATTCCGATCGATCTGTTTCTGCGCTTCGCCACACAGGATTGGCCGGTACTGCACAGTGAGCAGGATGAACTGAGGATCTTTGCAGCCCAAGCTGCCGTTAGTGTAGGTTACTGGTTCGGACCTTCAGACGAGAGCAAGCGCAAATGAGGATGAGATCGCTGCCCGCGTTTTCCCGATCCTCAGCACCGGCGGGCGGAAGCTGCTGGTAGATGCCCCTCATTGAGCGGATGGCGTTTGGCAAAAACAAGAGGGTGGTCGCGCTTCTGCGGCCACCCTTGGCTTTCGGGTATTTCTCCCCGTCTTTAGCCCCTAGGGGAATCGAACCCCAATCAGGCCGGCGTTTGCTAATTCATCTCAGCTTCAACCTTGACTCTGGCGGCCGCAGAATCAGAGTTCTCGCGGGCAGCTTTTCGATTGACCATTTTCAATATGTATGTTATATGTATGGGTAGAACAGATGAAGGTGACATGGGATCCGTTGAAGGCAAGAGCGAATCTCAGCAAACATGATGTTCGTTTCTCTGACGCCGAATCTGTTTTTTTTGATCCCGGAGCTCTTACCAGGGAGGATGAGTATGCCGAGGGTGAACAGCGATTCGTCAGCGTTGGCGTCGATTCCTTTGGTCGCGTTCTCACCGTCGTGTATTCACATCAAGGGGAGGACATCCGGATGATCTCGGCTCGCCAAGCCACAAGATCGGAGAGAAGAGCCTATGAAGAAGGAATACGATTTCAGTAAGGCCAAACGGGGAGCTGTGATCCCCCAGTCGGGAAAAACTAGAATCACCATTTACATCGATGACGATGTGCTTGAGGACTTTCGAAATCGTGCCGACGAAGAAGGTCGGGGCTATCAGACAATGATGAACGAAGCGCTGCGAGAATACCTTGGGAAAGCCAGACACCCGCTAGATGAGGAAGCCCTGCGCCGAATTATCCGTGAAGAACTCAAAACTGTGAGTTGATCTCGGACCGCCCGCCCGGTCCGCTTCACTGGTCAAAACGCGTCGTTGAGCCTATGCTATCCCCGTCTTTAGCCTCTAGGGAAGGAAAGCCCCAAGTTCCAGAGCTGAGGATTCATGTCAGATACGATCTGGGGGCCTGCTACCTTCCCAGCGTGGCCGAGGGACGCGCGACGTACGCGGTGTCAGCGGGGACACCGCCAAGTGTAGTATACTGAAGCCATGCCCGCGCCCGTTCTGGCCACGAAGCTGTTCATGCCCCCGGCCCGGCCGCATGCAGTCCTCCGCCCCCGCCTGATCCAGCGCCTGAGCGAAGGCCAGGAGCAAGGACAGACGCTAACCCTCATCTCCGCCCCCGCCGGCTTCGGGAAGTCCACGCTGCTCAGCATGTGGATCGGCCAGCGCACGCGGCAGGATCCGAAGTTTCGCGTCGCCTGGCTCTCCCTCGACGAGGGAGACAACGACCCCTTCCGCTTCCTCCTCTACCTTGCGGCCGCGCTTCAGGGTGTCGAGCCGAGCTGCGGCGCCGACGCGATGGCCGCCCTCCATTTGCCCCAGCCTCCCTCGTCCGAGTCGATCCTCACCGACCTGATCAACGAGATCGACGGCATATCGAGGGATATCCTCCTTGTGCTCGATGACTACCACGCGGTCGACTCCCCCAAGGTCGATGATGAGCTCGCCTTCCTCGTCGAGCACTTGCCTGCGCACTTGCGTCTCGTCATCGCCACCCGCGAGGATCCGAACCTGCCCCTCGCCCGCCTGCGCGCCAGGGGCGAGCTTACCGAGCTACGCGCCTCCGACCTGCGCTTTTCGCCCGACGAGGCGGCCGATTTCCTCGGCCGGGTGATG
>Ga0315284_10012424_pt1 | contig 12125 bp, 11 predicted proteins | sample YL17G09_16_MG_FD_203696 | JGI IMG/M metagenome (GOLD analysis project Ga0315284, IMG submission 203696) | Sediment microbial communities from Yellowstone Lake, YNP, Wyoming, USA - YL17G09_16 | ecosystem: Environmental > Aquatic > Freshwater > Lake > Sediment | place: USA: Wyoming | collected...
TTTCACGATCTCGGGCATTTGCTTTCGACCTGGTGGCCCGCGATCTTCATCTTGATCGGGATTTCGATCCTCCTCAGGAATGGATTCCGCGATCCGGGCGCGGGGCTGTTTTTCATCATTTTCGGAGGGTTTTTCCTCTTCCAGGAACTCGACATTCTCGAATACGACGCCTGGCACTATATCTGGCCGGCCGGCCTGATCGCTCTCGGGCTGTGGATCATCCTGCGACCGGCTTTTCGACATCGCGGCGTCGAGGGGATCCCGACGACCATGGGCAACGACCTCGAGCTGACCTGTGTTTTCTCGGGAGTAAAGCGCCGGGTGGAAACGGCGGCCTTCAAGGGCGGTCAAGTGACGGCCGTGTTCGGCGGGGCTGAGGTGGATTTCACCAGGGCCGGGCTTGACGGGGGAAAAGCCGTGATCGAAGCCACGGCGATCTTCGGCGGGGTCAACATCATTGTCCCCCGGGACTGGAAAGTCGTCGTGGACGGAACGCCGATTTTGGGCGGATTCGAGGAGAAGCATCGCAATCCTTCCGAAGCGGAGGCCAAGGCCACGCTTTACGTCAGGGGGACCTCCATCTTCGGTGGTATTACGGTCAAGGACTGAACGATTCCACAGTTTGAGGAAAGCACTTCTCCGGCTCTTGGCGGTCGCCATCACCCTGGCTGCGGGAGGTAAGTCCCGGCTTGTTTAGGAGGGGAGATTCATCCTTATGGTATCCGCGCCTCCTCGGCCCGGCGGATCAACTTGCACCGTCTTCGTCCTTGACCTGAGAGACACCCGCATGGGGGATTGCCGCATTTTCTCCGCACTCGGGCGACCGTCCCAACGGCCGGTTCGTGACGCGAGGTCGGAAGATCGCTGATTGACAGAATGGGGCCATCAAGAAATACTGAAATATGGGTATGGTTTCGTGTGGAATGTAGGTTGAGACGTGTGTTAAGATTGAAGCATGTTGATCATCGATACAATTGTGTCACTGGCTGAACTGAAGCGTATGGCTGAAGCCGGTTTCGGCAATATGGTGAAAGCTGTGGTTGATGTGGAACGTGAGATCATAGCTGTCGACGGGGAACTTCATTCCGACGAAGAGGCTCTTCTCTTGGAGGGAGGTTCCCGGCAGGAGTTCTTGTGGGGGATCAATATTTATCCTGATTTAGACGGCCCGGATCGGATCGAATTCGATTCCATGATCAATATTCGCCCTTCGCGGGGCCATCGGTCGCGCGGGGTCGATGATCCTGCGGTACGAGAGAAAATCCTTAAAGTCGTCGGCAAGAGGGTCCGATCTTGAGTGTTCAACATCGAGAGCTGGCCTCTGGGCGCTGGCTGGAATTTTCGTTGATGGAACAGCTCGCCAATGTCGGAAGCGAGGTCGAAAGGGCCCTGAACTGGCGTAATAAGAACAATTCCGAGTACAGCCGCATGGCGTTCGAGCGTGCCCTCGAGCTTCTCGCCCTGACGATCGATGATCCCCGGCATCGCCGCCGCCTCCATGAATTGACCCGGCTGCGGGAGGCTTTGCTGGATTATTTTCTCGGGAGCAATCAGTTCTGTTCGACAGAGACAAGTTGGCGCCGGTATTTTTACGGCTACGGTTACGCGGCGGCCTTGAAGAGGCATTTATATTAGACAGTTGAAAAATGGGAATTTTTCATCACTAAGAACGTCTCCGACATAAACCATCTGTGCACATCCCCGGGGAGTCTATCGAACTCCTCGAGGATGTGCATCTCATCATCATCTTGCCTATGCCTGCAGGTCCCGGATGTGGCGCTGCGGCTGTTTCATTTTCTTTTCGTCCTTCCCAGCTTGTGATCAGAATCCGAACTTGACGCCGAAACGGGCGCTGATGGGATTCATGAACAGGTATTCCTTGAGGAAGCGCGGATCGAGGTCCTGGACGATGCCTTGGTAATCGAAATGGGCCAGGATCTCATCCTGGGTCAGGGCCGGGTCGTCCTGGTTGTAAAGCGGGTACAGACGCTGGGCCGCGCCGTTGTTGGTCACGTTGTCGATGTTGAGGCTCAGGGTCAAACGGGTGCGGCCTAACCGGATCAGGTATTCGGCGTAGAGATTCGCGGCAAAGATGAACGGAGAGCGTTTTTCCGTCCCCCGCCCGAGCGGATAGAACCCCTGCATGCCGCCCATGGTTACTTCGATGGATGTGGGCACGCCGGTATAGGCGCTGGCCACTGTGCCTACGGTCAAGCCGAAGGGGAAGGTGTAGGACCCGTAGGCCTTGAAATAGAGGGGCCGGTCGGTTCCCAGCGGGCCGTCGATGGGCTTGCCGTCCTGGGCATAGGGCAGGAACCAGCTGTCCCAGAACCGGGCCACGTTGGGATCGGTGCGGCCGTAGCCGTTGATATCCACTTCGTCGGAACTGGCCAGGCCGGAGTAGTTGCCGCGCAGGCTGCTCCAGGTGAAGGAGAAGCCGCTCATCCAGTTGTCGCTGAGGCGCTTGTCGAGGGAGAAGTTGACGGCATAGTATTCGCGCTTGGCCTTGGGGCACGGCCACAACTCGTCGGGCCATCTACCTCCGTCCTTCTGATAGCGCGTCCATCCGTAGCCCGGGTTGGCGGTATAGTATACGGTGCCGTCCGGTTCTTCGAAGCCGATGTCCTCAAGGGCGCGGATCAGGTGTTTGTAGACGAATCGCACGGACGTGGAGAGGTTCTCCCTGAGCTTCTTTTCGACCCCGAAGGAGACTTCGCTCTGGGCCACGGGCTTCAGGTCGGGATCCGTGGAGTCGAACGACGGCTCCCGTTCGTTCTTGGCGCGGATATAGGCGCCGGGGTAATTCCCGTTGATGCCGATCTGTTTCCAGTCGTAGGTGTCGAGGGTGTAGTAATCGGAGATCCACTTGAAGCCGCCGTAGGAGCCGATGGCCATACCGAGCTTGAACACGTCGTAGTACATGCCGTAGGAGCCGAACACCTTCAGGCTGGAATCTCCGACCACGTCGTAAACGAAGCCCAGGCGCGGCGCCAGCTTGTCCCCGAACTTGAAATCGATGGCCTTCTTGTCCTTGTATTGCGGCATGTCGCTGAAGCTGGGCACGTATTCGCTCTCGGCGCGCAGTCCGAAGTTGAGGGTGAGTCTATTGGCGATGGTCCAGGAGTCCTGCAGGTACAGGGCCACGCTCGTGCTGTGGGCCTCGGCGAACGTGCCGAAGGGAGAGGAGATGCCGTTGCGGACCTCGTAATAGCCGTATTTCCCCCGATATTGTTTGCTGGGATCGGCCGGGTCGGTGTAGGCCTGGCCCCAGTTCAGTCGAACATAGGGATAACCGAAGGAGTTGTCGACGTCCTCGTGCAGGCGCACCCATTGGACTCCGGCCTTCAGGGAGTGCTCGCCGGCGAAATTGGGGAAGTAGTTGACGTCGAAGTTGAACGAGGCCCGGTCGCGGATGTCCTTTTTCGTGACGTAGCCGTCGGCCGTCTGGGAATAGTTGATCCAGCTGCGGGCTCGGACCAGGTCCGCGGGGATCTCGGGGTATTGGGCGTTGGTCTGGCGGAACATCCACAGGGGTTCGGTCGGCTTCAGCTGTTGATTGTTGTTGTTGGAAAAGAAGAAGCCGCCGCGGGCGCTCACCATCAGGTTGTTCCCCACGGTGTAATCCGCCGAGGCGCTGGCGCTCCAGTTCGGAAAATCGAAACCGACCTTGGAATAGGGCGTGGAGGGGCTTCCGGCGCCGTCGTTGGTCGGGAGCGATCCCCGATATTTCCAGAAGTTGTTGAGGAAGCCGGCCGAGACGCGCAGGTTCGCGAACGGCTGAGCGGTGAGCTTCGCGGAATAGTTCAGCTCGAGGTCCTTGCGGTTGAAACGGTCCTTCGAGCCGTCGCTGACGAAGGTGACGGGCCGGGTGCGGTCGCGCTGTGCAGGCATGAACGTGCCGAAGAACCACAGCTTGTCCTTGAAAATGTAGCCGCCCAGGCTGAAGCCGCCTTCCAGGATCGCTTCCTTCTCTTTGCCGTTAAGGTCCTGGTAGTTGACGTACTCGGCGACGTGGTTGTCGAGGGGATTGATGCGAAGAGAAGAGCGTTGTTTCCCGTTCAGGGCGCTGCTGCTGTAATAGCCGATCACATCGGCGTGAAGCTCGTTGCCGCCGGAGCGCGTCACCACGTTGATGACGCCGCCCATGGAGCCGCCGAATTCGGCCTGGTAGCCGCTGGCTTTCACCTGGACCTCGTCGATGAAGTCGAAGTTGACCTTCTGCGACATCGTGCCGTCCTCGAGCTCCGTGGTGTTCACGCCGTCGACGAAGAACACGTTCTCCGACGCCGTGGCGCCGTCCACGGAGACGCCGCCGGGACGCGCCGAGGCTCCGGCCCGGTCGACGCCGCCGGCGAAGGCCTCGGTGTCCACCCCGGGGAGGACCGTCACCAGCGAGGCGAAATCGCGGCCCTTGGGCAGGGTCCGAAACGTGTCCTTGGTCATGGTCAGGTCCTTGGAGGTGTTCTTGATGTCGATCAGCGGCGCATGCCCTGTAACCACGATCGACTCAGCGATTTTGCCGAGATCCATGGTTACGTTCAGGGTGATCGTTTGCTCCAGAGACACGCCGATGTTATCCCGCACCAGCGTCTGGAAGCCGTCCAGTTCGAACTTGATCTTGTAGAAGCCGGGCATCAGGTTGAGCAGGCGGAAGACGCCATTCTCGTCGGAGATGGTGGTGGCCTTGCCGACGAGCTTGGGGCTGGTGGCCTCAACAGCCACACCCGGCAGGGCGCTGCCATCGGTATCGGTAAGGGCGCCGATGATGCGGGCGTTGGTCACCTGGCCGAATATCGCGGCGCCGACCAGAACCAGGCCCACCAACAGAAACAGAATTCGTTTACTCATCATGAATCCTCCTAAGTAAATTTGAATTGCTCACCGATTTCCTTATGCAATAAATATGCCGGCAGTCGGCGCCGGGAAAACTTGCTCTTCCAACTCTGAAATATCGGCCGCGAGCCGGCGAACTGGGGAGGAGATCGGTGAATGATTATTTACGGTATGTAAAGAAAATTGCCGTTTAATCAAAATTTTGAAATCGAGGCGGTCAGAAAGACCGTGGCTTGATATTCCCCCGGCGTTGCTTTATGATGAATTCGTGGCTAGCTCCAAGGATGCCGGGAGAACCCTGGAATCCTCCATCTTCGTCGGTTTCTATAAGCTCCTGTTCCGGCCGCTTCGAAGAAAAACGGTTCCGCTGGACTGAAACCTTCACTATCTTTAGTCTGTTGACATCGCCGCGCGGCAGGGGGTATGTTGTGTTCCATGACCCCGCAACACCACGAGTCAGCTGTGAACAAAATACATAATCTCACTCACGCAAAAGACCGAAGGGAGTGTTTATGCAGCTCAATAAAATTCTGAGAACAGGAAGTCCCGTGCTTTTGCTGTGCGCGAATATATTTTTATTTGGTCCCTTTACCATCTATCAGGGGAACTTTGGCGAGTTCGACATTTCTTTGAGCACGATGTTATTTTACCTTCTAGTCCCTGCCGGCATCTTGCTGATCCTGTTGACCACATTCGGCATGGCGTTGCCCGACAATTTGTTTCGAACCTATATTTCCCTCCTTTTTATGTTGGGGATTCTGGTTTGGTTTCAAGGGAATATCTTGGTTTGGAAATATGGCGTGTTGGATGGTAAAAGCATTGACTGGTCTCAGGACGCATGGCGGGGATGGGTGGATGGGAGTGTTTGGGTTGGGTTGATGATATTAGCGTTTCTGAGCCATAAAAAGATATATCGCATCGCATCCGTCGTCAGTATTGTCCTGCTTTCTTTACAATGTGGATATGTCCTTCTCACGAGCATGCGACATCCACAAATCTGGAAAAAAGTTTCTGCATTGGATTCCCCGAAGAAAATATTTGAATTTTCGACACAACAAAACGTCATCCATATTATTCTCGATACTTTTCAGGCGGATGTTTTTCAGGCGATCATCGATGAGGATCCTCAGGTTTATTCCGCGTTAGAGGGCTTTACCTTTTTTAAAGAGACAACAGGGACATCGCCCAAAACCCTTCTGAGTCTGCCGGCTATTTTTAGCGGACAAAACTATAAAAACGATATCCCCAGGATTATATTTATAAACAATATCTATCAAGGGAAGACGATTCTTAATGTCCTTTATGATCAAGGATATTCCATAGATACGCTTGGGTTTACCGGTCGTTTAGGGAATGGTCGCTCTTCAAACAGGTACACGATTCCTCGTCCTTATATTTCAGAAACACAGCGACCCTATGGACAAAGCGCGGCATTTATGATCGATCTCGCGTTGTTGAGAAGTGTCCCGCATGTTTTCAAAAAATATGTCTATCACGATCAGTTGTGGTTCGTTTCGCGCCTCCTCCAAAAACAAATCCCGGAAAATATGCAAACACCGTACTTTTCAGAAATAGCCTTTATCCGGGATCTTATTGAGCATATCGTGGTCGTGCGGAATACTCCAGCCTATAAATATTTTCATTTCATGGCAACTCATCTTCCATATGTTGTCAATAGCGGCTGTGAATATTCGGGTAAAAGCCTGAAAAACGACAGGGAAAACACGACCATCCAAAGTCGCTGTTTTTTAAAATATCTGGTGGAGTTTCTCAATAAATTGAAATCATTAGGGATATATAACTCATCCCTCATTATGATACATGGAGACCATGGGACAACGTGGACCTATATTCAAGGACTAAATATGGCTGCCCATTTGGATGGAGAGGTGGGTCAAGGAGGGATGTTTTCAACAATACTTGGAAATGTCAACCCGTTGCTCCTGGTGAAACGGCCTTACCAAAAAGGGGCCATGATCATCTCCCATGCCCAAACCCAACTGACCGATATTCCCGCTACGGTAAGTGCTATTCTGAATTTACAGGAAACATTTCCCGGACAATCGGTTTTTACAGTGACTTCAAATGAAATAAGAGAACGAAAATATTACTATTTTAATGAACTCTCGCCAAGGAAATATTATGATCATTTGGAAGAATATGTGATCCAAGGGCCTCTTTTAGATAAATCCTCATGGCGCTTAGGAGCAACATATTATTCTCCAATAGGTTACAAGGGGCCAACGAAAGAGGCTTCATTAAATAACACCCCAATGAAATGGGGTTCGATCATTCGATTCGGGAGATCCGGCAATGCCCAACCGTATCAAACACGGGGGTGGAGCGCGCCTGGGAATGGTTTTACCTGGACAAACGGGCAAAATGCTTCGCTTCTTATCCCGACCACATCAACAAAATCCTCTTCTATCATGTTAAAAACCTCGTTCGCCCCGTTTTTAGTGACCGGGAAAGTGAATAGACAAACTGTAAATGTTTTGATTAATGGTCAAAAAGCCGGGGAATGGAACATCACAACAAGAGGGATCCAGGAACTGACACTGATCATTCCAAAGAGATTTTTGACCAACGCCGACTCTGTGGACATCACGTTCAATCTGCCTGATGCCATTTCACCAAAAAAAATTAGGCATAATAAGGATCGACGCGTGCTTGGGATCGCTTTTCGTACGATGGCATTGTATGAATAACCCCGGCATTCGTCCTCACCAAGAGCTGGACTACTTGACGTTTTATGTCCTGACCCCATACACAAGGTTGACTACCGGCCTTGTTCTGAGATATATTCTTGGGGGGAGAAGAATAATGTCTATGAAATTTACTGCGGTTATCACCAAGGAAGATAATTGGCATGTTGCTCATTGCGTGGAGCTGGGAGTTGTCAGCCAGGGAAAAACCATCGAAGAAGCTCAAGTGAACCTTAAAGAAGCCGTTGAGCTTTATATTGAGAGCTTCGGGGTTGAGGATATTCCGGAAAGCAAAGGCGAGGTGGTTTTCTATCCGCTCGAGATCGCCGTCAGTGGTTAAGCGCCCGGATATATGTGCACTAATATTGTACGACTCAGGAAGAAACCCATGGCTCTTCATATCTCTTACTCCAAGGCTCGGCAGAACCTCGCCAAGATCCTCGACGAGGTCACGAAGAACCGAGAGACAGTCGTCATCAAGAGACGGCGCGGGGAAAGCGTCGTGATGATTTCCGAGAAGGAGGCGACGAGCCTTTTCGAAACGGCCTGCCTTCTCCGCTCGCCGCGGAACGCGATCCGGCTTCTCTCGTCCATCGAGAGGGCTATCAAGGGCGATGGCGGGGTCCGGATGACCGTTGAAGACATCGAGAAGCTTCGGGATGAGGCGGCCGGTGAGCGGAAAAAGTCGTGAAGTTTTCTTCGACCCGGCTTTTCTCGAGGACCTGCGATATTGGATAAAAACCGATAGAAGGAACGCCGGCCGCGTTCTCGACATCGTCCTGGATGTTCTGCGCGACCCGTTCATGGGACTCGGCAAGCCCGAACCCCTCAAGTATCTCGGATCGAACATCTGGTCGAGGCGCCTCAGCCTCGAGCATCGCGTCGTTTACCTCGTGAGGGACAAGCGCATCGACTTCCTCCAGGATCGGTATCATTATTGATCGGCGAGCTTCGCGCTGACCAGGCGGTTGAGGCTGACGCCTTGCTCGGCCGCCTTTAGGGCCAGCGCTCTATGCACGTCGGGCGGGACCCTGACCATGAACTTTCCGCTGAACGATAGGCCGGAGATCGGGGTGGGAAAGGTTTTCCCTGAGCAACTACAGGTTCGGTTGGTAAGATCCCCGAGCGATGGGATGCGTGATCCCATAAGCGAGGCGGGCTATTTATCGAAATCGCTTCTCTGTAAGCCCGCCTGGCGGAGAATAGAATGGAAAGTTCCTATGGGGATTTCTTTGCGCGGATCGGGGACAATTACCGTCTTGTCACCCGTGCGGAATTTCTTGTGGCTGCCGCGTTGGCCACTGCATATAAATCCGTGACGTTCAAGAACGGCAATAATCCACTTTGAAGAATGAAGCTTAGGCATGGACTCGGGTCTCGCCGAGCACGACCTCTTGAATGGAGCGAAAATCGACCGCTTGCTTGTTGTCTTCAAAATACAATTCCAGGGCTTCTTTTAGATTGGCTACCGCATCGTCGACGGATTTGCCGAAACTGGATACATCCACGTTCAGGCATTGCGCTACATAGTATTTGCCTTCCCGATAAACGACATATTTTATGCTTTTCATGACTCTCTCCTGAATAATAGTAATCTCAATTCGTCCGAGTTTCAAGCTGAAATCAGCCAGGCGATATAAAGAAACGCGTGGCTGGTCGATGAGCCGGTCCGTATCGTCGGCACCGGGAAAAATAGTGGAGGGGTCAGGTCTTAACATTTAACATTTTCGGGAAAAATGTTAAATGTTAAGACCTGACCCCTCCACCGGTTGACTTGGCCGTTGCGTTCTTTTATAAAGGGACGATCATGGACAAACGTTTTCGCACCGGCGCGGCTTTAGCGGCGATCTTTTTCTCCGGCCTCGCCTGCCTCGCATCCGCAATTTTCGCCGCCGCCGCCTCCTCCGCGCCGCCGGAAATATTCAAGCCGTTCCGGACGGACACGCCTCCCGTCCTCGACGGCAAGCTCGATGACCCCGTCTGGCAGAAAGCGCCGAGCGTTTCGGACTTTAAGACCTTCATTCCTGATTTCGGCCGCGAGCCCAGCGAGAAGACCGTCGCTTTCATGGCCTATGACGCCGAGAACCTCTACTTTGCCTTCAAGTGCTATGACCGGGAGCCTGACAAGATCAAGGCCTCCATGGCTAAGCGGGACACGATTCGGCCCGACGACTTCATCTGCATCAACCTCGACACTTTTAACGACCAGCAGTCTCTCTACGCGTTCTATGTCAATCCCCTCGGCATCCAGACCGACAGCCGCTACGCCAGCGGCCAGGAGGATTTCAGCGTCGACGTCGTCTGGATGAGCGCCGGGCGCCTCGACCCGGACGGCTTCTCCATCGAGCTCCGCGTCCCGTTCAAGAGCATCCGCTATGCCGGGAAAGCGCGGGTCGAGATGTCCATCTTCTTCGAACGGCGGATAAGCCGGAAGTCCGAGCACGGTTCATATCCGCCCCTCGACCCGGCCCGGGGCTATTTCTTCCTGACCCAGATGATGCCGTTCGAGCTTCACGACATCAAGCGATATACCCTCCTCGAGGTCCTGCCCGCGTTCACCACCAGTCAAAAATGGAGCCGCGAGGCTGGGACGCTCGAGCAGGGCAAGGCCGCCAGGGACCTCAGCCTGACCGGGAAATACGGCATCACCTCCCAGCTCATCCTGGACGCCGCTTGGAACCCGGATTTCAGCCAAGTCGAGGCCGATGCGGGCCAGGTGGACGTCAACCTCCGGTATGACCTTTTCTTCCCCGAGAAGCGACCCTTTTTTCTGGAAGGAAGCGAAATGTTCCTCTTAGCCGGCTCTTCGGGTGGGGACCCGCTTCAGTCCGTCGTCCACACCCGGACGATCGTCGATCCGCGGCTTGGCTTCAAGCTTTCGGGGAAGATCGGGAAAAAAGATACTATCGCTTCGATCTTCGCCTTGGACGAATCGCCGTCGCTCGAATCGTCCTGGGCGGGGGATGACCGATTCGCGGGCGTCGCCGTCCTCCGCTACAAGCGCGCCCTGGCCGGGGATGGCTTCATCGGAGGTTTCTACACCGGCCGCGAGTACGATGGCGGTTTCAACCAGGTCGCGGGCGCGGACGGCCAGGTCCGGCTGGGGCGGTCGAGCATCCTCGGCTTCCATGGCTTTGGCTCATGGACCCGGGACGTGTCCGAGGCGCCCGCCGCGGACGGCGCCGCCCTCGGTTTGGATTATGTCTATGACACCCGGGGGCTCGGCGCGAGCATCGGATTCCATGACATTTCGCGGGATTTCCAGTCGGCCACGGGTTACCTCACCCGGAACGGATTGACCAGCCTGCGGGCGGCCCTCCTGCCCCGGATTTATCCGAAGAGCCGGTTCTTCCGCAAGCTCATGCCCCAACTTTCAGTTTCCGTCCTCAAGGACCTTTATTTCGATATGGTTGAGACGAACGACATCCTCGCCCTCCAAGCCCTTCTACCGGGCAATACGACCGTGACCGTGATGGGCGTCTACGCGACGGAAATCTTCCTCGGCCGGAGGTTCAACACGGGCGGCCTGACCGTCCAATCCTCCAGCCAGGTTTCCAAGAAGCTCTCCGTGCGCGGTCAATATCGACTCGGCAACGCCATCCGCTATATGGACGAACCCTATCAGGGCTACGGGAACCGGGCCGTGGGGAGCGTCATCTATCAGCCTTCGGAGCAGTTCAACCTGAACCTTAGCCTGACATACGCCGACCTCTATCGGAAGGAGACGAAGGACAAGGTCTTCGACTACGCCATCGGCCGGAGCCTGCTGACCTACCAGGTGAACAAGTATCTCTTCTTCCGGGGAATCGTGGAGTACAACACCTACCGGAAAGAGCTCTTGACGGATCTTCTCGCCTCGTTCACCTACATCCCGGGGACGGTCATCCAGTTCGGCTATGGCTCCCTCTACAACAAGGTCGAGTGGGTGGAGGGGGAATACCGCGGCGCCGACCGCTTCCTCGAAATGAAACGCGGCCTCTTCTTCAAGGCCTCCTTTCTCTGGCGTCTCTAAAACCCAACATTGCCGATAGGACGTGGAAAGAATCCTATCGACAACTTTGGGTGTCACGGACTGCGAAAACAATTGACAACAAAAGAGATGTAACCTAATGGACGACCTCGAAATCAAGATCGCCATCACCTATAGGATACCAAGAAACAATCTTACGCTCAATGGGCTGTTGCGCGGACTGGAGCGCGACCGGGACGAGATCGTGGCTCCTGAGGCTTCTGGCGAAGCCATTTTTTCGGGGTTCACGTTAAAATGGCCTTCGGCCTTCAAAATGGACAAAATGGTCACAAGAGGCAGGCTCTCGGTCCACCCTCAGAAAGCCCCTCAACTGTCAAAAGAATGGGGAGAAGGTAAAGTCATCGCTCAGTGCTCGGACTACCGGGGGGGCTGTGTTCCCAGGCTGCCGCGTCCCATTCGCTGGATCCAGAATCTGCTTGAATTCAGGCAAATCCTCTACTCGGCCCAGGCTGGAGACAATTCTGTCCCGTCCTAATCTCATATTTGTCCCAATTATGTCCCTTCTCAGGCAAAAAATCCCTGTTTCATGGAATGGCCTTGGCGTAATTATAATGCAA
>Ga0315284_10012425_pt1 | contig 12123 bp, 4 predicted proteins | sample YL17G09_16_MG_FD_203696 | JGI IMG/M metagenome (GOLD analysis project Ga0315284, IMG submission 203696) | Sediment microbial communities from Yellowstone Lake, YNP, Wyoming, USA - YL17G09_16 | ecosystem: Environmental > Aquatic > Freshwater > Lake > Sediment | place: USA: Wyoming | collected...
TTCCGGAACCCTCCGTCGTCCTTGACGTACACGGTCCCCGTGTACTTCTCCATGAAGGTCCGGGGGGCGCCCGAACCGTAGGACATGTCACGGCCCATGAACACGATCTGGTTCAGCGCCGCGCGGTCCGCGTCGAGGAACGCGGTCAGCCGCGCCAGCTGGTTCGTGTCGAAGTACGAGCTCTCGTCCACGATCACGGCATCGTACGCCTGGAGCTGAGCGAGGGTCGGAAGACCCTGGCTGTCCCAGTTCCAGGTGTCACACGTTCTCCCAAGGGCGGTGAACGCGTCGATGTAGTTCTGGGCGGGAGTGTTCGAGCCACCGCCGAGGACAACGAGGTAGTCGGACGAAGGTCCGACTCCGAACTCGTACGTCGTCGTCGGGGCGCCGGCCGGATCCTTCGACATGTTGGCCAGGTTATCGCTGGCCTCCATGTAGAGCTTGACCTTTGTCCCGAGCGGCTGGCCGGGGATACCGGCGCCGTACTCGTCCGCTACGCCCGTCGGAGCCATCGCCAGCCCGTTCCAGCTTCCGCCGTTGTCGGTGCTGTAATAGAGCGTGACCGACGACACGCCGGAGAGGAAGTCGATGACCTTCGCCTTGACCGTGTACGGGCCCACCGTGTCCCAAGTGCCGCTCGGAATCGTCCGGGAGACAAACTTCGGACCCATGGTGTCGTCCGTGCCAATGACGCGCACGTCGTCGACGTACCAGCCGGCGTACTGGACGCTCGAGTCGCTGCCCCAATGCAGACGGAGCCACACGGTCTGGCCCATGTACGGCGTGAGGTTGAAAGCCACCTCGTGCCAGACCTTGCCGACCGTCGCTCCGGTAAAGCACGGCTGGCCCGGGATCGCGGCGTTGCCGGAGTTGGCAACGCCGTTGTACCCGATGTCGGGCGTGAGAATCGTCCAGGTGGCGCCGCCATCCGTGGAGATCTTCACATTCCCGCCGTCGTACGGACCCGTCTCGGTCTCGTACCACTGCCAGAAGCTCAGGATCGCCGAGGCGTGCCCGCTTGGGACGACGACTGGCGGCAGGTCGAGCTTCGAGTTCGAGCTTGCCGAGTAGGGCCCGTTGAGCTTGGTCGCCCAGACGTTGACACCCGAATGCGCATCCATCGGGCCGCTCGTCGGATCGCCCCACTCCCAGTCGGGGCCGGTCGCGGCGAATCCGCCGTTACCCCCCTCGAAGTCCCAGGCGTAGTAGTCGACGATCTCGAACGAGTGGGCCCCGACCGCGGGATCCCTCGCTTCGTTCGGGACCGCCGCCAGGTCGCGGGCGCGAATGTAGTAGTTGAACACGTCACCGAGAACCGCCGGTCCCGGGATGTCCCCCTGATACACATCGCCGCCCATCGAAGCCATGGCGATCGTCTGGTTGGCGCCGCTGTTCTTGTTGTACGTCACAAACACACCGCTCGGGTCGACGCCGATGTTGTCGGTGACCGTCGCCGTAATCGTATACGGACCAGTGACGCTGGTCGTATTCGCGTACGGCGTGTGAACGATCTCCGGCGGAACCATATCGGCGTTCACCACGAACGTGTGCTGCTCAGCCGGGGCACCCCGCGGGTGGTAGCTCGTCGTCCCGTCGAGGTTCGCCGCGCTGAGGTAGTAATTTACCGTCGTACCGTACGGCTGCGCGGGGATCGCAGCGGAGAACTCGTCCGGGTTGGCCGTCGGTGTCATCGTGACCACGACCGGGCCCGCTCCGACGTCGTATGTGAGTTTCACACGGCTCGGATCGAGCGTCTCCGAGTACACCTGCGCGACAACCGGGTACGGATTGGTCGCGTCTTCCGTGTCGTGAAGCGCCACGTGCGCGATCTCCGGCGCGGAGAGCCACCCAAGCGCGCGGTGCATGATATCCGCCCTGCGCTGGGGCTCGAGAACGTAGAAGAGGTTGAACGCGAAGTACACCGAGCGGTACTTGTCACCCGCGTACTTCAGTGCCGCAGCCGCATCCAGGCTGATCGGCGCGTGAGGCATCACGCCGTCCCACTCTTTCCCGTCCTTCTCGTATGCGCCGGCGAGCGCATCCCGCGTCTCCGCTGCCGATCCGGGTCCCGTGTACCGGTAGACGATCTCGCCTCCCGGGTACGTTGTGGAACGCTGGATTTCATCCGGATACGATCCCGAGATCACGAACGTCTCTCCGGCACCGATTGGTTCACCGGGCTCGCCCGTAATCTGATACCACGCGGGGTTGTCCTGGACGTACGCGGCTCTCATGTACTGTTCGATCCACGGACGCGTGGCCGAGCTGAACATGAGGTCGCGGCCCAGGATGAAGAACTGCTTCCTCGAGCCCGCGGTCCCCGAGTTCAAGAACGCTGCGAGGTCCGTCTGCTCCTGCGTCGTAAGACCGCTCGTCGCGTCGAGGATGATCGTTTTGTACATCCCGAGCTGCGCCTGGGTCAGCCAGCCGCCCGCCGTCCGATCCCAATAATCCGCTTGATGTCCGTACGCCTCGAGGGCGGCCCGGAACATCGCCAGCGACGACGAAGTCGACGTGTGCTGGATCACCAGAATCGGCGCCGACGGAAGGATCGAGAACAGATACGCATCCGCCGGAGCCCCGGCGGGCGATACCGCCTCGTTGGGCACCGGTGCCGTATCCGTCGCCCGGATGTAGAACCTCACGCGAGTCCCGTTCGATTGACCCGGAATGCTCCCCGTCCACTGGTTGGGGTTCACGCCGGGCGCCATCGCGACCTCGGTGAAGGTCGTTCCGTTGTCGGTGCTGTAGTTCAGCGCCACGGTGCCCACGCCGGAGAGCATATCGGTCACGTAACAGCTCACGGCGTAGGGTCCCGCGGTGTCGAACGTGCTCGAAGGAACCGCGACGTTCGTGATCACCGGCGCGACGTCGTCCGTGTCCGTGCTCAGGATCTCCACATCGTCAACGTACCAGCCGGACTTGGGGACGCTCGAGTCGCTTCCGAAATGGAAGCGTATCATCACGGTCTGGCCGACGAACGCGGAGAGATCGAATACCTCCTGCTGCCAGAAGTTGTTGAGGTACCCCGTAAAACACGGTTGGCCGGCTATCCCAGCGTTGCCCGAGTTAGCCGTGCCGTCGTATCCGCCGAGGGGGGTGATCACCGCCCAGGTGGCGCCGCCGTCGGTCGACACCTTGACGTTGCCTCCGTCGTAGTTCGTCTCCATGTAGTACCAGTGCCAGAACGACATGAGAGCGTACGGCTTGCTCGCCGCCAGAGTGATCGGCGGGATGTCGAGTTTGGCGTTGGCGCTGTTCGGATAGTCTCCGGCGAGGATCGTCGCCCAGAGGTTTACACCCGAGTGGGCCGCGCCTGGACCGCTGGTCGGCGTCCCCCACTGCCAGACATCGCCCGTCTGGACGAATCCGCCGTCGTCGACCTCGAAGTCCCACGCGAACTCTTCGACGATCTCGAAGCGGTACACGCCTGTCGCCGGCATGCGGGTGACGTTGCCCGAGTACGAGTTGTCCATCGCGTAGATGTAATACTCGTAGAAATCACCAACCAGCGACGGACCGGGGATGGCGGCGCAGTACTGGTCGCCACCCGTCGGCAGCATCTCTTCGCGGTGGACGAGACCACCGTTCTTCGCGTACATGAGGTACACGCTTTCGACGCCCATGTTGTCGGTCACCGCCGCGCAGACCCCGTAGGGGCCCGCGAGGTCGTTCGTGTCACGGTGACGCTGGTGCTCCACCACGGGCGGAACGGTATCGCGCTGCACCCAGAACGAGTGCTTGATCGCCGGCGCTCCGACCGGGTGGGTGGTCGTGTGCCCCATCACATCGCTCGCCGTGATGTAGTAGCTCACGTGCGTGTCGACGGGCTGTGCCGGGATGTCCCCGGAGTACTCGTCCGGGTTCCCCGTCGCGGTCATCGCGACCGTGATCGGCGCCCCTCCCACATCGTACACAACGGCGAACGAGGTAGGATCCAGGCTGAAGTAATCCGAGGTGATGAGAGCCTTCACCACGTACGGATCCGCCGTGTTCTCCGTGTCTCCCAGCGGTGTGTGGGCGATCTTCGGATAACCCTGGAGCCAATCGAGGATCCGGGTCATCAAGGCGCTGCGCTCCTCTCCGTCAGCGATCGCCTCGAAGCCGAATGCGAAGTAGACGAGCTTGTACCCGCCCTCGTCGTACGTAAGCCCGGCGGTACCGGAGCTCGTAATCGCCTCTCCTTCGACCTCGCCGACTCCCATCTTGTACGCGTTCGCCACGGCACCCGGAACGGCCGGGTCGTAGACAAACGCGGTCTGGGCGCCGCCCACCGGATCGATCTCGGACGGATAGGTCTGGTTGTTCGCCCCGGTTCCACCTTTGATGTCGAACGCGAATCCGACACCCACGGGGCTCGACGACACTCCAATTACCGCGCCGAGGGCGACGTCGTCCTGGACGTACGCGGCGTGGAGGTAGTTGGCGTAGAACGCGTCGGTTCGGATGTCGTACCCGATGTCCTGACCGGAGATGAAGAGTCTTCCTCCGCCATCGAGGTACGCGGCGAGCGCGGCCTGATCCGCGGCCGTCAGGGTGGTGGTGTAATCGTCACCGGTGAGCCAAATCACCGACGCGAACGGGGCCATCTCGGCCGCCGTCGGCGGTGTCGAGACCGTCAGGAAAGACCGTCCCGCCGCGGCCACGGATTGTTCGTAGTACGTTTGATACGCTTTCCCCGCATCGTCGTCCACGATGAGAACCTGCGCGGCCATGAGAGCGACGTCCAGAGTCGTCGTCATTTCCTCGTTCACCGCGATGTCCGTCCTCGTGGTCGTGGGATACGGGAATACCGGCGCGAAAATGAAATCGTACGTCCCCACGGGGAGCTCAATGCTGTACGCGCCGGTCATCGGATCCGTAGACGTCGATGCGACATCGACACCCAGGAGACGGACGACGACGTCCGCCGCCACACCCATCCCGGTTTCGGTGTCGGTTACCAGACCGGCTACCGTGCCGGAGGGCAGCTGGTTCAGGGTGATGTCCTGCGTCGTCGTCGCATCGTCGACGATGGTAACCGTCACGGTTGCCGTCTCGTAGCCGAACTTCGAGTACTCCACCGTGTGGTCGCCGGCGACCAGTTGCATCGAGTAGACGCCGGACGGGTTGGTGTACTTTCGCTGTCCGGTGTCGACGATGCGAACCATGACGCCGCCGAGCACGGGACCCGAGGAACTGTAGACCGTTCCATCGAGCGTGCCCACTCCGACGAGAGCGGCACCCACCGCGCCAAGCGCGTTGACGCGACCCCAACCATAGTTGTTGTCCATCCCGGGGTCACCGAGCTCGAGCGACGTCTGCGCCAGGAGCTGTTTGGCCATGTCGACGGTGAGCGCCGGGTTCGCCTGGAGCATCAACGCGACGGTACCCGACACATGCGGAGCCGCCATCGACGTACCGCTCCAACCCGAGTATTCCCAACTCCCGCCGGGTACCGACGAGAAGATGTCCACTCCGGGGGCGGAGATGTCCGGCTTGGTCCAGGTACCCACGTAGGGCGGGGAGTTCCAGGTCACCGGACCCCGGCTCGAGAACGACGCGATGACGTCGTTGAGGTCCGTCGCACCGACTCCATACGCGCTGGGGACGTTCCCCGGGCTACCCGTCGTGCTGGCGCCCGGGCCGGAGTTCCCAATTGAGAAGCTCGGGAACACACCGGCGGCCACCATGTTGTCGGTTGGTGCCACCATTTCAGTGTACGTTCCCGTCGCGCCGAGCGACATGTTGACTACCTGGGCGCCGTCGTCGGTCATCGGGTTGTTGTCGGGGTCGATGATCCACTCCATACCGGCCGCCACTTGGACGAAGGTCCCGCTCCCGCCCGGGATGACGAGACCGTGGATGAGGTTCGCGCCGGGAGCGACACCGATGTCGTACCCGCTCGCGTTCCCGCCGATCATGCTACCCGTTGTATGGGTCCCGTGCTGATCGGAGTCGTGAGGTACCGATCCCACGACGATATTTCCGCTACCGTCGAACTCGGCCCACCCTCCGGGATACGTCGGATCGGCCGGGTTGTTGGTGATCATCTTTCCCGCGATGTCCGGGTGACTGATGTCGACACCCGTGTCGAGCCCACCGACGCGGACACCCGCTCCGGTGATCCCGTAGGTCGTCCACACCGTCTTGGCCCCGATCTTCGTGAGCGAGTCCCACAGAGGGGCTTGCTGGGCGGAGGGCTGGGGGCCGCCCGTTCTCTCCGGTTTTGGCGGGAGAGTGACGGTAAAGTTGTCGAACACCTCGCTCACATCGTCACGCGAGGCGAGCTCGAGGATCACGTCCTTGGTCGCCTTGACGAAAACGATGTTGTCGATCCAGAAGGGGTGGATAACGCTCACCCGCTTCTGGACGTCGGCTGCGTTCAGGTAGCCGATGACGCCTGCCTGGGACATGGTGGCGGTTCGCCGCAGCTCGGCGAACACCGGCGCCCTCACTCCCTGGATCCCTTCCAATCTGGCCGTGGCGCGCATTTTTACTACGGCCCCGACCATTTCATCCGGCTTCGCGGCGGAGAGCTGCTTTTGCAGCTCCGCCGTCATCTTGCTCGTCGGGTCGCCCTTGGCGCCCACTTGCTGGACCTGGGGCACGACGAGCAAGAGCAAGAGCAGAACCGCCGCGGAAGCGAACAATAGATTCCTGTGTCTCATGACAAATCCTTTCTTTCCGCAAGCCCGTGGCCTGCAACGTTGGAGTGTCGAGTCATACCGCGTATGGCGCAGAACATGCGCTCCAACATGATTACCACCGTTACTCGGTTGCTTCTGGGGTCTTCATGTACACCACGCGATAATCCTCGACCTCTCCGAACAGCTGCTGACCATCCGGGCTGACGTCGGGATCGTCATACGAAACGATTCCGCGGGTCCAAAGGTACACGAGCTGGTTGGCGACCGTTCCCAGCTGCGAAGGGCCGGGATCGCCCCCCCTCACGTCCACGGCGATGTCGTCGACGTCGGGAACCATGAACGAGGTAAGGTAGAAGACATTGACGAGATTCTCGCTGGTGGGGAAGTAGCTCTGAACGTTGATGTGATCGCGCACCATGGTCTCGCCCTTGTCCCATACCTTATCCCCGTTCCAATCCACCCACAGAGTCAAAGTGAGGTCTCCCGCGAACTCGGACGGCAGCCGAGACGACGCATCGCGAATCTCGACCGCAAAAAGCACGAGCGCCTCCTGGTTCGCGACCCAATGCTCTCCATGGTTGGGGAACGTGATACCGTCGATCCGGACGACTTCGACCGGCTCGAGCGATGCGGTGAGCCCGAGGTGCTCAATTCCCGGTTCCCACGTTTGAACCTGCGGATAGGGCGCCGGGGCCGGACCGAACTTCACGTACTCCTTGGAACCGTCCCAGACCTTTCCGTTGAGTCGGGAAACCTCTCCGGTTCTGGAGTACGCTCCGATATTGACGTCGCCGGTTACGCGCCCGCTCGCCAAATAAATATTGAGATCCGCAAAAGCCGCGGATGTGGCGAGCACAAGCACCAAGGCGACCGCGAGTAAGAACTTGTTCGACTGACTCATACTCATTCCTCCTGTCACTCGAAGCGCGTTTGGGACGTCGCTCCGAGTATTACTCCCCCAAGAATCCTCAGCCGGTCGCTTTCCCACACCGCGAATGATCTTCGACAGCCGATGGCCGTTCTCTTAGATCGCCCCCTTTCGCGTGTCTTGTCGGCTCGGAGTCCCCTCACCATTTCGAACGCAACCACCGGGCGGAGCAGCGCACAGGATGCTCGCCCGCGTACGTCGGTCGGCGGGGTCGGATAGCGAACGGATGAAGCAGTTGCTGGCTGTGATTGGAGAGGCTACAGAGGAAGCGTCGGAGGCGAGCCGGCCCACGCCGGAGCCCGCTCCAGTGATGTGGCGACAGTGGGTGTAAACCAGCCGCTTACCGGTGCACAACTCTTCGCACAGGCGCATTTACGGACCTTGGGAGAAAGGCAAAAAAACGACACTGTGCCGGATGAGTCGTCTGGAGAAAAAAACGGGGACGCACCCTTCCTGAATGCGAAATCGGGAGGTGCATGCGGCGCGCAACCCAACCCTCCAGATGCCCCGAATTGTATCACCGCGGCGTTTCGCAGTCAATAGGAAGAACCGCATTCCTACGCCTCAGACTGGCTCATCGACGGAAAGTTGTGGAAAACGTTCGGGGGTATCTCGAGCAGGCGAGAAGCGAGATGGCGCAAGACCGGAGCGGCCAAAAAAAGTCCCCGGCATCCTCTTTCGAAGACACCGGGGATCCTCCTCGGCAACCTGGAGCACAAGGAGTCTCAAGCGTGACCCGGGCACCCCCCTTGGAACCGTTCGGGTCGACCCGTGGGTTCAATCGCGCACCAGAATTACCCTCTTCTTATTCTCCGTAGAGCGCCTTGACCCTCCCCCAGGTGGAAGGCTCAGCCGCCACGTTGCACTGCCCTTTGATCTTGATCGCGATCTGCGTCGCGCTTCCCCAGCCACCCCGAGACCAAACACCGGTGCTGCAGTATTCATCCAGGAACGGCGGGTAGTTCGCCGGCAGCGGCCCGTAGTCCGTGCTCCCGAAGAACGCCGCGTTATTGATCTCGTACTCCATACAGTCCGTGTAGCCATCGATCTGTCCCCAGCTCACCACGTTCGAGCGGATCCCGAGGAGATTGCCAAACACGAACTGATAGGTCGCCGTCACGATGAAATTCGCGAGATCTCCACCGTAATCCTCGTCTCCCCACGGCCCCGCCGCGCCAAGAAAGAAGTGGCCACCGGAGTACACCGTCCGCCAGGTCACCTCACCCGTGCCGTTCCCGTCCCTCGTGTCGCTGACGAGAACCGGCGCCGTCTGGATCGACGGACACCACAGCTTCCACTCCAGCCCCAGGGCGACACCGTTCCAGGACTGGGCGTTGACCGTGTTGCCGATCTGCCCGTCCCTTCCCGTGCCCACCCAGGATTCGGTGAAACGGCCCGTGTTGAAGCTCCCTCCCGGCATATCGTATGACAAGTACGTCCCCGGGACGGGAACACCCGCCTGAACGCCCACGGCTATGAACGCCAAAACAAACACCATTGCAGTAAGCCTCATGAAGTCTCTCCTTTCAAACCGCGTCTCTGACGCACGACGATTCACAGAACCGATAGCGAGGCGGTATCCCCAAAGCGATCGCCAGTTGCGCACTGGTAATATGCCCCTTCGTGCGGAAGTGTAGGACAAATCCTACAAGTTGTCAAGAAGTATGTTTGATCCAAATCAAGGCCCCTCATGATGGCGGCACGAAAGTGGCTGGGGGACGCTGAGTTGACCCACGTATACCATCGTAATACTCGTAATACTCGCGAGGCGACGCCCGTGTGCACACGTCGCGTTTGAGCGGACTTCCACGCGCTCCCGCGGGCAAGCCATGTTCGCGCCGGCCACAAAAAACTTCTGCCGGCCTTCGGTGGCCGGCAGAAGTCGTGTACCTATCGCCCTTCGCAACTTTCGTGCTCTGCCAAGACTCTTTTTGCTGCTACAGTCGCGTCGCTTCAACAGCCGTCACCCGCGAACGGGCGGCGGCGCTCAGCGTTCCGCCCTGTCTATTCCCCGTAGAGGGACTTGACCTTGCCCCAGGTCGATTCCTGGGTCGGGACCAGACACGGCGGAGTGATCTCGAACGCCATCTGTGTGACGCTCCCCCAACCGCCACGGGTAAGCATTCCCGTGTTGCAGTTCGCGTCCATGAACGCCGGGAAGGTCGCGGGTTTCGACCCCGTGTCCGTGTCGCCGAAGAACGCACAGTTGTTGATCGAGAACACGAAACACTCATCGTAGTCCGTGAAGTGTCCGGTCGTGGTGACGTTCGAGCGGATGCCCAGAACGTCGCCAAAAACGTACATGAACGTGGCGGTGACGATGAAATTATCGATATCGCCCGTATAATTCTCGTCGCCCCAGGGACCGATGGCCCCCAACCAGTAGTGGCCGCCCTGGTACACTGTCCGCCAGGTCACCTCGCCCGTCCCGTTCACGTCTCTCGAATCGGACACGAGCACCGGCGGAAGGGCAACCGACGGGCACCAGAGTTTCCATTCGGTGCCGAGCGCCGTACCGTTCCACGACTCGGCGTTCACCGTGTTGCCAAACTGCCCGTGCGTCCCGGGACCGGCCCAGGACTCGCTAAAACGGCCCGCTGAGAAAGAGCCGCCGGGCATATCGTACGACAAATAAACTCCCTGCTGCGGAGGCCCCGCCAAAACGGGCGCCGCGAAGAGAGCGACAAGGGCTACTGTTACCAAGAATCTCATGCGTCTCTCCTTTCGCTGTGTGCGATAGAGCCATCGAGACACAGTCAGACTAACCAACAGATTAACCAAATTCAGGGTGATCGCCGGAACTATCCCCCCCGGCACCAAACCGGCGCATAGGCGTCGAAGATCTCCCCCATCCGGCCTAATCTAATACCACAGATTCGGCGCGTTGTCAAGCTTGTGTTCGGTCGGAGCGTTGACCCGCAGCAACCGCCGTTTCGACGGATGCGCGGGGCCTCCTGCGTATTCGGGGGTCCGCGGGCAACGCGCTCACAGTTCGCCGTCCGTCCGGATTCCCCGCCGTGTGGACCGCCGGATCAGTCTCCGTAGAGCGCCTTGACCCGTCCCCAGGTGGAGGGCTCGGCTGCCACGTTGCACTGCCCTTTGATCTTGATCGCGATCTGCGTCGCGCTTCCCCAGCCACCCCGAGACCAAACACCGGTGCTGCAGTATTCATCCAGGAACGGCGGGTAGTTCGCCGGCAGCGGCCCGTAGTCCGTGCTCCCGAAGAACGCCGCGTTATTGATCTCGTACTCCATACAGTCCGTGTACCCATCAATCTGCCCCCAGCTCACCACATTCGAACGGATCCCGAGGAGATTGCCAAACACGAACTGATAGGTCGCCGTCACGATGAAATTCGCGAGATCTCCACCGTAATCCTCGTCTCCCCACGGCCCCGCTGCCCCCAGAAAGAAGTGGCCACCGGAGTACACCGTCCGCCAGGTCACCTCACCCGTGCCGTTCCCGTCCCTCGTGTCGCTGACGAGAACCGGCGCCGTCTGGATCGACGGGCACCACAGCTTCCACTCCAGCCCCAGGGCGACACCGTTCCAGGACTGGGCGTTGATTGTGTTACCGATCTGCCCGTCCGCTCCCGTGCCCACCCAGGATTCGGTAAAGCGGCCCGTGTTGAAGCTCCCTCCCGGCATATCGTATGACAAGTACGTCCCCGGGACGGGAACACCCGCCATCGCGGGCAAGGCGATCATTATCATGATCGCCGCGACTGCCAGATATCTCATACCGACCCCCTTTCCGGGTTTTTCGAACCCGGGTTTACCGGGGAGCGTCATTCGTACCGACTCTTGATCGCTCCCCATGTGGACTGTTCTACGCTAACAGTCGGTTCGACCGCCACAAAACCATCTCTTGTCTCGTGGTCGATGGGCCCGTTCAAACCGTCGCGAAGCTCGCTGTACGCGACGACGATGTCCGTCGTCCTCACCACCCCGTGCGTCTTCGCCTTGAACGTGAGCGTGACTAGCTCCCCCGGACCGTCCATCGTCCCCCCCCCAAGCACGGCGCCGTTGACGCGGACGGAGTCGGTTTTCACCCCGGCGCTGTACCAAAAGAAAAATGTGTTGCCGGGAAACGACTGGGGTAAGGGGCCCTCCTCCGCGCTTATGATCTCGATCACCGAGGAATCGAACGTCACGGCAAAGTTGTACCCCATGACACCCGTCAAACCGGCCGAGATGCACATCCCGAGCGAGAACACTTCGCCTTCTGCCTTCCATGTGGAATCGGGGCACACGGCAAGCGTATCCGACGAGAGAGTCATGAACGCAGATGGGTTCGAAACGGGGAGTGATGCCAGACCGAGAATGATCGGTATCACAGCAAAGATGACAAGCCTGCCCGATTTCACGCGGATTTCCCCTTTTCTTGGATCATCGCACGAACACCATTTTCGTTTTGAACGTTCGACCATCCGTCTCCGCAACCGCGAAATACACACCGGACGCCACGTTCTCCCCTGCGCCATCCTTTCCGTCCCACACGAACCTGCCTCCCCCGGGACCTATCGGACCGTCGAAGAGCTTTCGAACGAGCCGGCCCTCCATCGTA
>Ga0315284_10012426_pt1 | contig 12122 bp, 1 predicted proteins | sample YL17G09_16_MG_FD_203696 | JGI IMG/M metagenome (GOLD analysis project Ga0315284, IMG submission 203696) | Sediment microbial communities from Yellowstone Lake, YNP, Wyoming, USA - YL17G09_16 | ecosystem: Environmental > Aquatic > Freshwater > Lake > Sediment | place: USA: Wyoming | collected...
GTGGGCTCTTCCCAGCGATCCACCGCGAGATTGCCCTGCTCGTCCGGCAGTTGGCCGGCGTCTCCCGGCTCAAATCCCGCAAACAGGTAGCTGTCGGTCATGCTGCCGCGGATCGTTGCCTTGTCCAGATCGCCCGAAGCCGCCACCAGGGCACCGTCCATGCTGCCGAGCGTCACTGTCTTGATGCTTCCTCCCGACCATGCCTTGCCGGACATCTCGCCGCTGACTGAAAATGTCCCGAGGTCGCCGCAAGTCGCCATAAGCCCGCTGAAATTGCCTCGGCTTACCTTGAAACTGCTTATACCCTGGTCTGTGCGGTAGCTGCCGTCGAAATCACCCGATCGAACCGTGACGTTTTTCGTCAATCCGCGATTTACATTAATCTCGCCGCTGGCGGAAATCAGGGTGACCGCAAGCAGGTCGCCGTACGTCACATCAACCTGTCCTGTCAGCGCCCCGGCGATTTGCAGCGACCGAATCGTTCCGCGAGACGCAACGTCGCCGGTGAGGTTGCCGCCGATAATTAAGGTGTTAAAGCCGCCAAATCTGCCGGCGAGCAACCCGCTCACTATGCCGTTTGTACGGAAGCTGTTGACTGCGTCGGCTTGGAAACTACCCGAATAATTCCCGACCATGTTCCAGGTACGCACCTCGCCGACGTTGATGTCCACGTCGGCTGGTGTATCCACCCGGCCGGTGCCCACCCCACCGGGAAGGCTCCAGGTGGCGGATGTGTCCGCGGTAACGATCTGAAGATTCCTGACCGGGCCGTCAACGGTCATGTTTGCGACCTTCACGTTGCCTTGGACCTTCAGGCCCGAAAGCTCGCTGTCGTCGGCGCTGAAGATAGTGATGGTCTTTACCGCACCCGTGTTTGTTACGGTCAGGGAGCTTTGTTTAGTGGTGCCGAACAGGCTCACCTGACCGGTTGAGTCTTTGTAATATGCGGTTCCCGGTCCCGAAAGCATAAGGCTCATCGCCCCGACCGTCAACGTCCTGCCGGCGACAGTGCCGGTACCGAACGCCGTCGCCCCGGTGATGTCCGGATCGGCAGACGGATCTACGTCGAACTCAACCGTCGCCCCCGCCGCCTCTGCGAAGTCCGCAAATTTCGCGTCTATCAGCGAGTCAGCCAGGAAGGCGTTATCATCGGCATTGCCTATAAAACCGCCCCGCAGCGTCAGGCGTTTAATCTCGCTGTAGCCCGATGCCTCGACGTTGTCAGACGTGTCCATGAAAGCGGCGTACCCGCCGGCTGTTGTGCCGCCCGGTCCGACGCCGGCTGACACCACCGACTGTCCAATCCCCCCGCCGATCTGCAGCGATTTAATGCTGCCGCCATGCACGCTTGCGGATATCGGGTTGTCGTCGCCGCCGCCCACCTGCCCGTCCGGGCCGACGTCATAACCAGCCAGGATGAGCGAATTCGTCACGTTGGCATTAACCCGGACAGTATCCATGTTCCATCCGCTTGAAATCGTCGCACCGGCAAGGGAGCCGGCGGTCAGCTTGTTTATCTTTCCGGCGGCCCGCACCGAACCGGTGATTGCACCGGAAACCTCAAGGCGATCAATGTCGGTCTCTGCGCTGACCAGCCCGCCAAGATTGCCGCTGCGAACGTACAGCCTGGCGATGTCCCTTCCAGAAAGCAGGTCGGCATCCAGGTTACCGCTGCGCAAATCGACCGAACCGAATCCGCCCCTGGCCTGGATCGTCCTGCCGTTGGGCATGTTTCCGCCGGCAAGTTGCAGGAGGTCGATTCGCCCGTAAACATCGATGTCGGCGTTGAGGTTTCCGCCGGATACCTTGATGGATTTCACACCGCCTTCGGTGGCTGTAACGGTTACCGGTGTCCCTGTCGCACCAATCCCGCCGCCTCGAACGTCGATCTGGCCGATCGACGATGCGCTGACATCGCCGAGGATCGATCCGCCGTTGACGCGGATAAGCCCAAACTTGCCGTAAACGCTCGTCAGGTCGCCCCGGATATTGGCGTTGCGAAGTTCTATCCGTTCGAGGGACCCGCCGACAGTCAGATCGGCGACCATGTCGGCGGCAGTATTGAATTTCATACGATTGATTGCGCCCATCACCGTCAGCGAGCCCATGTCCACAAGCGAGCCATCAATATTCAGCTGCCCGCCGAATCCACCGCCCAGCGTAAGGCTGCCCAGGCTGCCGTAGGTCACGATGTCTCCGTAGAACGTGCCTGCAACGTCGATAGAGCCGATATCCCCGCCAACGTAGAGATTGGCGTAAAGGTTACCGCCGTTGAGGACCTTAAGAACTCCCAGCGATCCGCCGATGCTGAATGTCTGGCTGCGAGGCTGGAAGAACAGGCTTTGCATGTCTTCGGGATTTTCGCCCAGCGAGGCATCCGAGATGAACACGTCCAGCGATCCGCTTATGTCGAGATTGCCGGTATACCCGCCGGCGGTTTGAATTCTCTGGATGTCGCCGTTGTCGCCGATCGTGCGGATGTCGGCGGTGATTACGCCGCGCCGGCTTATGATCGTGCCGATCCTGCCGTAGCTGGTGATGTATCCCGCTATATCGCCGGTAACGATCATCATATTGAGGTTCGACAGCGTCGGGCCGTACATGGTGATCGTCGAGTCGAATCGCCCGCCAACGGTCATGTTGGTCAGTTCTCCGGCGATGCGGAAGTCGTTGCGGAGGAAATCCCCTCCTACTTCCAGCTTGCGGATGCTCCCGACGAATCCGCCGACGTCGGTAAACTCCTCGTCCGGACCGTTGTCGTACATGTCACCCGTGGCGACAATCGAACCTATCACGCCCGGAATATGCCAGCCGTTGTTGTACATGTGCCGGGCGGAAAACGTAGTCGCCCCGCCTGTGCTGATGAATCGGTTCCCCGCGAAGTCCGCCGAGGTTCCCAATCCAGTGATTGTCCCAAAGGATCCGATCGCGCGGATCTCGGTGTTGAACATTCCGGGCCCGCCGGCTTCGACATAACCTATCGCCGGGTGGTTGGCATCGGCAGCGTCACCCACGATGTAGCTGTAACTTATGCCGTTGGAGTCGATACTGGTGTGGACCTTGCGGATATATGTGCCATGAATCTCCGAGCCGTCAATCTCCGCACCGGTGTCCGAGAAACTCACCGTCCCGATACCAGAGGTCGCCAAAAAACCGCTGAAATCCGGCAATGATGGTTTGTAACAGTGGAAAGAATCCAATCCCATTCCGAGAATAAGGGCTGTGTTAACGGCGCCTTTGGTGCCGATAACTTTATTCACGCCGTGGATGGTCAGCCGGCCCAGTTCGTCCAGCTCGCCCAGTACGTCCACGAGGAGCAGGCCTTGATCATCCAGGATGGGCAGACCTTCTTCGTCAAATAGAGAGATAATTTCATTGGACAAACCGATGATCGCGCCGTTCAGCAGGCCGTAATACATGCGCCCGCGGAGTAAAACATTGATGTCGGCGGTCGGCTGGGGATATATCTCCCGGTACGGGCCCGTAATATAAACCCCTCCGATCGAACCGCTGGACATGACGGCAGCCTGGGCAATCGCAGCCCCGCCGTCGTCGGCAAGCCCGTCCCCGACGTATACTTTTCCGATCCGCGTAGCCGACCAGACGATCCCGTTGATCCCATCCCACTGACCGGTCGGGGAGAGATTGTCGGAGTTTGCCCTCACCTCACCCAGCTCGCCCCCCACCCGCACGTCGCGAATCGCGCCTTTTGCGGTGACCAGATCTACGTCGCCGTCAGCCCAAAGACCGTTTATCCGTCCTTTGTACCACCCGTACTGAGGTTCGATCACCACATTGGCTGAGACCGGGGCAGCATTATTACCGAAAATATGCTGCTTTGTCGCCCTGCCGACAGTTGATCCGAGATTGCCGTCCACGTTCAACGTGGAAATGTCTTTCGTAAACCTTGCCGACGTCAGATCGCCGCGAACCACCAGTTCGACGGTCTGGTACTTTTCCTGTGCGGTCCCGTCGTGGGCATGGTAAACGTCCACTTTGCCGCTTCCGCCAAGCACGACCCTGGCGCTGGTGGGCCGGTTGGGATCTTCTCCCATCCAACCGGAAATATTCAGATCGCCGACCTGTACAACCTGCCCGCTGCCGGTGCTTACCGTGACGTCACCGTCGACGTTCAGCCTGGCGATGACCCCGCCGGTCCCGCCCTGGTGGTCGCCGTTTATTCCGATGACGATGTATTCGTAGCTCGGGATATACGTTACGGGCATGCCATTTACCACAATCAGCTGGCCGTTCTCGTCGAGCAACATCGTCTCTACGGGTGTAATCAGCGCTTGGCCCCCGCCGTCATCGGTAAGGCGTGTCGGCCGGCCGTTGGTCACGCGGACAGGCGACGCCTGCACCGACCCATTGCCCTGGCGAACGTAGATTTCGTTCTGTACATAAATAAAGGCAACGTCTCCACCCCCCGGGCCGGTCCAGATGCCCGGTGGGACGGCAATACGTTCGATCTCAAGTTGAGGACCTCCGAAATTATTGCACCAGATAAGGTCGATCTTCCCCGCAGGGCCGATGTTGTCGCTGTTGGCCTGTATCTTGATATCGCCAAGCGTTCCGAGCACCTCTATGACTCCGATCGATCCGCTGGCTGCTATCGAGCTGCTGTCGACACTCCGGCTTCCCGTGTTGGTTGCGGTAAAGACGTATTGAATATGCTTGTCGGAGTTGTTCAGCGTGTAGCCCAAAGTCGTGCCCGCGCGGGCGTCGATGTTCATAAAGCCTTCGGGAGCCTCTATATTTGTTGAGGCTAATTTTCCGATGTGACCCTGGGAGAAGATCCGGTCCTGAAAAAAGTTGAACCGACTTTCAGAATCTATGAATCCGCCGACAGTCCCGGCCTGGTATACTGCTATGTCGCCGTTGCCGAAGGAATGCACGTAGGTGCCGTAACTCCTGCCTTCGATGACGATCGCGCCGATCCCCCCGCCGTAATTGGCTGCGAAACACAGGCCGTAGAACCACTGCTCGCCCTTTACCGGGTCGAGTATGGGCATTTCGAAGGAGTTTTCAGGAATCCAATAATCCACTCCTTCAGCCTCGCTGATTATAAAACCGTGATCTCCACCCATCCGAGCAGCCCCAAATGCCTGCGACGGGCCGTTGGTAACGTGGATGTTGTAGTCCCCGCCCTGGTACTCGTTGGGATGTATGGGTGCCGTCACTACTATGTAATAAATACCCGCCGATGGGGCGGTGAAGATAATAGGCTTGAGCGTTTCGCCCGCAGAACCCAGGCCGTAGTCTTCGCTGGTTTCCCAGCCGAAGGTGTCCATGAATCTCAGGTCGCTGTCCAGAATCGCCAAGCCCATCTGCCCGGATACCATACTAAACAGTTCAGCCTCGATGCGTACGGTCTGGCCGGCCAGCAGAGGCATCGCATACCAGTCGGTCTGTGCATCTTCTCCGAAAACGCTGTGGTCGTCGCTGGTTGGATCGAGGCTTGGAATTATTGCCCCTCTATCGTTGATCGCAACGGCGTTATAGCCGTAGAGCGTGCCCTTGATGACGAAGCTGCCCGTGGGATGACTGACGAACTGGGCGGTTTGGGCCGTGTCGTTGGTGTAGTCGACCATGTAGCCCATTGACCAGGCCTGGTCCTTCAATAAATCTGACCATGCTGAACTATCGACCGAAAGCTCCCGCTCGTAGATGACGTCGTCGGGCAGGTCGCGGTTGAGGTCGTTTTCGACCCTCACACCCACGTGCAGACCGTTCTCAGCACCTGTCGAGTGGAGGGATCGAAGGGTCTTACCGATCCAGATATGAGAGCCGTCATCGGGCTCAAGCAGGTCTTCTTCGCCTTGTGATTCGTATAAAACCGCCCCGCCGCCCTGGCGTATGATGATATCCCCGACATTTGCGCCGACTTCGATCTTGCCCCACAAAAATCCGATGTAAATCAGGTCGATGTTTCCGCCGGTGGGCGTCTGGAAGTTTTCCAGCGTGCCGTTGACTATCTTCCCCGAGACCGTCCCGCCGACGAACAACTTCCCAAGGTCGCGGCTGTGGAGGTCAAGCTCCGTGGCGGGTGCGGGAATTATGCTGACCAGGCGCGGCACGCCCGTCAACAAAGATATGCTCCACAGCAGGCCCTGGTCCTTGGCGGGATCAAAATAACCCGTCAGACTTTCAAGTTCCTCAAGGCCTGTGTCAGACACGTAAGTTGCTTCACCGGTCTGCGGATCAAGCTGGTAAATATGACTTGTGTCATCGTCCCTGATGGTAACCGCGTAAAGTATCGGATCGGATCCGGAAAGAAAAACAAGCGAATCGAAGCTGGACACCCTCTCGCCAGCCTCCAGACCGGTGATTACCGCCACCTGTTGGAGGCTTGTCAGGTCGGTGTCGAATGCATACAGCACGTCTTGTGCGCCCTCGGCCGATATCAGGTAGAGAACATCCTCATGCACGGCGATCGACAAAGCCCCGGTCAAGGCGGCGCCGCTGTATTCCAGCGCCATGACCGATTCAACAACCGCCGTACCGTCAATCACATTAATCTCGACGAGATACGGATCTGATACATCCATGCTGCCCGTTATATACGGCGTCAGGATTAGATTTGATGCGATGCCGTATAAGCTTCCGTCGGGACCGAAGTCCAGGGCACGGAAATCGATCCATCCCAAACCATCGCTGCCCAGCAAGGCTCCATAAAATGAAATTTGCCCCAACTGATCTGTTGCACCAAGCAGGCCCCCCAGACCAAACCTCAGCAGATTCTCCCCGCCTGTGGCCCAGAGAACGCCGGGCAAGGAGGAATCGAAGGCCAGCGAGTCCGTCGATGAGACGTCGGTATCGCCGAGCAATTGCGTACCCGTAGCCAGGAGGGTCGCGTCAATATCCGCCGTGCCGCGCACATCGTCAATGTCGATCGTCCAGACGTCTCCGTCCTGGCCGATCGCATACAAACCGTCATCATCGCCCAGGGGCATAAACTGCAAACCGGTCAAATCACCCAAATACAGGCCTGTACCGTCCTCAACTATTTGCCCTTCTAAACTTACATATCCCACTTGCGGATCGCCCGGATCGTAGACGATACTGACCAGGACGTTTTTACCAGAGTCACTGACTATCCCATAAAGGGTGCCGTCGTCGCGAAATGCCAGCGACTCTACATATGCATTGACATCCGCCGGTTCTTTCCCCGTTATAGATGCAATAAACACTTCAATATCTTCGACATCGAGTTCGGCGATTAACGTCGGGGCGGCGGTGTCAGTATTTATGGTTATAAGAACCTGTTTTTCAGTTGTTGCAGGCGTGTTAACCGGATCCAAAGGTACGGCGACAGCTACCGCGTACAATAATTGCTGGGAGGGATTGGCTGGGTCAGGGCCGAAATCCAGGGCACGAATATCTCGATAGGCATAATCATCGTCACCGATCAGGTCTATCATCTCCGCCCCGCCGTCGGTTTTATCTACAAGTTGCAACCGAGCCGACAGCGGCAGGCCGAGAAGATATGCCGAAATACCTTCTGTCTCGTCTGTGCAGATGCTCCAAAGCACCCCGTTTTTGTAGTTTTTGTTGTAGGCAAGCCCCCTGAGATTATTTAAACCGATTGACCATGTTTCGTATAACAGCGTTGCGCCAGCGTCTGGCGTGCCGATTAGATACAACCCATTCCTGCTTACTCCGTAAAGCTGATCGCCGATGAATGTTATTCCCGTAAGGGCGGTCGCAGGACTTATTCCAATCGGGGGTACTGTGACCAGGGCGGAAAGGCCGCCAGAAATTTGATAGATACCGGTTCCTCCGGGATTTAGCCCGTATAAGTTTCCTTGCGAATCGAAAGCTATTCTTCCAATTACAACCTGACGATCCAGAGAATCCATGAATCTGCCGTAACCGGTTACTGTCATGCCTACGACAGTCGGCGACGCGGCGGTATTTACCGTCAGATAGTCCGGATCAATCATTACAATGTACGGACCTGCAGGCACGGTAACTCCCGGATTGGCCTGCGGATCGTTGTTCGTCAAAGTAGCCACTGCGTAGAGATAACCGGTCGAAGGATCAACCTTAAGATCCGCGATATTAGCAAAAGTCCACCACGGATTTTCCCCCAACAACAAGGGATATAAATTGCCAGAAGGCGCACCTGTCTGTGGATCAACCTGAAATACATTGGTTCCATCACTGGCGAAGATCCGGCCGTCGTCCAGGATGGCCAGCGACTTTACCTGAGAATCCCCGAGTTCCTGGTCTTCAGTGAGACTTTCGACTTCCGGAGGCAACAGGAAGTGCGGGAAATAGCTGTCAACACCGTACATTTGATTGGATGAATTGACAGCAAGACCCAGAATTTCCTTGCCCAATCCTGTTCCACCGGAGATTACCTCGGCGCGAAGTCGAGCTTCCTGGGTGTAATAAAACTGCCCTAATGTGTCCGCAGCCAACGTCGTAACCTCTGTGCCCAAATCAGTACCCACGAGGGTAAAGGCCTGTTCGTTAATCGTAACACCCGGGTATAACGGTCCGGCTTTTTCGGTACCCGGATAAACCCAATTGGGACTAGGCACTATTGACGTTTCGGGGGTTGCGGTGGCTTCGTATCTTATGAGGTTTGAGGCGGTGCCTGTTATTTGCGTGGCTCCTACGAGAACCCCGCCGGAGGCGTCCGGTGCATTAATTTCTTCATCTCCCTTAAGGCCGGTCCAGGCGAGAACAGCTTGTGAGCTCCATGTATTGAGGTTGCTATCCCAATTGCTGGAAGTGAGCGATGTGGATTCCAAGGTTGAGATGGTGATGGCGGTCTCGGATGAGCAGGATGCGACGTAGATCGCGAATATTTCCGTAGATGCGGCACGACCCTCCTGAGTCATCCACGCCGGTTCATCACTGCTGAAGTCGATGATCGAAGTTTCGTCAGGCCAATCGACTCGATCGTAAATATCGCCATTGTAGATGCCGACCAGATCCATAATCTCAAAAGGTCCAATACCGGTGGATGAGGTGGAACTTCTGGAAAGAAGTTCTATGGTGTCCGTCGGTGAACCGTTCAGGTCTATGCGAACTGCCTGTTCCTGGGAGTTATAGTAGATAAAGTACTCCCCACCCTTCAATGTCGTCAGCAGCAGGCGTTCCTCGATGTTCTCAAAGCATGGAATATTGCGTTCGAAATCGGCTTTGTTGGGGGGAAACTGCATTGCGGGGCTCCTCTCAGGTTAGTGCTGCAACCACCTTGTTGCAGGACCATCGAGTGCTGCGATCCGAATCCATATTTTCGCCTATCGCTGCGGGGTTCAAGATATCATTTTACTGGCAGTTGTGTCAAACGGATTTATACCAAAAAAACGTTAAATCACCCCGTCTTGGCAAGCCTGACGGGGGGGCAATTCATGCTATCGTTCGGCCCCGGCGAAACTGAGGTACTCATCGAGCCAATCGTCGGTCTGGAGCACGTTGCGCCTCATCCGCCAGGCTGTCCTTTGCGCCCTGCGCTGGGCAAGCCCAAAGGCCAAGTGGGTAAGCTTTCCCGCTATATTGCCGGAGGTTTGCCCATAGCGCCCAGCCAGTGAACGTGCGAAAGAACCGGCATTTCGGCAGATCAGCTCATCTTGCAGGCATACCATTGCCCTTGCGGTGCCCGGGTCACCCTGGCGGGCGCATCGCCCGAACAATTGCCGGTCCACCCTGGCTGACTCGTGCCGCTCGGTCGCCAGCACGAAAAGGCCCCCTCGGTCGGCTACGCCCCTGCCGAGTTTGATGTCCGTGCCCCTGCCGGCCATATTGGTGGCGACCGTGATCCTGCCCTCCAGGCCGGCCCGGGCGACGATTTCCGCCTCCTCAGCCAGACGCACGGCGTTGAGGACCTGGTTTTCCAGCCCGTGTTTTGTGAGCAGCTGGCTCAACGTTTCGCTTGCCCGGACGCTGCGCGTGCCCAATAAAACGGGCCTGCCCGTGGAGTGGATTGCGGAAACCTCCTCAACCACCGTCTGCCATTTGGCCTGTTCGCTCGTGTAGACCGCGTCGGGAAGAACCTCCCGCCTGCAGGGGCGGTTCGTGGGGATTATCACCACGGGCGTGTGATAGATCTGCCAGAACTCCGCCCACGCCTCGGAGGCGGTGCCCGTCATTCCGGCAAGCCGGCGGTAAAGTCGGAAAAATCTCTGAAAACTGATCCTTGCGTAGGTTGTCTTGGGCGGCTGAACCTCGAGCAGTTCCTTAGCCTGGACCGCCTGGTGAAGCCCGTCTCGCCATTCGCGGTCGGGCATGAGCCTTCCGGTGAACTCGTCAACGATGATCGCCTTGCCGTCCTGGAGCACGTAATGCTTGTCGTTGTGATAAAACTCCCGGGCTGTCAGGGCACTGACGACGAGTTCCTCTCTCCGCCGGGCCGCCTGCCACAGCCCTCCCATATCCCGCGACAGTATCTCAAGTTGCGACCTGCCTTGGCCGGTGAGCTCAATTTCGCGGTATTTCTCGCTGCAAGTGTAATCGACTGCCGGTGTAAGCCCATCGGCAAGGGTCTTTGCCTGTTGGAACGCCTCGACCTGCTCGGGATTGGGCGCCTCACCCGAGAGGATAAGCGGCACGACGGCTTCATCGATCAGGACGGAGTCAGCCTCGTCGACGATCGCGAAGTTAAGCCCCCTCTGAACAACACGGTCAACCCCACTGCCCACACCGTCAACCAGGCGGGCCAAAATTGCCGAAGGCAGCCCCCCAAGCCGTCCCAGGGCAAGGCGGTCGCGGAGGAAATCTGCTGTAACCGTCTTGTTGGTCAGATAGGTTATATCCGCCAAATACGACTGCCTGCGCTGTTGGGGCTTGGAGTCCTCCTCGATGTAATCCACGCTCAAGCCGCAAAACTTGTAGATCGGCTGCATCCACTCGGCGTCGCGCTTGGCGAGATAATCGTTGGTAGTAACGATATGGGCGCCTTTACCCCGCCAGCCGGCGATGGTGGCGGGCATGGTTGCGGTGAGGGTTTTACCCTCTCCGGTAGCCATCTCGGCGATACACCCGGCATTGATCGCCATCGCCCCGGCTACCTGCACCATGTATGGTTTTTCACCCATTGTGCGGACTGCAACCTCGCGAACCAGGGCAAAGGCTTCAATAGTGTTCTCTTCCCTATCGCGACCGCAGCGAAACAAATCTCGAAACGACAATGCCCGCTCGCGCAGAGCGGCGTCGGTCATCTGGGCGAATTTTTTGTCCAGATCCACCACTTTTTGGGCCTGGCGGAGATAAAACGACCTGCCCGACGCCAGGCGGCGAATGTAGCCCTGGGCAGCATCCCAGGCGGCGTCCATCCCGCGGGGCAGGCGCTTTGAACCTGTCCGCTGGGCGAGCATCCGCCATGTTGTGCTTGGTACGCCCTTCACGCTAAATCCGGAACCTCCGCTGGATCAGCTGTCTAGCCAGGTGCACCCACTGGGTCAACAGGGGGCGCTCGGCAATTTTAAGACGGACCACCACGCGCTGACCCGCCAGCAGACGCACGGAGCCGTCATCCTTCGGTGCAATGCGAACCTCAAAGAAACGCTCAGCCGCCTGTATACCCTTCGGATCCTGGGTTGACGTCTGGACTTCCCCGCCGGCTGTAATGCCCAAAGCAGCCGAGGGTAATATCCGATGACCGGCAGGCTGGATGGATACTATCTGCCCTGCCAGTTGCAGATCCGCCCTGCCTTTGATGCGAATCTCCGCCTCAATCGGCCCAGAGGTGGCCTGAGATTGCTCGCTTAACCTTCCCGCTAAATTTTGACCGGCGACGGCACGGATGACCATCTTGTCCATGCAGGCTACCAGGCCCACGCGGTCGCCACGGTTCAGATACGCCCCATGAATCTGCTCGATTTGCGGAGATATCCACTGGCCGGCTATCGTGGGTCTGAGCGACAACTCATCAATCTGGCGCTGCACCTGGTGGAGCTGACGGTCTGTCGCGGCGATCTGTTCCAGGATAGCCCCAGCCAACGACGTGTCCTGCTGCTGAACCAGGTGGTAGCGAGCCTCCAGTGCGGTTCGTTGAGCCTTTGCCTGTTTGAGCCGATTCTCAAGCTCGGGATTGCGAGCCTTGATAAGAACCGACGAATCGGGAGAGACCTCCGCACCCGAAGGTAAAATTTCGTCAACAAAACCCGCGG
>Ga0315284_10012427_pt1 | contig 12122 bp, 10 predicted proteins | sample YL17G09_16_MG_FD_203696 | JGI IMG/M metagenome (GOLD analysis project Ga0315284, IMG submission 203696) | Sediment microbial communities from Yellowstone Lake, YNP, Wyoming, USA - YL17G09_16 | ecosystem: Environmental > Aquatic > Freshwater > Lake > Sediment | place: USA: Wyoming | collected...
ATTTATTTTAAAGATTCTACTGGTCAATGGCTACAAAACGTTAATGTTATGTCGGAATCACCTCTAATAAAGGCAGTGCTTGAACCGATTAAAGATAATAAACTCCAATGTCTTATTTTATTTCAGCCCAAAACATACTTAGGTCCATTTAACGAAAAAGTCATTATAACCACAAATCAACCTAAACAACCTTCAATTATAATTAATATAAAAGCAATTATTTACGGACCAATTAAAACTAAACCTGAAATGGTATTCTTTGGATTCGTTAAACAAAATGAAAGAATAACTAAAGAAATTGTAGTATCGACCCTTAATAAAAAGGCGATTGAAATTAAAAATGCCAAGACCACAATTATTGGTTTAACAATTAAAATAGCTAAATTAGCCGATAATGATCAGATCCTCATAACCGCCATATTAGACACAGCAGGAATACAAGGACGCATTGATGGAACCATTCTATTAGAAACCAATGATCCAGAAATGCCGACATATACCGTGCCTGTCTTTGGTTATATTGAAGGTTAATCAATTGATGAAAATAGATAGAAATGTTAGAGTTGAGTAAGGATAATGATCAATTCCGATTTTACAGAAAAACTCATGGTTGATTACAGATTTATATTACTAATAATATTTCTTGGCGTTGTTGTTTCTCCCTTGAAAGCAACAATCGCCAATATACGATTGTTTGTATTTACGTCACCCGACTGCTCGCATTGTGCACCCGTGAAAGAGGAGAATCTGAAAGCCGTTGCTGCCCGGGTAGGATGCCAATTGGAGTATCGTTTCTTCGATATCCGGGATATGGCAAACTATCAGAAACTCGTCGAGTTGGAAGACCATTACGGTGATACCGATAACGAGATGCCGGTGGTCTTTATCGGCAAACATGTATTGGGCGGATCGAATGAGCTTGAAGAGAAACTCGAGGAGACCATCCGTGAATGTGCTGAAGCAGGCGGCACTGACTGGCCAGACGCAACACCGGAGAAACAAACGGTGCCCCCGGTAATTCAGGAGCCGATATTACCTGTGGCAAATCCTATTCCGACCACCAAATCTACTAAAATGGAAGCGGTCCGCAAGGAACCTACCGCGACCTCTTCAAACAATACTGCAAAAACGACTGCTCCTGTCCAACACAAACGACCAATCCCGGATACTCCGCCATTACCAGATGCTGCAGAATCCAAGCCTGCGCACGTGAAATCGCCGGTGAAAACAGTAATACCATCGACGTCTGCCCCTAGACGGTCATCGAAACGAGAGATCCCTATACGACAGGAGCATCCCCGCTATTACATGGCATTCTTCGCAGCGTTTGGATGCAAGGAGTGTCAACGCGTCACCTACCTGTTGAACTACTTGCGTTATTTATACCCAACGCTGACTATCAAAGAATTCGACCTTCATGACCACCAGAATAAAGTGCTTTATGAAGCACTCGCAGAGCGTTATCAAATCCCAACGCGCAAACGACTGGTGCCCGCTGCCATCCTCATCGGTGATGAATATTTCCTGCAAGATGATATTAGATTGCGAAATTTACAAGCTGCTCTCACTCGATACGAAGCCACCAGCACATTGAAGCCATGGGAAGTCAGTCCCGAGGAATTGGCCGCCGCTCGAAGAAACATTACGAGCCGCTTCCTCACCTTCGGGCCACTCACTGTTATCGCAGCCGGATTGTTGGATGGCATCAATCCCTGTGCATTCACTACACTGATCTTCTTCATCTCGTATTTGTTCTACCTGGGCAAAAAAAACCGGGAGATATTGGTGATCGGTTCAGCCTTCACACTGGCGATCTTCCTGACGTATTTTCTTATCGGATGCGGCATTTTTTCATTCCTGAAGTATCTCGAGCGTTATGCGTTCCTCTCCCTGGTATTGATCTGGTTAATCGCTGGATTTGCGATCATCCTGGGAGGGATCAGTCTTATCGATTACTTCAAGGTGCGTCGCAATCAGCATCAGGATATCCATCTACAGCTTCCAGGAGTGCTTAAAAAGTATATCCACCGTACAATTCGCCTGACCATGCATACTTATGCCTATGCGCTGACGGCATTTGTGGCAGGAGTGATTATCTCGGTGTTGGAGCTGGCCTGCACCGGTCAGGTTTATCTCCCGACTATCAGTTTCGTCACCAGCCAGCCAGGACTCCGCCAGGCGGGTTTGGTCTTCCTGGCGCTATACAATCTGATGTTTATCCTTCCCCTGGTAATTGTATTCATCCTGGCATACCGTGGAGCGACCTCGGCGCGACTGGCTGAATGGTCAAAGCGGCATCTCGCTACGGTTAAACTTGGAACCGCTATCCTGTTCATCGGAATGGGAATATTACTTTTCATCACCTTAAGGTTTTAAATATGACTCTTTACAGCCGGTAAACATGGATGAATGGATGGCTGGAAATGTTAGTTCTTGATTGCTTTTCCATTCATCCACCCATCCACCCATCCACCCATCCATTCATTCCGGTTTTCCGGCGGCTTGGTCAGCGATCACACATCGGCGGTGCCGGTCAGGGTGACGGCGCCTTACCAATCCGCGTGGCGGAGGATTGCCTCTTTGGGCGGATGCCGATAGTATAAGGCAGCGCATCATTGCGGATCCACCCGTTACCGGAAGGATATCTCATGAACGCTCTCGTCCTTGTGCTGCTTTCCCTGCTCTGTGCCTCGCTCTGCCTGGCCGTGCCGGTCACGCTGTCCGACAACGGCGTCAGCCGCGCGGCGATCTACGCGGCGCCGGAGGTGATGACGCCGAGGGAGGTGAAGCCCGAAGCGTATCTCACGATGGCGACAATACGCACTCGGCAGCACAACCGCCTGCTGGAGTCGGTGAAGGACCTGGCCGCCTGCCTCGGCAAAATGACCAGCGCGGTGGTGCCGATCTACACGCGCCGACCTGACGCCGGCGAGGGAACGCTGCCCATCCTCATCGGCGAATATGCGGATGCCGCCTTCGGTCCTTTCACCTTGAAAACCGAGTTCGAACAGGCTTGGCGGCTGGTGGTGTCCGAGAAAGGCATCGGCCTGCAGGGGGAGACGCCGGAGAGCACCAGCTACGCGGTCTACGAGCTGCTCGACCGCCTGGGCTGCCGCTGGTACCTGCCCGGCGAGATGGGGGAAGTGATCCCGCGGCCGAAGACCGTCGTGCTGCCGGCGATGGACTTGCGGCAGTCGCCGCACGTGGTCACGCGCGGCATCGTCTACGGCGACGAAACCTTCAAACGGCGCAACCGCATCGGCGGCTTTCCCTACATTGCCGGCCACGCGCTGGAAGGCTTCATCAGTAAAGAGCAGTTGGAGCAGCATCCGGACTGGCAGGCGGAGATCGGCGGCACGCGCGGTCTTTATTTCTGCGAAGTGGGCTACCGGCTGTGCTGGGCCAACCCGGAGGTGTCGACAGCGGTGGCCGACGCCATCATTGCCCGGCTGGACAAGTATTATGCGCCGTGCATCTCCATCTCTCCCGGCGACGGCATCAACTTCTGCGAGTGCGAAAAGTGCCGGGCGCTGGACGCCGGCGACTGGGACCCGGCCATGCAGTGCGTTTCCGTCACCGACCGGTACATCCATTTCTGCAACCGGATCGCCGAGCGGGTGACGAAGAAATACCCGAACGTGAAGCTGGGCTTCCTGGCCTACGTGCAGTATACGCGGCCACCGGTGCGCGAGAAGCTGCACCCCGCGTTGATCCCGCAACTGGCGCCCATCTGCTACTGCCGCGCGCATACCTACCTGGACCCCACCTGTCCGTCGCGCCCGCTGATCAAGCCGCTGCTGGAAGGGTGGGGGAAGGCGTCGAAAAACCTGGCCATGTATGAGTATAACTACCACCTGGCCGAGGTGTCGGCACCCTTCCCGATGATCAAGCGCAACGTGGATGAATTGCCCATCCAGTATGCCGCCGGGGTGACGATGTGGACGCCGGAGACGCTGACGAACTTCGAATCGGTGCTCCCCGGCAACTACCTGGGCATCCGCATGTCGTGGAACCCGAAGGCCGACCCGCAGCAGATCCTGAACGAGTTCTACACGAATTTCTACGGCGCGGCGGCCGCGCAGATGCGCGACTACTGGCAGTATGTGGACGATCTCTGGACGAAATCGCCGGAGCACGTCGGCTGCGGCTTCAGCTACGCCCGCCGCTTCACCCCGGAGCGTATGGCCGCCATGCGCGCGAAGATGAATGCCGCGCTGGCCGCCTGCAAAACGCCGATGGAAACCCGCCGCGTGAAGCTCGAAGATGAGAGCCTGCGCCATTTCGAGTTGTTCATGACGCTGCGTCGGGACTACATCGCCGGCAAGTTCGACGACCTGGAGGCGGGCAGTCAGCAGTGGATGGACGAGAACGTCAAGTTGGGCAAAGCCTACGAGGAGAATTATACTTTCTCCCTCACCTCCTGGGCGCCGCAGACGCTGACAAACATCTATTTCAAGGCGTTCTATTACGCGGCCTATCACGACGCCGACCGCATCAACCGGGAGTGCGCGCTCGTCACCCCGCCCATCACCCCGTGGCGCTACGCGGCGGACAGGGAGAAGAAGGGCGAGGCAATGGGCTGGCAGCAGCCGGCCTTCGACGATGCAGCATGGAAGACGACCGATCCGGCTACGGAGTCGTGGTCCGATCTCGGCTTCCCGGATTTCTACGGCGCCGTGTGGTACCGCGCGAAGGTGAAGGCGCCCGCCCTCCCCGCCGGCAAGAAGGTCTACCTGTGGGTCGCCTCCACCGACGGCAAATGCAAAGTTTTCGTCAACGGGCAGACCGTGTCGTGCCGGAATGAGAAAGGCGAGCAAGTCGCGGAGCCGGAGGGTTATTGCCAGCCCTTCTCCTTCGACGTGACCGGCGCCTTAAAGCCGAACGTCGAGAACCAGATCACCATCGTCGGCACCCGCACCTTCCTGAATGAATTGGGCACCGGCGGCCTGCTGGGACCGGTGCTGCTGTATCGGGAGAAATAATGTATTCATTCAGGCCCTGAAAGGGTCGCGGATTTTAGCCCAGGGTTGCAACCCTGGGGAAGGTGATCGGGAAAACGTCTGCACCCTGAAAGGGCGCCGGGTATGTGGCACGAACTGGCTTTCGAATTCCGGGCGGACAATCGTTTCCGCCGCCCCTTCAAGGCGGAACGGATCTGATGACGATTACCGGTTCCCAGGGTTGCGACCCTGGGCTAAAATCCGTAGCCCTTTCAGGGCTTACACGGATACTTGACGGAGTTGAAGGATATGCATAACACTCAATCTCAAACCATCGTCTGGCCGCGCACCGCGCGGGTGCGCCGGTCCGGCGCGCGCCATGCTGGACCGCCCGATCCGGCGGCGGCCGCGCGGGCGGAGGCAGAGCGCATCAACGCCAACCGCCACCTGGCGCTGACCGCGCGCATGGAGCATATCCTCGCCGATGCGACCCGGCTCGACCGCGCGGAGTTGTTGAGCGGACTGGCCGGCTACCATCAGGAGGCGATGAGCCGCACTCCCTCCTCCACGCGCTACCCGGAAGCGAAGCCGTGGGTGGAGTATACGCTGACGTATGAACGGGAGCTGCGCCGGCAGGCCGATCTCAACGAGTGGGAGATTGCCGTGCTGATGAGCCTGGACCCCTACCTGATGTTCCGCGGGTTCAAGGGGATGGCGCTGAAACGGCAGCCTGTGATCGAGCGCTGCCGGGCGGCGTTCCTGCCGGAGACGGACGAAGGACCGCTCCTCATCAAAAACGCCGAGGGCGACCTGGTGATCTGGCAGCCCGAGCCGCCGCTGCCCGCCAGTGCGGATCGCGGTGAGTTCTGGTGGGAGCGGGTGGATTGGGTCATCGAGCCGGCGGCCTGCGGCATGCACTTCGACGACGAGCCGGAGGAGATCTTCCCGCTGCCGGTGTTCACCATGGCCGCCGAGCACGCGGCGACCACGCCGGAAGTGGTCGAGTTCCTGCAGCGCTACGCGCCGTTCTGGGGGGCGGAAAATATCCTCATCGTGGATCGGCAGCTCCGCGCGATGGCCATCGAAAAGACCAGCCGCAACTTCTTCGAGCCCTATGCGCCCGACGGGAACGGCCGCTGCTACGCCAGTGGGATGTGCTGCCGGGATTACGCCACGCCGCAGGGTAAGCACGTGCGGGAGAAGCGCGACGAATACTGCCGTTTGTTTAATCTGCCGGACGACGTGGTGGACCGCGCCTTCTGGAAGCTCTGCGATGACCTGGAGACCATGCTGGCGGATGGCCTGGCCGCCTTGCCCGCCACCCCGCCGGCCCGTGAGGTGTGTGCCCTCTTCGCCACGCCGTATCCGACCGGGCTGTGCTACGACAACTACATCTGCCACCCCGACCAGGCCTTCGGGGCGAATACGGTGGTCACCTATGCGACAACGCCGAATGCCGGTCGCTACTATCGCTGGCAGCGCAGCCTGGATGGGAAGACATGGCCGAAAGAGGCGGAGGTGTGCCGGTACAAGTGAAGGGGTGATAGGGTGACAGGAGGAATGACCGCATGAGTGCATTTACTTCAGCCGAATGCTACCGTGCCGGCGGTGAGCCGCCGATTATCACCGCGCAGGATCTGGCGGTCTTTGTCGAGCGGATATTAACCATGGATATCCTACAATGGGATTTCATGGGTGTCCATCTCAAGTTCGGACAGGCCATCGACCAGGATGACCGGACTACCAATGAGATGGAGGAGATCAGTGAATACACGGCGTTGATGGTGGATTACGATTGGGATGTAGATGAAATGCGCATCCCGCACGGGGAGGCACTGGTGCTGCTGCGTAATCCGCCCAAGTTCCGCACCATTGAGCGCAAGCGCCGGCATGTGCTGGATTTCGGACCGAAGACCGTCACAGAGACTTGTGACCCGCATATCTATCGCGCATGCCTGGATTTCGGTTCTATGAAGGAATAAGTGTATACACCGATCTGTCATCAACTGGAAGGCAACTTCCTCAACCTGTCGGATCTGGGTTTTATTATCGATTTGGTCGAGCTCAACGATCCGCAGGAATACGATACCTTCCAGGTGGGCTGGATATATTTCTCTATCAGCGGTCAGGGTTATCTTTTCCCCTGGACTTACGAGGAAACGCTGGCGAAGTTGCGCGCACACCCGGTACTGCAACAAGTCCGCGATATCTGCCGGGAGATGTGGCCGGCAACCACACAGCCGCCCCGTCCGGGCATCATCAGCGACCGCCCCAAAATGGGTAAGTTGTGGTCTGAACCGCAGGACGCCCCCTACGATTGGTATTGGGCGATCAACGAGACGTATTAGAGCGTCGCTTCCTGGGATCGCAGGCGTCCCGCGCCTGCCCTTTGAGAGCCGTCAGGGGAACTAGTGCCATCCAACTTGAATGAGCCAAGTAAAAGGATGAGCACCGTATGGAAGCTTGGCGACAGCCGCGCGCTCGGTGTCGATGTAGTGCCCGGTTCGCTTCGAAGAGGGCTGCCTATTAAACACGATCACCTGGCGGGGCTATCGCCGACCTTCCATACGGTGCTCATCCTTCTCGTAAGCTCTTTTAAGAAGAACGGGCGCTAGTTATCCTAACGGTTCTCTCTAGGCAGGCGCGGGACGCCTGCGATCCCAGGGAACAGGTTAATTCTTCGGCGTCCCGATCTCCCGTCCGCGCTCGAAGAAGAACTTCAGCGTCTCGTAATCCACCTGTGGCGGGATGGAGTGGTCGGAGCGGAGGATGTAGCCGCCGCCGTTGTTGATGATGGGGGGAATCTTCTCCCGCAGCTCGCGCTCGATCCAGTCGCGGTCGTTGGCGGTCAGCGCGCGGGCGTCGATGCCGCCGAAGAAGGAGATTTTGTCGCCGAACTCGTGGAACAGCTCGAGCAGATTCATCCCCGCCTTCGACTCGATCGCCTGCAGGCAGTCGATGCCGGCGTCGATGAGATCGGGCAGCAGCGGCTTGATGTAGCCGCACGAGTGGAAGAGCACGGGCAGGCCCCTGGCGTGGGCGAAGTCGAACAATCGCTGATGGCCCGGTTTGATGATCTCGCGGTACATGTCCGGCGACATAAACGGGCGGCCCTTGAAGCCCATGTCCTCGTAATAGAAGATGGCGTCGGGCAGGCCTTCCTCCGCCAGCAGCACCTCCCAATGGTCGATGATGGCGTCCGTGTAGGTCTGCACCATGTCCCGCACCCACTCCGGGTCGTCCATCATGCCGATGAGCAGGCCCTCGATGCCGGCGACGCGGTGCATGTGCTCGAACAGCGCCATGCAGTCGCAGGTGAAGAATTCCTCCAGGTCGGCGGCCTTCTTCCGTTCCGCGCGGTAGCCTTCGAAGGGGATGCGGCGGCGATCGACATCCAGCAGGAAGGGCTTGACCTTCTCCTCCCAGCTCGCGCGGTCGGTGACGGCGAAGGCGACGTGCTCGGGGGTGCCGGAGCGGCCCTTCATCCAGCGCAGCGAGGCGCCGTTGCCGTCGAGTTTGAGGATGGTGTCCTCGGTCTCTTCCAGGACGACGGTGCCGAAGTCCAGGTCCGCAACCAATTCCAGCCAGCCGTGCGCGCGCTGCTCCAGATTGAAGTGTTCGGTGTAATCCTCGCCCGGCTGCAGGAAACCCTGGTCGGTCCAGCGCTGGATGGTATCGTCCCACGACCAGTCGAAGGCCGGCACGCGGTCCACCGGCTTGCGCAGCAGCGCGTTCGCAAAGCGTTCCTTCTTCGTCATCGTCAGCATGGTTAATACTCCTGGTTTAGACGTTATACGTCCCAACCCGGCGGAGCCGGAACCAACAGGCTTTTCTCTAAAGGGAACGTTCCTGCTCCTTAATTAACGGGTGGGCTTTGTTCATATCTTTTGAGGGAAATTCAGGTCACGGTTTGGATTTTCTCGACACCGTGTAGAGAATTTCCCTCAAAAGATACTATAGTAGCAGCTCGAGCTTTGGTATCAGATCCGGCAAGTCTTCAATGATCGTCTTCCAAACGAGTTTGATATTGATGTCGAAATAAGCGTGTATCAGGCGGTTGCGCATCCCGATGATATCACCCCAGGGAATATCATCATGAGCATGGCGATATTCTTCGGTTATATTGGCACTCGCTTCTCCGATAATTTCGATGCTGCGTAAGACGGCCTGTTGTAACATGCGATTTTGAGAGAAGTCATAGTAAGTGCGACCGCTCATGAACTGGATTGCCTCGTTGGCTGAGTCCAGCATGTGCTGCAACCTGATGCGGTCCTCTTCACGCGGCATACTGTACCTCGGCTTGTTCGACAACCTTGTTCCGGAAATAACGGCTCAAATCCTCGGGGGTGCGTAGATCAACCTTCCGCCCGATAATATCGGACAACTCGCGCTCCATCCCGGCCAGGCGGATCAGACCGACTTCCTTTCCCGGTTCGAACCAGATCAATATATCGACGTCGCTATCCGGACGGAAATCTTCGCGAAGCACCGATCCGAAGAACGCCAGTTTGGCAATATGATGCTTTCGGCAGAATTCGGCAATCCGTTCGTGATCGACCTGGATGTGTTGAGGCATGGTAAGTCTCCTGATGTGCTTATTGTTCGCTGCCGACTGCTATGTTCCTTCCCTGAAGGCAGCGAGAATTCCTACGCGCCTCGTTACCTTGACATCGCCTGACCCCGATGTTAGTCTACCGGCAGCACCTCTGCGAGGAAAAGCGCATGATCCCTGATGAGCGCACGCTGCAGCTTCATTGCGATGCCACGGTAGTCTTCGGGTATACCGATCCCGCCTGTTACTACAGCGCGGACGGCAAGTCACGCCGGTTCGACGAAATAAAGCGGGTCGCGGCGCAGGGCGGCGAGGGCGGCGTCCCACATCGGGGGAGTGTCGAGAAGATGCACGGTTGTCTGCAGGCACGTGCCGGTGCGCAAGGCGTCGGAATCGAGCAGGCCGGCGATGCGGTCATACCGCTGCCGCCGGCCGCGGAAGCCGTGCGTGCGGTAGGTCTGCCGGCGTTCGGCGCCGTCGGCGAAGCGCAGGGTGTAGGTCAGCTCCGGGCCGAACAGGTAGGATGGGACGACGTGCTCCTCAATCGCGTGCATGGAGGTGTTGGGCCGCAGCCCGCAGCCGAGGAAACAGAGCTGCCCGCCGGCCTCGCGCAGTCGGCTGAAGGGCGAGTGCGAACCGGCGGGGGTGGTGTCCGCCTCGTGCCCGGCGAGCAGCGACTCCGCCAGCGGCCCGATGCCGGCAACGGAGTGGGTGGGATGCACGCTGCGCAGCGTGCCGGCGCGCGTGCGAAAATACTCCGGCAGCGCGCCCACGCAGGAGGGGGTGCGGAGGACGTCGAAGACCGGCTGCCCCGCGTTGACATGGGCATAGCTCAACGCGGGCATGAGCAGCGTCCCCTCCTCGCCCAGCGCGCGCAGGAAGGCGCGCACCACCGTCTCCGCCCCGCCCGGCACCGGACCGAGTGAGCGCAGGGATGAGTGCACCAGCACTACGCCCCCGCGCCGCAGCCCGGCCGCGCGCAGATCAGCCGCGATTCGTTCGACGAATTCATCCATCGTTAGACGATCTCCCAATGCCACAAAGACACGAAGGCACGAAGAAATCCACTTTACAACCTGCAACAGCGGGAACAGTCCCTGAGCGAACGCTTTATTAAACGCAACTATATAAAATCCTGCCATTTTGGAGCAATTTAGTGGATACTTATTCGCGGGACAAGCGCTCAGGCGGGCTATCCGAGAACACGGATTGTGCTCAAATGAGCGGTTTTGAGCGGTTTCAGCGCTTATTTTTCCGACCTCCTCGATACCCCAGATCCCCGCAGATCCCCGGTTTAAAAATGAAATTACGCTGCCGGTTGCATGGTAACCGGTTGGACGGGCTGCCACGGCCAGTGCAGCGGGGGAACGGGTGGCGCCGGTGTCAACAGGATGCCCAGATTCGTGTTTGAGCGTAGGACTTATAAGACTTTTAGGAATTATGGGATGTTTGGACATATCGGACAAGAAGCTTATCCAGGACAGTCCTTCAGCGGGTCTGGTTTCTTCCCGACGGGCGTTATCAGAGGGGACAGTTCCCGAGGCTTTGTCGATGCATCAGGTAGTATTCCCATCACATACTTCAGGCTAGCATAAAAACGCCTGTTTGTCAAGGGGTTTGGCGAAAAAAGTCGGGTTTTTTCCCCTGAAGCTTGCCGATCGCACGCGCGCGCCCTGCGTTCATTGACGATCCCCGGCCTCATTGCTACAATGAAGATACCTCGTGGGCCGGTGGCGCAGCGGTCAGCGCAGGGGGCTCATAACCCCTTGGTCGCAGGTTCGAATCCTGCCCGGCCCACCAATCGACTCGCTTCGCTCGCTCATGGTCTTCGACCCATTCCTAGTAGATATGGTGAATTCTATGCATTCCGTGCGAAGCGAGTCGAATGGTGCCCAGAGCGAGCGCAGCGAGTCGAAGGGCTGGCTGTGCATTTAGTTGCAGGTTGTCGTACTGTCCCGTTTCAGCAGATTGGCTTATGGCTATCGGGACGGGATCAAGGCGACCATGCATCTACAGCGCTGCTTTTAGCATGCGCCGATACTCTTCAAAGGCTTTGCGGCCAGCTTTTGTCAGAGTTAGAAGCGTCTGCGGCACCTTCCCGCGATAAGTCTTCGTTACTTCGACGTAACCAGCCTCCTCCAGCCGGGAAATATGGCTCGATAGCGTGCCTTTGTTCATGTCGGTTGCGTGCTGCAGATAGAGGAAGTCGGCCCGGTCCACCGCAAATAAAAGAGAGACAATCATGAGTCGCCCTGGTTCGTGGATGATCCGGTCAAGGTCTGCGAGAGTGCGAATATGCCCGTTCATTGGTTCTCCTTCGCAGGAGCCTGCGTATGGCGAAGGTAGTACCAGAGACTGATGCCTCCGGAAACCAACATCATCGCTCCATAGATCATTAAAGTCAGAAGAAATACGCCAACGAGCTTGGTGCGAACCGGGTGGGTCACCCACGAGTCGGCGGCCAGTTCGCCGAAGAAGCTCGGGGGAAGAAAGGCCATCACCAACGAGGCGAGGGCCATTGCCACGCCGACAATCCACTTCCAGCGACTCGTCCTGCCCACGCCGTAGGCATAACATGCCGCGAGAACAAGGCCGTAGACAGACCCCAGAGAGGTGATGTCCCAATGGTG
>Ga0315284_10012429_pt1 | contig 12121 bp, 10 predicted proteins | sample YL17G09_16_MG_FD_203696 | JGI IMG/M metagenome (GOLD analysis project Ga0315284, IMG submission 203696) | Sediment microbial communities from Yellowstone Lake, YNP, Wyoming, USA - YL17G09_16 | ecosystem: Environmental > Aquatic > Freshwater > Lake > Sediment | place: USA: Wyoming | collected...
TCAACCACCCACTGCTCTCCGCCTCGGGGGAGCGGGACGCTATCGCCACCGGCTCGCCGAATTCACTAAAAACCGGCACGGTAACGCGCCGGTGATACAACCAGATGTGGTCTTCAGGGTCCTCTCCGTCAGGTAATTCTGTTCCTTCCGGGCACCACCCCAGCTGTAAATGCCGGATCGTGTCATCTCGAATCCCACGGCCGCGTAAATACGCCAGTGCTTTGGCTGCCGCTGACGTTTCCGCCCACAAGGCTGCCTGACACACGGCGATAAAATCGGCCAACCGCATTATTATTTGCCTCCACATCCACCAGCCGCGTTCAGCCGACAGATGATTGTTTCTATTCGCTATCGGACAGGTCGGGACCCGTCACTTCAGGCGAAGCCGGCACCGCGGTGGCGGGCAACGGCGCCATCAACACCGGGTCCAACTTCTCCTGCTTCGTGTTGGCCAACGCGACCACGGACTCGCGCAAAACCTCCACTCGGTCATTAAACCGCAACCACTCCGCGACTTCACCGATGTCGGTGCAGCCCGTCGGTTCGCCATCTTTGGGCGAGCCGTAAATGAATTCGTTTTGACCTTTCTTTTTGGTCACCGCACGCAGTTCCACCGCCTTACGCACCAGAATCATGACGGGGTCGGTGCTGCGAGCATTGAAGTCGATGGCATACGCCGCCGCTTGGAAGGGCAGCCCGACACGGTTCTTCACGAATTTGGCCACACTAATGGCGCGGATTGGCCGACCCTTTTCCATTTCAACTTTCTTGCGCCAAGTGCGGATGCGCATGCTGGCATAAAACTTCAGCGCTTTGCCGCCCGGCGTGGTCTCGGGATTGCCGAACATCACACCAATTTTGTCGCGAATCTGGTTGATGAACACGACCGTCGTGCCGCCGCTCGCGCAAGCCTGCATAATCTGCTTGACGGCGGTGGACATCATCCGCGCCGCTTCACCCATCGTGCGTTCGTCCAGTTTATGTTCGAGTTCCGCTTTGGGGATCAACGCCGCGACCGAATCGAGCATGATGTAGTCTGCAGTGCGCTGCTTGCACATCTCCAGGGTATACATCAGGGCTTCTTCGCCGCAGTCGAAGTCATTCCCGTAAAGCAATTTGCTCAGGTCGACGCCGTGCTGCTGCGCCCAACCACCAACAAAACTGACTTCCACATCCTGCACCGCCGCCCGCAATCCGAGGCGTTGCGCCGAAGCGGCCAATTTGAGACCCATCCAACTCTTGCCGCTGGATTCGGGGCCGAATAATTCGACTACTTTGCCGCGCGGGACGCCGCCAATGCTGCTGGCTTCGTCCAGAGTCATACTGACCTTGCCACCGCCGGCTTCGTCAGTGACGGTCACGGCAGGGGTGTCGAACGGGATGACTTCAAGCGCGGCAGTGTTGTAGCCGTAAAGGTTAATTTTGGGATCACCGTTGCTATTGCCCAGAGACTTTTCCAAGTTCGTAAGCGCAACGGACACATCGCGAGCGGGTTTCGCAGCCATAAGACTCTCCTGTTCCGGTAGTCCCGGCGGAGGTTACCCCCCGCCGGGCACAGTGGTTATGCCGACTTAGAAGGGCGCAGGCGGGTCTTTCGGCGCGCCTTGGCTACCCTTGTTGTCTTGCATGATCCAGGAGTCGTCCGCTGGCATGGCCACGGGCGCAGCGCCCGTAGTCACCACCGACGCAGAGCTGGCCTGCGTGGTCGGAACCGTGGTGGTCGCGCTGGCAACCGTGGCCGTGGCTGTGGCCACAACTGGGTCGCTCGCTTCCGGCGCGACTGACGCAACACCCGCCGTTTCAGGCGCTTGATTGCCAGAGGTGGACACCTTGGGGGCGACCTTGTCCTCTGGCGCCAGTCGGTCGTAGAGCGACTGGATGTAAGCAGGCGTCTGGCGGGTGAAGTAGCCCTGCCACTTCACCTTGTCCGTGAAGGCTTTGATTTTGGCCTTCTCGTCTTCGGTCAGCGGCTTCGCGGGCAACGGCACGACCGCGTATTCGGTCTTCTCCCGGCCATTAGCGGCACGGGTGACCTTGACACGCACGCTCCAGTCAGGACCGCCGTCGCCGTAAATCTGCGAGCCGGTCTCTTTCTGGTAGTCGTTGATCATTTTGAACACGCCCGGGCCGGTCGTCAGCACCCGGAGATTGCCGCTGTCGCGATCAATCACCAAGCAGCCGTATTTGCGGTCGGGTTGGTATCCACCTTGATTCCACGCCGCATCGAGATTCTTGTCCTTCTCGTAGTAGGCGGGGCTGATGACGGGGCCGATGGACTTGCCGTCTTCCCGTCGCAAGTTGCGGAACGCCCGCCAGTGCTGGCGGAACATCACCGGCTTGTCGACGATCCGGAACTTGTAGGGTTCCGGGCGCTTGCTAAGCCTCCAAAACAACGACTCACGGTCGCTTTTGCTGGCTTCATCGGACTGAACCGCTTGGTCCCAATCCGGCTCGGGGGGCAACGCCGAAGCGTTGGTTACTGCATTGGTCTCTTCCATGACTCTCTATCTCCTATTTCGCACTTGCGGACAACGTCCGCACATATGGCGATTTCCCTGGGGTTGTTTTGTGGCATTCGTCCGACTGGTCCCAGTCTCAGTCTTGCCACCTGCATTATACACCGTCGATTAAGTAGAACCCTCCTTGCGCTGTTCCTCATTGGCCACAGGCGCTAATTCCGCGAATTCTGGACTGTCCGAGACCGTCCGGACACTGCCGGACTGGTGAAAATCACTTAGCCGCACCATTCGCCCCAAACACTCCAACTCCTCTGACAACGCCCGGTGCTTATTTTCCAGATTGCGCGTCACCCGGTCCACCGCCTTGAGCAACATCTGGTATTCCACGCTAACTTCTTCAAATGCGGCCATCTTCAAGCGGGCTTCCCCTTGCCGATTCGCTTCGGATTTTTCCCGGCTAAACTTAACCCAGCCCTCCGTCAACAGCCCCGTAAAGGCGCTGTAAAGATGCGCATGGCGAAACACCAACAAATAAATTGTCGTGGCTCGGTCCAGATACGACGACACCTGATTGAGATCTTGCTCCACCGATTCGAAGGTGCGCACCTCAGCCGACGGCACTGCCAAATCCCGCAACTCCCCATACAACTTTTCGACCTCAATCGGAGGTAGGTTCTTCAATTTCCGCTGCAACCGCTCAGCAATGCGAGCAAAGTCGTCCGGCGTATCCGTGCGCTCGGTCACCGCCAACAGCGGATCAACTGGCAGCGCTGGCAGCGCTGGCGTAAAGCGATCCAGCGGAATCGGAGGCGGAGTCATGTTCAACTCCGGCGTAACCGGACGGCGCGGATCAGGACCAATAGCGTTAGTCTCGCCCATAGACTAGACTAGACTAGACCTGCTGATAGGTGACTTGGAATTCCGTGCCGTTCAAGTTGGTCAAATTTTGGAAACGGAACTCGGCCTGTCCGTAACCTTCCACCGCCAACTTGAATTCCTGCCCGCCATTGGCGACTTGGCCAGTCTTCTTATTGAAGAATTCGCGGCTGGTCACATCCCCGGCCATGCCAAAGATGCGGATGTCAGCGGTCACTTTACGGCCGGCATCTCGCGCCAACTCCACCGTAGCTTCCGAAACTGTGATTCCCGCTCGGCGCATCGCCGCGCGAAAAGCGTTTTCGATGTAACTAGCCAAGCGTTCGTCGTTGATATCCTGAATGGCTCGCTCAGGACGGGCGCTGCGATTGCGGATCGGTATGTTGTTGCTCATATTGCTGGTTCCTTATACGGCTGCGGCTGCGGGTTTCGGCGCGGGAGCGGTAGCCGCCGCGACCTTGTCGCGGCAAGCGGCGGCAAACGCCTCTGGCGCGTCGGGTTTCTTGCTCAAAATTTCCACACTGCGATACAGAGACGCACCAACATCCCGAGCGACTTCCTCGGTCATGTTTTTCTCTGCCGCCGTGCGCTGCTCGGTCGTCAACTGCTCGTCGACATCCATGGTCAGTCCACTGGTCAGGCGAACGGATTGGTAGTTGCCCAAATTCAAAACAACCTCAATTTGTTTGTGTAGTGTCGCCATATTATTTTCTCTTCAGTGTTCTTCCTAATTATTGCTGTGCGTGAGTCTGTATTATACCGCTTGCTCCGACCCCATAAAGAACTTAGTCATATTTGACACAGCAAAATTGAACCATTGTGTGTTACACAGCATCCAACAAGTCGCCATCGCTGGTGCCATAGGCTTTACGGCGCTTGGTGCTGCGCTGCTCCAAGACGCGCACCCGCTCATATTCCCGCAACAGCTCATCGCGACGAATCCCCCAGCGATCCATCGCACCGGCTCGAGCCAGCGCTTCGAAAACACGCGAATGCACCGCGCGCACGCCGGTCATCTTACGCACAAACTCCACAAGATTCTTAAATGGCTGACGGCTTACAATCTCCACGGCCGCCTTCTCACCCACGCCCTTAACGGCCGTCAATGGCCGGCGGATACCGGTTTCTTCAATCATGTATTCCAAGCCAGTGCTGCGGCTCACATCCGGCGGCAAGATGTCAACTCCAGCGCTGCGCTCGTAACGGTCGCGCTTGACCTCGTCGTCCTGGATCGTCAACAACGCGGCGTAAAACTCCTTCGGGTAATAGCACTTCAACCACGCCGTTTGGTAACCCAACAAACTATAGGCCGCCGAATGACTGCGGTTGAAACCATAGCCCGCGAACAGCGCGATCAAGTCAAAGATCTTGTTGGCCGATGTCGCGTCGACGTTGTTCTTGGCACAGCCTTCCACAAAATGTTGCCGCTCTGAAACCATGATGGATTCGATTTTCTTGCCGCAAGCCTTACGCAGCTTGTCAGCTTGCGAGGCGGTGTAACTGGCGACCTCCATCGCCACCCGCACCAAGTCCTCCTGAAAAATCATCATCCCATAGGTGTCCTTGAGCGCTTCTTTCATTTTTGGATGAACGTATTGCACTTGCCGGCGTTTGTGCTTGTAGTCGCAATACAAATTATGCACCCCGTGAACCACCTCATTGCCAACCGTCACATCCGCGGCTAAGGTCCCCGGGCGGTTCAAGGCGTTGACCGCCACCATATCTTCAAATGAGTCGACATGAATTTGCGCTAGCATGTCGGTGGCCATCCGTCCTTCAAACTGGAAAACACCATCGGTGCGACCAGCATTGAGCAACTGAAACACCGGGGGACTGTCGGGACCATCCGGGTCCAACAAGTTAAGGTCGATTTCGCCATCCGTCGTCGGGCAGCCGCCTCCTTTGAGACCCCGCCCCTTAATGAGCCGCAAGCAATGCTCAATCATCGTCAGCGTCTTGAGCGCCAAGATGTCGAATTTGAGCAGCCCCAAGGCTTCGATCTCGGTCATTGTAAACTGACTGGTGACCACGCCCTCGGCGGTGCGCAGCGGCACATAGTTGACAACCGGCTCCTTACAAATAATGACGCCGGCCGCATGCACACTGGCCGTCGATAGGGTTCCCTCGATCTGGTGGGCGACCCGGAACAGCTCAGGATACTTCTTCTGACACGCCCGCAGGGCTTCGGAATCCCGCAGGGCGCTGGCCACGGTCACATGCAACTCTTCCGGCACGAACGACGCGATGCGGCCAACAATATCCAGCGTCTTGGGACCGGATTCCCACTGCCCGCGCTGCTCAATCTTCGGGTCGAAATCGCCACCAATATCCAGCGCTTTGGCCGCCCGCTTGATGGCGTCGCGAGCCCGCAGGCTGTGATAGGTGGCGATGCGCACCACACACTCGTTGCCATACTTGTTCATGGCGTAGTCGACAATCTGCTGCTGCTTAGTGCGGTCAAAATCGATATCGACGTCAGGCGGACTAATGCGGTCAGGATTGAGGAAGCGGCTGAACATCAGCTTGTAGCGGATCGGATCGAGCGCTGTAACCCCCAAGCAATACAAACACAGCGACGCCACCCCTGAGCCGCGCCCCGGACCCACCCGAATCTTGGATTGGCGGGCAAAGGCGATCAGATCGTAGAGAATCAGAAAGTATTTGGCGTAGCCAGTCTTTTGGATCACCGACAGTTCATGCAGCACTCGCTCACGATAGTTCGGTTTGATATCCAAGCCGCGCGCCTTCATGCCTTGCAGCACCAACTGGCGCAGGTAAGACAATTCATCTGGCTGATCGGGCGGCAGTGGGAATAACGGCAGAGTATCCTTGGAAGGCTCTAGCACCCCATCTTCCACTTTGGCAGCCACTTCCATAGTGTTCGTCAGCAAATCCAAATTCCGCGATACCCGCTGGGCCGCAACCATGGGCGGTTTCAGATAGAAATCTTTGGAATCAAATGTGAAGCGCTTGGGATTCTTGATGGTGTCGCGGGTGGAGATGCTTAACAAGACATCATGCACATCCCAGTCTTCCGCCATGCAGTAATGGGCGTCGCAAGTGAAAATTGGCTTGATACCCATTTGCTGAGCCAACGCGTGAGTCTCTTTCATGCCACCACGAATGCGATCCGTCGTCGTCGGGTCGTTGAATTGGTGCGGCATGACTTCGATGTAGAAATCGTCGCCAAGAATTTCACGGAATTTCTCGGCGTTCGCTTTGGCCAATTCCGGTCGTCCGCTAATAAACGGTTCGCAGATTGCGCCGCTGGCGCAAGCGGAGCCAGCCATCATACCGTCGCGATGCACCCGTAGGGTTTCCCAGTCAATGCGTGGGCGGCTGTAAAAACCGCGAGTGTAACCCAGCGACGACAAAGCGATCAAATTGCGATAGCCAATCTTATTCTTAGCCCAGAGCGTCAAGTGCCAGCGTTTTTCAGCCTTTTCCCGCACGGCCATGTCATTGACGAAGTAGGCTTCCATGCCCATGATCGGTTTGATCGGAGGATTAACCGGCGCGCCACCACATTTGGGACACTTGCCGGTCTTGGGGTCGATATCTTTATCAAGAATAGCGCGGCATTGGCTGCACAAGCAGCATTTGCGCGCCGCCTGCACGAATTCAAAAAGCCCAGCACAATTGCCATGATCTGTCAACGCAATCGCCGGCATGCCCAACTGCTTGGCTACCCCCACCAACTGCCACGGCGAAGCCATACCATCCAACAGCGAGAACTGACTATGGTTGTGAAGAGATACATACATCGCCGGTGGCGCTTCGATCGCTGTCGCCTGGAGCGGCGCATCCGCCACCATCGTTGGTGCCATCACTGGAATTGTTGCCTCTGTCATGTTGCCTCTTGCCTCTGTCTATCCTGCCTTGCTACTTCTGCCGCCTCAACCGCTGAACCGCTCAACCGCACCGGACTGGTTAAGCAATGGGATTCTCGAAATGCTGATCAAAAATATTACGGATGGCTTCCTCGCGGGAATACACCGACTCATGCATCTCTTGCAGCACGAAACTACAAAACGCCATCCAATCGTATTTGTCGTTCAAAACATTTTTGGCGCGGTGGAAGAAACCATCCTTGGTGCCGTGGTCCGCAATCACCATCCGCGCGGTCAACGGATCCTGTCCAACCGCTTGCCCGGCGGCCACGACAATGCTGCCACAATCATTAACCAGATACACCGGGAAATCGCCCACCTTGGGCGTCATCACGATCGAATTGGGGTAGCGCAAAATGTCGATGTCCTGATAGCCTTGAATAACATTGGCTTCCAAGAAGGCGTCCGCCACATATTTGATGCGAGCGTAGGTCTGAATGCGGGCAGCGTTGCGCTCTTCCATGCTCCGTTCGACAAACAAGCTATAGCGCGACATGAAACCGTCATGCTGCGTGCGTAATTCTCGCACAATGCGCGAATGGTCCATCACCGGCATGGCTGGCGGCAACGGTGGACGCGGTGGGGGCGGGACCCGAATGGTTTTTTCTTGCACAGGCTGTTCAGACATAATTGTTACCGTGTTGTTGCTGTTACGCCTCCGATGACTGAAACTCGTCCTGCGTGCGAAAGCGGTCGATGACCGAGGTGGCCAACGGCACCCGTTTGATCATGCCGGGCGACAATGGCGCCGCCGTCCGGTTTGGCTGTGCGTTAAGAGGTTGAATGTTGGGCTGCAAATTTGGTTGTGCGTTAGGAACCCCAGGATAAGCGACCGGCACAAACGGCGGCCCGCCAGGTCCGCCAGGACGTGGCGGCTGATTGTCCCCAACCTTCCGGTTTGTCCCACCGGGCTGGTCTTTCAAAGGTTTGCCTATCATCTTACCTGGCGGTAATTGCGGTGGCGGAAGTTGCAGCGCGACGGGCGACAATGCCGCCGCCGCTAACGATGCCGAGAAACCTCCATTGGGCAGGCGAAATTGTTCCAACTCAGGCACCATCTTGGCTACGTAAACTTCATCAACGCTGCCGCCGGGAATGTGAGGATCGCGCTCCAGCACGGGGCAATCCGGAGTCTCGATCAGACTAATGTCTTCAGCGGACACCCCCATGGTCGACTTGGATAGCACAATAATCGGCACATTGAGCAGCACTCGCTGATTGCCGACCGTCTGACGCACCACACTTTCATCGTCCACCAGCAGCACCGGACGCCCGGGCGACATCTCGTAGAGGCAGACTTGCCGCACTAATCCAACCACCCCACGTAAAGTTCCTTTCGCGGTAACTTTATCAGCGACAATGTTATGCCCACGCCCATTCTTGAGAATGCAAATGCAAGCCTTTTGCCCCTTCCCGATGATTTCCGCCAAATCTTCTGCGTGCATGCCAAACATTATACACAGTCGGTCAGAGAGGACGGGGCAAACAACGCCGTGAATCATCCTGAATGCGCGAGCTGATTGCGGAACTAACCGACCAGCCAGTCGAGACCATCCAATCCCTATTGGAAGGCGACACCACTTGGGTGCTGCGACGGATGGCCAGCGACCGCCTGCAGTGCGACTCCCGCCCCCGACTGTATCCCTTTGACCAATGCCTGCTACTGACCGCCCAAGCCAATTTTGCCGACAGCCCAGAAGAATGCACCCAAGTCGCCCACATCCTTTGGCGGCATCTCAGAGATTGTTGGCCCCAGATCGCCCAACACCGCGGCTTTGAGCTGGGCGGACGGTGCCTCGTTAGCCTCGCACTCTTCGTCAGCGCTTTCAACTCCCGCCACGGGGCGCCCTCAGCCCAGACTTATCGCCACGCTGGCGTAACCGCTTTCCACACTTGCGACCGCCACGATTTAGCAACTCATTTTACCCAGTGGGAAACCTATTTGGGTGAACGGTTGACATAAATTCGCCTGCAAGCCGTGACCCAATCCCCTCCTGACTGCGCTGTATAATGCAACTGTCACAGCGCCATCATGACGATGGCCGACAACAACACAATAAGGAGAGGCCCGCACCGGGCCACCACGCACATGACCAAGTTCACCCTGTTCAACTTCGCCGGAAAACCCGTTTCCCACTGGTCCGTCGAAGCCGCGGAATTGAACCACGCGAAAGCGACCCAGCAGTCCGAAGCGCAAATTAGCCACCACATCGCCATCATTGACCGTTCCGGCTCGATGTGGGGCGACATCACCGCGCTCAAGCAAACACTCGAGAAGCAATTCACCCTCGATGAATATCAGCGCAGCCAGCTGCACATCTCGCTGATCAGTTACGCTTCCAACGGCGACTGCAAGTTGCATTTCGAGCACGCTCCCGTCACCAAAATCATGCAGACCAACTCGCCGATGCTGCAAGCATTGCGTGTCATCTCGGCGGGCGGCTGCACGGGCATGTCCCAGGCGATGAAGATGGCGGTCGGATTGGTCCGCAAGGACGAATTGACCGGCATTACATTGCACAGCGACGGTTGGGCCAACGATCCCAGCCCCTACAGCGAGCAGCAGGCGATGGAGTCCATCTGCAAAGAGGTGTCTGCCACCTCCGCGTTCGTCAACACGGTGGCTTATCGGGAATCCAGCGACTTCGGATTCCTGTCCAAGGTGGCCAATCTGGGATCCGGCCGCTGCACCCTGGCACGCAACATCAAGGAAGTCTACGACGCCATCTACGACACCAGCGCCGTGCTGAATCGTGCCGCCGTCCCCGTGACGGTCTATCAGCCAAACGGCGCCGATATGGTTGTCTTCACGTCCAAAACCGCCAAGCGCATCAACGGAGCGAGCGGCGAACTCAAGGTGGCCGGACTGACCAAGGAAGACACAGGGGTGGTCTATCGTTATCACTCGGTAACGGAATCCGAATATAACACGGACAAGGATTCCGCCGACCAAACGCACGATGCGGTCTATGCGTTTGCCGCCGCCAACCTGGCGCTCGGACGGCTCAACACCGCCAAATACGCCTTGGTTTCCACGCAGAATCAAGACCTCGCCGAAACCCACGCCAAGGCGCTCACCAACACCCAGATCGCGGCGCTGGCGACCGACCTGCAAGCAGTGCTATTCGGAGACTCGAAGAAACCGGCGACCGACGGTCGTCCGTTGAACTTCAGCGGCCGCACCTCGGTGCTGAAAGTCCTGCAAGTGCTGGATGAACATCGCGACGACATCGAAATCAACCTCACCGACCTGCAGAAAGTCTATCAGCGACGCGGCGTCAAACGTGTGCGTGGCGTGCGCGACGACAGCGGCAATCTGGTGACCCCTGAGTTCGATACCGAACTCAACGACCAGCGCGAGTGGGTGAAACTCGGCACCTTTGATATCAATCGCGGCAGCGCCACCGTCAATATGACCATCGCGCGACCGTGCAAGTTGATCAAGGTGGCTGACCGCTCGGTGGTCGCGGAAGTCGCGGGCGTGAAGATCGACAAGCTGTCCGAGTTCAACGCCTACACCCTCATTGGCGATGGCGAGCTGAATGTGCCGGCGTTGCATCTCAGCATCAAAGATGGTCCGGCCATCACCGCGCTGAATCAACTGAATTGCTGCTCTATGAACAACGACGGTGATCACGGCTTCGAAACCACCATCAACCTCGAAGCCCTGCCGGTCATCGACTACGGCTTCGACAAGGACCTCAGTCAGCTGGGCGCGACCTACAACCAGATCGTGGAAGCCTCGGTGCTGGCGAAGATCCTGAGCGCGGTGGCCAAGGAAGAATCCGACAGCCTCACGCCGGAACAGGTGGAAGCCTTGAAGAAGCACTGCCTCAGCAAGAACCTCTACCTAAACTTCCCGACGACCACGGAATACACCGACCTCGCGCAGGCGTTAAATGATGGCACGATCGACATTCGCGTCGCCTACAAGGTCGTGGTCGGGAACTCCAAGTTGCTCGGCGCCAGCCTCCCCAGCGCGAACGCGTTTCTGGACCGCTGGTATGAGCAGATCGAGAAGGGCAGCGGCACCGTCGCCGACAAAGCGACTTTCGCCGCCTTCCTGGATCGTGGCACGACCTACCGCGGCAAGTCCTTGTCCGCCCGCGCCAAGCCAGCAGTCACCGACGGCATCTGCAAGCCAGTGTTCGACGACTTCTTGGGACTCAAGTCCAACGGGTCCGTCAACCGGATCCTAACGGCCGCCGGCAGTAACGACACTCTCGCTACGCTGTTGAAAGATGGCGCCGCTGGCGTGCTGCGCGCGAAGAAGCTCGTCGATGACTACATCGAAGACCTGTATCAGGAATCGATCATTCCGTTGGTGTTCTTTGTTGCGTCGACCGGCCTTTTGCCCGACAGCGTCAACGCGACGGCGATGACGGCGGACCAGATCGCGGCGAAGTATCCGGACCTGAAACTGGGCAAGGATGAAAAGGAAGGCACCTTCTTCGAGTTGAAGGCTGGGGTCATCTTGGCAGCCTTCCCGGAGAAGGCCTGCTTCAGCACCGGTCGCCAGCCCGTTGTGAATGTGGCTCAGCAGGTGCAATCGCCGGCCAAGTCGCCAACGCCGCCGGCCACCAAACCCGCCAAGGCGAAGAAGCGCAGCGCGCTGTCACGGGTGTAATAACAACTCAATAGAAAGGGCGACCTCGAAAGGGGTCGCTCCTTCTACTTGGGAATGAAGCCTGTATGAAAGCGCCCCTTGCCGCCCTCACCTTGCTTCTGCTCTGCGGTTGCACCACCGCCATCTCGGAGCGCATCCGCACCAATGGTCGTATGGTCTCCTATTTGCAAACCGTCTTTGGTTTGGATGTCAGCCCCAACCCCACCGCTGGCGGCTATCCCGGCGTGCGGCTCGGACTGGTGCGCAATGAAGTAGTCTTTATTTTCGAC
>Ga0315284_10012430_pt1 | contig 12119 bp, 10 predicted proteins | sample YL17G09_16_MG_FD_203696 | JGI IMG/M metagenome (GOLD analysis project Ga0315284, IMG submission 203696) | Sediment microbial communities from Yellowstone Lake, YNP, Wyoming, USA - YL17G09_16 | ecosystem: Environmental > Aquatic > Freshwater > Lake > Sediment | place: USA: Wyoming | collected...
CCTCAGCCCCGCGCGCCTGGCGGGGGTCGCCCAGCAGCGCCGCGCCCGCACAGGCCGCGCAAGCCCCCAGGAACGTGCGCCGCGAAAGCCCGTGCATCGGACATCCGGAAGACAGGTTGCGCATAGTCATGGTATTGCCCTTTCGTGCCCCAGGGGTCGCGTCCCGAAAGCGGGTGGAATTTGGGGTTCGGCGCGACCCGCCTCCGAAGCCCCATCCGGCCCGTCATCCGAGCGAGCCTAATGTCATCTTACGCGGCCTCCTTGTACCTGTCAATCGCCGCAAGGTCGATCGCGTCGGATGCTGCGGTCTTGGACGCCTCGGCGATGCGCAGCCGCAGCCCCGTGTCCATCTGAACCCCGCGCCAATCGGAAGTTCGGACAAAATTCGGGACGACAAAATTCGGAAAATTCGGGAAAATTCGGGACAGTCACCTATTTCGCCCGCCGCCCCGATCGCCATCCCGCGCCGCATCGTGCCCTCCCTTCCTACGCCGCCGCGATCTGCTCGCGGAGCCAGCCGATGCTGGCCGCCAGATTCTCGTCCGTCCCCAGGCACTCGACCGAGATCACCCCGTCCCACTTCGCCTTCTTCAGCAGCCGCACGCACTCCTTGATGTTCGCGGCATTGACGCCCTGGCCGATCGGCGATTCCGACATGGCGATGCCCGTCTCCTCGCCCCGCATCGCCGCCGCCAGCGACGCGCTCACGTCCTTGACGTGCATGTAACTCAGTTTCGGCAGGAACCGCTTGAGGAAGTCCACCGGGTTCCTGCCCGCGATGAACGTGTTCCCCGTGTCCAGGTTGAACCGCAGGCGCGGCGTGTCGAAGAAGTTCAGCATCCGGTCCAGGATCTCCGGATCGGTCGTGTAGGGCCCGTGCGTCTCGATATTGACGGTCACGGCGTAGTCCTCGGCCCATTCCAGGATCTGGCGGTAACTCTCCTTCGTGATCGCCACCACCTCCTCGTCCGTGTACCCCTCGGGCTTGAACTGGCCGTCGGTCGTGTCGACGAACGGGCACCCGATGGCCGCCGCGAACTGGATCGCCCGCTGGACGTACCTTACGGCGAACGTCGCCCCCAGGGGGCCGGTGATGGGGTACGCGGCGTCGATCTGCGACGGCCGCAGGCCCTGGGCCTCCAGGTAGCGGCGGAGGCGGATGGGGTTGGAGTCGAGCGAGACGGCCGGGCTGTAACCCAGGCCCTCGACAAAGTCCTGCCCGTCGACGACGCCGAACTCGATATGTTCCAGGCCGAACCGCTTGGCCGCCTCCACCGCCTGCCGGAACGAGCCGCTCAGGCACCGCCAGTTGTCCGTGTGCATGCTCAGTCGGATCATGGCCATTAATCCTCCTTGTTGGGACCGTCAGCCGCCCTGCCACGTGGTCTGGCGGCACCCTACCGCCCGCCCCGTGGAATATCAAGCCTTCCCCGCCGCTACGCTCGGCGACCTGGAGGCGATGGCCCACCTCGGCAACTACTATGCCTCGAAGATCCTCGGGGCCGTCGAACGGGCGCGGTTCGACCGCACGAAGGATGAGAAGGATCGCGCCGCCGCCGTCCGCCACCTGGAGGCGGCCGTCGGCCATTGGCGGAAGTATGCCGAGACCGCGACGCCCCTGGCCTCGAGCGCCGCCACGATTTTCGCCGCCCCGTGGACCGCCGGCGCGCCGGGCTTCGCATCTGTCACGACCGATACGCCCGGCCCCCCGTCGGCCGCCGACACGCGCGGCCCGTTCGCATAAAATAGTTTCGTTGCATAATTACCCTCTACTTCTCCATCCCAACCATCGCCTCGGCGAAGCCCTTGCCGATCTGGGCCATGATCTTGGCGGATCCCAGGTAGTGGAAGCCACCATTTGAAATGCCCTCTTCTTTCAATTTCATCTCCTCGGGGGTAAACAGTTCTGCTTTATATTTGTCCAAAGCCGCTGTTCGCTGCTCGCGGGTAAGGCTTTCATCTTTGTTCAACGCTGCGGACCTGGCTTTAACCTTGTCCCACCGTGACGCCAGTTCGCCCAATTTGGCATCCCAGTATTTTTCCGTCAGGACATTGACAACATTGCCCTTGAATTCGGGCAGGTTCGCCGGCGCGGCCATGGCCTGCCTGAAGTAATTGGGTTCTTCCTGGACCCCGCCCACTCCCATTACGCCGATAACAAATGGCAGTTTTGGCGCCGAGAGATCTTTGCGCACATCGCGAATGAAGTGAGCCAGGAGTTTGCTGTATTGGTCATAGCCGCCCGGTTTGTCGCGATCAGGGTAGGTGTGGCTGTCAGTCATGTCGTTCCAGCCCTGGAACCATACGACCCCGGCCAGCTCATAGCCCTGCTGCGGATCGTAGTCCGGATACACCCCCTTGATGTCCTTCACGACCTTCTTGACGTGATCGATCATAAGACGGTAGAAGACGCCCGTCTCCTTTGCCTTATCGGCTTTCCACTTCTCGATATCCTTGCCCTGCTTCGCATACAAATCCAACTGGAATTTATTCAGTTCGTAAGGCCCGGCACTCGGTGGGCGGAAATCCGTGTGCAGGCTCTTGCCGCCCCAGGCGGTTTTGATGAGGAGGATGGGTTCATCCAGCATCTTCTGCATGTAGATCCCAAAGGTAAACTCGGGACCGATTTTGGGGGCGTTCTGCGCTCCATAGCCGGCCGTCAGCTTTCCGTGTTTTTCAGTGCCCTCAGCGCCATATAAATAAGAGATCCACACCTTCTCGCACACGCGCGGCGTGCCGTCGGCATTGCGCATTTCTTTCAGGATCGGGGCCGTGACGGGATCCCTTGCCATATAGTCAAAGGTTCTCACTGCGGCATGCCCCTCCATATTCGATTGCCCGGCGAGGATATACACCTTGAGGGGCTTGGCCGTTGCACTGCTGCAAAGGCCAATTACACCTGCTGCGATAATCGCACATAATGCTGATCTCTTCATTTTTTCTCCTTTTACCTGCTCACAATGAACCTGAATTCTACATTTACATCTAAGAATCATCGAATGCAAGATAAACATCTTTCTCTTCCTTTTTGTCACGTCCTGATTTCCGTTTGGCACCTTTTTCATTGGTAGGACTTTGCTGGGTTGGCCGCGACCGGGGAGCCATTGGGCTGCTCGAAGACCGGGCGTGAGGGGGGGCGGCGAATCATTTTTCAAGAGCACGCACGCCAATAGAGAGAAGGTGCCGGCGGTTATTGCTTGACCCTCACAAAGATTGGCGAGGCGTGGGCGATGGCCGGCTGCGGGTAAGCGGAGTCGGCCTCGGCGGTGACCACGTACCAGTGACGGCCAGGTGCGGACGTTTTGTCCTCGAGAATCAGCGCGGCCTTCTTGGCGCCCACGGCTGTCCAGGGGAGAACTTCGCCGTCGCGGATTAGCGTGACGCGCCGGATCGGTCGGGCCGCGGCCAACGCCACCTGGAAACGCAGCGGGCCGGCGGCGGCCACTTCCTCGCCGATACCTTTGCCCTCCAGCGTGGCCCAGATCGCCACCTTGGCGTTGGAGACCGCCAGGGTGCGGCGGTTGCGCAACGCCTCCCAGATGCCTGCCTCGGAACGCTCGCGCACCCAGAAACCGGTAAGGCAGTAGCGGTTGATGGCCTCGGTCTCGCGGAAGTGATCCGAGCCGCCGACCAGGCCGATTTTGAAGCCGTGATTGAGGTAAATGGCGGGAAAGCCGGCCTTGCCGTTTTTGCCCAGCAGGTTGTTGCCGCGGCCCTGCATCGCTTCCATGGCGACCTCCAGACGCGGTTCGAACGATGTGGCGGATTCGGCGTTATCCGTGGCCGAGTCGCCGTGGAAGTGGCGAAGCGCAACGGTCTGGCCGGCGGGAAAAGCCTCCAGCAGGGCGCGGTAGGAAGCCGCGCGGTTGCCGCCGCCCTTGACCCAGAAAAGGGAGCAGATGCGATCGAATACGCCACGGGAGGTGGCGTAAATGTTGGTGTGGCGACCCGGAAAGATGCCCGGCTCGGTGCCGTAAAGGAGAATACGCCCGCCGGCCTCGGCCTCGAGGCGGTCAAAGTCCCAGATGACCTCAGCCAGGCTCATGATCTGGGTGTGCTCGAGCAGGGAGATGACATCCATCTCAAGCACGTCGCGCTCGTAGCGGAGCATTTCGTCCGGCGTCCCGTTGGCCGAGGGGACGCACTTGGAATAAATGCTGTGGGCGTGCAGGTCGCCCCAGAGGAGGGTGAGGCCATCCGGGGCAGAGGGCAGGGCGGGCGGTGCGGGGGCGATGTCGAGAAAGCGCTCCGGGGTGCGCCAGGCGGCGTTTTGTTGTGCCTCTGGGATTGGCGGGACAGGCAGCGCGCGGTCGGGCGGAACCGTCACCAGGGCGACGCGGTGGGCGTAACTGGGGGAACTCCGGCCGGGGTTGTCCAGTTCGGGGAAGACGCCGAGGAAGCCCGCGCCGTCAGGGAGGAGGGCGTAGCCGGTATCGGCGGAGCCGAGCTGTTCGGTCAGGCGCGCGGGGGCCGACCAAGCCTGGCCCGTGCAACGGGTCAGGTAAACATCCCAGCCGAAATCCTTGGTGGTGCGGCAGCGAAACTCGCGGAAGGCCACCAGCGGCCGGCCGCCGACGGATAGGATGATCGGGCGGATGGGCGGTGTGTTTTCCGTCGAGGAGCCCATGCCGGTTCTGAAGGCGCGTCGCTCGATGGGGAGGAGTGCGCGCTCGGGGTCGGGATAGGGCGAGGCCTCGGGCGCGCCGGGGGCCAGACGCCAGACGCGCAGTTCGCGATCCAGCCCGATTTGGCAGTGCGCGCCGAAGGCGACGGCACACTCAGCGACGATGAAGGCGGCGCCGCTGGCGGGATCGACCGCAAAATCAGCGTTGAAAGTATAATCGCGGGGGCCGCGGATCGCGACGGGCGGCTGAGGCTTGCGGTCATTGATCACGGTGGCTTCCAACCAGATCGCGTCCGCGGTGGCGCGTTCGGCCAGCAGGAGCAGGCCGGCCGGCGCCGCAGCCAGGCGGCCATGGCGGCCGGGAACGCGCAATATCCGGGCGCCGGTTTCATCATGGAGTGTGATCACCGACTCGCCTTTGTCATCATCGGTCTCGCAGCCGGCGATCAGACCGCTCCTGGCGGAGAAAGCGATGAGCGAATGGCGCATAATTTTGCCGGCGGAGGCGACGGTTTTCATTTTGCCGTCGCGGTAAACGCAAAGCTCCCATTGCGTTCCCTGGCGCTGGGTCCAGGCCAGGATCGGGCCGGGGACGGTTTCTTTCGGGCAGACGGGGCCGTCAATGCGGTCGGCGCGGGCGATTTCGACGTGTTGCCATTGGCCGCCTTCGCGCGTCGCCAGCACGAGACGGCGGGGGGCGCCAAGGGCCGCGGCGACCTGGAGCGATTCCCGCGGGTCGGACGGGGGCGGGGCATCAGGCAGATCATAGACCAGCATGGCGGCATAAGGGCCGGCTGCGCTCAGTCCTCCGGCGGCGGAGAAACCACCCCGAATCACGGTTGCATCGGATGGGACATCGGCGGCGTGAGCGGGCTTTACCGCCGGCGCCATCGCCGCCAACGCAATCACAGCCGCCGCGATACATCGCAGCCTGCCACCTTGCCGCCCCATGCCGCTTCTCCTGAATCGAACTCCCTGGGAGTGCTGTCTGCTCATAACGTCTTTCCTTTCTTCATCGCCTCGCCGATTAAGGTGCAGATATCTTGTCACGCAGCTTCATCTTATGCTTTTGCGTAAGCCCGTCCAGCATCATGGTGACCAGCGTGCTGCTCATGCAATAGTCCTGGACTCCCAGCGGCTTGCCCGAGATCGAGTCGTAGTGTTCGCTGATCCCGTTCTTGATCGCGTTGGCGATGGTCTTGTCGGAGATGTCGGCGGCGAGGTCCTTGTGTCCATAAGCCGCCAGGCCGGAGGCAATCTGGTAGTTCGTCGGGGGCCAGACGTCGCCGCGCCAGAACGCGCTGGATTTCCACCGCTTGTCGGTCCGATCCACGGTCGGAACGGGAAGCGGCGTCATCCAGGCGGGCGAGGCCAGCACCTCCGCCATGCGCCGGGCCATCGCATCGGTGGGAACGCCGGCCGCCAGTGGAATCCAGCTACTGATGGTCGCCACCGGCACCTTTTCCATCGTATCGCGCTTGACCGTCAGGAAGGTTCCGGCCTCTTCGTCCCACATGTGGTCACGCATCGCCTGGACGGCCTTGTCGATCCGCACCTTTCGCCGCGCGGCCATCGCCTTGTCGCCAACGATCGTCGCCAGCCGAGCGAGACTCCTCTCGCCCATGATGAGATAGGACGTGTTGCCCGTCACGCACAGGTCGCCGTACCAGGCGCCTTCGCCCGGGCCCTTGCGCGAAGGATGGGGCGTCAACTTCAGGTCGTCCATGTTGCATTCATAGTCAAACGTCTCCCATCGTGCATGCTGGACTTTCCCACTGTAGGAGCCGACCACGACCAGTCCGATGTTCTTCACATCCCGTTCGCGCCAGTACCAATCGTAGAACCGCTCGAGCCGCCCGAGGCATTGCTCAAGCAGTTCCTGGTCGTGGTTGCGCTGATAGACCCGTTCCACGCCCCACGCCAGGATGGGGATCTGCGAGAACTTCCGGACCTCTTGCGGCGCGGTCTTGATCGCAGCGGTCACCATGTCGCGGGCATAGGCCGGCATCCGCTGGTTCCAGCGATCCTGAAAATCCCAGTAGTTCTGAAAAATGTCGCGGATGACTTCCTTCTTGTCGGGCAGGATGCTCAACAGATCGACCACGAACATGGTGTCCCAGATCCATTGGCCGTTGTAGTACGGCCCGCCCGGGCGGACCCAGGTGTGCTGCAAGGGTTCGGCCGGCGGCTGGAGTTTTTCCAAAAGGCATTTGTCAAAGACGCGCTGCGTCAGTGCGAGAACCTCCGGGTCATCCGATTCGAAAAGGTCTCGGATGTCTGCCGTTTTCGCTTCCGCGGCGTTGACCCAATCATCCAATAGACCGGCCAGCGCCACCCCGCCCACAACCCCGCCGCCGGCGACCTTGAGAAAATCACGTCGCTTCATCGCTTGGTCCACAATGTTTTCGAGTCTGTGGTTTGCCGCATCGCCGTGCACAACTTCCTGGGCAAACCTATTTCACGGGCTCAACGAACTCACCCTTTTCATTCCTGACCGCATCGATGGAGACGCCGTGGTAGGCGCGTGCAAGAACAGCGATGTTTCGGTCATCGCCTTTCAACTCGTGTACGGGACGTGTCAACAGCCCCTCCAGCGGCAAGAGGGAATTCCCGGCAGGTTTGGCAAAGCCGTACAGTCCGATGCCTTCCCTCAAGGCCGCCGGGACAACCTTAGTTGCATCCTGCCCGTTCCATCTTGCCAGGCAGGTGATGAGGCGGGTGTCCTTGCCGACCATGGATTTTATGGCGCTGATGCGCTTCATGTCGCCAGCCTCGTTCATCAGCCAATCCGCCTCCTTATACATCGCCGAATTCACGACATGCGGATGGGTCGTATTGTTGCTGGTCAGCCAGACAATGCAGTTCGGGTTCGCCTCCTTTGCGGCCTTGTAGATGGTCTTCCAACACCGGTCAATGGCCTTGCGGCCGTAGGCGTCTTCCTTCTCTTTGGATAGCCTGTCTTCCCCCTGGAACGCCTCGCCCATGAGTTGCGCATACAATTTCTTCTCGCACTCCAGCCACTTGCCGTCCGTTGACTTCCGGTTCGGCTGCCACACCCAGTCAATCATGAAGCCGTCGATGCCGGTTCTCCGGACCGCATCGCCGATGGCGGCGGACAGGTAGGCGAGATACTCATCGGTGTACGGGATATGATAGGTGCTCGGGGTACCGTAGCTCAGGTCCGGATGTTCCTGCCCCCATCTGGTGTTGGCGGCGATGCAGAAATAGCCCATCACGAGCATGCCCTCCTGATGCCCCAATCGGACCATCTCAGGAAGGAAGTCGTACTTCAGCCCCGGCTGCTCCGGCACCACGCCGTTCTTGTACCACGCATAACCGTTGCAGGAAACGCAGAAGGTCTGGATGACATTGGCGCCGATCGCCTTGTACCAGGCCACGTGCTGCTTTGGATCGGCGCCGGCCCAGGTTCCGGGCTTGGCAAACGCCCTCCGTCCACCCCAGTTGAAATCAAGGCAATAGGCTTTGATGTCCTTGATCTCTGCGGGTGCGGCAGGATCATTTGCGCCTTGCGGTCCGGCCGCGGAAGCCGCGCCAATCATTCCCAGCAGTAGGTATGTTGCTATTATTTTTGTTTTCATGTTTTCCTTTTTCAATAAACCTCATCCACTACGGTTCGGCTCGCATGCGACGGCAGACTCTCCATGCGTCACAGGCGAGTTGCCGCGTCAGACTCGAATCACTTTCCTTTCAACAACTCCGCCATGGCCTTGCCCATGGCTTCACCGACGTCCATATAGGTTTCAGCGTTACCGCCGTAGTGGCTGTTTCCGCTGCCGCCATGAGACAAGGGGTTGGAATAGACAGTGGCCACATTGCCTTTGAACTCCGGATACTTGCCGCTATTGCCGTCAACCGCGAGCTGGGCCTCGAGCACCATTCCCCCATTGCCCCCGCTGCCCTTGGTGGCTTCGCCCAGGGTGGCAAGGACGAACTTCGCGTTAGGAGCATCGAAGTCCTTGCGCAACTGCTTGATGAAGTGGACGAGATTCTGCTCGTATCGACTTGAAAGCACGGCGCTTCCGCAGTCCCTTTCGCCCTGCCAGAAGAAGAATCCCGCAACCTCGTACTTCGTCGCTCCGGGGTAGTACTTGTCGAGCTCTCCAAGCACCTTCTTCGCATTGGCGGTGTCGTCGTCGTACTGCTTGCCGGCATACCAGTTGATCTTCTGCGGTTCCGTGCCTTTGACCCACGAAGACGGTGAGTCCTTATATCCGGCAAACACCTTGGTGACTTTGTTGCCTTCTTTGTCGGTAACTTCAACTTCATACCGCTCGCTGCCCGGCGGCAGAAGATCCCAACCCAGGGCGCGGTTCCCGATGCAGCTCTTGAGGATCATGACAGGCGCATCGATGGCATTCCCTAGCGGATGCCCGATCCCGTATTCCGGGCCCATGGTGCCGCCCTTGATGGTCATCCATTCATTGTTGAAGACCTTCATGGGTTGGGGGCCGGTCGACATCACGCGCACATTGCGGACATCCTTCCGCTCTGACCAGTTACCCGCATCATCCACAAGGTAGGGATATTTGTTCTTGTTCTTCACCGCATTCTCCACGGACCCCTCCCCGCCTTTAATCTTACCCTTGCCAAGCATGTTGGACTGTCCCATCAGGATGAAGACCTGGACCGGCTTCGTCATGTCCGCCGGTTTGCCGTCCGGCTTCGGCAACTGCTGTTTCGGATCTGTATCAACCTTCTCCGCTGCCCATGCGCCGGAAATGCCCATGAGCGCCACTGCCAGCAGACACACCACACCACACAATGTTCTTCTTTTCATGACTTTGTCTCCTTTTGTTTACGGTCACCAATCCGACTCCCTGACTCAGGGAGGGATATTCAACTCCACACACGCGTCAACACATAGTACGGCGGCCTGGTTGCCGCCGGGCGTGACAGGTCCGGCGTCGATCAGGCGCACTCGGTTTCGATCTTCTGTTTCTTGTTTTCTCCTTTCTGTTACCTGACCGGCGTCAGCGTGAAATGCTTGATTGTCAGGCCATAGTTCGGAACGTTGCGCGTAAAGTGGAGCACGTTCCTCCCTTTGACCAATGCGATCTCCACCGGCTTGGTCTCCTCCCACATGCCGATGGTGTAAGGCACGGCAATGTCGATCGCCGTCTGCGCGTCATTCGGCGTGATCAGGAGATGCTGGTCCTTATGCACCGTCACCACCCGCGCACAGGGAGATGGCGAGCAGAACCGATAGTGATACGATGCGTTTCTTGTTGGTGTTGTTCCTTTGTTTGTGTAAGTTACCGGGTTTTTCCGGATGTCTTCTTGTTAAGCTCCGTCATGCGCTCCTATTTCGCGCCAAGCAGCTTCACCATCTCGCGGCCCATCGCTTCGCCCATCAGCCAGTAGGACTCGCCATTACCGTTCCAGTGTATGGAACTCCCTCCACCCGACCCGAACTGTTCCATCGGGCGCCAGAAATCGCGTGTCTCGACGGTGGCCACGGTTCCTTTGAATTCGGGACGAAGGGGTACGGCCAATTGGGCTGCGATGACCTTCAGCTGCCCCTCCCCTTCAGCGCCCCGGCCGCCGAAACCCGTCACGGCAATCACCACTTTCATGTCGGGCATCTTGAACTCCTTGCGTAGATCCTTGATGAGATTCGCCAGATTCTGCTCATACTCTGCCGAAGCCTCGGGGCTCCCGTCACTCTCTCCCTGATTCCAGAAGAAACCGGCGATTTCATAACCTGTTTCCTTTTGGTACCCCGGGATGATCTCCGGCAGATGCTCAATGGCGTCATTCACGGCCTTGATGACCAGCGGATACTTGTCGCCAAGGGTTCCGCCAGAACTCGGGGGGCGGAAATTATTTGACAGGCCGTTGGCGCCGAAAGACACCTTCACCAGCAGCACGGGTTCATCGTGGTAGTCACCCAAGGCGTGGCCGATCCCCAGCTCTGGACCAAACCCCCTGTTGCGAAAGCCCCCGTAGTGTGGCCCCAACCCGCCATGTTTTCCATGGCCCTCCTTTCCGTCATGCGGCCAGTCGCCCGACGTGATGAAAACGTCATCGCGCACCGTCCATCTGCGGTTTTTCTTCTCATCCTCCTTGTAGAGGAACTTGTATTTCTCCACGTTCTGCGGCTCCATGATGAAACGAAGCAACGTCGCCTTCTGATCGGCGGCCGGCTTGTTGAACTCACCCAACGCGCCGCGGCCGGTCATGTTGGACTGGCCGGAGACGATGAAGATCTTGACTGGCTTACCTTCGGCCGCTCCGGCCAGGGCCGTTGCCGCCAGCAGAGATAGAACTGCGAATAATGATTTCATGTTCATGACTTTGTCTCCTTTGTTATTTAATGAGTTTATTTCTTCAACAACTCCGCCATGGCCCGCCCCATCGCCTCGCCGATGTCCATATAGGTTTCAGGGTTACCGCCGTAGTGGCCTTGTCCTTTCCCGCCTTTCGAGATGGGATTGGAATAGACCGTGGCCACATTGCCTTTGAACTCCGGATGCTTGCCGCTGTTGCCGTCCACTGCGAGCTGGGAATCAAGTATCTTTCCCCCGCTGCCCCCGCAGCCCTTCGTGGCTTCGCCCAGGGTGGCAAGGACGAACTTCGCGTTCGGCGCACCGAAGTCCTTGCGCACGGCTTTAATAAAGTTCGCCATGTTCACCTCATACCGCTGCGCCCAGGCTGGGTTGCCGTCGTTTTCCCCCTGCCAATAGAAGAAACCCGCGACCTCGTATTTCGTGGCCCCCGGGTAGTACGTGCCAAGGTCCGCAAGCGCCTTCTTGGCGGCTCCGACGCAAATATCGTACTCCCAGCCGCCATAAGATTCCTTGCCCTTCCTGCCTGCGGCCTTCCCATCGAGCTTGGGGTCTTTCGGGGTTCCAGTATAGCCGGGGTACGTTTTCCCCTCAAACTCGTAGATTTCGCTGCCTGGGGGAAGCAGGTCAAAGCCCAGACTTCGGTTGCCATTGGCACTCTTGAGGATGAGCACCGGCGCGTCGATTATATTACCAAGGATATGGCCAATTGGTTGGTCTACGCCGACGAAGGGGTCCTGGATCGTCAGCCAACAGTTAGTGACGGGCCTTTTCGGAATGTTGAGACTGCCGTTGCAAAAATTGACATTGCGGACATCTTTTCGCTCGCTCCACTTGCCCGCATCATCGACAAGATAAGGATACTTGCCCCCCTTCACGACTTCTGCCAATTTGGCTGTGCTTCCCATCCCGCACATGTTTGACTGCCCCATCAGGATGAAGACCTGAACGGGTTTGCTCATGTCGGCTTCCTTGCCGTCAGGCTTCGGTATTACTTGGTTCGGATCCACATTGAACTTCTCCGCCGCTGACACGCCGGCGACGCCCATGAGCGTTACTGCCAGCAGACACACCACACCACACAATGTTCTTCTTTTTATCACTCTGTCTCCTTTTGTTTAAGGTCACCAATCCGATAATGCGTTATGCACTTCGTTTCGATTTCCTGTTTCTTGGTGATTCTTTTTCTG
>Ga0315284_10012431_pt1 | contig 12118 bp, 8 predicted proteins | sample YL17G09_16_MG_FD_203696 | JGI IMG/M metagenome (GOLD analysis project Ga0315284, IMG submission 203696) | Sediment microbial communities from Yellowstone Lake, YNP, Wyoming, USA - YL17G09_16 | ecosystem: Environmental > Aquatic > Freshwater > Lake > Sediment | place: USA: Wyoming | collected...
CTAAAGAGAAAAGTTTTCTCCTTAGCATGTTAACGAGCTTTAACTTCGATAACGGGCACGACCCTCACGGGCCTACTACGAGCTGAGGCTGTCCTGCTTATACGAACTTGATGGTTGCCGGCAGGACACGCCCGCCCGCCCGTTGAACCTCTAAAGCTGATGACCCACGATCGCCTGGACCGCCGCCGGCTGCGCCTGTACCCGCTGGCGGAGCGGCGGCACAAGCTGGAGATTGCGAAGATTGCGGTGGACCCGGAGGCGCCGGTCCCGTTGGATGACGCGCAGGCGGAGGCGTGCGGCAAGTTCGCCGCAGGGGTGGCGCGCGCGGCCGCGCGCGTGACCGCTGCCCGGCGAAACGGGCGGCCGGTGGTGCTCGCCTTCGGCGCCCACCTGATCAAGAACGGGCTGGCGCCGGTGGCGATCCGCCTGCTGGAGGAGGGGTGGCTTACCCACCTGGCCGCCAATGGCGCGGCGTCCATCCACGACTGGGAGTTCGCCTTCCTGGGCCGCGGCACGGAGGACGTGCGCGCCAACACCGCGGCGGGCGCCTTTGGCCTGTGGGAGGAGACGGGACGGTATATCAACCTGGCGGTGGCCGTCGGCGGCGTCGAGGGGCTGGGGTACGGGGCGTCGGTAGGCAAAATGATCGTCGAGGACGGGCTGCGGCTCCCCTCGCGTGAAGAGGTGGAGGCGCGCATCGCCGAACTGCCCGCCGGCGAGACGCTGGGGGCGCTGGCGGACCTGCACGGTCTGCTGACCGCCTTCGACCTGCCCGCCGGGTGGATGCCCGTGCCGCACCCGTACAAAGCGTATAGCGTGCAGGCCGCCGCCTACCGCCTGGACATCCCCTTCACCGTGCACCCCGGCATCGGCTACGACATCATTTATACCCACCCGCTGAACTGCGGCGGGGCCATCGGACGCGGGGCGGTGCGCGATTTCCTGGCCTACGCGGCCGCGGTCCGGCAGTTGTCGGGCGGCGTGCACCTGGCCGTCGGCTCGGCGGTGATGGCGCCGATGATCTTCGAGAAGGCTCTCTCCATGGCCAACAACCTGGCAATTCAGGAGGAGGGGAAGCCGCTCTCCGATTACTACCTGCTGGTGAACGACCTTCAGCCCGGCGACTGGGACTGGTCCCGCGGCGAGCCGCCCGCCGACCACCCCGCGTATTACCTGCGCTTCTGCAAAACCTTCCACCGCATGGGCGGTGAGCTGGATTACCTGTGCCTGGACAACCGGGCGTTTTTGCCGGGATTGTATCAGGCGCTGAAGGCCGAAGAGATCAGGTAAAATCGCATCGACGCTTGAAAAGAGGATAAGATGAAAGCACAATTGACAGGGATGCGTGGTGTATATCTGGTTGCAGCGGAATTATTACGGCTGGGTTTCATCGCATCAACCACTTCACGTAATGCGCAGGCAGCCGATATTCTCGTCACCGACCAGACGTACCAGCGGATATTTTCCGTTCAAGTCAAAACAAATGCCAAAGCCGCTCGCTTTTGGTTGCGGGGACAGTAGGACTGTTGAAAAAGCCGGTCTGAACTCTGGTCCCGAAATATCGGCAAGCCCGTTTGTAGTAAGGCACGCAGCCGCAGCGGAGTGCCGTCGGGGGACGCAACCGGATGGGTTATTCGACGGCACTCCGCTGCGGCTGCGTGCCTTACTACAAACGGGCTTGCCTGTTTTCGGAATGGCTTTTTCAACAGCTCCACAGTCCCCCGAAAGGCTCACTCTCTTCCCCTCGCTGCTGCCATGCGGTATCATGTCGGCATGAACAACGACCTGCTGCCCTCCGATGCGCACGCGTTGCGCTTTGCCGAGCCCGTAAATAACATCCATGAGGCGCCGGTGCTCGGCAACGGCGACCTGGCGGCGATGGTGCAGGTGCTGCAGCACGAGTTCCGCCTGCACCTGGGGAAGCAGGATATTTATGACGCCCGCTGCGCGGTGCTTGCCGCCGACGTGGCCATCCCGCAGGCCGACCTGATTCGTTACGGCGAGGAATACGGATTCCGCTGGCCGCTGAATTCGCGCGAGCCGGAATGGGATCGCCTGCCGCCGGACGCACCAACGAAGTGGAGCAGCGCCGACGGCCTATCCGGTCCCGCCCCCTGCCCCAAGCCGGCGGGCTGCATCGTCATCGCCCATTCCGGCATCAGCGACACGCGCATCGACACGGTGCTGGACATCGCCCGCGGGGTGGTGCACACCGCGTATTATTACAACTACGGCTGGCACGGCACGGCAACGCTGCACATCGAAGCGTTCGTCAACCGCGAAGCGAACACCGTGCACCTGCGGCTGCGGACGGAAGGCCTGGTCGGCGCGCTGCACCTCATGGTGGAGAAGCTGCCCGAGCGCCTGGACCCCACCATTCCCCTGCCCGAGGTGCGGGCCATCGACCAGCGAACCGCAGTCGTCTCGCAGACCATCCCCGGCGGCTGCGGCGTCGAACCCTTCACCTGGCGCCTCGCCGCCCGCTTCCCCGAATCAACACAGCCCGCCGAAGCGCTGGTCTGGCAAGCCCGGCAGATCGTGACCCTGGAACCGGGGGCGTCCGCTGAATTCACCGTCGCCGTTGCCACCGACCGCGATTATGGAGCGCGGACTGCCAGTCCACCCGCGTCCCCTGATGTCCTTCACCTCCTCCACTCCGCCCCTCCCTACACCACCGCTCTTGCCCGCCACGAGGCCGCCTGGTCCGCCTTCTGGTTCCGCTCCGGCATCGAGCTGGAGGACAAGGAGCTGGAGCGCGCCTGGTACCGCAGCCTGTATGCGCATGCCTGCCATATCCCGCCTGATGACCGGGCGACGGCGCCGGGGTTGTGCGCCAACGTGCCGGTCTACGATGCCTCCCCCTGGCACGGCGTCTACACGGTGAACATGAATATTCAGAAGATGTTCCTCCCCGCCGTGTGGACGAACCACCCGGAGTGGATCGACAACTACCTGGGCTGGCTGCAGCGGATGACGCCGGCATTCGAGTATCTCTGTCAGCTGATCTTCAGCTTCGACGGCATCTATTCCGAGCACATGCTCTTCCCGCCGTGGGTGCCGCCGCACCGGGCGCACGTCGCCAACACCAATGGACGCGCGCTGTGCATGGTGGGCTGGCACGGGCAACCGCTGTGGTGGCGCTGGCAGGTCACCCGCGACCGCGCCTTCCTCGCCCGCGCCTATCCCTACTTCAAACGGGCGGCGCAGTTCTACGTGGACTATTTCACCCGCTTCATGAAGGCGGATAACGTCATTTACCCCTCGATGAACCTGGAAGGACCGATGACGAAGGATTTCCGCGCCAACCGCGACTGCTTCACCGACCTGACCATCATCCCGCGGGCGCTGGAGTGGGCGATCGCGGCCTCGGAGATGCTGGAAGTGGATGAGGACTTGCGCGACGGCTGGCGGGCGGCGCAGGCGCGCGTGCACCCGGTGCGCTGGACCTGGCAGGACGGCAAAGGCTACATGGCCTCCAGCGGCGAGGAGATCGTCGAAACCACCAACCCCGTCTGCGCCGCGTGGACCGTCTTCCCCGCCGAATACGTGGACGGCGATGAAGAGGAGGGCCTGGCGCCGGTCATCCGCGACATCATGGAGCGGTACACCTGGAGCACCATGCACCCGCGGATGATCTGGATCCACCACTGGTGGTGTGCTATCCCCGCGCTGCGGCTGGGCCTGCCCGGCGCGTTCCAAAACGCCCGCTCGATCATCCTGAAGGAGCAGTTCCCCGCCGGCCACGCGCGCACCACCCACTGGATCAACCTGCAGCCGGATGCCTGGCGCTGCCCGGAGGACAATTACCTGGGCGTCGCCGCCGTCACGGAGATGCTGCTGCAGAGCCAGGGCGAAGTCATCCGCCTTTTCCCCGCCTGGCCGCGGGAGCTGGCCGCCCGCTTCCGCAACCTCCCCGCGCGCGGCGGCTTCCTGGTCAGCGCCGCCTGGCAGCCGGGTGAAGGCCTGCAGGCAACGATCGCCAGCCTGGCGGGCGAGGACTGTCGGATCAGATGGAAAGAGGACGCCCCGCCGGAGATCGCCTGCACAGGCAACCCGGTCCCGTTCCGCCGCGAAGGGAAGGACCTGGTCTTCTCCACCGAGAAGGGAAAGGCGTATGAAATTCGGAAGTTCCTAATTTGATAACATAAATAGAGGAAGTGCTTTAGTGAATCATGCGCCCGGTCCGGTGGTTGAGTAGGCAAGTGAGCCTCTTCGCATCTTTCCATAGCCTCCATGCCGTATCGAAACGGTACTCCGTTCGTTAAACCACCGCGGGTATAGGTAAACCTTGCGGAACGGGCGCTATCATCATTTGATAAATCACTACGAGATATGCGGGCGCTGTTGTCGTCCACCGAAACGTCGTATAATAGTGTAAATACCGCGAGCAGGTGAGCTCTCATGATCACCCTGGATAATGACACCCTGGTCCTCGATCGCTCGCAGGCCGGCGATGACATCCTCCCGCTGGTGCATCCCGGCAAGAGCGGGGGTGAATGGTTCATCGACATCGGCATCGAAGGGCGGGAAGTGCTGAACTACCTGCTCGACGCCGAAATCCTCGACGCGGATGTGTCCATCCGCTATATAGCCCGCCGCCGCTGGCTGAGCGAGGCAAAGGCGCACATCGAGGAGCTGGTCTCCGGTCCGGACGGCCACCTGTGCCGCCTGCGCGGGAAAGGCACTCCTCCGCCCGCCCTGCTGGCCGACGAGCCGAAGACGATCTGAACTCCAGCAGGCATGTCTCCCCGCTTTGGCAGGCCTTCTTTACGAGTCACGCGTCAGGTGCTACAGTGTAGCGCGAGGGTGTTCCAGTGAAAGATCGTGCGCAGGTTCAGGGGCGTTGGGCGTGTTACGGCGACCGGCTGTTCGACGGCGAGCGGGTGCGCGAGGGGATGGCGCTGATCGTCGAAGGCGAGCGGATCGCCGGGGTGGTGCCGGTCGCCGACGTGCCGGAGGGGATGCCGGCGATAACGGCGCCGGGCGGCACGGTGCTGCCGGGATTGATCGACGTGCACGTGCATTTCGGCGCCTGGCAGGGACCGCTCTACCTGGCGTACGGCGTGACGACGGTGCGCGACGTGGGTAATTATCCGGGGTGGATCCTGGCGCGGCAGGCGGAGGCGCGTGACCACCCCTGGCCGCATATCTCCTGCGTCGGGCCGGCGCTGGACGGGCCGGAACCCTACTGGGGCCTGTGCCGCCCGTGTGCGGATGAGACGTCGGCGCGCCGCGCGGTGGTGGAGACGGCGGCGCTGGGAGTGAACGGCATCAAGCTCTATGTCGGACTCGCGTCGGAGTGGCTGCCCGGCATGGTGACGGCGGCGCGCGAGGCCGATCTGCCGATGATGATGCACTGCTTCGACGTGCCGGGCGCCCTCGACGCCGGCGTGGAGGAGTTCTTTCACCTGGACGGTCTGCTGGACGCGCTCTGGCCCGGGCACCCGTCCGGTTGGCTGGAGGTGTGGGGGCACGAGGATTTCCCCCGCGACGACGCCCACCTGCCGCGGATGGCCGACCGCATCGCCGCCTCCGGCATCATCACCACCCCCACCCTGTTTTACTGGGATTTCGCGTGGGCGATGCGCCGTGCCGGCCGGCCGGAGCCCGCGGAAGCGCCGTACCTGCCGGAGCAGAACCTGGCCTGGCTGCGGGCGGTGCCCGGCCAGCATTTTAATCCCGCCGGCGCGGAGGTATGGTACCGCGCCTGCCGCAACGCGCGGGCCTTCCTCACGCTGCTCATCGAACGCGGCGTCCCCATCCTGCCCGGCACCGACGAGCCGTGGGGCCTGCTGCTGCCCGGTCAGAGCCTGTGGCGCGAGATGATCCTGCTGGCGCACTGCGGCATGAAGACGACGGACGCCCTGCGCGCCGCCACCGCGGATGCGGCGAAACGCCTGCGCCTCTCTGACCGCGGGCGGCTGCAACCCGGCTGCGCCGCGGATCTGGTGCTGGTGTCCGGCGATCCGACGACCACGCTGACCGACCACCCCGACATCATCGCCACCGTCCGCGACGGCAAACTCTACCACCCCGCCGAGCTGAAAGCCCGCTCGCTGGACTACGCCCGCAACATCGAGCACGAGCCGATGGGGATCGAGTTCCGCAAACGCGCGGAGGGGTAAGAGAAGTGGGGAAAAGCAGAGGACGGATGGGACGAATAGGAAAGTATCTGTCCTATCCGTCTTATCCGTCCAATTTGTCCTATTGATATCCTGGCCCTTAACCCCTATCGTATTACGTGGACAGCTTGTGATGGTTCTTCTGACTGCGCATCGTCGGGGGACTCTTGCGCTTCTCTTCCTTCTTCGCGTTCATGTGCGCGATGAAGTCCTTCACGTCGCAGGTCAGCAGTTTCTTTTTCTCCGCCATGCGGCACCTCCGTCTCTGTCATCGATGCGCGCGCCAACCGGAGCAGGCGCGCGACATGGATGCGAGTAATTCGGTTCAATCACGGGAAGAATACCATATATGAGCCGATCTGACAACCTCCGGGACGCGAAAGAACGAGCGCTGGAGCGCATAGCCCTCGGCCTGGCCCTCACCACTCTGGCCGGCTACATTGCGCTGGCCATCGCCCTCATCCGCCGGCCAAGGAAGTAATCCTGGAAGCGCCTTCCCTGGGAGCGCCGGCATCCTGCCGGCTCGATTATGAGTCCGTTTCCGATTTACTGCTTGTCGAGAACCGGCACTCGCAATGCACTGATACCGAGAACGAGCTCATGTTCGGGCCGGCAGGATGCCGGCGCTCCCAGGAATAAGCTATTGAATCTCCATCGCCAATGCGGTAAGATATACGCCGGCAGGAGCGGCTATGCTTAGCAGGACCAGGCGCATATTTCTCACCCGCGGATTGCTGGCACTCTCGATCGTTGTGGTAGTGGCCGCGCTGTCGTTGTCGCCGCGGGTGCAACGATGGCTGGCTCCGCCCCCGTCACCGTCTACCGCGCCGCCCCCGGCTCCCGCACCACCGTCGCCCATCGAATTCACCCTGTTCCGCGGCAACCCGGAGCGCAGCCTCTCCGCCATCGGCCCCGTGCCGCGCCGGCCCAAACTGCTGTGGCGATTCTTCACACACACCAAGCTGGAAGGTAAATACGAACAGCGCGGCGCGAAAAAGTTTTCACCGTCGTTCCCCTGGAGCGGGCTCGGCTGGACCGGCCAGCCCGTTCGGCGCGGTGACCGCATTTACTTCGGCGCCGTCGATTCCTACGTCTATTGCCTGCGGGCGGAGACCGGCGATGTCCTCTGGGATTACCCCACCCACCATTCCGTGAAGGGCAGCATCTCGCTGTTCGGCGAGCGCCTGTATCACGGCGGGCGGGACAACAAGCTGCATTGTTACGATCTGGATGGCCGCATGGTCTGGGAGACCCGCATCGGCAACGACATGGACAGCAATCCGGTGAGGGTGGCTGACCGTGTCTACGTGGGGGGCGAGGATAACTCGCTCTACTGTTTCGACGCGCGCACCGGCAAGCTCGTCTGGCGCATGGGACCCACCGCGGGCAGTGTGGAATCCTCCCCGTGCCTGGCGGAGGGCCGAGTCTACGCCGGCAGCGGCCGCGGCATCCTGTACTGCTGCCGGGCCGACACCGGAAAGGTGCTCTGGACATTCAAAACGCTCGGGGACACCGATTCCACCCCGGTGTATCACGACGGGCGCATTTACGTGGGCTGCGCCACCGGCGACGAGGGGGAGAAGGGACACCTCTGGTGTCTGGATGCCGCGAGCGGGAAGAAGGTCTGGCACGTGCCCTTCGCGCGGGGCATCTGGGCCACCGTCGCCCTCAACCCGGAGCGCGGGCGGCTGTATGTCGGCGCCAATAACGGCGTCCTGTATGCCATCGCGATGGCGGACGGCTCGATCGCGTGGAAGCGCCGGCTCGGCAACCGCATCTGGAGCTCCGCGGCGGTGACCGACGGCTGCATTCTGGCGGCCGCGCGCGACGGCCGGCTGTGGTGCCTCGAGGAGGAGACGGGCAAGCCCCTGTGGGTCTTCGATGACGGCTTCGACATCGACGCCACCCCCCTGGTGGCCGGCGGCCTGATCGTCATCGGCTCGCAGAACGGCTGGGTCTACGGCATCGGCGCCGCCGGGGAGGACGAGGAGGTGAATCCGCACTGGTTCGCCACCACCTTCCCACTGAAAAAACGCCCGGACCACGATCCGACGGGCATCCGCACCGTCGAAAATCCCGCGCCCCCGCCGGCCACCTACACCGACACCAGCGCGCGGTCGCGGGAGCACTTCCTGCAGCCGGTGTACGGACCGGGATTCCCCAGGCCGTAGGCGTCAGATTGTGGAGCTGTTGAAAAAGCCTTTCCGAAATACCGACAAGCCCGTTCGTAGTAAGGCACGCAGCCGCAGCGGAGTGCCGTCAGGGGACGCAACCGGGTGCGTAATTCGACGGCACTCCGCTGCGGCTGCGTGCCTTACTACGAACGGGCTTGTCGGTATTTCGGGACCATAGTTCAGGTCAGCTTTTTCAACAGTCCCACTGTCCCGCTGATCCCATTACGAGTGTGGCCGCTCCCGGAAGCCGGATGGTTTCCGCCTCACTGTGAAGGTGGTATACTGTCGTGTCATCCTGCCCCCCACTTCTCATTTGCGGAGCGCGACATGCCAATCTTCGCGGCCATCATCAAGGGATTGATCCAGGGGCTCACCGAATTTCTGCCGGTGAGCAGCTCGGCGCATCTGGTCTTCGCGGATCACTTTCTGCACCTGCATCAGACCGAGTCGGACACCATCTTCTTCGACGTGATGCTGCACCTGGGCACGCTGCTGGCGGTGGTGGCGTATTTCCGGCGCGACCTGCTCGCCATCCTGCGCGGGGCGGGGCAGCTCATCATCAGACCGCGCGCGGCCTGGCGCGGGAATGCGAACAGCCGCCTGTTCGTCTGGCTGCTGATCGGCACGGCGCCCGCGGCACTCGCCGGCAAATTCCTGCAAGACTTCTTCGAGCAGGCCTTCGGGAATGTCCAGGGTACGGCCGCGCTGCTGCTGGTGACGGCGGCGATGCTCTTCTGGATCTCGCGGCGGAAAGCCGGCGAGCGCACGCTGGACAGCCTGGACGCGAAGGACGCGCTGTGGGTCGGCCTGCTGCAGGCGGTGGCCATCCTGCCCGGCATTTCGCGCTCCGGGGCGACCATCACCGGCGGGCTGATGCGCGGGCTGGACCGCGAGTCGGCGCCGCGCTTCAGCTTTCTGCTCTCCGCGCCGATCATCCTGGGCGGCGGGTTGCTGAAGCTGAAGGACGCGCTGGAGGTCGGCACCGCCATCCCGAACGGCGCGCTGCTGGGCGGCTTCGCGGCGGCGGCGGTCAGCGGCTACCTCGCGGTGGTGCTGCTGCTCGGCATGGTGCGGCGCGGGCGGCTGGACCGCTTCGCGTATTACTGCGCCGTCGCCGGCCTGGGCATGCTGCTCTACTGGACGCTGCTGGTGCCGAAGGCGGCGGTCAATGATCTGGCCGGCTTCATCGGCCAGCAACCGGTTGGGATCAACAAGCAAGAGGTGATGGGACCCGTCGAGATCGGCCAGTCCCTGCGGCTCTACCTGCAGGTCAAGAGCGGCATGATCCCCCTGCAGGACGTATATGCGCTGGTCCCGGTGGAGGAAAGCCAACCGGATGACCATTTGCCGTTCAAACTGGAGGCGGGCACTCGGCAGGCAGGGAAATGGAAATTGATCGACGAATATCATATCCGGCCTTTGCAGCATGATCACCCTGACATATTGAGTCACGAAATCCGGGAAATGTGGGTGATTTTGCGGAATAAATGGGGTATACAGAATGAGGTGCGGCTGCGCTTGCTGGTCGTACCGACCTCGCCGGTCAACGGTATCGCGTAACCGGAGGGGGCCGTTCGCAGCCGCGCTGCGAGCAATCCGGGTGCCCGGGTGGGTCCCGCCATGGTGGCGGGCCGCGCTCCCCGAGTTCCCTTGCGGAATATATGGACGACGGTAGTAGACAATCGAATCGGCATCCGAAAGGGGGTGAGACCGCCGCCTGATCGCCACCCGGCGATGACAACCCATGTGTGACGGACTCACCACCTTGCGTCGCCCGCGCTCGCGCGCGGGAAGGAATCGGAGGTGGTTTTGTGTTGTTTCTGACACACATCCTGAACCGGCCGGTGGTGGATGCCGCCGGGGTTCGCCTGGGTTGGGTGGAAGATCTGGTGCTGGGCGGTCTGGACCTGTTCCCGCGCGTGGACGCCATCGTGCTGGCGCGCCGGGGACAGGGCGCGGTATTTGTCCCCTGGGAAGCCGTCGATGAGATCGATGGCCGTGTCCGGCTGAACGCCACCCGTGATACACTCCCCACGCTGCCGCTGAACGACGACGCGGTCTTTCTGCGCCGCGACATCCTCGACAAGCAGGTGGTGGACATCCACGGCCTCAAAGTCGTCCGCGTGAACGACCTGCAACTGGCGCCCATCGACGGCGAGCTGCGGCTGGTGAGCGCGGACATCGGCGTGGGCGGTCTGCTGCGGCGGCTGGCGCTGGAGCGGCCCGTGAGCTCCATCGCGCGCACCTTCCGCCGGCCCCTGCCTGAGCGCCTCATCCCGTGGAACTACGTGGAAGGCCTGGAGACGGAGTGGCCCTCGGTGAAACTGAGCGTGCCGCGCCGCCGCCTGCGCGATTTGCCCCCGCCCGACATCGCCGACATCATCGCGCAGCTCCACCCCGCCGACCGCGGCGAAGTGCTGCGGCATATCGACGACGAGACGCTGGCCGATGCCTTGCCGCACCTCGAGGACGAGGTGCAGGCGGAGGTGATTCTGGCCATGCCCGAGGAACGTGCCTCCGACATCCTGGAAATCCTGCCCCCGGACGAGGCGGCCGACGTGCTGGGCGAGATGTCCGAGGCGCGGGCCGAGCGCATCCTGCACCTGATGGAGCCGGACGAGGCGGAGGACGTGCGCGAGCTGCTGCAGTATGACGAGGACACCGCGGGCGGGCGCATGACCACCGAATACCTGGCGCTGATGGAAGGGCAAACCGCCGGACAGGCATTGGCGCAATTGCACGCGATGGCGCCGGACGCGGAGACGATCTATTACGTCTACGTGATCGACGACGCGGGCCGGCTGCACGGCGTGCTCTCGCTGCGCGACCTTATCACCGCCGCCGACGATACCCCGCTGGCGGAGCTGACCAACCGCAATGTGATCTCCGTCAACGTGCACGATGACCAGGAGACGGTCGCACGCGAGCTGAACCGTTACCACCTGCTGGCGGTGCCGGTGACGGACGACGCCGGGGTGCTGCTCGGCATCGTGACGGTGGACGACGTGCTGGACGTGATGCACGAGGAATCGCGGCAGGACATCTCGCGGCTGGCGGGGTCCATCGAGGAGAGCGACGTGCTGGTCACGCCGTGGGAGCAGACGGTGCTGCGCCTGCCCTGGCTGCTGGGCGCGGCGGTCGCCGGCCTGCTGATGGCGATCTTCATCACGCTGCGGCTGACCGCCGTCCCCGCGCCGGAGCTGACGCCGCTGGTGGCGCTGCTGCCGCTGCTGCTGCTGGTGGCGGTGCAGATCGGCGGGCAGAGCGCGGCCGCCACCCAGGTGGGGCTGTCGGAAGGGGCGACGCTGGGCGAGATCCTGCTGCGCCATCTCCGCTTCCAATGGCCGATTGGGCTGGCCCTCGGCTTCCTCGCGGCGGTCATCGGCGGCGCGCTCTCCGCGGGCATCACCGGCCACGCCATCGTGCTGCCGGTCGCCGGCATCCTCTGGCTGGTGCTCACGGTCGATATGCTGGTCGGCAGCCTGCTCCCGCTGGCCCTGCACCGCCTGCGCTGGGACCCCGTCTTCGTCAGCCGCCCCGCCCTCGCCGTGCTGGCGCTGCTGCTGGGGGTGCCGCTGCTGGCACAGGTGTTGTAAAGAAGTGGCCAGTGACTGGTGGCGAGTGACTGCGTCACTCGCCGCCAATGCCTTCACCCGGCAGGCCGGAACCCGGATGTCCCCAGATGTCCCCAGATGTCCGTTTTCAGCGGGCTCAGGGTATCCCCGCAATCCGCCTCCAAACATTTGTATTCATTATCATATGATAATGACTTTCAAAGTGTTTCACGTGAAACACTTTGAAAGTGATTCTTATGTTGGAATG
>Ga0315284_10012432_pt1 | contig 12117 bp, 8 predicted proteins | sample YL17G09_16_MG_FD_203696 | JGI IMG/M metagenome (GOLD analysis project Ga0315284, IMG submission 203696) | Sediment microbial communities from Yellowstone Lake, YNP, Wyoming, USA - YL17G09_16 | ecosystem: Environmental > Aquatic > Freshwater > Lake > Sediment | place: USA: Wyoming | collected...
AAAGCTGTGTTCACCATCCAGACCAGCAGTCCCAGGCTGTACAAATATACGCCCGATCAGGGCTATACGGTCTTCGACAGCTACCTCTACCCCGTCGGCGGGCAGAATCCCGCCATCGCCAACCTTATCGACGGCAACGACGGATTCATGTATGTCGGCGGCAGCAACGGCGCGCTCTACCGCGTGGACAAGGAGACCGGCGCCTGCGACTTCCTGGCGATGGCCAGTCCCGGCGGCCGTCTGGAAGGCATCGCCATCGGCCCCGACGGGCGGCTGTATCTGGGCGGCGGCTCGTTTTACTGCACCCGCGTCTCCGCCTACGATCGCCGAACCGGCAAACTGACCGACCTGGGCCCGATCCACGACCCCGAGCGCGACGAAACCTGCATCATCGTCCACGCCCTCGCCATCACCGATGACGGCACGATCTACATCGGCGAAACCGACAACTGCGAGCGCTCCGGCTTCCTGTGGGAATGCACGCCGCGGATGTAAAGAAACAAAAAACATGCCGCTCGTTCGAGTCGCGCTAAGAACAGGCGCGTCAGGAACGAGCGGCATTAATCCGTCTACCGATTCAAAACGTCAGAGCAATTCCCAGGACCCCTCGGTCCACAGATCGCTGAAGTCGGGCGGGGTGATGATGTCGCCCGGATACTCCTGCCAGTAGAGCTGCGGATTCCCCTGGAAATTCCCCAGCACCTGGCAGCGGACGGAGCCGTAGATGTTGGGCGTGCCGCCGTCTAAGGTGCCGTTCGCCCAGATCATGCCGTAGACGGTCGGCGATCCGTTGGAGATGATATTGCCGGTTGCGATAATCGCCACCGGCGTCGTCGCTGTGCCGATCACTACGCTTCCATGAAGGGTGACGTTGCCGTTAACGAAGATCGTCAGCGGGCCGGGCAGGTCGCAGCGGATATTCAGGGAGTAACCGGGCGCGTTGTCCGCATTCACGTAGAGGATCGGCGTGGTGACCAGCGACGGGTCCGACAGCGACGACGCGTCGTAATAGGCGTCTTCACCGTAAACCTCCGCCCAATCAGCGTAGAGCTGCTGGTTCATCCCATCGACGGGAATCGTTTTATCCGGGTCGGGAATGGGGGACCCCCCGCCGGTGAAAATGTCATCCAGCGTGTCATCGGAAATGATCCTATTTTTATTGTCGTAGACCACCGTGCCGTAGAGCAGACTGCCGTTTATCGACGTGCTGCTTTTCGTCATCTTAACCCAGGACGCGGAGCGCACGTTGCCGTTGAATTGGCTACCGCCGCTGGTGTCCAGCACCACGCTGCCGTTGCTGGCGATGTTGCCGCTCACGTCGGTCGAGTTGCTGATGATCATCGACGAGTCAGCGAAAATCGCATAGTCCAGCCAGGGGGGGGTCGGACCGGTAGTTGATGATTTAGGTCCCTGCAGGACGGCGCGCACAATGCGCTCGCGCCCGCGACAATACCCCTTGGACACGATCTGATACGACGCCAGCTCGGCGCCGACCGGCATGTAGCGGAACAGCCAGACGGCCGCCTGGTCTTCACCAAACGGCAGCGCATTCGTCCCCACCTGTGGCGCCGGCGTGCCGGTGGGTGACAATCCCCAGACATCGTTGACGGAAAACGCGCTGTAAACCTGCGTCACCGGATCGCCCGAATAGCGCTGCTTCCAGATGAAATAGTTCAAGCCGGCGTCCGCCATGGCCGTCGCGTGCAGGTAATCGAACTCGCGCCGCGCGTCCCGGAGCTGCTGGGTTGCCGAGGCGACGAAGGACGTCCCGATGAGCACCATGCCCAGCATTGCCAGCAGGGCGGCGACGAAGATCATCCCGTGTTTTCGCGTATGCGTTCGCATCGCACACCTCCTATCCACCATGTAGGTGGTACCGGTCAATATTTCAGGTTGCGCAGACAAAACTTGGTCTGCAGCGGATGATAGATCGGACGGCCTTGCAGCGTTGATTTCACGATCAGTGCGATGGTGATTAAATTGGTATTCGTCAACGGACGATCGTCGGAGTAATCGTCCGGCGTGCCGTTATCATTGTACGGCGTATAACTGAACAGCGTGCTCGCCAGGGCGGCCCGGTTGACCTCGGGATCGCTGAGAACGGCGGGATCGCTGGGGTTGACGATGTCGTCGATCACGTCCCGGGCGTTGTCGAAGGTGTTGTTCTCGACATCGTAGGTGCTTTCCGCGCGGAACAGCGTGGTGCCCGTCTCACTGGGACTGGCCAGATAGAGATGCTTTTGCGCATCCCTGACCTGCACCTTGCTGCCGAGAAAATAATGGACGAAGATGCCGGGGGTGAGCTGGATGCGCCCATCCTCATCGACGCTAAGCTGGTTTAAGCCCTGATCGTCTTTCTGCGGGAGCTGCACGTCGATCCACGTTGACGACGACGGGGTGGTCGTGCTGATCAGCATGGCCTGGCGAATTTCGCGCTCCATGCGTTTGAAGGCCAGCATGGTCGAGGCTTGCGGCTCGATCCGCACCGAGGAGCGCGCGAAGAGTTTATTCGCTTTGATCGAGATGTTGACGATGACGAAGCTGGTGAGCCCGACAATGAACATCACCACCAGCAGCTCCATCAGGGTCACGCCTCGCGTTTGTATCCGGATTCTCCCGCCGCTCTGTTTGCGCGTCATTATGCGCCCCTTTACCGCTTATTCGTCAACAGCGTTGTCACGTGCACCTGGGAACGCGAGCGCGCCGCGCCTTTCCAGGTGAGGATGATGTCTACCTTCAGCAATTGATCGCTGCCCGTCTCGCCGGTTGGCCAGTTCTGCCACGTTAGCGTCCCCTGGCTGTTGGGGAGGCTGTCTTCCGTGAAGTCCACCCCGCGCCCATCCTCGTGCCAGGTATATTCGCTGATGGGATAGGATGCTTCGGACGGGCCGTTCAGCAGGCTCAGGATCCCCAGGTCGTTCGCGCGTTCCAACTCCGCCTGCGCGCGCTGCGTGGCAAGCGAGAGATACCGGGCTTTCTGCACGGTCCACATGCCGGCCAGGTATAACTGGCTGAGAGAGATCAAGGCCAGACTTAATATCAGCAGTGCTACCAGCAATTCCATCAGGGTGAAACCCCGCGGTCTGCGCCGGCAGTCGGCTCGCGCTCCCGTGCTCTCCATTGTCACCTCACCCCTGGCTGGGACCAGTTTACGCTCGCTACCCCTGAAATCAATCCATTATACCAGCATCTCGCTACCGTTATGTTAGACAATTCTCCAAGCAATAAAACAATAGTGCTGAGCGATTATACCATAAGCAAGTATACGCTCAGCGGATATTTTACACGAATTTTGTAATTCCAGGTATTATTTTCCATATATCGCCCGCCAGACCACCATTACGGGAGGAATTTATCGTCTGGACCGTTTACAGGAACGGGCGGATCGGCATGTCGGGCGTGATATGGTCCGGTTTGTCACATGGAAAAGGAGATCACAGAGGAAGTATTGAATTATATTACGACATCAAGGATAATGAACCTGTGCAGAGTTAGCGCAAGCATACCGATACAAGCGTCTTACAACGAACAATCGATCCGGCGAAGGGACCATCATGACAACGCGACGCAATATCCTCCTGTTGTTCCCCGACTTCGGCGGTTCGGTGATCTTTTACCACATCCTCGAGCCCCTGGTGTTGGAGATCTTCTCCGCCATCGCCCGGGAAGAAGGCTGCGAGCCCCGGCTGATCGATCTCCGCATGGACAAGCGGGGACACGAGCGCCTGGCGAAACAGGGGTACGTGCCCGACTTCATCGCCGTCACCGCGCGCGGGTACTATGAAATTCCGGCGGTGAACGCCTTGCTGAAACGGTGCAAAAGCCTGTGGCCGAATGCACCCATCGTGCTGGGCGGCGGCCAGGCCACCATCACGCCGGAGCTGTATACACAGGAGTATATCGACATCCTGGTGCGCGGGCCGGGGGAGCGCTTGTGGCGGAATATGTGCCGGGAGGGGGTGGCGCGACAGGACACCTGCCGGATCGTGCAGGATGACGCGCCGGCGAAAACGTGGAGCTTCCCGCTGCCCGACCGCGCCGCCACCGAAAAGTGGCGCGGCAGGTATAAATTTTATATCCCGCAGCATGACGGGCGCTCGTTCGAGCGCTCCTCCTTCACCTTCACCACGCAAGGCTGCCCCTTCCGCTGCACCTTCTGCAGCATCTGGCCGGCCAACCTGGGATTGTATCGCCGCCGCGCCATCCCGGAGGTTATCGAGGAGCTGAAGGCTATCAAAGAACCGCATGTCTACCTGTTCGATGACAACATGCTGGCCGAACCGGCATACGCGGAGGAGCTCGCCGACGCCATCCAGGCCGCGGGGATTCGGAAGACGTATACCTCCTACAGCCGCGCCGACCACATCGTGGAACACCCGGAGCTGGTGAAAAAATGGGCGGCCGTCGGGCTGCGCCACCTCTGCGTCGGCCTGGAAGCCATCGGCGGCGACGAGGAGTTGGACCGGCTGAACAAGGTGACCACCCTGAAACAGAATAAACGCGCGCTGGCCGTGCTGCGCGAGGCCGGCGTTTACTGCTACGCGCATATCCTGCTGACGCCGGAGATGACGCGGAAGGAATTCGACGCCGTCTATGACTTCATTGCCGAGAACAAGCTCGAATACCCCATCACCCCCTACCTGACCCCGCTGCCGGGCACGAAGCTTTTCGAGGAATGCCGGGCGGAAGACAAGCTGCTCACCGAGGACCCGAAATACTTCACCTACGTGTATATGGTGGTCCGCCCGGAAAAGCTGTCCATCCGGGACTATTACCGCGAGGTGGACCGGCTCTACCTGCGGATGTGGTCGTGGAAACGCTACCTCAGCGGCGGCTGCGGCGACACCAGCCTGCGCGCCTTCCTGCAATGGTGGCTCTTCACCCGCCTGCTGATCCTGTATCTCCGCTTCAACCGCCGCGTGTTTTTCCGGGATATCGAGCAATCCGGCAGGGACAAAATCACAAGCCGGACTTCAGCCGGCGTCTTACACTAGCACGGGGATTGATCCCCAAGGGCCGTCGTCACGCCTGAACCGCCGCCTCCTGCCGCTTCAGGTCGCGGGCGGCGTCGGCCAGCACGGCATATAGCTTCGGCAGCTCCTCGATGTCCACCGCGGAGAAAGCTACGCGGATGTCGTGTTTCCCATCGGCGATGACGCCCACGCCGTATTTCTCCAGCAGGTGCTTGCGGTAGGTTTCCGCGTCGAGTTCCTTCAGCTTCAGCAGCATGAAATACCCGGCGTTGAATGGGTACGGCTCCCATAGCTCGGTAAAGGACGGGTCGCGCAGGATCTCCTGCACCTTCGCCGCGCGCGCGGCCATGATGTCGTATTTCTCCGCGATTTCCGTGGGGAAACCCGGCTCGGCCATCGCCTTCAGCAGGATCGACTGCGCCGGCTGCGAGCAGTTGGAGATGGCGCTGCGGATGGCGCCGGCGACCTTCTTCTCCAGCGCCTGATACAGCGTATCGACGCTGGCCGCGGCACGGGTGCCGAAGGTGAGCATGCCGGTGCGGAAGCCCCAGACATATTCCTCCTTCGTCGGTCCGTCCACCTTGATCGCCAGGATGCGCTCATGCAGGCCGGCCAGGCGGGCGAAGAGCGATTCGTGCAGCACATCGTCGCCGTAATACTGTCCGAAATAGGCATCGTCGCTGATCACGATCAGGTTGCAGCCGTTTTCCGCCGCATCGTGGAGCACCTGCACCACGGCGTCCGCCTCGTCCTCGCGGATGGCGTAGCCGGTCGGGTTGTTCGGGAAGTTGAGGATCAGGATCGTCTTCTCCGCGTCCCGCCGCGCGGCGAGCGCCTGGCGGAGCGCCTCCACGTTGAAACCGCCTTGCTCGTTGTAAAACGGATACAGGCCGATCTGTGCCTGCTGCCGCACGCCGAAGAGCAGCTCGTAATTCTCCCAGAACTTATCCGGCAGCAGGATCAAGTCCCCCCTGTCTACGAACAAGTCGCCCGCGACGCTCAGCGCGTGGGTCACGCCGCCGGTGACGATGGGCGTGCTGATGTGTTTGCCGGCCAGGCTCGGATTCTTCGCCAGCAGCTCCTCTTTCCACTTCCTGCGCAGCGCCGGGTTGCCGGTGGCGGGCGCGTAGGCCAGCGCCTCCGCTGGGGTGAGATCGCCGACGTGCTTCATCACCGACGGCAGGAACATGGGCTTGTTGCCTTCGCGTGCAATGCCGATGGTGGCGTTGTATTTCGTCGCCTTCTCGTTCGCCTCCGCGCTCTGCGCCAGGATGCCCTTCGGGAAATACAGCCGCCGACCGAGCTGCGAGAGCATCGAGAAGAGATACGGGTTCTCGCGCTCGATGACGTCGTTCAGCTCACTCGCAAAAGGGCGGAGGATGCTGCCCTCCCGCATCAGCGTCACCGGTGATTCCAGCCGCTGGCGCAGAGCGGCATGCTGCTCCCACAGCTCGCGTGGGAAACGGTTGCCGAACTGCTGGAAGAAACCCTCGATGCGGTTGGATTCCTCCAACCATTCGTCCTTGTTGATGGCGAACAGCTTCCGCATACGCTCCCGCGGGATATCCAGCCCGGTCAGGTCCAGGCTCTCGATCGTCGGCACGTAGCCGATGGGCGTTTCGACGGCATCCGCCTCGCCGCGGCAGCGGTCGAGAATCCACTCGATCACGCGCAGGTTCTCGCCGAACCCCGGCCACAGGTAGTTGCCGTCTTCGTCCTGGCGAAACCAGTTCACGTGGAAGACCTTCGGCGCGGCGCTCATGCGGCGGCCCATCTCCAGCCAGTGCTCGAAATATTCGCCCATGTGGTAGCCGCAGAACGGCAGCATGGCCATCGGGTCGCGGCGCACCTCGCCGAGCTTGCCGAATTGGGCGGCGGTGCGCTCGGAGGCCATCGTCGCGCCCACGAACACGCCGTGCTCCCAGTCGAAGGACTCGTAGACCAGCGGCGCCAGCGACGCGCGGCGGCCGCCGAAGAGGATGGCCGCGATCGGCACGCCATGGTGGTGCTCCATACGGAAGGAGTGCGACGGGCACTGCGCGATGGGCGCGGTTGCGCGGCTGTTCGGATGCGCGCCGGGGATGGGCTTGCCGTTCTCATCCTTCATGCACGGCCGCCAGGGCCGACCTTGCCAATCCCAGCCCTCCGCGGGCGGATCGCCTTCGCCGTCTTCCCACCACACGGTGCCGTCCTTGCCCAGCACCACGTTGGTGTAAATGGTGTTGCGACTCATGGTTTTCATCATGCTGGGATTGGACTTCATGTTGGTGCCGGGCAACACGCCGAAGAAGCCCGTCTCCGGATTGATGGCCCACAGCCGACCGTCGGTGTCGATGCGCATCCATGCAATGTCGTCGCCTACTGTCCAGATGCGATAGCCCTTCACGCGCAGGCCTTCGGGTGGCACCAGCATGGCCAGGTTCGTCTTGCCGCAGGCGCTGGGGAAGGCAGCGGCGACATATTCGATGCGCCCCGCCGGGTCCTCCACGCCCATGATGACCATGTGCTCCGCAATCCAGCCTTCGCGCTTGCCCAGGTAGCTGGCGATACGCAGCGCCAGGCACTTTTTGCCCAGCAGCACGTTGCCGCCGTAACCGGACCCCACGCTCCAGATGCTGTTGTCCTCCGGGAAGTGCAGGATCAGGCGCTTGTCGATGTCCAGATCGGCCTTGCTGTGCAGGCACTTGGTGAACTCGCCGCCGGTACCGAGCTGTTTCAATACCGGCGCCCCGACGCGCGTCATGATGCGCATGTTCAGCACCACGTAGATGCTGTCGGTCAGCTCCACGCCGATCTTGCTGAACGGCGATCCCACCGGGCCCATGGAGAAGGGGATGACATACATCGTCCGCCCCTTCATGGAGTCCTTGAAAACCTCGCCCGCCCGGCGGTAGCCCTCCTCCGGCGACATCCAGTTATTGGTTGGACTCGCGTCCTCCTTCAGCGTGGTGCAGATGAAAGTCAGGTCTTCCGTGCGCGCCACATCGTTGACTGCGGTGCGGTGATACACGCAACCCGGCAGTTTTTCCTGGTTGAGCGGGATGATCTCGCCGGTTGTTATCGCTTCCTGGGTCAGGCGCTCTTTCTCCTCCTCCGACCCGTCGATCCACACAATCTCATCTGGCTGGCACAGATGTGCACACTCCTTTACCCACGCGTTCAACAGGTGATGCTCGGTCACGGTAGTTTCCCTTCCAAAAACAAAAAATCGGCAGGCCAATCCCGAAAGATCGTCTGCCGGCTTACCGTTGTCTCGTCGCGGGCGACGCCCCACGCGGTCTTCCTGTGCGGCAATACGATAGCAGAGACGGCATGCGCTGTCAATAGGAACGGCGGCGCGCCGCTTCCAACTGGTCCTGCGTTTTCACATCGGTAGCATACTGCAGCGCGGCGAATATGTAAATTGTTTACGCGTGGGCAAGGGGCTGCATTGCCAATTATCTCCCCCGATGTGCCACTTTTTCAAGGCGATGGTGTCAAAGTGTGTAGAACAATCTCCAGGTATGGGGTATACTGGAGGTACAGGTACTCCATTCCTTCCCGGGGAAGGGATCGGAGGTGAGACATGAAACGATGGTGGATTGTCTGGTTGGGTGCGATCTTTCTGGCGCTGGCGGCGCAGTCCGCGGAGCTGGGGAAGACGCTCGTCCCGTTGGATGCGACTAAAGTGGCGTCCGAGGAGACGGCGTTCGGCAATTTCGTGGCTGATGCCGTGCGCAATGCCGCCGGCGCCGACGCGGCCATCGTGCACGCCATGGCCTTCCGCGCAAACGCGCTGATCCCGGCTGGCGTGGTCGATGAACAGGCGATCCGCAAGAGCCTGGCTTCACCCTCCAGTCGCGTGACCGTCCTGAAGCTGACGCCCGCGCAACTGCGCAACGTCATGCAGCGCTCGCTGGCGAAAACACCGGCATCCAACCCGGCGTTCCTGCAATTCTCCGGTATGCAGGTATCCTTCGACGGCACGGCGCCCGCCGCGAATCACGTGGTGAGCATCACCCTCGGCGAGAAAAAGCTCGACCTGACGGACAATAAGACGACCTATAAGGTCGCCATGCCGCAGGAGCTGTCGCTGGGGGCGGTGGGCTATGTCCTGGACTTCACCGACGAAGTGCTTAAAACCAAGCAGATTACGGAATCCACGCTGCTGGACGCGATCGCGGCGGAGTTCGGGCGGCACAAAGATGGCATCGAGCCGAAGGTCGAGGAACGCCTGAAGGACATCAATCCGCCGAAAAAGTAGCACGCGCACAACACGACCTTTTCCGCGGGCCGTATGCCTTAATGCGGCCCGCGGCGTATAATAAAGAGGGTTGAAGGATGGAGTGAGTGATGAATAGTTAATAGTGATAAGTGATAAGTGATAAGTGTCTGGCTCAATCCGAGCACTAATTAAACTTATTACTTATCACGATCTACTACTCATACTCCTTCCCTCCACCTGGAATGCACCGTGCCAACCCTGCACATTCTGCACACCAACGATCTGCATAATCGCCTCACTCCGCAGCAGGCGCACTTCATCGGCGACCTGAAGCGCCACTTCGCGCCGCACGTGCTGCTGCTGGACGCCGGCGACGCGGTGGGGGCGGGCAACCTGGGGGCGCGCGGCAAAGAGCCGATCCTGACGCTGATGGATGAAGCGGGTTACGACGCCATGGCGATGGGTAACCGCGAGAGCCACCCCACGCGGATCGCGCTGCGGAAGAAGCTGAAGGATGCCGGATTCCCCGTGCTTGCCGCCAACCTGCGCGCGAAACGGGACAAACCGCCGCCGCGCGTCGTGCAGGAATACGTGGAATTCGCTTTCGGTGAAGAGGAGGAGCCGACCGTGGTGACGGTGATGGGCCTCTCGCCCGTGATCACCGCGCCCGATTCCTTCTGGGCACGGATGACGGATTTCGTCTTCGACGACCCGCTGAAGACCGGCCCCGGCCTGGCGAAGAAGCTGCGCCCGGAGTCCGACCTGCTCATCGCCCTCACCCACATCGGCTACGAGAAGGACGTGCAGCTCGCCGCCTCCCCGGAGATCGACCTTATCATCGGCGGCCACTCCCACCGCGCCGTCATGCCCCCCGAGCACCCCGCCCATGCCTACCTCGCCGCCACCGACGCCCACGCGACGCATATCGGCCATCTCACCGTGACCTTCGACGATGAAGGCATCACCGCCATCGACGGCGAACTGATACAATTACCGTGAATTTTCGGAGTGCGGCGGCTCGACGCCGCTTTCACTTCGCATAAGGTGAGCGGATCAGGATTACGATGAGTCTATCGAGCTATCACCGTAAATAATTCTATAGGCCCAGCGTGACACTGCAGTTGAAACCTTACACACAATGAAAGCGGCGTCGAGCCGCCGCACTCCGAAAGTGGAGTTCTTATGCTCGGCAACAATGACATCGCTCGCATCTTCGAAGAGATCGTGGAGATCATGGAGCTGCGCGGGGACGATGTGTTCCGCATCCGCGCGTACCAGAACGCCGCGCGCATCATCAGCGGGCTGCCGGAGCCGTTGTCGGACATCCGCGCCCGCGGGGGGCTGCGGAAGATTTCCGGCATCGGGGAGAAGATCGCGGCGAAGATCGAGGAGATGCTCGACACCGGGCATCTGCGCAAGCACGACGAGCTGATGGCGGAGTTCCCGGCGGGGGTGCTGGAGATGATGACGGTGCCGGGCATCGGCCCGCGCACGGCGGGGACGCTGTACCGCGAGCTGGGCGTCACCTCGATTGACGAGATGGAGCGGGCGGCGCGGGAAGGCCGCATCCACGGGCTCCGCGGCTTCGGCGAGAAGTCGGAGGCGGAGATCCTGGAGAACATCGCGCGCCTGCGCCGGCGCACCGGGCGCATCCCGCTCGCACGCGCCTTTCCGCTGGCGCAGCAGTTCGTCGAAGGCCTGAAAGCCACCGCGCCCGTCCGCGACATTGAGCCCGCCGGCAGTCTGCGCCGCATGAAGGAGGACATCGGCGACATCGATATCCTGGTCACGTCCGACGATCCGGCGGCGGTGATGGCCGCGGTGGCGCGACTGCCGATGGTGCGGGAAGTGCTGCTGACCGGCCCGACGAAAACCTCGGTGATCACCGATGTCGGCCTGCAGGTGGACGTGCGCGCGGTGGAGCCGGAGAATTTCGGCGCCGCGCTACAGTATCTCACCGGCTCCAAGGCGCACAACGTCAAGCTGCGCACCCTCGCCTCGCGGGCGGGGTTCAAGTTGAGCGAATACGGCATCTTCCGCGACACCGGCGAGCGCCTGGGCGGGCGCACGGAGGAGGAGATGTATCGCCCGCTGGGCATCGCCGTCTTCCCGCCCGAATTGCGCGAGGACCGCGGGGAGATCGAGCTGGGCTTGAAGGGCATCGTGCCGGAGTTCGTGCAGGTGGCGCACATTCGCGGAGATCTGCACGTGCACACCGACTGGAGTGACGGCCGGGCGACCCTCGAGGAGATCGCGCAGGCGGCGAAAGCCCGCGGTTACGAATATGTGGGCATCGCCGATCATTCCGCGGGCCGCGGCATCGCCCACGGCCTTACCACCGAGCGGCTGCGCGAGCAGATGCGGCAGATCCGCGCGCTGAACGACACCCTCGACGGCATCACTCTTCTCTGCGCCGGCGAGGTGGATATCCGCCGCGACGGCACGCTGGACTTCCCCGACGACGTGCTGGCGGAGCTGGACCTGTGCATCGCCTCCGTGCACTCCTCCTTCACCCTCTCCGAGGAGGAGCAGACCGCGCGCGTGCTCAAGGCGCTGGACAACCCCTATGTCGATCTCCTCGGCCATCCCACCGGGCGACTGATCGGCGAGCGTGAGCCCATCAGCCTGAATATCCGGCGGATCATGGAGGTGGCGGCGGAGCGCGGCGTGGCGATGGAGGTGAACTCCTGGCCGGAGCGCCTCGATCTCAACGACGACCAAATCCTGCTCGCCCGCGAGCTCGGCGTGCCGCTGATGATCAACACCGACGCCCACGCTGTCGATCACCTGGATCAAATCCGCTTCGGCGTCGCCACCGCCCGCCGGGGGTGGGCGGAACCGAAGGACGTGCTCAACACCCTCCCCCTCGAGCAATTCCTCGCCCGCCTGCGTCGAAATCGGTAAATTTTCGGAGTGCGGCGGCTCGACGCCGCTTTCACT
>Ga0315284_10012433_pt1 | contig 12117 bp, 10 predicted proteins | sample YL17G09_16_MG_FD_203696 | JGI IMG/M metagenome (GOLD analysis project Ga0315284, IMG submission 203696) | Sediment microbial communities from Yellowstone Lake, YNP, Wyoming, USA - YL17G09_16 | ecosystem: Environmental > Aquatic > Freshwater > Lake > Sediment | place: USA: Wyoming | collected...
CATATATAAATATATGGCGATTATTTAAATAAATTAAATTGCGTCAATGGTTTAATTTATTTTATTTTTTTTAAAAATTTATTAAATATTTGTAGTTTTGTATTATTATTATTATTTTAAATCCCTCCTTACGTCCATTAAATGAAACAATAATGTAGGAGCGGACCTCTGTCTGAAACGCACTAATTTTGCAAGTTTGGTATTCAATAAAACATCTTTTAGTTCTGGATGTTGTGAAAATTTTGCATAAATAGCCTTTTTCATTTCATTGTCTCTACGACTATCAAAAAATCCCGCATCAGCCTTAATAGGTTGCGGTCTTAATAATTTTCCTGCAAATTTTCCAGATTTACTACCTGCGGACTTTGCCATTTCAGGATCTTTTGATATTTCGGAGTTGCTATCCAGAGAGAATTGCAAATAAAATTCAGGATGTTCTTGTTTAAATTTAGATGCTTGATAATAATGTTCAACTGTCTGCCATTGATGACCATCTAGTTCAAATGGCGCAGGCCAAAAATTATCTAATTTTTTTCTCCATTCTGGAACAATTTCTAATTTGGAATATGCCTGTCTACCTTCTGGACCTAAACTCTCTCCAGACCCTTTTCCGGGTTTTGGCCCAGAAGCAGACCTATGATATATCTGAAATAATGTATCTTCATTCCACAATTCATCCGTTTGTATCTGTACATCAGGCTCAATTAAAATTGGCATTTCAAGCTCACCTTTTAATTGTTTAAACTCAGGAATGATATAATATGGACCTGCTTGTCTTTCTAAACATTTGTCTACAATTAGACTTTTAACATCATAAGGTATTTCTTGAAATTTAAGACCGCCACGACTCTTATAAGTAATTAATTTATAATGAGATCCATTATAATTAGCCATTATGTAAAGATCAGGTTCAAATATTCCTCTGCTTTCTAAAATTATATCATTTAGTTGTCCACAATTTAATACATTTGCAAAATCACCTTCCATAAAAGATTGTTCTGAGAATAAAATAATTTTAATATTTAATACACGTTCAAGAGTGGATAATGCCCATGTATCTCCCCAAAAATTACATGTATTTATTAATTGTTTGAATTTTTGAAGATTGTCTATGCCTTTCATATAAGTAAAATCTTTTAGAGCATTCTTTGTGGCTTTCAAGTCTTGATTTAATTCATCGTGTTGTTTCTTTAATAATTTGCTTCTAGTTGTGATTTCTAATTGTTCAGATTTGTCATTTTTTGTTTTTAATAATTGACCAAGTTGCTTATTTTCTTTGGCTATAGTATTCATGAGTTTTTTTATTCTCTCTACCTCATCAAAACTTGAAGTATAAATCATTCTGTAATTTGAAAAAGTTTCTTCGTCTGCCTCGTCTGCCAATAAGTTGCGCAATTCATTTACAGATGTTTTTTTGCCGGCTCTTGCTAATCCATCACGTATTATAGCAAAAAAACAATCTCCGCTACCTTCATTATCAACCAAATCAAAATTATTATTTTTCATAAATTTTCTAATCCACGGTTGACCCTTTTTATCAGTATATTCTGCTTTTTCATTTTCTGAATCTTCTTTGGTCTGTTCTGGTAATAAATTTTTACCAATGGGTTTTAGTTCTTCTTCTTTTGTCTCTTCTTCCTCCCCTTCCTCTTCTTCATCTTCCTCATCTTCTTCCTCTTCCTCCTCTTCCTCCTCTTCCTCTTCTTTTCTCTCTTCGCTTTCATCTTCAAATTTATTTTTAACAAGTTCACTCTCAATTGATTTTTCTTTTGTTTCTTTTATTGGTTGAATTGTGGCTCCCTTTATAATAGATGGATCACTCGCAATAAATGAATATAGTAAAGGTTCTTGCAATTCATCAATATCAATATCACCATCTTCATCTAATAAATTGGGTACTTGGTCAGACATAACCTCATATACCCCAATTTGAACATCTACTCTTTTATTTCTTACTAAATAAATGGGAAAATATTCAATGTTTTTGTCAATAAATGTATATTTAGATTTCCCAAGTGCTATTATTACAGTTTCCCCTAAAATACTTATTTCATATTGACTAGCATCATAATTTTTATCTTCTGGATCTAATTTTTTAATTTCAGGATAATTAACTGTGCTATCTAATTTAGATTGGACCATTTATAATTTAATAATATATTAATATTTAATTATAAATTTCTTATTTATTTGTTTATGCATTATCATATTGTATTTTATAACCAAATGCTTATTGTAAATTTTAAGTGTTAATATATCAGGACAATGAGTTTTTAACAATTCAATGTCTATGTATTTCCATGTTTTATTTTAATAAACTTTTCAGTATCTTGCTTTTTATATAATAAACTTTTCACCATTTTGTTTTTTGGTTATGCTAAAATTTAATTCATTATTATTTATACTAAACATTAATATTATGTAATATTTTAATTTAATATTAAAATTATTACTCAAACATCAAAAAAAATGTATTTTCCAAAATATTTATCATTTTTTAATTCCCTAATATTTTCCCATAATCTAATTCGTTTTTCTACAATCGGTTTATTTGTTGGTTCAATTTCAAAATAGACAATTGATTGAACAATCTCATTTTTTTTAAGATTTTTTTTATTTAATTCATAATAATCCATTATTTGGCCTAATGATTTAACTGTGTAGTTGTTCATGTAATCAATCTCAAGCGTGTAAGCCAAATCTTCTAACTCTTGATTTGTTAATTCTGATTCGGATTCTTGTATACAATAAGGATTTTCTTGAATAAAATTATAATTAACTTGCATTTTTAATTCATCAAGGTCTATTGGTTTACGAATTTCATCAACATAATCAGGTTGTTCGGTGATGTAGTAAAAAATATTTTGATTCATATAATATTTATATTAGATATAAACATTATATTAAAGTCATTTTTATTAATTTTATTATTTTATTATTTAAATTTCATCTAACATATCCATATGTTTAAATACAGATTTATTTGTAATGCTTGGATAGTCAGTAGTCTTGTAATTAGCGATTTCTTTAACATTTGTAATAATATCATCCCAATCATCTTCATCTTCAAGATGGTCATTTGATTTGGTGATGAAGATATAAAGATTTTCTGACAATTCGTCGGCGATGTCTCGGTTTCCAGGTTCACTAATCTTCGTCAAGAAGTAATCTTGTGTTTGTTTAATAATCTGCATCATGTCATCATTTTTAATAATTCCTTCTTTCATTAAATTAATATAAAACAATCCAAGTGCTCGTCGGTTATTATTATTTTTATTGTTTTCACAAAATTTATCATAATTTTCATTCGGACTGCAGTATTCAATGCTGGTAAATAGATTTGCAAATTGTTTGAAATTATCATTAAATATATTTCTCATTACTGGGTATTTTTGCATTAGTGATTTGTACATCTTAGCGTACATGTTTGAATAAAATGTATTTCCACTGGCGATTGTGAAAATGGATTCTCCAACCTTTGACATCTCGTCGCCCCCACATCCAACAATTTTATCAATTTCGTTACAAATTTGAGGGAACATTTTGTCGTATGTTTTTTCGGTGATTTTGTTAAGATGTTTTCTAATTTCATCAATTGACGCTTGCACTCCTTCATTTTTTTTGAGTTCGGTGGTTTGAAAATTTCTAATTACATCCCAATCATTGTCGTTAATTTCTTGTGTCTTTTGTCGCCGGCGATTAACTGTGGTTTCTCCAATTCCGGCCCCAGGTTGATGAGCCCGTTTAGGAAATTGCGGAGTTCTGATGTAATCTGTTGCTCCGACCTGATTGGCTATAGTGGTAATTAAATCTATTGTTTCTTTAGGTAGTTCTTGTTGAATTCCTCCAAACATAATGCGATTAAAATCATCAAGTGTGTACTTCATTGTAGTCGTCATGTGTTATTATTAATATTGTCATATTATTTATATCAATTTTTTACATAAATATAAATATATCATAAATAACAAACTTAAACATTTTACTTCAAGTAAATACAAGTATAAAAATGTCAACTGATATTAATACAACTAATAAAGATTATATTGTCCAAGAAATTAAATCTTGGGATGAATTTCCCGAGTTTCAAGTAGAAAGAACTGATATTCTGCGTGGAATTTATTCACTAGGTTTTGAGAATCCTAGTCCGATTCAACAGAAAGCGATTAAACCACTAATGGAAGGTCGTGATATAATTGCGCAGGCTCAATCTGGCACTGGTAAGACTGGTTGTTTTACTATAGGAACTATTTATCGCATTGATCCAAGTAAAAATGTGGTTCAAGCAATGATTTTATCACCTACAAGAGAATTGTCTCGTCAAATTCTTAATGTTATAGAAGGGCTAACTAGTAACATGAAAGGCATTACTTGTCAATTACTTGTTGGAGGAACATCAACTGAAGATGATAAAGATAAACTTCAAATGGATAAACCTCAAATCATTATTGGATGTCCTGGTCGTGTACATGATATGATGAGGCGTAAATATTTAGACACTAAACATGTTAAAATGATGATTCTAGATGAAGCGGATGAAATGTTGTCATCTGGTTTTAAGGAGCAAGTTTATAATATTTTCCAATTTCTTCCAACAGATGTTCAAATTGGTCTTTTTAGTGCCACAATGCCTTCAGAACTATATAGTCTTACTGAAAAATTTATGAGAGAGCCTGTTAAAATTTTAGTTAAAAGTGAAATGTTAACCCTAGAAGGTATTTCTCAATATTATATTGCTTTGAATGATGATAATGAAAAATATGCAACATTGAAGGATTTATATGGTCAAATTTCTATGTCTCAGTGTATTATTTATTGTAATAGTGTTAAAAAAGTGTCTGATTTGCATGAAGCAATGGTGACCGATGGATATCCAGTGTGCTGTATACATAGTGGAATGGAAAAACAAGCCCGCAATGAAAGTTATGACGAATTTAAGAGTGGAAAACATCGTGTCCTTATTAGTTCAGATGTAACTGCGAGAGGCATTGACGTTCAGCAAGTAAGCACTGTAATTAATTTTGATGTACCAAAATGCATTCACACATATCTACACCGAATTGGTCGTGGAGGTCGTTGGGGTCGTAAAGGAGTAGGTATTAACTTTGTTACAAAGAGAGATTTTAGAAAAGTTAAGGAGATTGAAACTCATTATCAGACACAAATTAAAGAATTGCCTGCCTCATTTTGCGAGCAGACGAATTAATGAATTATGTTGCTACGTTTATTAATAATATTTAATATTCTATTTTAATTTAATGGTTAATATAGAATATTTCAAATTGCCAATTGAATATAATGAAAATAAAAAATCAATTGATCCTTCAATTGTAAATGATTTAGAACTATTAAAAACGAGCGATAAAACTGCTAAACCGATTTATGATATTGTTTTTTCACCTAGTCACATATTTTCATCAGAAACTTTAAATTTATGGTCCAGATATTATACAAATGACAAAACATTTCTGGATGATAGTAAGAAAATAATTAAAAATTACAAGCCCATGAAGTTGGATAATTATAAAGATAAGGTTGATAAATTTAGTAAAATAAATTCTATATGCGATGAGATTGTTAATGATACAGGATTTTATGAGAAATACCAATACATAGACACTAATTGGTTTAAATGGTTAAATAACAAAAGTAATTTTCTTCAAATACTTAGTCTATATAACCTTACTTCACCGGTCATATCATTGTCTCTGCCGATTGTTTTTTTAATTATTCCTTTTTTTATTTTAAAATTAACAAAGGTTCCGATTGATATGGAAACATACATTATTATATTAAAACAACTTTTCTCTCGTCATCCATTAGGTCAAATATTTTTTAACTTTAAGAATTCTACAATGGACAAAAAATTATACATAACATTTACCCTTGCGTTTTATTTCTTTCAAATATACCAAAATTTAATGACTTGTATTAGATTTTACAAGAATTTATACAAGATCCATGATTATTTGTTTCAAATAAAAGATTACATAAATCATACAATAGCAGAATTTAATAATTTTGAAGCAAATTGTAAAAATGTGAATTCTTATCAATTATTTATTGACAATATGAGAGATAATAAAGACATTTTAATTAAATTTAAACTAGACCTAGATAAAATAACACCATGGAAACTTAATTTATACAAATTAACAAATATAGGACATGTAATGAAATGTTTTTATCAATTGCACGATGACGAACTAATTAAAAATACTCTTTCTTATTCATTTGGATTTCACGGATACATTGACAATATTAATAATTTGAAAATTAAATATGATAAAAAACAAATAGCAATCTGTAAATTTTCTAATAATAAAACAAAATTTAAAAATGCTTATTTTCCTGCCGTAATAGACAATCCAATTAAAAATTCATATACTCTTGACAAACAATTATTAATTACTGGTCCAAATGCGGCTGGAAAAACTACATTGTTAAAAACCACATTTTTTAATATTTTATTATCTCAGCAAGTTGGATTAGGATTTTATTCTAACGCAAAATTAACATTATTTTCACAATTACACTGTTATTTAAATATACCTGATACATCTGGACGAGATAGTTTATTTCAAGCAGAGGCTAGGCGCTGTAAAAATATTTTAACTTCTATTGAAACTTCAAATAATAAAGAAAGACATTTCTGTATATTTGACGAATTGTATAGTGGGACTAATCCATATGAAGCGATAAGCGCGGCGGTATCATTTTTAAGATATATTAACAAGTACAAAAATGTAAATTATATTTTAACAACCCATTTTATTGATTTATGTAAAAAATTAGACAATGACAATCTAATATCAAACTACCACATGGACATAATAGCAAAAGATAACGACTTTAAATACACATATAAATTAAAAAAAGGGATTTCATCTATAAAGGGTGGAGTAAAGGTATTAACTGAATTAGATTATCCTGAAGAAATAATTAATTCAACCAAATTATTAATACAAGAAATAAATATATAATACGTTTAATTATATTTAAAAATATATAGAAAGATTACAATAATGAACTTTTTAAAGTTTGAAAGTGCGGGTTTTATTATAAGTTTAGGAATTACATTATTATTATGCGGTTTAATAATGTTTTATGTAAAGCAACGCTTTGCGTTTTATGACAATCATTTAGTACAACAAACTGCGTCAATCAAACATTTAGTAGCAATAGTTCAATCAAACGCAAGACAGGCCAACGAATTAGCGTCTGCATCCGCAATACAATCCGCTGAAAAAATAACAGTTAATAAAGAAAATATTAGTAAAATTGTTGTATCAGATGATGAAGTTGACTCAGATAGTGAAAGTGAAAGTGAAAGTGAAAGCGATAGCAGTGATACTGAAGATGCTGAAAGTAATTCCGCTCCGAAAAAAAATGACAGTGAAGAAAATATTAAATGCGGGGCTTTAGGTAATTGTTCTATTTTGCAATTTGGCAACATGTTAACCACTTTGATGCCTCATAAATCTGTAGTTGAAGTATCAGACATGGAACTATCAGACAATGAAAGTGATATTGATGATAACAGTGAAACCGATTATGAAGATGAGGATGATGATAGTGATAGTAACAGTTCTCAAATTGTGGATGATTTTTTAATTAATCCAGAAGAAATTAAACACATTGAAATTACTCCGGTTATAGATAGAACAAATTTAGTTGATTTAAACATACACAATGAGGATTCTGTTTTAAATGATTCAACTCTTAATAGTTTAGACATTTCATTTAATGAAAATCATAATAAAGTAAATGTTTTAGATGATATTCATGTTACAAAATTGAATGATGTTATTGCTGATGATGAATCAACTAATGTTGGATCCTCCAAACTGGATTTAAACCTGAAAGATTTGTCAAAAAAATCGCTTCAAGACTTGTGTAAAGAGAGAAATATTCAAACAAATGGTTCCAGAACAGAACTTATTAAGAGATTAAGTGTACAATAATATTTTGTTTAGATAATATATAATGAGTTGGGGAACATGCTATTCAGGGTCAAACAATATTCATTTTGATTTTCCTCCGATAATGACAGATGGGAGAAATTTTGCAGATTGGCAACCAGGTGCTGTAATTAATGAGAAAATAAGACAGGATGCGAATATTAAATCAAACGCAGATTATAGAAAATATTTAACAAATAATGCTGATAATATAATTAAATATAATCAATTACAATCATGTGATCAATGTTGTAGTTGCCCAGCCAGATACGGAAGTGAGCAATCATGTACGTCTAAAAATAGTCCTTATTTATACAAATCTTGTTCTGACAACAGTAGGCCATTTGGATATGAAGGCAGTGATTTAAAAAATGTATATCTCTCTAGAAGTGAACTTCAAAGTAAAATGGTTGTGCCAATTTTAACACAAGCCCAATACTTGCAACAAGGATATCCAAACCCGAATTAAATAATTAGACTTGATGGTTTTTAATTATTTTATAATGATAATAATAAATAGATATTAAACATAATTTAAATTATTACATAACAATGTCGCAAAATTCAATAAACATAATAAGTTTTGATGTCGGAATAAAAAATCTGGCGTTTTGTGTTTTAAATTTAACTAATGAAATTTTTACAATTAAACAATGGGATGTTATAAATTTATGTGAAGAGAAACAAATGTGCCAAGAAATTGTAAAAGATAAATTGTGTAAAAAAGAAGCAAAATTTATAAAAAATGGCAATTGTTATTGTAACACCCATTCTAAAAATAAATCTCATCTTATTCCTCCAAAAGAATTATACCCAAAATCTTTAAAAAAACTCAAAATAAATGAGTTGAATGCTATATCAGCCAAATACAAAATTGATTGTGGAACTAAACCTACCAAAAATTTAATTTTAGACAAAATTAATATTTTATTAAATGATAATTATTTTGAAATAATTAAACCGATTAAGGCTGACCATTATGATTTAGTTCAATTAGGAATTAACATGAGAGATAAATTAAACATCGCTATTAATGTTAATGAAATAGATTTAGTTGTAATTGAAAATCAAATTAGTCCAATAGCAAATAGAATGAAAACATTACAGGGAATGATAGCCCAATATTTTATTATGAAAGACATAAATAATGTTTTATTCTATTCTGCGTCCAACAAGTTAAAACCGTTTTTAGAACATCAAAAAACAACATATAAAGAGAGAAAACAATTGGGGGTTGAATTTACAAAACAATTATTAGATGGTTATGATGAAATAAAAGACTGGAGTAATTTTTTTTCACAACATTCTAAAAAAGATGATTTAGCGGATTCATTCTTGCAAGGAATTTCGTATTTTGTTCAATACAAAAATTTAGCAGTAAAACTTTAATTATTTATAAACAATATATTTGTATTGCGGATTACTTAAAATTAAATGTTCTTATTGTATCATAAATGGTAGAATTTGAAACTATTGATATTGGCGGCAAATTTAAAAATAAAGATGCTTCGGTAATTAGGCTTAATGGTTTAGATGATATATCTAGTTTTGGCGAAGACAATCATTCATCCACAAAAAAACCATCAGTTAATTTTGGTTCAGGAATTGAACTTTTAATGAATGAAAAAAGAAAACTGGATGGAACTAAAAGCAATCAATCAACTGACATTGATTTAGGTGACATTAATGAATTAGAAAATGAATTAAATGATTTGAGTGCACCTAAATTTAAAGGAAAAACACGATCCAGTTTATTTAATTCTGTTTTAGCCGGAGAAAATGTAATTAAACTAAATGACAATGATTTTAGTGAAGATGTAAAACTATATGACGACATTTCAGTAGATAATCACGGGCCTTCTATTAAAATTGGAAAAGAAACAGCAAAGGACCCTACTGAAAATAAGACATGGGACGGATTTCAAAAATTTAACGACATTCCGGTTGACCCATCTAAGCGCGTTGCGCCTCCATCTATGAACAAAGAAGAAGCTTTAAGAGAGAAATTTAAATATTTAAGAAAACTTGAAGAACTTGAAGGCAAAGGTGTAAGATTATCAAAAAAATATAATATGGAATCAAATCTTCAAGAAATGCAAGGTGAATATGAAATGATTATGGATGAAAAAGAAAAATCAAATAGTGTTAAATTTCAATCAAAAATGTTGATGGCATGTGTAACTGGTCTTGAGTTTTTAAACAACAAGATTGACCCATTTGATGTTAAACTAGATGGGTGGGGTGAACAAATTAATGAAAATATTAGTGATTATGATGAAATTTTTTCAGAATTACATGAGAAATATAAATCTAAATCTAAAATGGCTCCTGAACTTAAATTATTATTCCAATTAGGAGGGTCGGCTATTATGGTGCATATGACAAATACAATGTTTAAATCTGCTATGCCGGGCATGGATGACATTATGAGACAGAATCCAGAATTAATGCAACAATTTACTCAGGCAGCCGTAAATTCTATGGGAGAATCTAGTCCTGGCTTCGCTGGATTCATGGGTAATTTTATGCCAAATAATGGAGGCGGAGGAAATCAAAGACCCCCTCCTCCACCAATGCAAACTCAACAATCAACCTATCGTCCAAATCAACAAGGGCCTATTAACCGACCAGACATTACATCAGCAAGAGGAGACGGAATAAACATACAAGAAAATCAAGGAAGGGCTGGTGGTGCTGACCGAAGTAATAAGAGACCTGAAATGAAAGGACCGAGAGATATTAGTGACATTATTTCAAACATGAAGACAAAAACAATTAACATTCAACATCCTAGCGTTGCTGAAGAAAGTGGAAGTACCATTAGCATCAAAGATTTAGATGACACGAAATCTAAGATGCCTGCGCGAAGCAAACGCAAACCAAGAAGCGAAAAAAATCTTAATACCATTAGTTTAGACATTTAATTAAAATGTTTCATATTAGTTAATAATTATTTTTACCTATTAAATATGTAAAAATAAAATAAATTTATGAATAGTACCTTTTTTTCAGTAATCGTTTTATTAATTAAATAAAATTATTATTTAATCCTATATGTTAAACAAAACCATAAATAAAGATATAATTGACATTTGCTCAAAACAAGATATTATTTTAAAAAAAAATAAATTAAATAATAATTTTATTATTGATTTTATTATAGAAAATAACAACATTAACATTTATAATTTAATTAATTTTTCTCTCTATAAACTTATCGGAGAACTAAACCAAGACATTTTAGAAACCATAAAAATTGTAAATTTGACAGAAGATGATAGTGAATGTGACATATTATTTTTATTTAAATCATTGTCAAAAGAGTTAGGCATATCAAAAAAATATATGTTAATAAAAAACAAAAAACAAATTGTAGATAACCAAATAATATTTAAAAGTTATGATTTAGATGTAAATGAAATGGGAATTAATTTAAATGGTTATGAAAAAATAAAATGTAATAATGCAATGTTAACGATAAATTTGTTGTCTCTAACTTCAGCACAAATTAACTACACATTCAACATGGAAATAAATGATTATTTACCAATATATATGGAAAATATAACAGGTTTAATGATGAAGAAAATATTTTATAAATTAAAATCATTTATAGAAATGATTAGATAACTATATATTTATAGAATGTATGATAATATAAGATTTTCAATAAAAACCTTCAGCATATTAAGTTTTGAAGGAATTAAATACTTATTTCATAGAAACTATGATTCGCTTATTAAAAACATCTCAATTAAGTTGGCAAAAGAAAACATGTTTTATGTGAAATTCTTACAAGCATTTTCAACAAACCATAATTTTTTAAGTAAAGAATTAATAGATTTCTTATTGAGTTACACTGACAATGTAGAATTTAATAAAAAACAAATAGATTATGGATTTTGCAGCAGTATAATAAATGTAAATAAAAAATATCCTCATTTGGAGATTGATTTAAATGATTTACGTGTTATAAATTCAGGATTAATTGCGGTTGTATTTAAAGGCAAAATGAAAAATAAGGAGGTTGTTGTAAAAGTCCTTAAAAATAATATTAAAAATGAAATGGACATTGCTATTAAGCGAATTGAATTTTTAATAAATATATTTAAATATTTACCAGTTTTTAAAACTTTAAACATTTCAGAAATATTTC
>Ga0315284_10012434_pt1 | contig 12117 bp, 6 predicted proteins | sample YL17G09_16_MG_FD_203696 | JGI IMG/M metagenome (GOLD analysis project Ga0315284, IMG submission 203696) | Sediment microbial communities from Yellowstone Lake, YNP, Wyoming, USA - YL17G09_16 | ecosystem: Environmental > Aquatic > Freshwater > Lake > Sediment | place: USA: Wyoming | collected...
CGCTGGCGCCTCGACCGCGGAGTGGAAGTGCGTCACGGAGCGCCAGCCCAGCGACGCGGAGATGCGCGCGCTGGTGTTTGCATGGCGCGTCACCAAGCACGTGAAGTCAAATGCCATCGTCTTCGCGAAGGAAGATGTGGTGGTCGGCGTGGGCGCCGGCCAAATGAGCCGCGTCGATTCCGCCAAACTCGCCGCGACCAAAGCCCGGGAATTGAAACACTCGCTGGAAGGGACCGTGGTGGGCTCCGACGCTTTTTTCCCGTTCCCGGACGGCGTGGAGGAAATTGCCAAGGCCGGGGCGACCGCGATCGCCCAACCGGGCGGTTCGGTACGCGATGCCGATGTCATCGCGGCGGCGAATCGCCTGGGTCTGGCGATGGTCTTCACCGGGGTGCGGCACTTCCGGCATTAATTGCCCCACGCTCGCGCCGGTGCGCCCGGCTTCAGCCGGGCACAGATACATGAGGCAGACTATGAGCAACTGGGAACAAATTGATGGCAGTCTTGCTACTCCGCACGGCTTTCGCGGCGCGGCGGTTGCGGCGGGGATCAAGAAATCCGTGGGAGCGCTCGACCTGGCGCTCATCGTTTCCGATCTCCCGGAAACCACCGCCGCCGGATTGTTCACCGCCAATCGGGCGGCGGCGGCGCCGGTTCTCGTCTCGCGCCAAAACCTGGCAAAGAGCGGCGGGCACGCTCGGGCCGTGATCGTCAATGCGGGCAACGCCAACGCCTGCACCGGCCGCGCGGGATTGCTGGTCGCGCAGAAAACTGTCAAGGCCGTCGCGGGTTTGCTGGATGTACGACCGCAGCAGGTACTGGTTGCCTCGACGGGTGTCATCGGCGTTCCGCTGAAGCTGGACATCATTCTCGCTCAACTTCCCAGGCTCAAGGAAAGCCTCTCCGTCGAGAACGCCGTGGCGGTTCCGGGCGCTATCATGACCACCGATACGTTCCCCAAGAGTTGTGTCTTGCGCGGGAAAATCGGCGGAAGAACGGTCTGCCTGGCAGGCATCGCCAAGGGTGCGGGCATGATTCACCCGCGCATGGCAACGATGCTTTCGTTCATTACCACGGACGCCGCCATCAAGCCTCGAGTGCTGCAAACGATGCTGCGCGATTCGGTCGGGAGGTCATTCAATCGCCTCTCGGTGGATGGCGATACCTCGACCAACGATACCGTAGTGGCGCTGGCCAGCGGAGCGTCAGGCGTCGGGATACGCCCCGGTGGCGAGAGCCGGACCGCGTTTCTTGCCGGGCTTGATGAACTTTGCCAGACGCTGGCCAAGATGATTGCGCGCGACGGGGAGGGTGCCAAGAAGCTGGTCACGATCGAAGTTACGGGCGCGCGCACACCGGGCGACGCCGAGCGCCTCGCACGCGCCATCGCCAATTCGCCGCTGGTCAAGACGGCCATCGCCGGCAGCGATCCCAACTGGGGCCGCATCATCTGCGCGGCGGGATACTCCGGAGCCAAGTTTGATCCCTCCAAAGTCGATATCCGCGTGAACGATTTCTACCTGTGCCGAAAGGGGCTCGACGCGGTTTTCAACGAGGCCGCGGCCAAGCGGGAACTCGACCAGAAGGAATTGACCTTGCACATCAACCTGCACGCCGGTTCAGCTTCCACCACCTTCTGGACCTGCGACCTCACCCACGACTACGTTACGATCAACGCCTCGTACCGGACGTAGGACGCATTTCTCACGGGAGCGCAGCGCGCAATCCGGCGATCTCGAGCTTCCCCAGCCTTCTTTTCCAGCTTCCACCTACGAGGCTCCAGGCCCTTCCGGCCTCACTGCACGTCCAGGGTTGCCGTGCCGGAGTTCACGAGCGTGCCTGCCGTCCCGGTGATCGCCACATCGTAGGTACCCGCCGGGGTTCCCGAGGGCCGGTTGCTGCATGCGACCTGGACTGCGACGAGGGCCAATAGCAGTGCGGCTGCCCCCACAGCGGCGAGCTTTCGACGGCTCATAGGTCTCCCCGTCATGAGAGTGATGAAGATCAACGTTGCGCCGGCCAGCAATACAAGCAACGGAGGTGCGCCGCGGAAGGGCCGTCCGAGCGGCCCCGTTGCCCGTGCGACAGTTGAAATGGTGAGTGTGGACTGCGCCGAGGTTGCTCCGGGCGTGACCGAGGCGGGATTGAACGAGCAGTTTGCTTGCGCGGGCACGTTCGAGCAAGCGAGAGTCACGGCACGGCCGTAAGCCCCGCCCTGCGCCGAGACCGTCACCATGTAGCTGACGGACTGGCCGGCCGTGACCGTCTGGCTGGTTGGCGAAAATCCCACCGCGAAGTTGGTCACGACGATCTGAACGTCCGCCGCGGAAGAGAACGTCACACCGTTGTTGCTGGCGCTCACGCTCACCGTGTTAGTCCCGAACGGGCAATTCAGGCTGGAGGCGGGACCCGTCCCGCAGCCTCCTGTCCAGTTCAGCGTCGTCAGCAGGCAGGAGTTGGGGTCCGTAAACCCCAGTTCCGAGGCGGAGATGCTAGCTCCCGTCGGCGCATTGCCACCGATCGCCACCGTGGATGTTCCAGTGAAGGCGGGCAGCGACTGATCGACCGCCGCCAGCGCATCGGCACGGCCGTCGCCAAAAGTGTTATTTGGGACGGTGCCGCCCAGCGGGACGGAGTTGTCCAGAATCAGAGTGCGCAGGTTGGTGCGCGCCGTCACGTCGTCGAGCGCACCGCTTGAGCCGTCGAGCAGGCAGGGCGCAGCCTGCAACACCAGAGCCGCTATCCCCGCGAGGTGGGGCGCGGCGGCGGAAGTGCCGAAAAACGGATTGTCAAAACTGCCCGCCCCGGTTATGGAAACTCCGTCGATACCTGAGATGTCCGGTTTCGTGCGGCCCAGGTCAGTCCCGTCGAGGGTGGGGAGTGTGGGTCCCAGGCTGCTGAAGAACTCAATCGTGGAATTGGTCGTATCGAAGCAGGATTCATCGCGCGTTGGGTCGCCTCCGAAGAGATCCTGCACCGTTTGCGAGGCGGAGCAGATGGCGCCCACGGAAACCACGCTGACGGGCGAGCCGCCGGAATCGCTCTCGGCCGGGACGCTTCGCGTGGGGGTATTGTAGGCGAGCCGCTCGTGTCGTGGGGGCGCGAGCCGGCGCGGGCCGTCCGTTGCGCACTCAGGCTGAAACGAGAAGATGTTGAGATGCCGGGGCTGAGCCGCGTTCGCGACATTCTGAACGATGATGTGGAAATAGTCCTGACTGCCGGTGTTGTTGACGTAATCGAATAATTCCAACGGGTCCTGTGTTCCGCTTTGCACATCAGCGCTCCCGGCCACGACAGTGTTCGTGCTCTCTCGAACCAGATACAGGTCGTAGTTGTTGCCGGAGCGCCCGAAATCGTCGTCCCAGGTTAGGAAAACTACGACCTCACCCCCGGGAGGGAGAAGGACGACATTGTAAGGCTTGGGGCCGAGTGCCATCACGTCTGTGGTGTCGGAAGATTGGTGGAACAAGTGCAAGTCCCCCGCTTTGGTGACGCCACTGATGGTGCTCCCGTTGACGCCCGAGTCGGTGTAGGTGCCATAGTAGTGCTCATCGGCGAAGTTGCCGACCGAAGTAAAGTACCCGCGGATGGCATTGGAGTTGTTGTTGAGCGCGCTGGCGGTGTTCGCCGAAATTCCGCTCGTGCCGTCATAGGGAAGGCCGAGGAATCCCAGATCGTCGGTGACGATGTCGTTCGACGCAGCCAGAAAGTTGACCGCGTTGGCGAAAGCCAGGTCGGTGTCGGCATTGGCAAAAGACAATTGCGCGCCGGGAGCGAGGTCATGGACGATCTCCAGAAGCGCCGTGCCCTCCGCCCCCGCCCCGGCAAAGCTGCAGCCGGGGATAAGGCCTTCCAGGTCGTTGTTCGAAGCAAAAGACCGCCCAGTAATTCCTCCGGTCGAAGAGGTGAGGACGCCTGAGACATTGCGCGTGCCGGTGGCGCTGGGAAGGTCGCCTCTGACAATGGGGCTGGGGGTGGTCGGGGTGTCCACAGCGGGACCACAGGTCGTACAGCCCGTGGCAAAAACCCCTTTCAACCCGTCCGAAATCACCCCCACGCGCACGCCTGTGCCGTCTACACCCAATTGCGCGCGCGTCAAGTCAGCCCGCAGGATTGCGTCACCTTCCGTATCCACCGAGCCCGTCAGACGAATGGCGTAGCTCGGCAGGCGGATGAAGTTCACGAAAGGCAATTCCGCCACCGACTGCAGACGCGTGACCGGGATGCGCGCCTGCACGCGGCGATGCGCGGCATCAGGAATCTCGATGGTCACGCCGTTGGCCCGAAGCTGGCTGAGGTTTTCGTCTGTGACCGTGCCCATCAGGATGTAAACCTGCACCTCCGAGCTCGCGTTGATGCGCAACATGCGATGGTGCACGGCGTCGCGCACGGATTTGGGCGTAGACTCCATCGAGAAACCCGCCGTCGGATCAGCGCGCTCGGCGGGAGCCTGCCCCGGCGCCGGGGATACCGAGCGCACCAAGTCCGCCAGGAGCGTCGTGAGCTTCGGGGAAACCGCCCCGGTCACGTCACTCGCTTCGGCGTGCGGAACCCAGGAAAGGTAGATCCCAGCCGCAAACACCGTGGCCAGCCAGAGATGGCGTCTGGCAGGACCATTGTCGCGAATAGCAAACATAGCCCCTCCCTCACCGATACTGCATCTTCATGCAAAGATGTAGGTTGGCGCACGCCTGTTGCACGCGGCAAATACTGCGACCAAACTCACGATGCACCGTCATTCTTACATCAAGCCCCTGCAACCATTCAACTACAACGAGGGCCGCAACATCGTCTTTTCTCGCCCGTACCGCCCGGCACCACCGTGGAGACGGACCTCTACAAAGGGTCAAGCCCTGTACGAGGGTCTATTGCATCGACTGGTTAAGGCATTTCCCAGGTCTTCGCCTCTGTGCTTTCGCTCTGCTATAATTTCGGCCGGAGACGGGCGGACTCTGGCAGTCGGAAGCAAGGGTCTTAAGAATGTTCGTCGCCTGCCACTGCTCGTGACGGTGACCCACCATGCTCCATCATCCCATGGTACGTGACACGCTAGTATGTCTTCTGGCTGGAGGCGCGGGTGAACGGCTGTTCCCGCTTACCCGCGACCGCGCCAAGCCCGCCGTCCCCTTCGGAGGGATCTACCGCATGATTGACCTGACGCTTTCCAATTGCGTCAACTCCGACTTGCGGCGGATCTTTGTCTTAACGCAATACAAGGCGCTTTCTCTCAACCGCCATATCCGCGAGGGCTGGACGATCTTCGCCAACGAGTTGGGGGAGTTCATCCACATCCTGCCGCCCATGAAGCGAGTCGGCGACCAGTGGTATCAAGGGAGCGCCGACGCCATCTATCAGAACCTCTATTCGGTGGGCAGCGAGGCCTGCAAGTACGTTCTGATCCTCGCCGGCGACCATGTCTACAAAATGGATTACAGGCTCATGCTCAACCAGCATGTGGAGTCGGGTGCGGAAGTCACCATCGGCGCGCTCGAATTCGACCGCTCGGAAGCCAGCAGCTTCGGGGTGATGGAACTCGACGCTGCCGGGCGCATCCAAGGCTGGCAGGAGAAACCTGCCGATCCCAAACCGTCGCCGAACAATCCACAGGAATGCCACGCCTCGATGGGCATCTACTGCTTTAACCGCGATTTGTTAATCCCGGCTTTGCTGGCCGATGCGGAAGACCCCAACTCCAGCCACGATTTCGGCAAAGACGTGATTCCCAAACTCCTCCAAAGTCACCGCGTCTTCGCTTACAACTTTGTGGATGAAAACCGGCAGGGGGTGCAGTATTGGCGCGACGTCGGAACCATCGAGGCCTATTACGAGGCGAACATGGACCTGGTGGCGGTCTCGCCGGTGTTCAACCTTTATGACAGCCACTGGCCCATCCGCACCTATCAAAGGCAATATCCGCCCGCCAAATTCGTCTTCGCGCAGGAAGGCCGCCGCATGGGAATTGCCGTCGATTCCATCGTGTCGATGGGCTCCATTATCTCCGGCGGGCGGGTCACCAATTCCATTCTCTCGCCCGACGTGCGCATCAACAGCTACACGGAAATCGAAAGCTCCCTTCTCTTTGCCCACGTCAACATCGGCCGCTATTCGCGCATCCGGCGCGCCATCATCGACCGCCACATCCATATTCCCGAACGCACCGAAATCGGCTTTGACCTCGACGAGGACCGCAAGAAATACCACGTTACCGAAACGGGGATTGTGGTCGTCGTGCCGGAGCAACGATTGTTTGAGGAACCAGAATAGGGCAGTGAGGAGTGACGAGCCAGAGAGCAGTTAACAATCGACAGTTTACAGTCGATAGCCAACCGCGCGCGGCACTCGATGTCCTTCACTGTCAACTGTGAACTGTTGACTGTCGACTCGCTTCTTCCTTAGTCACCCGTCACTGTATCTCCGGAACAGCCGGCAGAATTGTCCAGGCGGGAATGCGTGCGAGAGCTTCGAGGCTGCGGGCCCAGCGCTCGATGGTTGCGCCACGCGCCATTACGCTCGCATTGCCGAACAGATCACGGATGGCCTCAAAAAGCGGTTTCGGAGGAGGCAGATTCACCAGGCTCACTGGTTCGCCGGCGGGAATCTTGGCGAGGGTTTTCGCCGCCCCAATGGCGGTATCGAGCCCGCCCAAGTCGTCCACCAGCCCTAGTTGCTTGGCGCGCTCTCCAGTCCAGACGTGTCCCTGGCCGACCTTATCCACCGCCTCAACCCGCATGTGGCGGCCATCGGCGACTCCTTTGAGGAATTCGCCGTAAACATCACGCATGTACTTCAGGACGGACTCCCGCTGTGCCGGGGTAAAGTTCTGGAAAGGCCAGTCGATCGTGGAGTTGTCTGTGGTGGTGATGGAGTCCTTCGTTAGTCCCAGCTTCTCATAGAGTCCCAGGATGTTGAACTTCCCGGCGAAGATGCCGATTGAGCCGGTAATGGTCCCGGGCTCGGCCACGATCCTGTTGGCCGACATGGAGATCCAGTAGCCACCCGAGGCTGCGAGGTCCGCCATGGAAACCACCACGGGCTTCACGCGCTTGGTCAGCAGGAGTTCGCGGCGGATGGCCTCGGAGGCGAAGCTCACGCCGCCGGGAGAATCCACGCGCAGGATGACGGCTTTGATGGAACTATCCTCGCGGGCGCGGCGGAACTGCTCGGCGATTGTCTCCGATCCCATCACTTCGCCCCCCAGCGGGCTATCGCCGCTCCGACCCGGAAGAATCGAGCCCGTGGCATAGATGACGGCAAGTTTCGAGCCCCCCGCGCGCTCGGTGCGCCGCAGGTATTCGCCCAGGCTCAGGCGGTTTTCGTTCCCCCCGTTCTTCTGCTTGACCAAGTCGCGTGCCTCGTCGTCGTAGGCCGTGCGGTCAACCAGCTTGGCCGCCAGCGCCTCCTGGGCCGTGAACGGCCCCCTGGCAATGATTTTTTCCATCTCCTCGGGTTTCATCCCTCGTGCTTCGGCCACGCCCTGCAAATATTGGTGGTAAATATCCTGAAGCAACGTCTGGTCGGCCTGATGGTGGGCGGGCGTATATTTCTTTTCCGTGTAGACATTGGTAGCGTTCTTGTAATCACCGATGTGAAGGAAATCGGGGTAAATGGCGAGCTTGTCGAAAGCCCCGCGCAGGAAGGTGGTGGAGATCATCAGGCCCCGTACATGGAGCAGCGACGTGGGAAGCAGGACCACGGTCTGGCAAGCGGAGGCAAGATAATAGGATCGGTTCGTGGCGAATTCCAAGTAAGCCACGCTGAACTTCCCTTTGCGGTTGAACTCACGAATCTTCTGCCGAACTTCCTGGATGTTCGCCATGCCCATGGTGGACTCGCCGACACGCAGATCGAGGCCGCTGATGCGGGGATCACTTCCGGCGCGATCCAGCGCCTCGATGATGTCGGGGACGCCCGGGCGCCCCCCGGTAAACAGTTCCGTCAGCTCATCCTGCGGCGGTCGCTCCGCGACCTCGCCTTCGAGCCGCAGCGTCAGTACCGTGTGGGGCTGAATGCGTCTGGAGAAATGCCCCACCACGATGACAACGACCGCCAGCACCAGGACAAAAGCGACCAACCCGAGAAAGATCTTTCCGAGCGTCTTCATGGTGACCTCCGAATCAAACTGTCAGCTTTCAGCGGCCAGTTCCCGGTGACCAGCTTTTCTGCGCTCATCTGATCGCTGACGACTAATCGCTGATGGCTTCATTATCACCACGCCATGGCGGAATGCAAACCCCAAGGCGTAAGGACAAAGCGTCTGGCGCCACTTCTTTCGATCTGCGCGGGCGAAACGATGTGATAGAATTTCTCGTTTCGACATCTCATCATGGAGTCATCCTGATGGCTGAAATCGATCTCATCGTAGGACGAGAGGTTCTGGATTCGCGGGGAAATCCGACGGTGGAAGCGGATGTGCACCTGCGCGACGGAGCGTTCGGCCGCGCTGCCGTGCCCTCGGGAGCCTCGACGGGCGAGCACGAGGCGTTGGAACTGCGTGACGGCGACAAGCGGCGCTACCTGGGCAAGGGGGTCTTGCAGGCGGTCGAAAATATCAATGCCATCATCGCGCGCGAACTCGGCGGGCGCGATGCCGGCGAGCAATCGCAAATTGACGAGCGCATGATCGTGCTCGACGGCACGCCCAACAAGGGCAAGCTGGGCGCCAACGCTATTCTGGCGGTGTCTATGGCCGTGTGCCGTGCCGCCGCGCGCTCGGCGCATATGCCGCTTTATCGCTACCTGGGCGGGCTGCAAGCGCGGCGGCTGCCGGTGCCCATGATGAACATCCTGAACGGAGGCGTGCACGCCGACAACACCGTGGATTTTCAGGAATTCATGATCATGCCCGCGGGCGCGGAGAGTTTTTCACAGGCACTTCGCATGGGCGTCGAGACGTTCCACACGCTCAAGAAGGTGCTGAAGGACAATGGCTACAGCACCTCTGTTGGTGACGAGGGCGGTTTCGCGCCCGCGCTGAAGTCGAACGTCGAAGCGGTAGAGCTGATCCTGGAAGCGATCGAGAAGGCGGGTTATTCGCCCGGCCACGACATTTGTCTCGCGCTCGACCCGGCCGCCAGCGAGATGTTCCAGGACAACAAATACGGCTTCTTCAAGTCCGACAAGTCGAAGAAATCCGCTGAGGAAATGGTCAAGCTTTACGCCGACTGGGTGCGCCAGTACCCCATCATCTCCTTGGAGGACGGCCTGGCGCAGGATGACTGGGAGGGCTGGAAGATTCTGACGGAAGAGCTGGGTGGAAAAATCCAGCTCGTCGGTGATGACATCTTCGTGACCAACACCGAGCGGCTGGCGCGGGGTATCGAGGAAGGAATCGCCAACTCGATTCTGATTAAGCTGAATCAGATCGGCACGGTGACGGAAACCATCGCCGCCATCGAGCTGGCGCGCCGCCATGGTTATACTGCCGTCGTCTCGCACCGCTCGGGCGAGACTGAAGACGCCTTCATCGCCGATTTCACCGTCGGCCTCCATGCCGGCCAGATCAAGACCGGCTCGGCCAGCCGCACCGACCGCATCGCCAAGTACAACCAGTTGCTGCGCATCGAGGAGGAACTTGGGGACTCGGCCGAGTTCCTGGGGAGAGCCGCCGTCAAATGCGCGCAGTAGCAAACCCTTGTCAGCCCCTACACCGTCAGCTTGAGCGGTGGCGGCAACTTCGAGGTTTGTGAGCTTCCTACGCCGCCCAGTGGGCGTTCTGAACAGTGAGTGGCGGCGTTTCCCCTTTACAGCCCCGGACGCACCTCTTGCATCGAAGGAGAATGCGGGCCGAGTTCGGGAGTTTTTGACAGCCAGCGACCCGTGTGTCATAATGTGGGGAGGAGTTTGAGCGGGGCGCGGAGAACCATGCAAATAACAGGCAGGAAAATCGCGGCTGGGATCAGCCTTTTTTTGTTTGCTCTGACGGGATGGGCGACCGCGCAGGAAGCTGCCCCGGCGGGTACGGCGGACCAAGCGGCAACTGCGACGGCGGCGGTGGACCACTCGGCCGCGTACTACCACTACATGCTGGCCCGCCGTTTGCGCGAGCTGGCAGGGATTAATAACCGCAGCGACCTGGTGGAACGAGCCATCGGCGAATACAAGAAGGCGATGGAGGCAGACCCCGACTCGCTTTTCCTGCGCGTTGAGCTGGCCGAGCTTTACTGGCGCATCGGCCGCATTGCGGATGCCGTCAAGGACGCCGAAGCCGTTCTGAAGATCAATCCCGATCAAGCTGACGCGCACCGGCTGCTGGCCAATATCTACTGGCGGAACCTGGGTGATCCCCAGCCCGACAAGGTGGCCAAAGAAAGCCTGCGCAAGGCCATCGAGCACTTTGAAGCACTGAGCCGCCTCAACCCTGCCGACAACGACAATTACCTGGTCTTGGGCCGACTTTACCGCCTAAACAATCAGCCGCCCAAGGCCGAAGAGGCGTTTCGCAAAGTCCTGAACGCCGACCCGGATTCCCGCAGCGCTCTGGCCAGCCTGGCGCAGCTCTATTTTGACCACGGCGACTACGACCAGGCTATCGAGCTGCTCAAGAAGATTCCTGAAGGTGAGATGGACACGGCGCTCCTGGCGATGCTGGGTTATGCTTACACGCAAAGCCACAACTACGACAGTGCCATCGAGGTTTATGAAAGGGCGGTGGCACAAGACGCCGACAATCAGGAAATCCGTCGCGCTTATGCCGAGGCGCTGATGGGCGGCGGGCGATTGGCCGCGGCTCGGACCGAACTGCAGAAGATTCTCAAGGCGGAGCCGGACGATGGCCCCACGCACCTTCGCCTGGGACAACTCGAACGGCAGGAAGGCCGATTTGACCAGGCTCGCCAGGAGTTCGACCGTGCCAAAAGCCTGATGGCCGACAGCCTGGAAGTGCCCTACCAGCAGGCCCTTCTCGAAGACGCCGTGGGCAATGAAGACAAGGCCATCCAGCTTCTGCAGGGTTTGCTCAAGCAGTCGGAGCGGCCAGAAGGACAATACACGGTCGGCGAGGCCAGCAACCGGGCGATCTTTCTGGAGCGGCTCGGGCAGGTCTATCGCTCGCAGGAGAAATATGATCAGGCGGTCGAGGCGTTCCGGCAAATCGGGGCCCTTGGCAAGGAGAACGCGCCCCGCGCCGAGGCGCTCGTGGTCGAGACCCTCCGCTTGAGTCGCCAACCGCAGAAGGCGCTCGAGGCAGCTGATGCGGCGGTGCAGAAGTTCCCTCAGGATCGCCCGCTGGTCATACTTCGAGCCACGTTGCTCGGCGAGCGCGGGCGGCTCGACGAGGCCATCCAGCAACTCCGCGCACTGCTCAACAATACGCCGGCCGATCGCGAGGTACAGCTCGCGATGGCCCAGGTTTATTCCCAGGCCAAGCATTTTGCCGAGGCGGAAGCGACGGCTCGCCAGGCCCTCGATCTCAGCAAGAAACCTGACGACCAGGAGTATCCGCACTTCGTGCTGGGTTCCATCTACGAGCGGCAGAAGAAATACGACCTGGCAGAGGAGCAGTTCCGCCAGGTACTGGCAGAGAATCCGCAGAACGCCGCCGCGGCCAATTACCTCGGTTACATGCTGGCGGACCGTGGCGTGCGGCTGGAAGAATCGGTGAAGTACATTCAGAAGGCGCTGGAGCTCGAGCCTAATAACGGCGCCTATATGGACAGCTTGGGCTGGGCCTATTTCAAGATGAACCGGTTTGACCTGGCGGAGCCGCCCCTCCTCAAGGCCGCGCGTCTGATCTCCGGTGACCCGACGATCCAGGAGCACTTGGGGCACGTTTACTTGCAACTGGGCAAGAAGCACGAGGCCCAGGAGGCTTGGGAACGCGCGCTCAAAGATTGGCCGAATGCCCTCAGCAGCGACTTCGACGCCGAACAGGCTGCCAAGCTGCAGAAAAGGCTCGAAGAACTCAAACTTCGCCTGGCTAAGGAGAAATCCGCCCAGCGCTGAGGCCGGCGTCTGCAACGGGTTTCTCCGATTCCTCAAACCTGCCTTGAAACCGAGCATCCGACTCCGCGCTTTCGCCAAGATCAACCTCGGCCTGAAGATCATCGGAAAGCGGCCGGACGGCTACCACGAGATCCGCACCGTTTTCCAAACGGTGGCGCTGCACGACCTTCTGGAAAT
>Ga0315284_10012435_pt1 | contig 12116 bp, 12 predicted proteins | sample YL17G09_16_MG_FD_203696 | JGI IMG/M metagenome (GOLD analysis project Ga0315284, IMG submission 203696) | Sediment microbial communities from Yellowstone Lake, YNP, Wyoming, USA - YL17G09_16 | ecosystem: Environmental > Aquatic > Freshwater > Lake > Sediment | place: USA: Wyoming | collected...
CCTGCAAACCCGATGAACAGGACGGCCGAAAAGTAGGCGGCGGCGTAGGTGAAAGCCGTCATCCAGGCCCCGACGGCCCGGCCTCCGAGGAAATAATCGGTGAAGGACTTGACCTTTCGCAGCCCCAGGAGACCGAAGAGAAGGATGGTGAAAGCGTAGACGACGATGACCAGAATCTTGACAGTCATGGCTATAGACCCCTTGTCCGATTCATGGAGGGTCATTTATATCTTCAATCTTGGGGCTAAGTCAACTTGGAGGAGGAACCCGCTTCGCGTTTCCCCCTTCCAACGGTCGCTTCGCTCCCTGCCTCCCCTTCTCGGGCTGGGCATGGACCCGCGCCCTGCGACCAAGGGGGCATACCCCCCTGGATCTCCCGACGAGCGGTTCCCCGAGGCTTCCCGCGGGGCATATTCCCGCTCGTCAATTAGGTTCGTACCCTAACTGGTGAGTCAGCGGAACTATCCCCGCCTGAAAACGTATTTATAGATTCGAATCGACAAAAGGAGTCAGAAGACATGAAATTGGCGAAGAAAATAACGGTGGCCGCGGCCATGGCCCTGTGGGCGAGTCTGTTCTTGGCCGCAGAACAACCTGCCGACCTAGTCGGGACGTGGTCGGGAGAGGCGACGCTCGAGGGCCAGGACGGGCCGAACACCCTGACTCTCGTCCTCGAACTAAAAGAAAGGAAACTGGCGGGCCGTATGACCGACCAGTACGGAGCAATCAACAGCGAAATCAAGGACATCGTCCTCGAACAGGGCACATTCAAATTCACGGCTTCGGCGATGCTTCCGCAAGGGCCAGGGAGCATTCTTTTTAAAATGGAGCTCAGCGGCGATGGCATGAAAGGCGAAATCGAGATCCCGGAGATGAGCGCAAAAGGCACCTGGCAGGCCACCAAGCAGAAATAAACAGGGCCGCTCCTGATCTTTCTCAGAATTCAAAGAACGGCTCGGCCCACAATTGACATCCGTTATTGGACCCTCAATAGTCAAACCAAGAAGATGTCGGCCATGAGATAACACGCCTGCTGCTCGTTCTTCTTTGCGTCCGACCGAATATCTCGATCGCGAGCCGAGAAACTTTATTTTCCCAAGGAGGAAATCACATGGTGGATACCGGACTTAAAGGTAAAGTCGCTCTGATTACGGGCGCTAATCATGGCGTCGGGGCCGCCACAGCCGTTGCTTTTGCCCGGGAAGGGGCGGACGTCTTTTTAACGTATTTGCGTCTTTCTCCCGAGAAGTACATTGGGATAAGTCTCGAGGAGGCCGAGACGGCGGCCGAGCCAGGACCGAGGCATTATACCTCCATCCTCCGTCAAGATGCCGAGGCCGTCATCCGATCAATTCGCGCTCTGGGCGGCCGTTGCGAAGCTTGGGAGGCGGACTTGGCCGATCCAGGCAATATTTCTCGTTTCATGGATAGGGCGGAGAACGCTTTTGGAAAGGTCGATATCCTGGTCAACAACGCCGATCACGATCAGCCGGACTCGTTTTTGCCGGCGGACGAACTTCCGGCGAGCGGGTTATTCGGAGGCGAATATCCCCTCCGGACCGTGTCGGCAAAATCTCATGACGAACATTTCGCCGTCAACTGCCGGGCCGCCGCCCTGCTCATGGCGGAATTCGCCAGGCGTCATATCTCCAGGAAATCCGGCTGGGGACGCATCATCGGGATCAGCACTGATGGGGCCTCGGGTCACGCCTGGAACATTTCGTACGGGGCCAGCAAATACGCCGGGGAAAGCTACGCGCAAGCCGCCGCCGCGGAGCTCGGGCCTTATGGGATCACCGTGAACGTTATCTCTCCGGGCGCCGTCCAGACCGGCTGGCTGACCAGCGCCGCGGCCGAAGCCATCTCCAAAACGTATCCGCTCCGGCGAATCGGAACCCCCGACGATATCGCCTCGGCCGTGATCTTCTTCGCTTCCAGGCAGGCGGACTGGATCACGGGGCAGGTCCTTTATGTCGGCGGCGGGAACCGGATGTAGAATCGTATGGAACTATCCGAGCGAAAAGGCTGATAACCAACCTTGCCCTCAGGCTCCAGGAAGAGGAGGCGCTCCAGCGCCAGGACCGGCCGGATCATGAACCCAAACGTGGCTCGGTTTGATAATTTTAATGGTTGTTGGTGAAAGATTTCAGCTTCCGGCTGCGGCTCGGATGCTTGAGCTTCCGCAGGGCCTTGGCCTCGATCTGGCGGATGCGCTCACGGGTGACCTTGAACTGCTGTCCGACCTCTTCCAAAGTGTGTTCGTTGCCGTCGCCCAGCCCGAACCGCATTTTGAGGACCTTGGCCTCCCGTTCGGTCAGGGACTTTAAGGCCTCCTCGATCTGCTCCCGGAGGCTGTCCTCCTCCTCCCCGATGGGCGTCTCGAGAGAAATGGGCTCCTGGGCGATCTTGATGATCTTCCGGACCTTGCTCACCGGCATGTCCATCTTCTTGGCGATCTCCTCCGAGGTCGGCTCGCGGCCGATCTCCTGGACGAGGGCCCTGGAGACCCGGATGAGCTTGTTGATGGTCTCGATCATGTGGACGGGGATGCGGATCGTCCGGGCCTGATCGGCGATGGCCCGGGTGATGGCCTGCCGGATCCACCAGGTCGCATAGGTCGAGAACTTGTAACCTCGCCGGTACTCAAACTTGTCCACCGCCTTCATCAGTCCCATGTTCCCTTCCTGGATGAGGTCCAGGAACTGGAGGCCGCGGTTGCTGTATTTCTTGGCGATGGAGACCACGAGCCTCAGATTGGCGGCGACCAACTCCTTCTTGGCCTGGTCGCTGATCTTTTTTCCTGTCGTGATAGAACGGACCGCCTTGCGCAGGGCCTGGGGAGCCAGCCCGATCTCGACTTGGTACTTGCGGAGCTCCTTGTGGATCTCCTTGATCTTCTGCTGGACGGCCGGGTCCTCCTTCTTCCGGCGGTTGGACTTCTGGCCGAGGATGAGCTCCTCCCGCGTGTCCTCGAGGTCGTTGATGATCCTGAGCTTCTCCCGAAGGTCCTCGATGATCAGCTCCCGGCGGGATGTCCGGAGGTTGAGTTCCCGGATTTGCCGGCTGACTCCGACGATGACCCGGCCGCGGGTGATCGTATATTTTCTGGTCATCGGGATCTTGCCGAGCCTGGCGCTCAGCTCCCGGACCTTTTTGATCTTGCCCAGGATCTGCTTCTTCTTTTCCTCGAGCTTGCCTTCTGCGATGTCCTCTTCCGTGAAGTCGAACATCTCCTGGATGGTCGTGGGGCTCTCTTTGATCTTTTCCTCGATGGCCAGGACCTCGTTGAGGACCATGCGAGTCCTGGATAGGGCCTTGATGATGGACTTCTCCCCGCGTTCGATCTCGCGGGCGATGGCGATCTCCCCCTCCCGGGTGAGCAGGGAGATGTTGCCCATCTCGCGGAGATAGAGCTTGACCGGGTCGGTCGTCCTCTCGAGGCCGTGGAGTGAGACCAGGTCGCTTTTGCGCCGGCGCGGGATGGCCTCCTTCTGCCGGGAATCCAGGATCTTGATCCCGTAGTCGTCCATGGACGACAGGAAGTCGTCGAAATCCGCCTCGGAATCCAATTCGTCGGTGAATGTCTTGTCGATCTCCGCGAAAAGAAGGTAGCCCTGTTTACGGCCCTTGGAGATGAGCTGGTGGATCTCGTTTTTCTGGATCTTATTCTCCGCTGTCACTTGTCACTCCTCATGTTCCCTTTCACAATGCCAGGATCTGCTTGGTGATGTCCTGTTTCTGGTAAAGGAGGGTCAGCAGCTTCTCCTTTTCTCCCCGTTTCTCCGACCGGGCGATTTCGGCTTGCAGCTCCTTCAACCGGTTCTGAAAAACGACCTTTCTGAGCGCCCTCAGGCAGTCCCGGGCCTCCTGGACGGAGGTCTTCCGGGTCCTTTCCTGGAGGGCTCGGGAAAGGCTGTCCAGGACCGGGGCCTTGACGGTCTCCTTCAGGTCCGGAAAGCTCCATTCCCGGCCGTCCCGGAGGGATTCCTGAATGAACGTGAAGACCGGCTCGCTCTTGAGGCCCCGGAAATCCCCCTCCCGGCACTCCTCGAAAACGAAGGCGGCCATGTCCTTGTTCTCGAAGAGGATCTGGAGGAGCCTCTTTTCGGCGGGCGAAAGGAAATCCCCGGCTTCGGCGCCTTTTTCCGGGGCCTTGTTCTCGATGATCGTCCGAAGCATCCCTTCGTCCACCGACAGGAATTCGCTCAGCTGCTTGACGTACTCACCGCGGGCCACGGAATCGGGAACCTTCTCGATCTCCTTGACGACGGCCCGGACGACTCTGGCCTTCTCCTCGGGGACGTTCATCTTCACTCCCCTGGAGTGCATGCCGATCAGGAACTTGAGGCCCGGAAGGCTCTTCTTCATCAGCCCGAGGAAGCGGTCGCGGCCGTATTTCCTGAGGAAGCCGTCGGGGTCAAGATCCTCGGGCAGGATGAGGGCCTGGACGTTCATCCCTTTCTCGAGGCACAGGGGAATGGCCCGGGCGCAGGCATTCCTGCCGGCCTGGTCCCCGTCGTAGCTGATGATCATCTGCGGGGCGAAGCGGGCGGCCTGGGTGACCTGGTGGGGCGTGAGGGCCGTTCCCAGGGATGCGACGACGTTTGTGATGCCGGCCTGGTAGAGAGAAGCATAATCCGTGTAGCCTTCGACCAGGATGACCTCACCCGCGCCGCGGATGGCGTCCTTACTGAGGTTCAGGCCGTACAGGAGCTTGCCCTTGGAGTAGAGGGGCGTGTCGGGCGAATTCAAGTACTTCGGCTCGGCGTCGATGACGGTCCGGCCGCCGAAGGCCACCCCCTTGCCCGTCAGGCTGAAGATGGGGAAGATGATCCGTCCCCGGAACCGGTCGTAATATTCGTCCTTCTTCTTGCCGGGGTGGACGAGCCCGGCCTTTTCCAGGAGTGTCGGCGGGACGTTCTTCGCCTGGAAGAAGGAGAGGAGAGAATCCCAGGCGTTCATGGCGTAACCGATCTTCAGCGCCTGGATGGTGTCCTCGGAGAGATTCCTCTTCTTCAGGTACTCCAGGGCCGCCACCCCCTCCTGGGTGTTGAGCAGGTTCTTGCGGAAGAAGCCGAGGGCCATCTCGTTGATATTGAAGAGCTTCTCCTCGAGCTTGAGCAGCTGGGGATTGACCCGTTGTTGGGGGAAGGGGACGCGGTATTTTTCGGCCAGGTACTTCATGGCCTCGGGAAAACCCATGTTTTCCTTTTCCATGACCAGGGAGAAGACGTCCCCGCCGACCCCGCAGCCGAAGCAGTGGAAGAGTTGCTTTTCCTCGTCGACCGTGAACGAAGGCGTCTTTTCCGAGTGAAAAGGGCAGAGCCCGACGTGCTTTCTGCCCCGTCTCTTTAATGTGGTGTACTGGGAAGCGATCTCGACGATGGAAGAGACCTGCCTGATCTGTTCGATAATCTCCATATTATATTATAGATAACTAAAGTAGGGGTCAAACCTACTCTTTTGACAAGCTTGTCAAAAGAGTAGGTTTGACCCCTACTTCCTTAGCTTATAATATAGAGAGTCATCCTCGACTTGTCAATCTTCCGGGACATTCCAAAATTGCCGATAGGGAATTCCACGTCCTATCGGCAACTTTAGGGACGTTCTGCCTGCCTATAGGTGATTGATCGAGCTGGCCAGGAGGGCCGCCCCGAAGCCGTTGTCGATATTGACCACGGCGACGCCGCCCGGACAGGAATTGAGCATGGCCAGGAGGGCCGCCAGGCCCTTAAAGCTGGCTCCGTAGCCGACGCTGGTGGGAACGGCGATGACCGGGACGCTGACCAGACCGGCCACGACGCTCGGAAGCGCCCCTTCCATTCCGGCGACGGTGATGATGACCCGCGCCTGTTTGATCCTGTCGTACTCTCCGAACAGCCGGTGAAGGCCGGCGACGCCGACGTCATAGACCCGTTCGGTTTCGTTCCCCAGGATGTCGCAGGTGACGAAGGCTTCCTCGGCCACGGGAATGTCCGATGTCCCCGCGGTCATGACCACGATCTTCCCCTTGCCCCGCGCGGCCTCCTTTTGCTTCATCGTGATCGTCCTGGCCGCGGGATTATAGACGGCCCCGGGGATCTTCCCCTTAAGCATTCGATAGATCTCCGGTTCGACCCGGGTGACGAGCAAGTTCCCGCCCTTCCTGATGATCTCCCGGCCGATCTTCAGGATCTGGGGGCCGGTTTTGCCCAAACCGTAGATGATCTCCGGGACACCCTTCCTGAGTTCCCGGTGGTGGTCGACCTTGGCAAATTCGAGGTCCTGGTAGGGGTAATCCTTAATCTGTTCGACGGCCTCCTCGGGGGAAAGCCTGTGATCGTAGACCTTCTTCAGGATGTCCTCAAAATAGTTTTTCACCCCTTCATTCTATCACAGGGCTATGAAACCGTCTATTCCATAACCCTTTCAGGAAGCATCTCATCTCTTCTTGTGTGATTAGGTGTTGTCTGGAAGCCGGACGGGGCATTCGTCGGCACGCTTCTTTGCTCCGACGAGGGGAAGTATGGGCGGCACTGGATGCCGCCCGAAGCCCCCGTAGTGGAGGGGGGCCCCGTCGGCTTATCCGATGGGGGGAACCGACGGGACTGGTTCCCCGGGGGCCGGGGGCCAAGGGCGGCTCCAGGCCGCCCAGTAAGAATTTGGCCGTTATTGACTCAATCTCACGAAAAGAGATGCTCCCATCCTTCCATAACCCCTCGCGATGTACTAGAATAGGCCCCCAGGCTTGGAACCGGAAAAAATGGAAAAAAGGACGATCGGGAAGGAACTGAACTTCAGGGGGATCGGGATCCATTCGGGCAAGGTCGTGGACCTGGCCCTGAAGCCGTCGGATTCGGGGGAGATCGTCTTCCGGAGGACCGACAGGGACGGCCTCGAGATCCTTCTTGACCCCCGGGCCGCGGGCGCCCGGAACTGTTCCTACCTGGCCGCGGGGGACTGCCGGATCCAGACCGTCGAACATCTCCTGGCCGCCCTGTCCGGCTTTGGGGTGGACAGCCTCCTCATCGAGGTCGGCGGCGGGGAGGTCCCGATCCTCGACGGGAGCGCCCTGCCCTTCGCGGAAGCCCTGGCCGGGACGGGGACCCGCCCGGTCGGCCCCGGCAAGAAAATCCTCAAAGTGCTCAAGCGTTTTGTGGTCGAAGCCGGCGAAGCCTCTCTCGAGGTCCTGCCGGACCCCGGGTTCCAAGTCTCCTATTTCATCGATTTCGACCATCCCGCCGTCGGCAAGCAGGAGATCGACATCAAGGTGACGGAAGGGACCTTCCGCGCCGGGATCGCCCCGGCCCGGACGTTCGGCTTCCTTAAGGACGTGCCCGAACTTCAGAGGCAGGGCCTGGCCCTGGGCGGGTCCTTCGCCAACGCCCTCATCCTGGACGCCGAAAAGGTCGTCAACGGTCCCCTCCGCTTCCCGGACGAGTTCGTCCGCCACAAGGTCCTGGACCTCGTCGGCGACCTCTACCTCCTCGGATGCCCGGTCTCCGGACGGTTCGTGGCCCGGAAAGCCGGGCACGGGCTCCACCTCCAGGTCGTCAAGTTCCTCCTCGACCACCCGGAATACGGGGAATATCAGGAATAGCAAACGATTCGGCCTGCCGACCGGTCGCGACTTCGCTTGTCAAGTCCGTCGAGATGGTGTAAGATGAATCCCAAAAAACATAGATTTATTACGGAGTTGTCAGTGAGCGAACAAAAGCAAAAAAAGGACGAATACCAGAAGGCCCTGGCCGTGTTCGGCCAAGCCATGAAGGATTTCCACAAAGGGGAGATGGAAAAGGCCGCCGCCGGGCTCAAGTCTTTCATCGAGAAATACGCCGAGGAACGTGAACTGGTCGACCGGGCCCGGATCTATATCGCCATCGCCACGAAGCGGTCCAAGAAAGAGACCATCCACCTCAAAACGTTCGAAGACCATTTCCATTATGCCGTATACAAGATCAATTCCGGGGACCTTGACGGGGCCCTCAAGCTCCTCGAAAAGGCCCTGGAGTTCAAGACCGACGAAGCCAAGGTTTATTACCTCATCTCCGACGTCCGCTGCCGGCTGGGACAGGCTGACGATTGCCTCGATTCCCTGAAGAAAGCCATCCAGAAAGACAAGCACTTTGCCGTCCTGGCCCAGAACGAGGCCGATTTCGCGCCCCTCTGGGAGGACAAGAGGTTCAAGGTCATTACCCGCCTGGCATGAACACGAAGCCTGTCGTCCTCATCCTGGCCGGGGGGAAAAGCTCCCGCTTCAGATCGAGAACACCCAAGGCCCTCCATCCCGTTCTCGGCAAACCCATGGCGGCGCTGGTTCTCGACGCCGTCCGGGCCTTGAAGCCGTTCCGGACCTTCATGGTCGTGGGAGACTGGGGGGAGGAGTTCACGCGCTCCTTAGCGGGCGCGGGCGTAGAACTCATCCGGCAGAAGGAAGACCTGGGGACGGGAGGGGCCGTCTTTTCCGCGAGGCGCGCCCTGGCGGTCGAGGCCGAAAGAGATGTCCTCGTCATCCAGTCCAACCTGCCCTTGCTCACCGGTCCCACGCTGAAAGCCCTCCTCGGGACGCACAGGAAACGGGAATATTCCGAGACCGTGCTCTGCCCCCCGGGGACCCCGTCCGATATCCCCCTCGGGAGTCTGTCCGGCGCCGTCTGCGCATTCAAGGTTCGCGATCTCCTGGGTGCATTGAGCAAAATCCGTCGTCAAGGCGGGGGCTCTTTCCCGTTAAGCGATGCTGTCGGCATTCTCGCCCGGAGAGGGCGGTCCGGGGTATGTTCGGCCCGGAAAGCCGAGGAGCTTTTCGAGGTCGGGACGCGCTACGACCTGGCCCTCGCCGCGGCCTTCCTCCACCTCCGGAAGATCCGCGCCCTCGCCCTCAAGGGTGTTTCCTTCCTGGACCCTGCCTCAACCTGGATCGACCTCGATGTTCGCGTGGGCGAAGAGACGGTGATTCATCCCTCCGTCATCATCGAGGGGAATTCCCGGATCGGGAAGGGCTGCCGCGTCCGTTCCTTCGTCCACATCCGGAATTCCCGGATCGGGAACCGGGTCAGGATCTTCGGCTCGACCGACATCGAAGACTGCGTTCTCGAGGACGATTCCCAGGCGGGGCCCTTCTCCCGGCTCAGGCCTAAGACCGTGGTCCGGGCCGGGGCCCGCGTCGGGAATTTCGTCGAGATGAAGAACACGGTTTTCGGCCCGCGCTCCAAGGCGCTCCACCTGAGCTACCTCGGCGACAGCGAAGTCGGAGAGGATGTGAACGTCGGCGCCGGGACGATCACCTGCAACTACGACGGGGTCCGGAAGAACCGGACGACCATCGGGGACGGGGTCTTCATCGGATCGGGGACCGAGCTTGTCGCCCCGGTCAAGGTCGGGAAGAAGGCTTACGTGGCCGCCGGGTCCACGATTACGAAGGACGTCGCTCCCGAAGCCCTGGCCGTCGCCCGGGCCCGGCAGATCGAAATTCCGGGCTGGGTCCGGCGGAAAAAAAGATAAGGGCTACCGGCCTCCGGTCTTCCGCTTCTCGTATCTCCTGACGTAGGCAAGTCTCTGGACGGCCGTGATGTTGGAGGCGAGGGCGATAAAGGCCAGGACGGCGGTCATGGCGGGGTCAAAGATCTTGAAGACGAGGCCGATGAACGTTCCCCCGAAGAGAAGGATCAGCCGCTCGGCCCTCTGCATGATTCCCACCCGGCAGTCGACACCGAGCCCTTCGGCGCGGGCCCGCGTGTAGCTGACCATGGTCGAGCCCAGGAAAGCGGCGAAGGTCAGCCAGAGGGCCCAATGGGCGCGAAAATGATAGGCGAGGCCCACGTACATGAAGAATTCCGTGTAGCGATCGAAGCTCGAATCCAGGATCGCTCCGAACATGCTTTTCCGGTTGGCGTTCACGGCGACCTTGCCGTCCAGGATGTCGAAGACCCCGCAGAGAAAGATGAGGACCATGGCCCAGAAGGGCCGCTCCAGGAAATAAAAAAGCCCGACGCCGAATCCTGCCGCGAAGCCGAGGTAGGTCAGGGTGTTGGGATGGATGCGGAGGTTGACGAAAAGGATCGACACCTTGTCGAATAAGCTCAGCGTCGGGGTGATCAATACTTTCGGCAGGAACCGGAACGTTTTTTCGCTTGGACGATTCGTCGCCATGCTCGGACCTCTGATGAATAAGCCCAAATCATAGAACCAACGGCCTCAAAAATCAAGCAAAAATCCCCGGCCTGAAGATCATGTGATAAGCAGTGCGCCGGCGAACATGAGCGCGATAGAGGCCAGCTTGAGGAGCACCGTGGATCGTCCGGTCTCCTCTTTCAGGACGCCGGGCCAGAACCGGCTGAGGAGCAGGGCGAAAACGAGGACGAAGAACGGCTGGAGGGAGGACAGGGCGGTGACCAGCGTGACGGGCCCGAGGGATACGGCCGCCACACTGCAGAGGGTCGCGGCCAGGGCGAAGATCTCGTTGGCCGACATGATCCCGATGACCTTGGGGCCGTGATCGCGGACGGCGGCCTTGAGGTCGGACCGGCGGCGGATGAGCCACGGGATGAGGAGGATGAATGTCCACAGCCGGACCAGGGCGAACGCCGTCCAGAAGTCCGATCCCTTCAAGGCCTGTTTTACGGCGGTCATGTAGAGCGCGAGCACGAAGGCCGCCAGGATCATCAGCCGGAACGCTTTCCCGGGTCTGAACAGGACGCCGGGCCTTGAGTTGATCAGAATGGCCCCGGTCATGAGGAAAAGGATCCCGGCGTACTCTCCCGCCCCGAGCCGTTCGCCCAGGAAGGCCCAAGCCAGGACGGAGACGAAGAGCGGCGATAGATAGAAGAGCGGGACGACCCTGGAGATCTCTTCGGACTTGGCGGCCAGAAGATAGAGGGCCGACATCAGGACGTAGAAGAAACCGGCCGCCCCGGTTGTGAGGACGATCTTCCAGGAAAGCGGTGAGAAGCCGCGGGCGACGAGGATGACGGGCGCGGGCACGAGGCCCGTGAGCCCGAGGATGAGAAGAAGCACGATCGGCTTCAGCCCCCAGCGGGACAGCACGAATTTGTCCATCATGTTGACCATGGCCATGCAGAACGCGTAGAGGACGGATAAAACGGCCCACATTTTAATCTGCGCGATTATAGCAGAAAAGTAAGGGTCAAACCTACTCTTTTGACAAAATGAGGCCAATCTGGATGGTTTTGTCAAAAGAGTAGGTTTGACCCCAGCCTCCTCAGTCGCAAAAGCCGAAATTGCCGATAGGACGTGAGTCGGAATTCCGGGTATCACCAGAAGCCGGCGTCATCGCTTGAGAAGAAAGAATCCTGTCGGAAATTTTGGGACAAAAGCCACCCGCCTTGATGAGCTTATCAAGATTATGGGTTTGACCATATTTGCGACATCGGGTAAAATGATGTCGATCGTGACAGGAATGGGAAGATGGGAAACAAACTGAATCTCAAAAATATTCTGAAGAACGGAAAGGTTTATGTCTGGGAAGGGCACTATGCCATGGTCAAGGCCGAACGGCCGTGCCGCGGGGCGGCCGCCGTCATCCGCGACAGGAACGAGATCACCTGCCTCGTCGAGGAATCCAGTCTCCGGCCCGCGGGCCTTCTGGCCGTCGACGCCGGCTGGAAGGTCATCACCTTCGATATGATCCTTCCGTTCGGGCTCATCGGCTTCCTGGCCCGTGTCTCCGGCGCGCTGGCCAAAGCGGGCATCAGCATCTGCGCCCTCTCCGCCTATTCGACCGACCACATCCTGGTCAAGACGAAGGATCTTGAAAAGGCCCTCGCCTGCATGGAACAGCTTGGATTCATGGTCGAGGAGAAGAAACGATGACGGTCCTGGTTTCGCTCGCCGAGATCAAGGAGGCGCTCCGGGGAATCGATCCCATCCCTCTGATCGAGGAAGGATTCTGTGCTTATTCGAGGGGCGAAGTCGTCGTGCCGCCTATCGGCGAGATGATCTTCGAAGACCCCCCGGGCGACGTCCATATCAAATACGGCTACATCAAGGGCGACGACTATTACGTCATCAAGATCGCCTCGGGGTTTATCAGGAGCGAGCGGCCCGGGAGCTACCTGTCCAACGGGATGATGCTCCTTTTTAAGCAGGGGACGGGGGAGCCGATGGCCATCCTTCTCGAC
>Ga0315284_10012436_pt1 | contig 12116 bp, 19 predicted proteins | sample YL17G09_16_MG_FD_203696 | JGI IMG/M metagenome (GOLD analysis project Ga0315284, IMG submission 203696) | Sediment microbial communities from Yellowstone Lake, YNP, Wyoming, USA - YL17G09_16 | ecosystem: Environmental > Aquatic > Freshwater > Lake > Sediment | place: USA: Wyoming | collected...
ATATCTGGTATGGTAATTACAGTGCTTGGATCGCTAATGGGTCTGCCGGAAACAGACTTATAAATAATACATTCGAAAACTATGGAGTAAATGGTGTATATATTACTGGTTCTAATGGGAATATTATAAAAGATAACTGGATAGAATCTTCCAATAGATATGCAGTATATCTTGACCCAGCGGCAACTAGAACAGAAATATTGGGCAACTCAATAAGTTTTATGGCTGATGGATCCTCACCTATTTATAATAACTCTGGTTATCCATATCAAAGTATAGAATCGGAGTTAATTCCAATAGGAACAAAATTTATCCCTACAACCGATTTGGATACATGGGCTTATGTGGGTAAGATATATCCTGACATAGTTGCTTTTCATGCGCTTAATCTTAATATCCTTTGCACAAAGGGTGATCTAAATTTGTCTGCGACAGAGGCTACTCATGCTGTTACTGCGACTGCACCAATAGTTGCACTTATGGGTAGGGTGGGATTAAATGATCTCACACCAAATGGTGATGCTAGCGCAATAGCTTGCTCAATAGCAACGAACCTTCCTGCCCTGCATATCTATGGTGGCTCACGAGGATTAGCTCATGTATATTCTGGTGAAATTGAATTAGGTCAACATGGAAGCGGAAATCCTGTCAGTCTTTTTTATGGTGGCTCGGATGGTGTTTTCACGATTCAAAATAAACTCGATCTTGATGTCGCTGAAATTTCGCTCAAGCTAAGAACGCTTGGTACGCCGATATATCCTTTTAGATCGTATGGCACTGGTCTTAACACACTAAATGGATTGACTACCATGATAGCTAAAGCGACAAATGAGCGTGCTTTAACAATAGCTGGTGGATCAGAATATGCCGCACATGCTTATAGTGGACAGTTTAATTTAGGTAGTAATAGCAATGCCTATGGCAAGTTTGTCTATGGCGGCAATACTGGTGTGATGTATATAGAAAATACTTATGATAATGATGCCGGTTATATATATATCCGCACAAAGGCAGGAGGCACACCTATTAATGCTATCGTAATTGCAGGTAATGGGAATATGACTATGGCTGGTAGTGTCTCATCTAAAACAATTAATGGTGCGGTTTCACCGCTAACCAATGCCGCTACAATTGCTTGCGATATGAGTCTTGGAAATGTATTTACGTTTAGCACCACTGCGGCAATAGGTAATGTCCAGATGAATGCAACTAATGGAGTTGCAGGACAAAGAGCAACGTTCATTATTACGGATGATGCCACTGGCGGTCACGTAGTGACATTTGGCACGAATTTCCAATCAGGCATTACACTTACTGGATTAGCGAGCAAAACGCAAGTAATTGAGTTTATATATGATGGCTCCACGTGGAAAACTCTAACAGGGTCACAAGATACAATAGTGGTTGCCGCTTCAAATTCAAGAAATAAGTATAAGGCTGATTATGTTTGCGATGGGACAGCAGATAATGTGGAAATCCAAGCAGCAATAGATGTAGTTACTACTCTAGGTGGCAAGGTACGCTTACTTGAAGGAACATATACCATTACTACTGCAATAGCAATGAAAAGTAATGTATGCCTTGAAGGTATGGGAACTTCTGCCACAAAGATATTGACTACTGCCGATATTCACATGCTAACAGGAGTAAGCATCAATCACTTTTCTATCAAGGATATATGGTTCTATGGTGGCGGAGCAAGTCTTGGCGGGTATAAAATGTGCATCTGGCTTGATAGAGTTACGGATGCGCTTGTTGAGAACTGTAAAACAGAGAATACTGATGGCGATGGTGCATGGGCTGGCTCATCGGTGAGCGATGCGGGTGTAACTTATTCACAAAGAGTTAGATTTGTCAATGTAGAATCTACCGCTAATGATGCTCATGGTATTGAGATAGGGTCGGTACGTGATGTAGATATAATATCCTGTTTCTCTCACCATAATACCCAGCATGGTTTAGAGTTATGGGATTACGCTACACAGATTACTGTTACTGGTGGTGACTTTAGTGATAATACTCAATGTGGAATAACTATAAGATCGGGGCAGAACATAATATTTGAAGGAGTAAAGGCTAATAGGAATGGAGTTATTCTTTATACGGCTGGAGCTGGATTTTATATTTATGGACAGTCTGGATTACATTCACGGAATATAACAATATCTAATTGTATGGCTGTTAGTAATATAACGTCAGGTATAGATATATCAGCTTACACCGATTATATAGATATTATTGGTGTAGATATACGAGGGAGCTCCATCGGGGTTTGGTTAGATGCTAATAATATAACAAATGTCGCTATGAATGGTGGGAAAATAACAGATAATACCGATATGGGAATATTCATTGCTAATTATGCAATAGATAGAATATCAATTATAGGACTTGTAGTTGCTAATAATACTAATAGCCAAGTTTATCTTGGTGCTAGTCCTACAAATGTATATATCCATGCTCTGAGGTCTACTGGCACAAATGTATTGAATAATAACATCGTATCTGGTGAACTTAGAGGAGTCCAGGAAAGTAGGAAGATACTTGCAATAGGTCAAGGGAGCGTTGATGATACGCCAATATTTTCTGTTCCCTGGGATTGCAGATTAGTCCAGATAAGGATGGTCCCAAAGACAACAATTACTGGTGCTGATACAAACTACATGACGCTCAAGGTCATTGATAAAGGACTTGCTGGTTCGGGAACTTCTGAACTATCAGCAACGGCATTTACTTCAGGTATAAACGCCACGGCGTTTGTGGAGAATGTATTATCCAATGGGGGTCCTACTAGCGCAACGTATACTCTACATCGTGGAGATGTTATAAGTTTTAAGAAAGAAGAAACTCTTACTGGAATGGCGATGCCAGAATTAGAAGTTACATTGGAGTTAATTCCGCTAGAGTGATGTTGTGAGAATTCAAGTGGGACACAAAACAGTGAACTACCCCTCCTGAATAGGAAATTCAGAAGGGGCTTCTTGCTTCAACGAGGGGCTACTCAGCGACACTGAGGGACTCCCCTCTCCACAAGCGTTTTCTGTTCTTCCGTTACTCGGCGGAACGAGAGGTTTGGGCTATGCCAGCCCTACCGAATGTTAGAATATTTATTGAGGCGTTCACGTCTCGGTCATGGTCAGTGTTACATTCAGGGCACAACCAAGACCTATCTTTTAGTGTGAGATTATTGTTTATGTACCCACATTTGTGACAGCGTTTAGAGGAAGGAAACCATCGGTCAATCTCAATGATTCGGCAACCGTACCAAGCACCTTTGTATTTGAGCATATTGACAAAAGTGTTCCAGCCACTGTCGCTTATGGATTTAGCGAGGCAATGATTCTGTATCATGTTTCTAATAGCAAGGCTTTCAATATAGATTGCTTGGTTATCGCATACAAGTCTTTTGCTTAACTTGTTAAGAAAGTCTTGACGTTGATTAGATACCTTCTCATGTTGTCTTGCAAGTTGCTTCTGGGCTTTATATCGGTTCTTAGCATTAGGCTGTTTCTTAGAGAATGATTTACTAAGTTGATTGAGTTTCTTTTCGGATTTTCTAAGGTAGTTAGGTGATTCAATAATTTCACCTTCGGATGTAGTGATGAATGCTTTAACACCATAGTCAATGCCGATTTCGTCACCTGAATATATTGGTTCTGGTATCTCTAGTTCACATAGGACAGAGGCAAAGTATTTACCAGATGGTGTTTTTGAGATGGTGATTGATTTCATCGTGCCTTCAATATCACGGTGTAACTTGATTTTGATTCCCTTGCATTTGGGGATGTCAAGCACATTGTCATGGATTGAGAAGTTTTGAGGCACACCGAATGATTGCTTGTTAGATTTCTTTTTGAAGTTGGGGAACTTGGCTTTCTTATTGAAAAAGTTATTATAAGCAAGGTCAAGATTCTGTAAAGAAACTTGAAGTGATTGAGAGTTTACATCTTTAAGCCATTCAAATTCAGAGTCTTTTTTTAATAGGGTAAGAGATGTTTGTGTATCATAATAAGTTAATCCCTTACTATTCTCTGCATAGTAGTCAATGCGTTGACGTAGAAAGCGGTTATACACGAATCTAGCACAGCCAAACGACTGAGCTAGAAACTGTTTTTGTGTATTATTGGGATATATTCTGAATTTGAAAGCTTTATTTATTTTCATACTTAAAAGTATATACTACTTTACTTAGAAAGTCAAGGGATAAATGAAATCAGGAAGATTTCATCAGACTTTCATCCCCCACCTAGCAGGAAGCTAGGAAGGGGACTTCTCGTCTGGAGAGTTAATAAATGAATGATACTCCGATAACAGATAGGGTCTGTCAGGCAAGGATGGAAACTACCCATGAAGCTTTGCAGGTTATAAAAGAGAATACAGAGGAAATAAAAGAATCCTTAAAGCAGTTGCCCTCTTTATGTGAACAGGTTAAGACACACTCGAAAAGAATTGAGGCTTTAGAGTTGTGGAAGATTGGACTGTTCAAGGGTTTTCTCTGGTTTGTTGGAACAGTATTGACGATAACGGCTACGGCATTGATAATATACGAAAAGATCAAGAAGTGAGGTGTGGTTATGAACGATATGATACTGAAAATTATTTCTGAGGTAATTATCCCGCTTGTCATAGCAGGACTTGGAATACTTGGCGGTCAGGTATTATTCAGGCTAAAAACTAAAATAGGCAATGACAATATCAAGATGGCTTTGGATCAGTTATCGAAGATTACTAAAACAGTTGTAGCAAACCTTAATCAAACCGTCGTTGCTTATATTAGATCAAAGACAGTAGATGGTAAATTGAGTTCAGCGGATATGCGAGAGATAAAAGCAAAAGCAATAATGCTTATCAAGGCACAGATGCAAACTGAGTTTCTTGACCTATTAGCAAAGAATACCATTGACGTAGATGGTCTTATTAGCAGCGAGATAGAGGCAAGCGTATATGAATTAAAATGCAATCTATTGTTCCCCCCCCCCCATTAGCAACGGATTTTTCTGCTCAATGGCTTCCCACGTTGAGAAGAAAAACCGTACGTCTTTTTGATTCTTTTGTGACATGGACAAAAGAATGATAGCTTCCTAGACATACCTTACAGTATAGCGTATAGTACCCATAGGAACATTACCAATGTGGTAATCCAAGATCAAGTTTGGCTTTTGACTGCTACCACTTTGGTAATTAATTGCTATCACATTGGTAGCAACTTATTCAATATAAATAGTTAAAAGATCATGATTGTGGCGATATTCCGCCGACCTATTCTTACTTCCTGCCGAAACCAAAATCCAATACTTTGAAGCCAATAACTCTTTTATTGACTTTGACACATCCCTATAACTAATATGAAATTCCGTAGCTATCACGGAATAAGGAGACGTAAACTTGTGATCGGGATCATCATCATAGTAAAATTCCAAACTATGAACAAGAATTAGCTTAGACATATTGGACATTTTTTTGTAAAGTTGCGAGTGGATTAGTTCATGTGTCGTCTTGAAATATTGTTTGACGTGCTTTTTTGGTGGTCTCATGGCTTTCTCCTCATTGGTTATTAAGGATTGCATAGCACCCACGTCAACCAATCGGAGTCGCTTTAGGGGCTATCCCACGTAGTGCTATGCAAAGATTTTTATTTGTTACGGCAAAGCATGATCAGTGCCTAGCCTACAACTATGATACCAAAGAGGAGAGTTGATGTCAATGGGTTATTTCAAAGCAAGCATCTTTTTACGTTCCCTCCGTGCTCTATGGCGTAAAGCTTCAGGACTTTGACTGTAATTCGTTATTGGATAGGGCTTTGTTCTAATATTATGTTTTCGCATGTATTCAAACATAGCTTGTCGGCTGACGCCATACATTGCAGATCTTTTATTTCTTAAGGTGAAACGATTTGATGAATTTCTTTGCTTTCCTTATCTCTTTAATTCTTTCGGGAATCATAACTGAATTAAGGTGACTCCAACGATGGAATGGCGTCTGCTGTGTTGAAGTGCAACCATCTTCCTTACTGGCCAGTCCCCATCTTTGGCAGAGCAATTCATCATTATTATTGATTTACTTCATAAAACGCTCTTGCAAAGCCAGAAGGTGTTATTGCTCTTTTTTCGCTTTGCCCACCACATGTTATGTCGGCAATCGAGGGAATTTTGCTTTTACGCAGCGAATATCTTTTTTTGCACCTAATACGGACATTATAAGCATCTGCACGATCTTCATAGACGAAATATCTACGCTGCGGAATATTAAATTTACCCCAAAGTGCTGTTCTCTTTGACCAGTTTTCAATTCCATCAAACCACCAAGGTTCAAAAGTATACAAAGGTTTACTGAGAAATTTAGACAATAATCCAACTGGATTCTCCAATACCCAAAATGCAAGACTATCTTGACACTGAAATATAATACGCATACATGCGTTTACAGAATTCATACCTGCTGCGAAATCTCTGGGCTTTACACGGGGATCATTATCATAGGGATTCCTGGCTAAACTGAACATTGTGCATGGCGGCGCTGCAAGAATACCATAAACATTTTCTGGCGGAACATAAGTTACAACGTCTTGCTCAGGAAGCGTTATAAGTCTCACATCATACCCCGCTTCCAGATAAGGACGTTCCCATGCACCAGTTCCCCCGCACAAACTTATAATTATTTTTTCACGCAATGCACCACCCTGAGTCATATTTCATCCTTACTCCTATTTGCTAAACAAAGTTTCCTCTTCACGATACGGTTGATCGCCAATCCATCACCAATCCTGATGTTGTCCCTTATTATCTTCTGGTTCTTCTTCGGTCTTTTCTTCAAGCACGATTCCTTCGATTTCGATCTTTTCTTTTTCCATTACTTCTTAGCCTCCTTTTCAATTTTTTTAACTTTTCTTTATTGAAACATTTAACTGGCAGATTGGGGAGTATTGAACGTTTTCTCCACAACCCAATTGCTGGACTAACAACCATCTGTCGTTCCGCAAGCGGAGGGGCAGATAACCAGACAATATTAATTGAACAAGATCGTCAATTATTGTCTGGTCTGGATTGTTGTAGTTGTAGTGATGTTTATCAAAATTAGTATCCACCACATGGTGGAATAGGCCTAGCATGCGTTTCAGCATGCTCTGAACTTCCTGCGGGATCACATCTATATGCGTGACGCCAAGAAGCATTTTTTCTATCTCTTTTATGTCTACCTCATAGTCTGTTTCCAGCATGCCTACTAATGAGGCATGGTTCTTAACCACATTTTCAAATTGCCGAAGACTTCTGGAAAGTTGTCGTAGATCATTCATTTTCATACCTCCAAATTTAATTGTTTCATGTAACGTTGGAATAGGTTAGCCTTACGATCTCCTGAATCAGAAAGCCCACTGATTTATCTGTGGGATGAATGATTCCTGTGTTGAGGAACAACACAGATATTTGTTGGCATTTATAACGCTTTATGTTATAATTATATATGTCGCTATTTATAGACGACATTTTGTTCTTTGACAATTGGTTGACGGTTTCAGCACGTCATTGGGTGCTGTATAAAACTAATTCCAAAAATAGCTTGGTGCTTTCAGTGTTTGCTTTAGCAGGGGTAAAATCCGCATTGCATTTCAGCCAAGCCTAAAGAACCGAAACACTGAATTTGAGTTGGGGCATCAACTCATGCAGTAGATAATGTAAGACCAGCTTGCTGGCAATTATCGTTGATCGCAGAATCCCACGAGCTTTAGTCGTGGGAGTGTGTCAAGCTTCCAAATAGCAACTTATTCAAATACTCCTTATAGTCACCAAATTGTCTAGGATATAGATGAATATAATCGCTTTCAATGCGACCCCTGAATGTTGCCGGATCAAATACATCCCAGCGAATACAATCATCTGAATTTAACTCATACAACATAATTAATTTTGGGTATGCAATTATCCCTGAATGAATTGCGAATCTCATAATAGTGAGTCCTTTGGCTTTTTCAGCTTATCCTTAAATCCCTCGTACGCTTCTGAATATGCCACCTTTTCTTTGTCTGTGAGTAACTTATAAAAGTCTGCATGATCTTTCCCATAATCTAGTATTTCATCAATAGTAGTTAGGAGTTCCATAGTCCCGATAGCTCTTTGTACCCTATCGGTCTCTGACGGCATATCTGATGTTGTTTCTGGAACACCAGCATCCGACTCTTTTTTTGTTTTAGGCTTAGGTTTTTCCGATGATGCCTTAAACTGTGGATCGGAGAGTTCTTTAGCACGTTGCTTTCTTAGCTTCTCTAACTTGTCAATACATGCCTGCGACTGCTCGCCTGATAGCTTATCAAGGTTATCAACTCTAGCCTTTTCCAGCCACTTTGCAACATCTTCTTCCGGATAGTTAAGCAGATTAATCAGGTTTCGCAAGGTATCAATCTGCTCTTGTGTAGCCAACATGACAGTTTTGGGTGTGCGCTCCAGTATGTCAACACCAAAGAAATTAAACAGGTATTCACTAAAAGCATTGTAAGACCACCTAAATCTATCAGGAAAGATCGGCTTACCTATTGGAGAACGTTCCCCTTTCGTGATTGCATACCGATCAGAACTCTTGTTATTCTTGTCCGCCAACTCCAAGACAAAAATAAAGTCAAACCAATGCGGATCACGTTTCTCTGAATCAGGTTTAGTTCTAATGCGCACCATCTCAGCATCATACTCAACTGTTTCGTGTGACGTAGCAAAAACATTCATGTCTAAGTCAAGTAGCCTTAGCATAAAGTTTTTCCATTTGGTTTTCAGCTTCCCCCACTGTTGAATAGTAAGACCGCCTCCGTCCTTCGATAATGTCTCTTGCAGGTTCAGATATAATGGCGTAAGTGAATCTATTACTAGACTCCAGTATTCGTAAGGTTCGCCATTGTCCATTACGCCGGGATTATGGTTACCTACGTATTCTATTATCTGGCTAACTTCGTCAAATGACGAGGTTTTTTTTATAATCCCACCACGAGACAATATCTCATTTTGACACCAATCAGTAGCATCTTCGGTGTCAATAAAGTACGCTTTTGGCAGTTGGCTCATAGCTGATGTCTTGCCAACCTTCCACGAACCATACATCATTACTTTGGCACGTTTTTTTTGTAGGTCGGCATTTTCTTTTGTAATAGCACCGTCAAACATTATATTCATTTTTTGCCCTTTCATTTGGGAAATAGCTTTGTTATCTTATCCCAAAAGTCGTTAAAGTTTTGATTAATAGCATACTCGTCATTCTCGTATTCGTGCTTTGTCTTGCAAATAAGGTCATCATCCGTGCCTGATACAGACAGAATGATAAACTCTCTGCCATTATTCAGCACTACTAGCATTGGCAGACCCGACTTGATCTGTTTGATATACCATTGCTTTATTGTCAAGGTCCTCACCCACCCTTTTGATTTTATCCCAACGTATAACGCCCTCGTATTCATCCACCCACCAATATCCTGTCATTGATTTAAACCTGTCCTTTTTGAACTCTTTGCCTAATGGAAGGCATATCCCATTTGCGATCTCATTCTGCATATTCTTGTTATACATTTCAACGTAGAGATTGCAGGCGGATATACAGCGATCAAGGTAGGTATCTTCTAAGTTTTCTATTGGCATAACTTACCTCCTTATAGTATTTTTCCAGCAATGTCTTATTCTGAGTATTTCGAGTAATTCCTTAACTATCTCCAATATACCCAACTCGTCAACATCTATGATACCGAGTTCCTTATAACGATTGTCTTTGATAATTAGACGTACACTCTCATCTTCATGAGGCGACATGCTGAGTATGTCTAACTTTTGATTATCTTTTCCCTCAATCATTCCTTCTCCTTTCACGCAAACCCTTTGTGTCAATGTATTTACATACCATCGCCCTTGATTTCAGCATAGATCATCTTTTCGATCTCGTCCCTCATTGCTTTTGTCATAGTTTTGATTAGGATAACGTTTGGATGATCTTCGTCACACCACATTGTCACAGCTTGCTTGTCTATGTCGTCCAGATGTTCGAGGATTGTCAACGTAGCTTGCTTGATCGTCTGATCGACATATTTTGCCATGTCAACGTCAACGCCTACTATATACAGACTTTGTTTTTCACTCACTTTTCCACCTCCACGCATTTCCCGCAATACCAAGCGTCATTGACGTATCGTGCTGGTGATTCTGCACAGGCACAACAAATTGGCTCTAAGTAAGTCGCTAGACGGTATCTCATTGACTCTAACATTTCTTTTGTCCGCCAATGTATGTTGCCAACATGCTTGATCATGAAATCCATGTCGTCAAAAATCTGGTTCAAATCTTCTTCCATTTCTTCCAGAGACGATCTATCCATATCAAGAAACCTTGCCATCATGCACCTTCTTTCAATATTTCTCTAAACGTCCTAATTTTAAGAAAGTAATCATTCGCTCTCTTTCTTCAAGATGTTCTACAACTTTGCCGAACTCACTCTTTTTGAAAAAATCGTATAAATTTACGTCATTATTTGCCATATTTTCACTCCTTCCCCTATAAAGTATCACGTTGGTCAAACTAACCCCACTTTTGCCCTTCAAACTACGTTTCGCTTCGGGACATTTTCCTCCTGCGTAACTGTGGTCGCCTCACATACGGTACACTTCCATGTTGCGTTGCCGGACTTTGCACTCTGCGCCTGCCGGTTGAATACACGCTTACTTTTACCATATACCTTATCCTGGTACTCGTGCTTGCACGTACATGTAAAGATGCTACACTTCATTGCCCAATCCTCCCTTGATTACCCATGAATGTTCATAGCCGATATTTCCAGATAGTTTTAGCTGGCTCTCCCTTGCCTGACAGTATAAACTTTACACCTTCAAGGGCATCAACGTAATGTGTATACATTGTGGCTTCTTCTGCAAGGGTTGAAAGATTATCTTTCCTGCCTTGCAATGTAGATACCGCCCTTTCAAATTCTTTTCGATAATGCTCTATCTGCATAGCAATCACTTCAATTATTTCCTCTGCTGTTGCTGTCATATTTCATACCTTCTTTCGTCTGTAATAAGTTTCACGCTCACATCCCTTTTGGCAAAGATACCTTGCATTGTCACTAGCAAATCCAGCCATAATCCCCGCCTGTGCAAATGTCCACACATCTTGCTATTCCCTTAGTCTCTTGTGGACATATCTCTACCAACTCAGGCTTCTCCCAATTTAGCTTCTTTTTCTCACAATCAATAATCCCCAAGCCATTTTCTCAAGGTATTAGGATAGTGTTCTGCTTCCCTGCGCTTCCATGTATCTTTGTGTATCATGGCATTGAAAGCACGAAGATACTCTTTTTTGATATAACTTTCACGATTAGAGAGTAAAAGTAATTCACGCAATGCCCACGCTTCCTTTTTCGACATATCAGCGATCACTCTCTTTGTGTTTGGGTCAAAGTTTACTTTCATAACTACCTCTTAATCTTCTGGATAGATAATCAATGGCTTTTTGCCTAGCATTTGCAAGATTAAGAGACTTGCTTGCCTCTAATGCGGTCAGAATATAAATATACATCTCGCTTCTTAATTCTTCAGCGAGAAATTTATCACCATGAGATAACTCATCTGCAATATTGCGTATATCCTCGTCATACACGGATATTACGCTAATTACCTCTGGCGAAGACTTATCTGGTTTGATTTTGTACCCACAGATTTTAGCGTATCTCTTTAACGCTTCCCTGATTGCTTCGCTACGACTTTCCTTCTTTAAGCTATGTTGTACGAAATCAACAACAGCCTTGTCATTCTCATCTACCCGAAACGCCTCGACATCTGGTTTGGTTCTCAAAGTATCACCTCCTGAAATAAAAAATACCCATGATATTTGTCATCATAGGTATTGTAAACCAAGTAAACCAATTTGTCAAGCTATTTTTTAGCCTTTATTGCCTTAATATCGCTAATTCTTCTTATCCAAACCATGATCTCAAGAAATAACAGGAATAAGAGAAAACAAACTACTCCCGTAATAATAACGCCACAAGTAAACTGCACGCCATTCCAGAATGTATCCATAATGCTACTCCATTTCAGGCATCTTTATCCACTTGCCTTCAAAATTTGATACATCAGTAAAGGTATTAAAATCCGT
>Ga0315284_10012439_pt1 | contig 12115 bp, 15 predicted proteins | sample YL17G09_16_MG_FD_203696 | JGI IMG/M metagenome (GOLD analysis project Ga0315284, IMG submission 203696) | Sediment microbial communities from Yellowstone Lake, YNP, Wyoming, USA - YL17G09_16 | ecosystem: Environmental > Aquatic > Freshwater > Lake > Sediment | place: USA: Wyoming | collected...
GGAGCACGACGCGGGGCGGTTCACCAAGGTCTTGATTCCGTCCCTGGCGATGCGGCCGATCACTTCTTCCTACAACGCGATGCGGAAGACCTTCCGCGTGCAGTCGCTCCCGTGGGAAGAGGGCGTCGGCATCATCCGCTCGGAAGCGTGGGACACCTTCAGCACGCGGATGGGCGAGCACAAGACGGCCTGTGAGGTGGCGGCCAGAGAGTTCGCGTTCAAGGTCTATCCGACCTTCGCTGACCCGAAGGCTGCGAAGGCGCGCATGGGCGCCTTGTACGATGCGGCGGACTTCCCGACGCCGGCGGAGGTGCACGCGAAGTACCAGGTGCGCGTCATCGTGCTGCCTGTGCCCGACCGGCAGGACTTCCGCGTCTCGCTGGGTGACGAAGCGATGAAGGGCTTCGAGGAGTACGTGACGACCAAGGCCAAGGAAGCGCAGAAGGACCTCTGGGCGCGCGTGCTCGACGTGCTCCAGCACTTCGCGTCGACCATGAAGGACTCCGGGGCGAAGTTCAAGGACGTGACGGTGACCAACCTCTCGGCCATCGCCAAGGACGCCGAGGCGCTGGCGATCATGCCGGACGCACGGCTGAGCACCATCTGCCGCGAGCTGGCGGAGATGGGCAAGGTGCTGCCGGACACCCTGCGCACGGACGACAAGGCGCGGGTGAAGGTGGCGAAGGATGCGGCCGCCGCGGTGGCACGCATCGAGACGATCATGAAGGGCGCGTTCTAGCGCGAGGAGGAGCCGAAACGCGCTGCACTGTGCAGCGCGTCTGCCGCGGGTGGGTCCCGCGGTACTGATGAGGCAACCCACACCACCATAAGGAGGACTGTATGACGAACACTCAGATCACCCCGCCTACCATGGCCCTCAAGCCCAGCGAGGCCATTGAGATCATGGTCGGGTTGTTCAAGGCCGGCAAGAGCGTGATGCTCACTGGCCGCCAGGGCATCGGCAAGAGCGACCTGATGTACCAGGCGGTGGTGGAGCGTCTCGGGTGGAAGTATCTCACTCTCCACTCCGTGACGATGCAGCCGCCAGACCTCATGGGCCTTCCCCACGAGGGCAAGCGGAACGGGCACGCGGTCGCCGACTTCCTGCCGTACGGGTTCCTCGAGCAGCTCATGACCATCGACGAGCCCACGGTCGTCAACTGGGAAGACATCGGCACCACGCCGCCCGCCACGCAACCGGCACTGATGCAGCTGATCCTTGCCAAGGAGCTGAACGGCAAGAAGCTCTCCGACAAGATCATCTGGGCCGCGACGACCAACCGCCGGCAGGACCTCGCTGGCGTGGGCACGTTCAACAACGCCCTGGCCGATCGGTTCAACTACATCATCGAGCTGCAAGCGGACGCGATGGACTGGGTCACGTGGGGTCTGCTGCACGGTATGCCGCCGGTGCTGCTCGCCTACGTGAAGCTGAACGACGAAGTGATCACCAAGTTCGTTCAGCCCCGGGACATCGTCAAGGGCAACTCGCCCCGGTCGCTCGCGCGGCTGGGCGAGACCATCGTGCAGGCAGAGCAGGACGGGCTGGACTGCTTGCTCGACCCGCGCGTCTTCAGCGCTGCGATCGGCGCTGAGCACGGCATCAGCTTCTACGGGTTCTACCGGACGTTCGGCGCACTGCCGGACCTCCACGAGGTGCTCAGCAACCCGAAGAAGGCGCCGCTGGTGGCCGCTGACCGGCCGGACGCGCAGTGGGTACTCATGCGCAGCTTGGCGCACGCGGTGACGGAAGACAACTTCGGTTCCGTCGCTGTGTACCTGGACCGGGTGCAGCCAGAGATGGCTGTCATCTGCGTTCGCGAGGCGGTGGACCTCACCCCCGCGCTGAAGCGGACGAGCACCTACATCCAGTTCACCACCAAGCACCAGCACATCTACGGGCTCAGCGGCAACTGAGCCAACCGCCGAAACGCGCTGCACTGTGCAGCGCGTCTGGCAGGGTTGGGAACCCTGCCACTGATGAGGCAACCCACACCATAAGGAGGACAGGATGAATCATCCCATCCCGCTCGACGTGCAACCGCGCGTCGAGAAGAGGATGCAGACCGCAATGGTACAGCTTCTCTTCAGGCACGAGTTCTTCTCGATGCCGGTGTACCGCATGCGGCTGGAATGTGACCCAGCGGCAGAGACGATGTGGACCGACGGACGGACGATCGGGTTCAGCCCCGAGTACGTTGCGACCACACCGATGGACGAGCTGGTGCTCACGTTCGCCCACGAAGCAGGGCACGTCTTCGGCAAGCATCACCTGCGGCGCGGTGGTCGCGACAAGAACGACTGGAACTGGGCATGCGACGCTGTCGTCAATGGATTGCTGCAGGACGCGGGCTTCAAGGTGCCGACCGACATGGTGCCGCCTATCCGGGGCCGCACGCCGGAGGACATCTGCGACGAGCGCACAGCCCGGCGTCGTCAACGAGAGCAGGAGCAGGGCCAGCAGTCGCCCACGCCGGACGCACAGCAGCCGCAGCAACAGTCCGGCGGCAGCACGCAGCAAGCGCCGCAGCAACAGCGCGGCGTGGGGCAACAGCCGTCGCAACCGCAGCCCAGCGGGAGCGGACAGCCGCAGCAACAGGCGGGCGGTACACAGGGCGCGCAGACGCAGGAACCCGCGCCGAAGATGATTGGCGAGGTGCGGGACATGAAGGCCGAGGACGGCGCTCCGCTGTCCGAGGCTGAGCGTGGCAAGGCTGAGGCTGAGGTTGATGTACTCACCGACCAGGCCATGCGCATCGCCACCAAGGCTGGCAGCATGGCAGCGGGCGTGGCGGAGTGGGCGAAGCGCGTGACGCGGCGCATCGTCCCGTGGCAGGATGTGCTCGCGCGCTTCTTGGACGAGCGATCCCCCCACGACTACAGCTGGACGCGGCCGAACCTGCGGTACCTCGTGGCAACGGGCTTCTACATGCCGTCGCTCGGGGCGCCGTCGCTCGGCCCGGTCTGCATCGGGTTCGACACCAGCGGGTCGATGTACTCCTACCGCGTGATAGACCAGCTGGTCGAAGAGGTGCGCGGCTTGGTCGCACTCTACGGGACCTACGGCACGGTGCCGGATGTATGGCTCCTGTGGTGCGACACCAAGGTCACCCCGCAGCTTCTCACCGACGAAGAGGAGCCGCTGAAGCCTGTCGGGCACGGCGGGACCAGTTACGCTCCCGTCTTCGCGCACGTGGAGAAGGAACAGCTTCAACCGCGCGCGGTCGTCTACCTCACGGACGGCGAGTGCAGCGACTTCGGTGTCGACCCTGGTGTGCCAGTGCTGTGGCTGCTGGCGCGAGCCGTTCCCTTCAACCCCCCGTTCGGCGAGGTAGCACTGATCCCGCAGCGGGTGGCGTAGCACAGGAGGAGCCGAAACGCGCTGCCGCGAGGCAGCGCGTCTGCCGCGGACGGGTACCGTGGTACTGATGAGGCAACCCACACCATAGGGAGGATGCATGTCGAAGAAGAAGAAGGTCGCCAAGGCCCCGAAGGGCGTGACCAAGGCAGCGAAGAAGGCCACGCTGAAGAACACAAGGCCGACGACCGCGGCGGCGACCGAGGCGCTACCAAAGGCACCGCCGCCTGCCGCGCACCGCTTCAAGGAAGAGAAGACCCTTCCGCTCGCGGTGGTGGAGGCCGCCGAGGAGATGCTGCCGCGGCTGCGGGAGGGCAGCACCATCAGCGCAGAGCGGACCAAGTATGGGTTCAAGGACAATACCATGCTGCGGCTCGCGCTGCGCGAACTGCTCGGCGCTGAGGAGTACAAGAAGCTGATCGAGCAGATGAACGCGGTCCGCCTCGCTGCCGCGCAAGCGGCTGCGGCAGCGCGGCCCAAGGGCGAGCGGGCGCCAGTGGCGCCGGCTGTGGACGACAGCACCGTCCCCGTGATGACCGCACCCGAAGGGAAGGACGACTGGAAGTCCCACGTGATGATCGTGGGCCACTACACGGAGACGGTGCTCGTCTCACCCGAAGGCCAGGAGTACGTGCGGGCGTCGGCCAATCAGCGGGCCGACATCATCTACCAGCCGAAGACCACAGGCATCCCGCAAGGGCGGTGGCGGCTGCTGGAGACCAGCACACAGGCGAAGCAGGTGCGGCGCGAGGAGAAGGTCGCCGCAGCGCGGGAGAACAGCAAGAAGGAACGAAAGGCGAAGGCACTCGACGGACTCACGGACATTGATCCGCCGGATGCACCTACGCCGCAGAAAAAGGTGAAGCGGAAGATGTAGCCGAAACGCGCTGCCGCAAGGCAGCGCGTCTGCCTGGGATGGGTTCCAGGCACTGATCAGGCTCGCGCGCTCCCGGGCGCGCAGGAGTTGAAGGTCACCGCGCAAACCCCCGGCGGCGGGGAGGCGTAGCACCGCCGAAACGCGCTGCACAGTGCAGCGCGTCTGCCGGGCACGGGTACCCGGCACTGATGAGGCAACCCAACACCATAGGAGGATGTATGCCAAAGACGTACCGCCATGAGTTCCAGGTCCAAGGCACAGCGCCTTTCCCGTTCGACATGCTGCGGTATGACGCCTGCTACCCTGCGCACGAGTCCCCCGACTCGGCCGCGATGGGGCGGCTGGAGCACAGCCGCATCACGGTGACGACGGTGACGATGGTGCACACAGGTGAGAAGCACTGGGTCCCGACAGGGGCCCGGTGGCGGAGCTTCATGTGGAAGGTCGTGCCGACCACCCACAAGGTTATCCCGATCGAGTAACGCAGAGGGCGGCCGGCGCGGCACGCGCCGGTCGTAATGCGGCAGGCCGGTTCCCAAGCGCCGGCCACGCGCCAGACCACTGGGGATAACGATGGGCCGGTTGAGAGGGCGGATCAGTCGCACCGCCAACGCTCCACCCAGGGCGTGCAGTTCTCATCCGGGAGGGGGTGGGTTGCCTCCCACCGCGCAGGTGCTCGGTGGTCGCACCCAGCAAGGCATCGCTGGGTGCGGCCCCCCTCGAACGGCTGACGGGTTCCCTTTCACCTGGAGGTATATAGTGATCGAGCAGTTGACGCAGGAGGAGATCCGCGAGGCGTGCGACATCCTCCGCAAGGTCGTGCCAACCGATGCGGAGATCGAGCGCATCGCCATCCTCACCAAGAAGTGGAACGCCGCGAAGGAGCAGCACCGCCAGTGCCGCTGAGGAGCGCTGGCTGTAGGACCACAATGCAAGGGGCCGCTGCTTCATGCAGCGGCCCCTTTCTTCGTATGCCTTCGGGTTAGCCTCTAGGAGCCACAAGGCATGATAGTGACAACGCCCGGCAGGCACGATGGCCCCTCCACCCACGGCTTCTTCCCCTCCAGGTCCTCGATCATCCCCCGCAGCAGACACAGGTAGACGATCGCGTCATTGATCCGGCCCCGCACGCCCTCGCGCTGCGAGCGGTGGCCGTTCACCCAGGCCGTGATGCCGTCGAAGTGCTTCAGTGCGTAGACGAGCAGCACCCTCTCCCGGTCCAGCTGGAGGTACTTGCCGATGCGCTCAAAGTTGCCGAAGGCGTTCTCTACCGCGTGCGCGTACTCCTTCTGGCCAGCGTCGCGCAGCCCTTGGCACTCCGCGAACACCCGCTGCATCATCTGGGACATCTCGTCTTGCGTCAGCGCCACGGAGCACCTCCCGGCCAGAGTTCGTCGAACCGCTTGAGGAACAACGCCTCGGCTTGCTTGGACCCACAAGGGGAGAGAGGATCCTGGGGGATGAGTGGGCCCAACAGCCCACCCTGCTCCACCTCCGCCAAGAGACGGGCCCAATCGGGATCCGGAGGCATGAGCATCCTACCCTCCCGTCCACACATCCAATTGTCGGCCGCCGTCACAACATCCGGGAGGGATGCGGCCCACAGTGGGTCAAGGCCGAAGCGTAAGAAGATCACCGCGAGCAGACGGTGCTCGGCATCCCGATAGCCCTGCCCAAGCGACTGCCGCTTCAACGGCCGGAGCATGTCGCCGAGGTATGCTTCGGCAGCATCGTGTAGTAGCCCCGCCTGCGCCCACCCCTGGTGATCAGAGCATATCTTCGAGACCATCACTGAGTGCTGCGCGACGGAGTAGAACGTGAGAGTGTGCCCCCCGAACCGGCACTGCATCGCGAGAGCGTGCGCAATGTCCTCCAGCGCGATGTCCTCCGGCCGGGGATCCAACGGCCACACCTGCAGGCCCGACGCCGTGCGTATGTAGGACCGGCTGTCACGCATCCGACACCTCCTCGTTGGCGTCCTTGTCTCCGAACGCCCGCCACGCGCGAGTCAACGCATCAAGGACCTTTGCGTCTTTCGGGTCCTTCCCCCACACCGTGATTGCCGTGCGCACCGCAGCGCCGAGGTAACCGATCTCGGCCTTGGTACAGTGCAGATCACCCGACTTCTGGTCCACCGCTACCTTGAACAGCAGATCCGTCTCCCACCAACCACCGGGGTGGGTGGGCACGCTCAGCTTCTTGATCTTCTCCTGTAGCTCCTTGATCTGCATTAGAAGTGCGCTCATTTCCTTGCTCACGCACGCACCTCCTCCCGGACCCGCATAAGCAACTTCCCCAAGTGATTTTGGCCCACCCCACCGCACTGCCCCCAGTACACATCCCCCCACACATTGCCTTCGATCAGCACCGCATCGCCCGTCTCCAGGAGCGCCTGCCGCAGCGGAGCGTGGGCGAACTTCTGGCGTAGTAGTTCAAACATCACCGAGAGCCGGACGGCCTTCCAGTCTGGGCGCTTGCGCACGCGCTGGCCGAGCCGCTTGACTTTGCCGGGATTCGGCTGGAGCAGCATCCGCCGACGCTCCAGCGGGTCGAGCGTCTTGGCTGCCTGGAAGGCGTGCTCCACTGTAGGGTACGTCACCCCATCCAACACGACCGGGGCCGGATGGAAGTTGCTCAGCCATCGGTACGGCCCGAGGAAGGACGCGATCACAGCCTACCGCTCATTCGCTACGGTCGCACTGTGGAAGTCAGGCCGCCAGGTGGCGACAGAGGTTGGCGTCTCCCACACCCGCAGCGCTGTGATGCTGAACGGCGCGAGACGATCCACGAGCAGGCCCGCCCAGTACTCCGCCAGTCCTTCCGACGTGGGGATCACAGGCACCACGACCAGCCCCTCCAGGATGCCCGCATGCACCAAGGCCTCCTTCAGGATGCCCGTGTCCGCAAGCGGATCGTTCTCCCAGAGGACAAGACGGTGATCGAAGCGCGTGTGGATCGCATCCATCAGCGCCGCCTTGATGATGCTGAAGTCCAGCACCATGCCACTATTGCTCTGCGAGGGTTCGGGCGCCTGGAGCACTGGAGCAGACACCTCCACTTCGATCTTCCACCGGTGCCCGTGGAGGAAGCGGCAGCCGCCTGCGTGGAACGGCAGGCGGTGGCCCATGTCGATCTCGATCTGCTTGGCGATAGTGAACATCAGAGGCTCTCCCGGTGGATCTGGTAGATGGCCTTAGGCGACAGCCGCAGGAATGCGTCCAGCGGCAGGATGACGAACCGCACCGTCGGCGCACCGCGCTTCGGCTCCGAGCGATGCGTGAGGAACGGCGGGCGGGGCTTGCCTGTGTGCACGAAGTCTTGGAAGATCCGATCAGCCAGCGTCTCGTAGGTCGCCAGCATCGTCGGCCGCCCGTTCTGTCGGAAGATGAGCAGCGGCACGCACTGCACCGACCGGGCCTCCTGCTCCAGCTTCTGCCACCAGCCCTGAATGCACTCCGTCCCGGTCTTGGTGTAGAGACCCCACAGCAGATCGCCGCGGCGATGTTTGCACTCCACCACGAAGGTCGCGCGGAAGCGCTCACCCTCGGGGCCGTTGGCCGCAAGGTCACCTGCCTGCCGTGCAGCGCGCGGCCCCCAGCCGCCACTCAGCACGGAGCGGACAAGCTGCGTCGCGTCCTTGCCGTCGGTCAGCCAGCGGGAGAGTTGCTTGGCGATGATACGCTCAAACGCGCTGCCTTTGGCCTTCCCTTTGCCGGGCTTCATACGCCGGGGCCGAGGTACACAACGCGCGCGCCCGCCTCGCCGTCCTCCAGCACTTCAACCTCAGCCCCCTCGGCAAGGTTCTCCGCTAGGTTACGAGCGATGGACTCACAGCTTGACGCACCGAACTCCGCCCCGTCCCGGGTGTAGCGGTACCGTTCCTGAAGATGGATGATGACCTGCTTCCGCAGGTCGTGGATCTCGATGGCGCGCTCCTCGTGCGCAACTGGCACCGCAACCTTGATGTGGAACAGGTGCCGGTGCCGGTCCCGGAGGTACGCACGATGCGTTGGGGCGCCTGGCCAGTTGTGGAAGCCAGGCACCGCCAACGTAGCAATGACGTGGATGATGCGCATGTACTCAGATCTCCTTGTCGCCTGCGTAGTCCCATGGCCGCGCCGGCCGCGCACACTGCGCATCGAGGATCAGGGCCTGTCCGAACCCGCCTACGTCGAGCCGTACCTCATCGCCCTGCTTCAGGTATCGCGCAGCAGGGACATCGAGGATGAGTTGAATGTGGCACGACTCTCTAATGTCGGAAGGCAACGCACCAAAGTCCGTCGGCCCCACCGCGACCGTGACCAGCGAACGGATGCGCAGCGCTGAACGCGCGAGGCGCACCTGCTCCGCCACATCTGCACGAGGACAGAAGTAGACGTGTGCAAGGTCCGGACGCCCGCCGAGGATGGGTATGAGCCGCTCCACAGGCGCAGCGGGTTGAACGAAGAGGGACGGCACGCCTGAGAGCCGCCCCTCCACCTCCAACCCTTCGATGTAGCCACGCTCACGATCCACGACTGATCTCCTCCATCAGCGCGTAAGCTCGCGCCTCGGTCTGCTCATACCAGCCATCCCACACCGGACTGCGCGTAGCGTGCAGATGGCGGTGGACGGCCTTCGCTGCTTCCGTCAGGTCCCAGCATGGGAACAGGCTCCCGGCACCGCGCGCCACCACTGTCTCGGGGTAGCACTTGAAGTTGGGCGCCACATTCCACGTCCCGAGACAAGTCGCCTCGTTCATCGCGGTGCCGAAGTTCTCCTGGAGAGCGAAGCTGACACAAACCCTGGACGTGGCGAGGAACCGATAGTAGTCGGCCTTACTCAGGTTGGGAATGTCGCGCGTGGTGACCCAGTCCACGTCCTCGTCGCCGTACAGCCGACGGTACTCAACCGGCAGGACGCGCCAAAGGTGGTCCTGCTTCTCGGGAGCCAGACGATGCGGGAACACCACCCGCAGGCCTCGATGGCACCACGGCACGCGCTCCACCAGACCCGCTGCTGCGAGCACATCCTCGCTGTGCACCGGGTTGCCGATAGGCTCGATGCGCGGGCGACTGTCCTTGCCCCACGGCGCGAGCGGGCTGGCGTCCATGAACTCCACCTGCGACGCGCTACAGCAGAACACCAGGTCGCACGCCTTCATCCAGCCGCGCTCCACATCCACGCTCCACTTGTGGCAGCCGGCGCGGTACAGCAGGTCAGACGCGTCGTGCCCACCAGCGTGCCAGAACGCCGCCCAGCGAACCTTGCGGCCCGTGATGTCGCGCATGTAGGGCACGGCTTCGGACGCCGGGCCCCAGCCGTCGAACGAGAACAGCCAGTCCCCGTCGCGGATGTCGCCGTTCTCCCAGCGGCGGGCCAGCTCGGCGACCTGGCTGCCTTTCCACAGCCAGGTCGTCGTCGGGTCGAGGAACTCGCCGCCGCGCCGCTCCCGGCGTGCTGCCGGGTCTCCGTCGATGACCATGACCTCGGCGCCACAACGGCGCAGATAGTCGGGCCACCACTTGTACCACTGCCCAGTGTACCGCTCCTCGAACGGTTCAATGGGCAGGACGTGGATGCGAAGACCCATGGCCGCTACCTTACTTCTTCGCGGCGAGCTTCTTCGCCAGCACCGCGCGGCCCTTCGTCACGGCCTTGCGGTAGACCTTCTGATCGACGTGGGCCTCGACCGCGTGGCGCAGGCCCGCGACCGACGAGAACCCGAGCCGCTTCTGCTCCTTCTCGAGACGGCTGCCGCCGGCGAGGCACTTGACCACCTCTTCGGCCTGCGTCTTGTTCATGCTCGGCTCGTCGACCTTCGGAGCAGCGGCCTTCTTCGGCGCGGCCTTCTTCGGGGCGGCCTTCGGGGCGGCCTTCGGGGCGGCCTTCTTCGGGGCGGCCTTCGGGGCGGCCTTCTTCGGGGCGGCCTTCTTCGGGGCCGCAGGGACCTCCGACGCAGCGGCCGGAGCTTCGGGACCTGTCATCGTGCTGTCCTCCGTAGAATGGTGTGTCCTGCACTCGGCCCGGTGCGCCTTGTACGCGGTACGGGCGTCTTCGCGCGAACCCTGTGGCTCGGCGACCGTCTGGCAAACAGCGCAACTCCAGCGCCACTGCCCACCTGCTACTAGTTCGACCCCTCCTATCATGGGTGCCTACCTTCCTTGCAGTGCCGACACGCCGTCCGGGCCTTGCTCGATACAGATGACATTCGGGACCAAGGCCTCCAGTTGCGTGTCATGCGTGATCACGTAAATAGTCGGGATGACGGCGCTTACCTGGCTCAGTGCAGCCACCAGGCCCTCTGCACCGCTGGCGTCTAGGAACCCGAAGACTTCGTCCAGGATCAGCAACCCGAGAAGCCCGCGCACCCCCATCCAGTCCGCCACAGCCAACGTCAGCACCAGCATGATCCCAATGTCCACGCGCCGGCGCTGCCCGCCGGACAGGGCGGCGTAGGTGATCGGCTGGCCCCGCTCGTAGACGACGAACTCCGTGCGCTCGCGTAGCTCGCCCGCGCGCGTGCGTGAGAGCGTCGAGAACTGGACGTCGTAGATCCCTTGGGTGAGCAGCGGGAAGATGGCACCGCGCTGCGCATTGAACCTGACGGCGATCTCTTCCACCAGCAGCGACTGAACGCCCTGCTTGGAGAAGCCCGCCTGCCAGTAGTTGGCTATGGCGATTGCCATAGCCTGCTCGGCACGCATCGCCGTCGCGAGGGACATGCGACTCTGCAGGTCCTGCACGCGCCGCGCGGCGGTGTCGGTGTTGTGTGGGTTGGTCTGGGCTTGAACCTCCGTGTGGCGGCGCGTGGCAGCCTTGACCGCAGCGGCATGCTCCTGGACCACGCGCTTGGTGTAGTCTGCCACGCGCACCAGGCGCTGCCGCTGCCGCAAGCGACACGCTTCGGCCATCCACTTGCCCTCCTCCAACGCGCGCTCCCGCGCGGCATGCGCCAACTGACGCTCCTGCTGCTCTGCACCGGCCAACGCCTCGGCTGCTTGGTCCGCTGCCTGGAGGCGCGCTTGCCGGGACTGGAGGTCCTGGATCAGTTGCTGCACATCCGTCAGCCGCCCGCGGAGGCCATCCAGCTTGACTGTCGATGCGGTATGGTGCTGCTCGGCCGCGTCTCGCGCGGCCGCTGCCGCCTGTGCCGCTAGCTCGGCATCCACAACCGCAGACGAGAGGGGCGCCAAGCACTGGCTCTGGTGCGCCGCGTCCACAGGCTGATTGCACGTTGGGCACATCCCTGTGGACAAGCGCGCCGCTGCCTTCTCGTAGACCCCTTGCGCTGTAGACACCGCACTGGCTAGCGCAGACGCATGTCCCCGCGCGTGCATCCAGGCGGCGGCCGCCTTCTCTACATCCTTGGACAACGCCGTCACATTCTGCTGGAGCGTGTTGAACAAGTCACGCGCGGTCGGCAGCTTGGCAACTTCCTTCCGCGCAGCGGCGAGAGACAGAAGGCCAGTCGCGGCCACTGCTGCCGTCGTTGTCGCGCGCTCCTGCAACATGCGCAGCCGCTCACGTGATTCAACTGTGAGGGCGGCAAGGTGCGCCGCTGTCCGGGCGTCGACCTGCGCATCCACGCGAGCGGCGCATTGCTCGACCAAGACAGCAGCAAGCGCAGCGAGTGCCACTGCGCGCTCGGCGGTCGTCACTGCCCGTTGATCCCCTTCCAGCACCTGCACCGCGTGGGCCGACGCCGACGCCTCCACCGCGTGCGCAATCTCCCACCGTGCAGCGGCCTCCGCGGTAATCGCGCACTCCGCCTCCGCCCGCTCGTGCTCCAACTCCAGCACCTCCAACTGAGCGGCCGCGCGTGCTTCAACCGTCGCAGCCGTCGCAGCCGTCGCGTTCGCGGCACTGGAAGCATCCTGGTACGCGCGGAGCCCCATCAG
>Ga0315284_10012440_pt1 | contig 12114 bp, 7 predicted proteins | sample YL17G09_16_MG_FD_203696 | JGI IMG/M metagenome (GOLD analysis project Ga0315284, IMG submission 203696) | Sediment microbial communities from Yellowstone Lake, YNP, Wyoming, USA - YL17G09_16 | ecosystem: Environmental > Aquatic > Freshwater > Lake > Sediment | place: USA: Wyoming | collected...
GCCTTTCCATGACATCAGCGGGGGCGATAGCCAGCATGCACCGTGGATCGCGGCATTCCCTCCGGTTGCAAGGTACACAGGAGAGCTGTTTCTGGATCACCTCACCCCTGAAAGGGCCCGTCCGCCGCGGGTCTGATGGACCGAAGAGCGCCACCACATCTTTTCCCAGGGCGACGGCCAGGTGCATCGGTCCGGTATCGCAGCTCACCATCGCCTTTGCACCGGCAATGACCTCTTTCAGCTCGAGGAGCGTGGTCTTGCCTACCAGGCTGATCACAGCCCCACCCGCCCGACGCTCGATGGCATCCGCCATACCACAATCCTCTTTTGCGCCGGTGAGGACGCTCACAAGCCCGTACCTGCGCATGACCGCCTCAGCCAATTCCGCGAAGCCTTGGGCCGTCCATTTGTTCGCGCTCTTCGTCGCTCCAATGTTGAGCACGAGATATTTTGCGGGAAGGTCGAACGAATGCACGCCGGATACGGGAATCTCCCATCGTACATCCCCCCTGCCGATCCCGAGGTATTCCGCAAATTCCATGTATTGCAGGATCATGTGTCTCCCCGGGTCCTGCGGTCCGACGCGCTCGAAGGGGAAAAGCCAGGTGAGCTCCTTGCAGCGCCGGCGGTCAAACCCGACCCGCCTCCCGCTCCGGGAGGCCAGGCAGAGCAATCCCGACTTCAGGATCCGCTGGAGATCGAGCGCAAGCGTAAAGGTCACGCCCCGGATCGTGCTCATTACATCTGGAAGCGATCCGCTCCAATCGTATTTATCGAAGAGGATCACCCTGTCAACAGCAGGGTGCTCGACGAGCAGGGGATAGCTCAAAGGCTCGACGAGCCAGTGTATCCTGGCATCGAGTTTTGTCTTCGCATGGATGACGAACGGCAGGGTGTTGATCACATCCCCCAGCGCCCCGAGCTTCACGATCAGGATATCCATGTCTGCCTTGTTATTGCATCTTCAATATTTTCGCAACCCTTTGCATCGCCCCTCTCTCCCTTCCCCCCCCTGACGAATGTGATTCGGGCCATCCCTTGCCCTCACCTTTCAGGCGCGTCTTGCGACACGTCCAATTCAGCTATCCTGCTGAATTGTGATTCGGGCCATCCCTGGCCCTCGCCCTACGAGCACTCCTTCAGAGCGTCCATTTGTGCTCTCCTGCAAAATTGTGGGGCAACGGCTGAGAGATTTTTTCACTCCTCGTCCGCTGTCGATGTAGTTGACGGACGTGGCGCGGAAAAATCGGTCGGCGTCTGAAAAGTTTTCGGGGAGGGGCTTGGGGGACCCCCTTTTACATAAGGGGGTCCCCCAAGCCTTTTACGAAGCGAAACTCTCTTCGGCGATTTCCATGATGGACATATCTTCGCTCTTGATGGCCTTGACGGCGGCGTCGACCTCGGGCAGGACGTTCTTGATGAAGTATTTCGCACTGGCAAGCTTACCGGCGTAGAAGGCAGCGTCCTTGTCATCCCGGAGGAACGCAGCCCACTTGGCCCAGTCGGTCGGGTCTGCGCCTTTGGCCTTGGCGAGCTCGTCGAGCTTCGTCTTCGCCACGCCGGCCTCCCAGAGGAGGAACCAGCCCATGATGACCTTGCTCATCAGCATGAGGAACGGGTAGGCATTGCCGACGGGGACGAGGAATTTGCCTGCCTTGGCGCAGCTCCCAAAGTACATGCCCATGTCGGCCAACGCATTCACGGCTGTCTGGACATCGTCGGCGAGGTCCTTCAGGCTTTCCTTGTACTTGGCAATGGTGGCGTTCATCTCGGTGAGGAGGCTCATGAAGTAGGCCCCTTTCTTCATGCCTATCTTTCTCCCGACGAGGTCGAGGGCCTGTATGCCGTTAGCGCCTTCGTAGATGGAGGCGATCTTCTCGTCACGCATGAACTGCTCGACCGGATATTCGGAACAGAAGCCGTAGCCGCCGTAAACCTGCATGGCCGTCTCCGTGACCCGGAAGCCCATATCCGAGCAATAGGCCTTCAAAATAGGGGTCAGCATCTCGGTCAGGCCCAGCCACTTGTCCTTTTCGGCCTCGACCTCGATGACCCGAAACTTATCGAAGCAGAAAGCGGTAAAGTAGGCCATGGCGCGCATGCCTTCCACATGGGACTTCATCCAGAGGAGCATGCGCCTGACGTCCGGATGCTGGATGATGGGCACCCTGGGCGCCTCGGGGTTCTTGAACTCGGTCAGCGCCGAGCCCTGGAGCCTCTCCTTGGCATACTTGAGGGCATGGAGATAGGCGATGGAGGCGCTGGCAAGGCCCTGCATACCGACGCCGAGCCTGGCCTCGTTCATGAGCTGGAACATGATCTTCATGCCTTCGCGCTCCTGGCCGAGCAGCTCGGCATAGCAGTTGCCGTTGTCGCCGAAATTGATAAGGCAGGTGGCGCTGCCGTGAATACCCATCTTCTCTTCGATCTTGGCGATCTCGAAGTCATTGCGCCTGCCGAGGCTGCCGTCGTCGTTCACGAGGTATTTCGGGACGATGAAGATGGAGATGCCTTTCGTCCCGGCCGGGTCGCCCTCGATGCGTGCCAGGACCGGGTGGATGATGTTCGGAGTGAGGTCGCTGTCGCCCGAGGTGATGAAGATCTTGGTGCCCTGGAGCCGGAAGGTCCCGTCAGGCTGCCGAATGGCCTTAGTGCTCAGGTTGCCGACGTCGGTCCCGGCATTCGGTTCGGTGAGGCACATGGACCCTCCCCATTCGCCGCTGATCATTTTCGGCACGTATTTCTTCTTCAGTGCCTCGGCCCCGTAGACCTCTATGAGGTGGACTGCGCCTTCACCAAGACCGGGGTAAGAGATAAAAGAAAAGTTGTGATTGAACCATTCATGGGAGGAGACGCGCATGACCGCGGGGAGCCCCTGTCCGCCGACTTCCGGCGGGAAGGACATAGCGTTCCATCCACCTTCGCAGAAGAGCTTGTAGATGCGGTGAAAGCACTTCGGCACATGCACCTGCCCATTCTCCAGCCGGCATCCCTCCTTGTCGCCTTCGGCCAGGGTCGGCAGCACCTCTTCGGTCGCCAGTTTCTGCGCCTCGGAGAGGATCATATCGAACATCTCCCGGGAAAAGTCTGCAAACAACGGCGCCTCACAGAGCTTTTCCACTTCGAACATTTCGTAGAGTACAAACTTCTGATCCCTTTCATCCAAGATCAGACTCGCCATAAAAACCTCCTTTCCTTGTGTTTTTATTGATTCATCTCATTGCTGGTGCATGTCACGACGATCAAATGCGTTTGCATGTTTCTCCAGCAACGCATTGGCCCTGATGGCTGTATGTCGATGACATGCCAACCCCAAACGGAGAAATAATACACGCTCCTCCCCGGTTGTCAAGCTTGTTTCCACAGTGTGTAAAAGACTACCGTCAACATCCCTCATACCCACCGCCCCGTGAGACATATGGTTAGAGGTTTATCCACCCCAACCCGAGGCATTCTCCCGGGGCACAGCTGTTTATAATGCGAGCATTTTACCATATAATGCTAAGGTTGGGTATATCCATATCCCTGTAATGTCGCGACTCTTTGATAATGTCCCCTCTTGGACTCGATAGAAATGTCCCCTGAGAGAAGGTGATAAAAGAGGCCTCATGAGGAGGCCTTGAGAATGGGGGACATACGCATGAGTGAGAAGGAGCGGAGGCGACTAGGTGTGATGGAGCGGGTATAGGCAGGTAATCTGAAGCTTAAGGATGCGGCGGTGATACTTGGCATGAGTTACCGACAGGCGCAGAGGGTAAGAGCGAGGCATAAGCTGGAAGGCGACCTGGGTCTGGTACACCGGAGCCGGGGGAGAAAGTCGAACCGTGGTTTTCAGCAGGAAGTGAAGGACAGGGTGCTTTGCCAATACCGGGAGACCTACGCGGGCTTTGGTCCGACGCTCTTTTCGGAGAAGCTCCAGGAGAGCCGCGGCATTGAGATAGACCAAGCGACCTTAAGGCGATGGCTGCTAGACAAAGGGCTCAGGCAAAAGAGGCACCGGAAGCTCCTACCTTAAGACTATGTAGGACTAGAAGACTGACATTTGAGAAGATTGAGAGAGATCTTCCCCTTTTCAAGAGTGCAATTCAGGTACCCATTTATGTCATAGGAATCGATCTTTAATTTTCGTCCAACAATGGCATAGACTGCGACGCGAACAGCTTGGCAGGGGATGGCCGGGATTAATCTCATATTGAGTAATTCGGGGCGAGATGGGCAAAGCCTTTGGACATGCCCGTGGGCGAGAGGGATGCCCCAGCTTTTTATAGCCACTGTAGATGACAGATGATGGGTTCCGCAACGCTCCACCCCATCCTCCACAGGCTCTATCAAGGCCGGTTGTCATGGATGAGGTCGATTAAGGTGACCTCCGGGCTTGCGAGGACGCGGATCGGCGGGCCCCAAGTCCCCGTTCCCCGGCTGACATACAAATGGGCTCCCTGGGGTAGATCGTACCATCCCGCATCGTGAGGGAAGAAGATACGGGTAACGAGCCGGAAGGGGAAGATCTGTCCCCCGTGGGTATGCCCCGAGAGCTGCAGGTCATACAGCCCGAGGGCGCTTGCATTGACGTTTGGCTGATGCTTGAGGAGGAGGGTGAATGTATCCTTTGGGAGCCCCGCGAGCAGTTCCTTCTCAGGGACCCCTTTGGACAGGCCGAAGCGCTGCCCGGCGGGATCGTCGACACCTGCGATGTTGATGAGACCGGCAACGGTCTTTGCCGCGCCGCGGAGGATGGAAAAGCCCGTTGCTTGCGTGAATTCCAGGGCATGCGGGAGCCCGGCGTAGAATTCGTGGTTCCCCGTGATGGCATACTTTCCGTAGCGAGGCCGTATCTCCTGAAAGGCCTCTGCCAGCCCTGCGAGGCTGTTGGCCTGCCCGTCTACGAGATCCCCCGTGGATATGAGGATGTCCGGGTTCGCCTCCCGGATCACGCGGACGATTCTCTTCAACCGCTCTTCTCGGACCATGATACCGAGATGGACGTCGGAAATCTGGGCGATCCGCAGACGGCCCAGAGCGGCGGGGATCTTGGACGACCGGATGGTGATCCTTTCGGGTCGGATATGCAGGGCTGCGAAGTATCCGTACAGGGATAGGGCAAAAGCCAGGCAGAAGGGGATGAGAAATAAAACCCGCGCCGAAAGCATGAACTGGACAATGTCCCGGCAGAGGATCAGCCCGGCCCCGTGTACCAAGAGCCAGTAGATATCGGTCAAGAGGGATATGCTGAAAAAGAGGAAGAGGAAGCCCATCCAGCTGTAACCGATGTAAGCGATCAGCCGGGCCAGAGACTCATAGCCCTGCCTTTCCAGGAGCCGGACCAGGATGGGGGCACAGATCATGGCCGCCATGAAGACGGCCAGGAGCATGCCCATACCCACCCCGAAGGGGAAGGCGGCTTTCACCTTCAGGAAAGCATAGACATGCACGGCACCGTAAATGCCGAGAATGGTGAGCAGGAATAAGGTCATGACGTTCTCCTCGAGAGTCCCATTACATTTCCCGCCATAGTAACCTACTTTTCACGGGATGTTCAAGCGTTTTGCAGGGGGGCCCTGTGCCGTGGAGGGAGACCTGATCAAAACACAGATAATTCTAATGAGCGCAGGGCCGGCGGCTGTGGCAATGTCTGATATAGCGGGGTCAAGTCTTGCATTATAATATTTTTAGGCAAAACATAGTAAGAGTATGTCGAATCATTCACCCTGCTGATTTTCCAGCCCTTCTGCTGGGTTGGGGGCAGGCTCGACTTGTCCGTCAGTTCCCGGAGCGGTGGTATCGGGAGGATGGGGGTTCTGGATCATCTGGGTTGAATCGCCGACTGTATTCTTCTGGCTTTCCTCACCGGAAGGCGGTAACGGCCCTGATGTGTTCTCCTGCCCGGCCAGAGACTCGGGTATCACCTCCTCGGTCTTCTCCTCCGGAGCGTTCATAACCTCTTCATACTCCGGTATCACAATCCCCCGCAGTACCATGATTCTATATATCCTCGCCGCGCGATTCCGAACATACCTCGATTCCCCGATGGGCTTCAACCGTGTGGGGTTGGGAAGAACGGTGGCAAGCTGCGCCGCCTCTTCCGCACTCAGGGCGGAAGCCCGCTTGCCATAGTAGTGCCGAGCAGCGGCCTCGATGCCGAATTGCCCGTCCCCCCATTCGGCCACATTGAGATAGAGCTCTACGATCCGCTTCTTCGAGAGCGCACGTTCCAGCCGCCAGGTGAGGATGGCCTCTTTGATCTTGCGAATGGGACTCTTGGAAGGGGCGAGGTAGATGTTCTTCGCCAGTTGTTGACTGATGGTGGAACCTCCCGCCTTGAATCTCCTTTTCTGGATGTCCTTTTCGAGGGCCTTCTGCATGGCCTCGAAATCGAACCCTTCGTGCCGCCAGAATTTATCATCCTCGGCGATGATGACCGCCTTCACGAGATACGGGGATATCCCTTTCAAAGGCACCCAGTGCTGTACGATCTTTTTCTTGATCCCCTCATCCGCCCACTGCTTCTCCCGGTATTCCATGAACGCCGTTTTTTTCGGATTGTGCTTCTTGAGTTTGGAGACGTCCGGATACACAAAACAGACCGTTATATTGGCGACGATGATCAGCATAACAGCGAGCACCGTATAGAGCATAGCTTTCTTCAGCATTGGAATAATCCTTACCTCAATCGAGGGTTCGTTTCTGTGATGCATCTCATAGACTATTTATAGAGAATTATCAAATGGGGCAGGGGTGGGGGATGCGAAGGACCAGGTCTCTGAAGGGTTGTTGCTCAAAACCGGAAGAAAAAAAAGGCCTGGTTTGGGCATGTGACAAACGCTGAATATTCGTCAAATGCCAAGACCAGGCACCGTTGGTTCATTGCGTTATTTCTTCTTTTCCTTCAGCATGTCCGCAAGCGCGGCAAAGGGATTGTGGGTAATGGGGCCGGTCTCTTCATCAATGATGTTCCCGTTTTCACCTGGCATATCATCGAGATATCTCCCATGCTCATAATCATGGCAATAGACGCAGAGATTTTCCCAGTTGCTTCCGTTGGGAGGATTGTTGTCGTGATTGTGGTCTTTGTGGTGGACGGTAAGCAGGTGGAGATTCTTGAGCGTGAACTCCCGGCCGCAACGGGCACATACCCAGGGATGGATTTTCAAGGACTGCTCGCGATAGCCTTGCAGGCGCTCCTTATTGGCCTGACGGGCTTTTGCCACGATCTGATCCATCTCTTCCTGGCTTAACTTGGCGCTCCCCGGTTTACGGGTTCCTGAATTTTTCAAGCCCATAATCGCCCCCCTGCTCCATACACTATTGACTATTGAAAGAGAAGCGTTCTATTTATCTCACATAGGAACGATGTTCTTTTTTTTGTTTTGCTGTATGGATTATAATAAGGAGAAGAAGAAGGCAAATCTGCACACCACAAAACGAACATCAGCGTTAATAGATAAGGCAATAATCGGACAAATGCATTATATCAACAAATACCTGGAGGTGCGAGATTATGAAAAGATGGAAGAGAAACGCTCATCTTTGTTTGTGCTTCCCGCTTATCGCCGGGTTGGTGTTTGCTTCGAGCTGCGCGAGCCCGCAGATTAAAAAACCACATACGGAAGAATTTGCGGACGCTCGAATTCCCGCGGCTGTAAAAGCGGATAACGAGGCGCGTGAAAGACTGAATCAGTACAAGGCGCAATACGGCCCGAAAGAGGAATATGGGCTTGTGGTCGAAAAAAATGTCAGCATCCCCATGCGCGATGGCGCTATCCTGAAGGCGGATATCTTCAGGCCGGATGCGAAAGGAGTTTTTCCGGTTATCATGTCCATGACCGCGTATATGAAGGATAGGCCGTGGCCCGTTCCCGAAGGGCATGAGGCTCGTCCGGGCAAATACCAGTGCTGGGAAACACCCGATCCCGAGCGCTGGGTGCCGTGGGGCTATATCCTGATTCGGATTGACACGCGCGGCTTTGGCCAGTCGCCCGGAGGAAAAGTTGCCGCTCTGAATGAGCAAGAGGCACAGGACTATTATGATGCCATCGAATGGGCGGCGCGTCAGCCCTGGAGCACTGGAAAGGTGGGACTTTCCGGTGTTTCTTATATAGCCATCAACCAGTGGTACGTTGCGGCAAAACAGCCGCCCGCTCTCAAGGCCATCATTCCCTGGGAAGGCTTGGCGGACCAGTACAGGGACTCCTTTTTCCGCGGCGGCATCTGGTGTCATACCTTTGCCACATTCTACATAGCGGAATTTTATCGTGATTATACCGTGCGCGGCTGGCCGCATAAGCAAACCAAGGAAACGCTTTCAAAAACTAATTTATTGGATTTCATGTACAATCGCCTTGACAATGATTTCTGGAAAGACAGACATGCGGACTGGGGCAAGCTTGCCGTCCCGCTTCTCAGTGCAGGCAACTGGAACGGCTGGCTGGGGGCCGGTCATCTGCGCGGGAACATGGAAGGATTCAAGCGTGCGGCTTCACCATACAAAAAACTCCGCGTGCATACGGGCGGCCATCAGGACGCATATTATTCACAAGAGGGCTTCATGGATCAGCTGCGGTTCTTTGATTACTGGCTCAAGGGCGTTGACAACGGCATTATGGGTGAGCCGCCGGTCAAGCTTGCCATTCGGCATGGCACCGATCGCTTCGATTTTGAATGGCGCTCTGAAAACGAATGGCCCATTGCCCGGACACAGTATAAAAAATTGTATCTGAAAGCCGCCGGTGAAGGCGGTGTTGGCAGTTTGCAGAATGATCCCTCTGATAAGGCGAGTACCGTCACCTATGATGCACCGGGAGGATATAAGGAGAAGGACAATCTGGTCATGTTCGTTTCAGATCCTTTTGATGAGGATACGGAAATCACGGGTGAAATCAAATTGGATCTGTGGGTTTCCTCGACCATCGACGACATGAACGTACACGCGATCATGCTGATCGTGCAGCCGACGCTGCACCCCTTGCTGCATAAATGGTACGGCGAACGGGAAGTCGTTACCGTAGGCTGGCTGTCTGCGCAGAACCGGGAACTAGATCCAGAACTGACCACGGATTCCAGGCCATATCAACTTCACAAGAGGCTTTTGCCGCTGGAGCCTGGTCAGCCCACTGAAATACAGGTTGAGATCTGGCCTACCAGTATGGTGTATAGAAAAGGTTCGCGGCTGGCACTGGTAATATCGGCCGATAATCCCATGACTCTGCAGCACTCACCGGTAGGGGGCTACAGAGCGCGCCATGCCAAAGATACAATCTATACAGGCGGCAAGTATAATTCTTATCTCCAGATACCGGTTGTGCCGCCGAAGAAGTGATTGGCGATACATATATCCCCTTGTATTTCAAAATGGTAGAGATTTTGCGAGAAGAGAAGAGGGCATCCCCTGCATAGTAGGGTGTCGGATTGTGCAATTTAGAATTTGGACCCATACACGATCAATTTCCAAGACCCGATACCCTCGTTCGCCCCTGGGTTTTTTGACACGCAACTTCTCTCACCCTCTAACTTACCACGCTGATTTCAATGATTTCGAGGGAGCTCATTGTTGATGCCTCTTTACAAAACCACGCATGAGTCGGTACAGTAGCGGTACCCTGATCGCATGTACTTGATCACCCTATCATGAAGCGAGGAGGTGTCACGCATGTCCAGACGGCCGCGATGGTGGATGATGGTGCAAGCCCTGCTCTTCCCATGGACGCGCAGGCGACTGCAGGAAACACAGACCACACGCATCAGCAGGCTCGCTTCCCGGATTTCCGTCCCGCTGTTGAGCGGCAGAAATTCCACATCACCTACCTGCCGGTTAACGAGCAGATCGAAGGTGTTAGGAGCTCCCTGATCCCACAGCATGTTCTCAAGGAGTGAGCTATCGCCCAAGATCATACAGCCAAGCCTGAACCCAGAATTTCATTAATCCCCTTTCCTCCGGGACAACCGGGGGGTCTGGGCTTGACTTATGTCAGGACGCCCGGTAGAAAGATCATGGTTATCCGCTATCCTGTTCCGGGCAATCCGGAACGGACAGAGCAGTGCGTATCACAAACAAAGGGGGTGTTTGTATGAGAAAGATAGCTATCCTGGTCGGGGGTTTGTGCTTGTTCCTCGGGTTTTCCTCTGCATGGGCCGATGCCACGCAGGAATCATTCATGAAGTCCGGGGGATTCCAAGGTATGGGGGCCTTTGAGGGGGACACGGTCTCGCGCATACAGGGGGTAAAGATGTGGGAGTCGACCGCGACCAAGTTCACCGGAGCCATTCTGTCACGGGTCGCCGGCGGAGGCGAGCAGATCGCTATCACCCGCATCGACAAGGGGGTCTTATGGGCGCTCGACCCGAAGAAGAAGACCTACACGGAAACTCCGATCGAGCCCTTCAAGCTCGGCGAGATGGGCGACAAGGAAGTGGGAAAAGAGAAGCCCAAAGTGCGGGTGGCGAAGGCTGAGTTCACGGTCAAGAAGACCGGGGCATCGGAAACGATCAACGCCTTCCCCTGTGAGGAATATCTCATCACCTGGCTCGTCGAGATGGAGAATCTTGAAACCAAGGCCAAGACGAGAGACACCATGACCACCAATCTCTGGACCACCCCGGAGACTGCCGCCATCAAGAAGCTCCAGGCGGAGCAGGCTGCCTTCTCCAAGGCATACATGAAGAAGATCGGGATAAACCTCTCCCGTACGGAGATGAAGCAATTCGGCATGGAGGCGTTCACGGCCATGAGCGGGGCTCCGCAGAAAGATATGGAGAAGGAGTTCAACCGGTTCAAGAACGAGATGGCGAAGATCAAAGGCTACCCCATCCGTACGGTCGTGAACTGGAAGGTGGAGGGCGAGGGGATGACCGCCCCCAAGGCCGAGCCTTCCGCCCCGGAGGAGAGCCAGGGAATCACGGGTGGCATCGGGGGTGTTTTTGGCGGGCTCAAGGGTGCCATCTCCAAGAAGCTGATAGGCGAGTCGAAGCCTGCCGGGGAAGGCCCGTTCTTCTCGAGCACCGTGGAGGTGAAGGCCATCAATACCGAATCCATCCCCGCCGATACCTTCGAGGTTCCTTCCGAGTATGTGAAGAAGTGAGATCAGGAAGGGCCAAGGGAGGTTTGTGATGCCGCTACCGCCGCAGTTGCTTCCCTATGCAACAAAGCTCGGGTTCCCGGAATCCGAAACCCTGGGGAAGATCTTTGCCATCCTTTTTAAAGACCCCGACAGCATCGCGATCGCCGGGGTCCTTCCGGGAACCGTGAAGGAGATCTCGGCACGCAGCGGGATAGCCGAAGAGAGAGTGAGGGGAGTTGCGGAAAGGCTCGCGCGCCGGGGCATCATCAGCCGCATTCTCCACAAGGAGGATGCCTACCGTCTCTTCCCTGCCATGATCGAGCTGCGGGACGCCACGGTGATCACCCCGGATTATCCCCAGGAACTCTTTGACATGTGGGAGATCCTCATTCGCAAAGAGATGCCGAAGATCGTACCCTTGCTCAAGTCCCTCGATCTCCCTCCCATGCTCAGGGTGATCCCTATCGAAGAGACCGTCGAGAGTGCAACGCAGGTGCTCGACGTGGACTCCGCCCGCAAGATCATCAAGGGTGCATCCCTGATCACGGCCATACCATGCCCCTGCCGCACGCAGGCGAACCGGGTGGGAAGGGCCAAAGATTGCCCTGCCCCGAAAGATGTGAACCTCTGCCTCCAGGTAAACGGTTTTGCCGAGGCCGTCATCGATCGCGGCGTGGGAGAACGCCTGAGCACCGAGGAGGCCCTCCGGCGGCTCAGTCTAGCGGAAGAGGCGGGGCTCGTTCACACTGCCCGCAACAACATCAAGGCGGATATGTTCATGTGCAACTGCTGTTCCTGCTGCTGCACGGCGCTGTTCCTCCACAATCAGATCGGCTACCGGTCCTCGCTCGCCCCTTCGCGGTTCAGGGCCAGGATGGATGAAAGCCTCTGCAACGGCTGCGGGGCATGCGGGGAGCGATGCCCGTTTCAGGCCATCGGCGTGGAAGAGGTGGCATCCATCGATGTCGAGAAGTGCTATGGGTGCGGCAATTGTGTGCTCGCCTGCCCTGTACAAGCTATTGTCCTCGAAGAGGCGCGGCCGCCCGAGTTCATTCGCAAA
>Ga0315284_10012441_pt1 | contig 12114 bp, 12 predicted proteins | sample YL17G09_16_MG_FD_203696 | JGI IMG/M metagenome (GOLD analysis project Ga0315284, IMG submission 203696) | Sediment microbial communities from Yellowstone Lake, YNP, Wyoming, USA - YL17G09_16 | ecosystem: Environmental > Aquatic > Freshwater > Lake > Sediment | place: USA: Wyoming | collected...
CGGTCATATGGGCGATCGTGCAGTGATTTTTTGTTGCCGCCAAGCCGATCACCGTGGGTCGCTGCATTGAGATCGCGAGAAGGCGGGAAAAGATCCGCTCCACCGATGTCCTCTGATTATAGATAAGTTTGAATCGCCTCGTTCCGTAAGCGATCTGATCACGAACGCTGGGACTTAGGCGGATGAGATAGTTACAGCCCTTTTGGTTGATGAACTTGGGATGAGCGGCCGGGCAGAGAAGCTATTGCCCCCGATACCTTTTCCCCCTGACAATACCATTATCGTACAGCCAAAGGTGAACACGGATTGATCATCATAATGGCGACAAACCGGATACTCATCAGAATCGCGTGAGCTCAAGACAGATTTGATCTCTTCAATTTCGAGTTCTTCAGCTTTTTTGAGCCGCATCTCCAAAGATTTTGAAACGAATATACGAGTTGAAATTTGCCTTTCGATCCTGACGATATTTTTAGAAATTCCTCCTCACATGATCTGCGGGAGCGGTTTTCGCGGTTATTGACAGTGCCGCCCGGCCGGAGATATAGTTCCGCTATGGATAGGAGTGGGGATTCAGCGCCAGGGGCGGGAATTCAGCTCACTCGGAAAAAGCAAATTCTTATCTTTAACGTCGTCCAACGGCTAAGGGCGTTAGCGTTGATGTCCATCGCCCTGGAAAGCATCGCCTCCCTCCACCGCCGGTTGCGCCGTCGGTTGGAGGATCTTGTCTAAGACGAAGCCGTCTGCTCCGGACCTATTTTGTTTTTTTTGCCGGGAGGACCCGTTCGCCCCGGTAGAGGGTCAGGCCTGTGGTATGCCCGCTCGCATCTCGGCTGAATTCGACCTCGCCGTCCACCGTTTTCAGGAAAAACCGGATTTCCGACATGGGCAGGATCTCCAATTTCGGCTCGCCCATGAACTGTATTAAGAGCCCGCTCGCTTCTCGGCTGACCGTGATGGTCAGACCGGGCTGGAGCTCATATTCGCCGACGTAGCGGTCGATAATCGCCGGTTCGAGGACGACGGCCTTCTTTTCCTGCGGCAGGGGCAGATCGGTTCTTGAGGCCACCTGCGCCGGACCCAGGCGTCGTTTGAGACGGACTTCCGTCGCTTGGCCATTCCGGTTCTTGGTGAAGATCAAGCGGAGGAAGCTGTCCTTGAAGAAGCACTCTGTTTCAGAAAGGGGGAAGATCTCAAATTTTTCTCCCCCGCTGCGCTGGGAATAGAGCTTGTTCCCCTCCCGGGTGATCACCCGAAGCTGCTGACCTTCGATCCGGTAGACTCCGGTCAGGGCGTCGAGCGCCTCGAGCGGCAATGAGATGGCCGCCGGATCTCGGTAAGGCTTCCCGGTCGCCAGACCGGCGATCTTCATGCCCAGGGTCTCGGGGAATTTCGCATTATCGCGAGAGTTGAGCAAAAAAGCGACGTAAACCCGGTCGGCGGGCATGCGCAACGCATAGCTGCTGAAGCCGCTGACCCCTCCGTCGTGCTCGATCATCGGGTGCCCTTCGTACTCGGAGACGAGCCAGCCGTAACCGTAGCCGGTGCTCTCGCCCGAAGCGAGCTTAAAGGGGGTGAAAGCTTTATGAAGGGTCTCATTCTTCAGGAGCCTTCCGGCCGACAGCCCCTCGTCCCATTTGGCCAAGTCGTCGACCGACGAAAGGATGGCGCCAGCGGCGAATTCCTGAGTCATGCTGACATAGGGAGCATTTTCATAGCCGTCACCGACCTTTTCATAGCCGGGAATCCGAAATGGAATGACTCTCGAGGCATTATCGCAACATGTGCTTGTCATGCCCAAGGGTTTGAAAATATGCCTGGCTAGAAATTCTTCGTAGATTTCGCCCGAAACGCGTTCAATAAGGGCCCCAAGCAGGATGTATCCTGAGTTGCTGTAGGCCCAGCGCTCTCCGGGGGAAAATTCTAAGGGCTTGTTCTTGAAGAGGTCGATAACGTCCTTGAGGCTCATATCGTTACGTTGCAGGGCAGGCCATTCCGGGAGCTCGGTAAAGCTCGGGATTCCCGAGGTGTGGGTGAGAAGGTGCTCAATCGTAATCGTCTTTCCCTGAGTGGGAAAGTCGGGTAGGTATTTCGCGATGCTGTCGCTCAGACCAAGCCGGCCCTGCTCCGCGAGCATCAACACCGCTACGGCTGTGAACTGCTTGGTGATCGAGCCCACTCGGAGGATCATTCCGGGATCCATGGCCACCCCGAGCTCTAAATTGGCCATGCCGTATCCTTTCCGGAGCAGGATTCTTCCGTCTTTCACGACGATGACGGTCCCTCCCGGTTCGTTGTCCGGGAAGAGCGGGCGCAGCAACGCATCGACGCCCTGGGCCAGATCCGGTTCAACCGCCGCTCCCTTCGCCCCCGGGAAGATGAGCAATGCGGACAGCGCACTCAAGTACAGCAACTTTCTTAGCGGAAATATTGGACGCATTTTTTCCCTTTCACTCATATAGACGAATTTCTATCGGAATAGGTTGACGGGCGGCCCCAGGCGGCTGGCTCACACGGCCGGCGGCCAGCCCGCCATGACCAATCTCTTTGCGAAGGAGGCAGGTACTTCTCTTATGGAGCTGTGCCCAAATTGTGTCCAAAATATGTCAGAAATATCAAAACGTATCTAATGATATCGAAATCCAACGAAATCTTGGTACCCTATATGTCAGCTTTTCCCGCCGCTTCCAGCACACGGGTGAAGTCAGAGGTTCAAGTCCTCTCCGTTTTCTTATCAACGACCTGCAATAATCTGCAACCCGGCAAAATCCCAGGTGGGCCCAAATTCGGGCTGGGGAACCGGCCGACGATGTGGACCGGTTATCGGGCGAGGCCCCCGGGATCGGGATATCCGCTTAGGGGCTGGCACTTTGATCCGGAGCAGGTAATGAATTGAACGTATCCTTATTCGTCGTGTGTACAGGCCACGGTCTGAGCCGACGCTCCTGGGTGCGCGACAGGTGGACGCGGGGAAAATTTTATTATATTGCCCTTTTTTGTTTTGTATATCATAGCCCTTCGTCAAAAACAAGCCGAAACCGGGGCTCGGATCAATGGACAATATTAATCCTGGCGCTTTCAAGGCGTATGATGTTTTCATCCCCACGCAAGGCTATTTCATGGCTGCCCTGGGCATCCTCAGGATCCCTTGGGAGAAATGGATACACCGGCTCCCGCCGCTGCGCCCTCCGGGCCCAGTCCGTCATTTCGCGGTTCGATCTCTACCCCCATCTCCACTTCTAGGTAACCGAGGGCGGCGCGGACGCGGCGGGCTTCTTTCACGAGATCCCGCGGATCGACGACTCGCAGTCGGCCGATGTATTCGCGCGCGAGGTTTTGGGATTTCTTGTCCCGATTGGATCTTTGGGTGCGGTTTTCACCGTGATTGACATCGCCACGCGGCCGAAGATATAGTTCCGCTATGTTTAGGAGGGTAAATTCAGCGGCAAGGGCGGGAATTCGCCGGGCCGGTGAAAAAGGAAAGGCGAATGAAAACGACAAAAATTATTTCAGCATTATTTATTCTTTCAGCATTTTTTAATCTATCCTGCAGCCATAATAAAAGGAATGAAACACCTGCTTATAGGGTGAATTTGATAGATTCTCTTTTAAATCATGCTGTAAGTAACCATGAAATTCCCGGCGCCGTTGTTTATATTGAGCGTAACGGAAAGGTGGTTTTTCATAAAGCCTATGGTTACAGAAACTTGGAAAATAAAGTTATTATGTGCAAAGACGATATTTTTCGCATGGCTTCAATGACCAAGGCCTTGACGGCCGTTGCCGTGCTGCAGCTTTATGAACGCGGATGGCTCTTCCTTGATGATAAAGTTAGTAAGTATATTCCCGAATTCAAGAATCCATGAACCGGGGCGTGCCGACCTACCTCTACGGCGAGGTCGACGGCCCCAACTTTAAAAAGGCCGGCGGAGTTTGCGAACCCAGGTATTTCCGGGTCGGGGCGCGGTTCTATTTCTGAGCGGAGGCGAGAAAAGAATTTATTCAATTTCAATAACTTACTTCAAGGACAGGCCCTGACTGAATTACGGCGTTGCCCAAAAATGAGGACGCCGTCCAGGATCTCCTCCTGATTTTTGGAGCGAGCCGGTTTTCAGTTTACTTGATGGGAGACCTGGACATCCTCTCGTCGAATTTCTTCTGCAGGGCCTGCCGCCGGTCCAGCGTGTCCAGGTAGATCTGGAGATTGATGATCTCCTGGGCCAGGGCATTGGCGACCATGTTGACCGCCTCCGGCCCTTTCCCCTCCCGGAAACTCCGGCCCGTCATATCCTGCACGAATGCGCCCAGCACCACTTCGATGACAGGGGCGAGGATCCCGCCCGGATCGGGCACGATGACGAGCTTGGTCACCGCGAGCATCCGGTTGAAGCGGAGGAAGAAGACCGGGTCGATCGCCTTCGCCTCGCGGGCCTTGTTCGCCGCGATCATCACTTCCTGGAGGCGTTTCTCGATATCATCAGGGGTCCCTCGCTGGGCCATGTCGCGAAGATTGTCGATGAACAGGTCCAGCAGGATCGTCCCGGTCGCGGGCGGGATTTGCGTTATGTCTTTCTGTTGCGCGGAAGCCGTTTCTGCCGAGGCGTCGGGCGCTTTCGCTCCTCCAACGGGCCCTGCGGTCTCCTGGGCAGCCCAGCCGCTCAGGGCCAGCAGGAGGATCATTTCCGGAATCCAGAATTTCCCAATCATGTTAAACCTCCTTGAACTTGTATCTGAACAATTCAAGCGCGCGCTCGATCATTCGTTCTCCGAACAGGATCTCCATTTTTTGTTCGAGGTCGTACCGGGGGACGATGTTCCGCGGCGCCGATATTTCCGGCGCACCGGTCTCGGAGGCCGCGGCGGCCGCCGAGAGGGCCCGAGAGAACACCGACTCGGCCGGGGCCGGCATTTCGTCTGCTCCGGTATCGGGGAGGGACATCATGTCCAGGGTTCGGAACCCGGGCAGTCCGTCGAGCGCCGGAGTTAGTCCGGCTGACGGAGAGGGGGAAGTCCGGATGAACCACAAAACGGCGGCTCCGATCACGACCGCCGCGAACGCAAATCCAACGGCCGGCACCCAGGATGGCCGAGTCAGGCTCATCAAGCGCCTCCTCCGTTCCGGGAAGGCATGGAGTCCGGACTTCAAGCGCGTTTCGAAATTCCCCGACCGGAAACGGCGCAGTCCGTCCTCCGTCTCCGCCCGGATGAGGGACCGGACCTTGTCGGGCATGTCCATCATCTGCTTTTTTGAGTTTCTCTCACTCATGGCCCCTCCTCCTTCACGGCCGCAGCGACGGCCCGGCGGGCCCGGTTCAACCGTGACATGATAGTGCCGGGCCGGACCCCCAACGTGAAGGCCAGGTCCTCATAGGACAGGCCGCCGTATTCCCTAAGGACGAAGACCTCCCGCTGCCTCCAGGGCAGACGGCGGACCGCGTCCTTGAGCCGTCGCAGGCCGTCGCCTATCTCGGACAGCAATTCGGGGGTGGGAAGATCCGCGGCGGGTTCGGGAAGGGTTTCGATGGGCACCGTCGGGAACCGCTGTCTCCGGCGGTGGTGGTCCAGGCAGGTCGTCCGGGCGATCCGGAGAAGCCAGATCCTCATCCCGCCGGGGTCGCGGAGGTCCTCAGCTTTGGCCAATGCCTTCAGAAAGACGTCCTGGCACCAGTCTTCAGCGTCCGCGGCGTTCCGGGAAAAGCCCAGGCAGACCCGAAAGACGTCCTCCCGGAGGCCGTGAGCTTCCCGAACAGCCCGTTGCTCGGCGCGGTCACGTGATCGGCTCCTTCATTCCAACCAGAAGACGATCGGGAGCCTAGAATATTCCATTTCCGGGGCGGATACAACCGGGGGGAAACGCGCGGGAAATCTCCCCGCCCTATTTTTTCCGGAACCAATTCTCCGTCGTGCCGAACTTCGTCCGGATGACGACGCCCCATCCGACGATGTTCAGGACCAGGGTGAAGAGGAATCCGATGAACGGGATAAAGTCGATGAGACTGACGAGGACGAGTCCGGTCAGGGACGCGCCGATCGCCGATACGCTCTTCGCTCCGAAGGCCTTGAGGAGGCTCTCCCCGAAGAAGAAGAACAGGACCACCCGGCCGAAGAGCTTGATGGCGAGGCCGGCCCAGATCAGGGCGATCAGGATGGGGATGCCGATGAGGACGAGGCAGAGGATAGCGGAGAAGATCACCACTCCCGAGAAGATGACGATGGCCAGCAGGCCCGTCCCGAAGACGGGCCAAAAAGATGCGCGGACCTGGCCCGAGGCCCGGACGAGCTGGCGGGGGAAGAGCCCCGCGACGACCAGGGTGACGAGCAGCATCAGGAAGACGCCGATCAACTTGATGATGAAGAAGATCGGAAAGAGCGGGAGGCCGAAGATCCCCTTGAACAGGCGCCCGCCGATCTCGGACGGCTTGAAATAGACGGTATCGCCGCGGATGATGCACCCCGGCTCCTTCTCCAGCATGCCGCCGAGGGAGACGACGTCTCCGTTGACGATCGCACTTGGCTTCAGGGTGATGCGTGAACCGATGCTGACGACGGCGTCGCCGACCTCGCCGCTGACGAGGATGGTCCCGCCGATGGCCACGACGCTCTCCTTGACCCGGCCTTCCACGACGACGTTCCCCCCGAAGGCGATGACGTTGTCCTGGACCTCGCCGGCGGCGACGGTGATGTCCTTTTGGACCGTGAAGCTTTGCTGGGCGCCGAGCGGGGCGATCGTCCCAAGCGTCAGGAGGGTGAGGACCGTCAGGGACGCGAGATTCTTTTTCTGGGTCATGGTTTTTCTCCGTGGAGGGACATTTTTCGGAAGCCGGCGACGAGGAGCGCGGTAAGGACCAGGAAGAGGAGGAAGACGGCGGCGTAGACCTCGGGCCTGATGAGGGCGCTGAAGAGAGCCAGTCCCTTCCCCATCTCGCCGATGAACTTGATGAGGAGGTCGAGGCCAAGGGCGGTCAGTTTGGCGAACTTGATGAAGGCCAGGGACGCGTCCCGCATGAATCCCCAGGCCGACCTGTTGGCGTCGATCAAGAATCCGGTCAGGCTTTGCCCGGTCAGGATGACGTAGGCCAGTCCGCCGAGGAAGAATGACGAAAGCCCGATGATAAAGGCGACGAGTCCACCGAAGAGGGAAGACCTGTCGGGAGGGATCCGGGCCAGGATCCTTCCGGCGAGGTCGGGCGGGACTTCGAAGTTCGGGATCCCGGCCACCGCGTCCATGAGGGCCCGCCGTTCCTCGAAGGCGCTCCGGCAGCCGGGGCAGAGCGCGAGGTGCTCGTCCGCTTCGCGGGCGGCGGCGGGGTCGAGCTCGTTCTCGAGGTAGAGGTAGATGTCGGCGGGACGGAGGCAGTTCATGAACTCTCCTCCAAAAGGCCCCGGAGCATTTCCTTGGTCTGAAAGACGCGGTTCTTGACCGTCCCCACGGGAAGGCCTTTGATCTCGGCGATCTCCTCGTAGGAGAATTCATTGATGTGCCTCAGGACGAACAGTTCCCTGAGCTCTTCCGGGACGCGTTCCAGGGCGCCTTCTATCCGCTTCTTGATCTGGGCCAGCTCGTATTTTTTCGCGACCGGGGGCCCCGTGTCGGGGACCTGGAGAGAGCAGGGATTCTCTCCGTCGTCGCGGCTCCGGTCCAGGGAGACGGCGGCGATCTTTTTCTTCCTCCAGAAGTCGATCATGAAGTTGGAGGCGATCTTGAAAAGCCAGGCGCTGAACTTGAACCGGGGCTGGAACGAAGGCAGGGAAGCGTGAACCTTCAGGAAGACCTCTTGGGTGAAGTCCAGGGCCTGCTCCCTCTCTCCGGTCAAGCGGCCCAGGTAGTTGAGGAGGGGCTGCTGGTACTTGAGGATGATCATCTCGAACGCCTTCCTGTCTCCTTTGAGCGCCCGCCGGACGAGCGCGTTGTCTTCATCCCTGGATACGGAATCGGAAAGAAAAGGTTTAATTTGGGAGGGCGTCTTCATCCTCGATGACCTCGGTGTCCGGCGGGACCTTCAGGTCGAAGAGGTCCGGGGGGAAGCGCGGATCGACCTTGATCCGGCTGAACCGGAACTCCTGTTTGTTCCCGGCCCAGTCGAAGAAGATGGCTTTTCGGATGAGCCGGCTCTTGGGGTCCGTCTCGAGGAGGATATAGGTGAATTCCCCCTCCTTCCTGGGCGTCAGCTTGAGTTGGACCGCCCCGGCGCCGTCCGTCGGGAAGGAGCCGGCTTCGATGAGATAAGAGTCCCGGAAAACCATGGACCCGGAAAACAGGGCCAGGATCTCGGACTCGAACCGGTCCTTGGAACCCCGGCTCCTGATGAGCTGCTTCTCACCGGGAACATAGAACAGGTAGGTCCCGTCCTTGGAGAGGAACGTCTGCTCCTCGGGCTCTCGGGAGTCCCAGCGCATCCGGTCCGGGCGCTGGAAATACAGTTTTCCTTTCTCGCTGAGGGGCTCCGAGGTGTTCATGGAATAATAGAGGTGCTCGTAGTCCGATTGGAGGGATCTTATTGAGCGCAGCTTGGCCTCGATCTTGAGCGCCGCTTCCTCGGGCGTATCCGCCGGGGCCGCCCAGGCGGCGACGGCGGCCGCGAGGCAGACGAGAAAGAGCGTCCGGGTTTTCATGAGGGACGATTATAACACACTCGATTCCGCTCAATATGTTAAACTACCGGCGTTATGAAGACGGGCTTGCTGATTGCGTTGGGGGCCTATCTCGTCCTGCTGACCGGCGCAGGCATGCTTTTTTCCAGGAAGAGCCGGAACCTCGAGGACTTTTTCCTGGCGGCGCGGAGCCTCTCCCCGGGTGTCATGGCGCTCTCTTTGAGCGCGGCCTGGTTCGGGGCGAGCTCCATCCTGGTCTCGGCCGACGAAGCCTGCCGGGCCGGTGTCGGCGCGTTCATGATCATCGGACTTCCCGCCGTGCTGACCGTTCTCCTGTTCGCCTTTTTCTTTGCCGGCCGCATTCACGGCCTCCCGACGATCTCCCTGTCCGACCTCGTCGAGGCGCGCTACGGCCGGGCCGTCCGGCACCTGGCCACGGCCCTTATCGCCTGGTACATGGTGATGCTCGCGGCCTCGCAAATGGTTGCCGCGGGTCAATTCCTGAAAGGGTTCCTGGGGACGTCTTACCTTGTGAGCGTGGCTGCCGCGGCGGCCGTCGTTTTCCTCTATGCGACGATCGGCGGGCTCCTCTCCGTGGCCAGGGCGGACACCGTCCAATTCTTCCTTCTAGCCTCCGGGATCTGCGGCCTGTGCGTTTCGCTCGCGGGCCGTTCCTCGTTCCGGGAGGCCGGCGTCCTGGCGTCGCAAGCGGGAATCCAGGGCTTTTTCGACTTCTTTCACGGCGCCGGAAGGAACGCTCTCATCGCCCTCTCATTCACCCTGGCCTGGACGGTCTCTCCCGTGGCCTGGCAGCGGATCCAGGCCGTCCGGACCGCGAAGCAAGCGAAAAGGGGACTCCTGGCTTCGGCCGGCTTTCTGGCCGCGCTTTACGCGCTGATCGTGGCCGCTGGGATTCTCTTCCGTCCCGTTCTCGGGGCCCCGGCGGACGGAAGTCCTCTTCTTGCCCGCTTCATCGCTTCGGCTTCCGGCCCCTGGCTCGGGGGGCTTCTCTTCGTGGCGGTCATGGCGGCCATCCTCTCAACCCTGGACGCGGCCATCAACACCGGCGCCCTCTGCCTGGCCCGGGACGTCTACGAGCAGATCTTCCCTCGGAGTTCCGGGAGAAGGCTCGTCGCCGCGGGCCGATGGTCGACGCTCGTCGTCGGCGGGGCTGCCCTGGCCGTGGCCTTCCGCTTTCAGGACATTTTGAAGACCCTGGGCCTGGCCTCCCAGATCATGGCCGAGGGGCTCTTCATTCCCGGGATGGCCATGCTCTTTCTCAAGAAAAAGCTTCCCGCGGCCGGGCTCTTGAGCCTCCTCCTGGGCGGCGGTTTTTCGCTCCTGAGCTTCTTCGATGACGCGGGCATCGTTCATTTAAGCCTTCCGGATTGGCCCCGTTCCGTGCCCGTGGGAATGGCCTTAAGCGCGGCCGGATTCATCGTCGGGACCGGCATTTCGATCATTCGGGAAAAAAGGAGAAACCCATGGCCCTCAGAGACCTGATCGATCATTCCCCGGGCCGGAGGTCGTTCCTCAAGGGCTTGGCCGCGGGAACGGCGGCAGCCTTGGCCTCCCGCCCCGTTTTTGCGGCTCCCCCGGGCCCAAGGAAACCCATAAAACCGGCGATGGGAACCAAAGGGGCGCGCTCCCAATCTGTTTTAAAGAACGGCATGGCTTACCGCCGATTGGGAAGGACCGGCCTTCTCATCTCCGAGATATCCCTAGGCGGGAGCCCGCTGCCTGACGAGAGGCTCTTCTTCCGGCTCATCGAGCGCGGCATCAACTACATCGATGCCTCCGAGAGCTACGAGAACGGAAACGTCGAACGGCTGATCGGCCGGGCCTTCAAGACCTTCGGACGGGACAAACTCCACGTCCATACAAGGTTCCATCTCAGAAAATCCTTCACCGAAGCCGGCATCATCGCCTCGGCCGAAGCGAGCCTCCGCCGTCTCGATACGGACCACGTCGAGGTCCTGGGCATCCACGGCGTCGAGGACCCGGCCCACCTGACCGACGAGCGGGTCCTGGCCGCTTTCGAAAAGCTCAAGGCCCAGGGCAAGTGCCTCTTCCGGGGATTGACCTGTCACTCGAACCAACACGGCGTCATTCCCAAGGCTGTCGAGTGCGGCCTTTACGACATGGTCCAGATCGGCTACAACGTCTTCGACATCCTGGAGACCGAGAAGGACGTCCGGACATATGGGGATTATCTCGGCGAGAGCGGCATCCGCAGGCTCATCGATCTCGCCCACGGAAAGGACGTCGGGGTCATCGCCATGAAGGTTCTCAAGGTCGGCGGCCGGCGCCAGGACCTGGCGGCCCGAAAGGATGGAGGGGCCGCGCTCTTTCAGGCCATGCTGAAATGGGCTCTGGAGAACGCGAAGCTCTCCGCCGTCGTGACCGAAATCTTGAACGAAAGCCAGATGGAGCAGGACCTAGCGGTTATCGGCCGCCCCCTCACGTCCGGGGACCGGCGGACCCTCTACGCCCACGTCGCCGCCCACGCCCGCGAAACCTGCCATTTCTGCGGGCTGTGTCAGGCCTCCTGCCCGCGGAGCATCCGGACTGCGGACCTGTCCCGGGGCCTGGCATACTTCGACAGCTACGAAAAGGCGGATCGTGCCCGCGCCCAGGTCCGGGAGATCCTGGCGGAGGGCGCTCGTTCGGCCTGCGGAGACTGCGGTGCCTGCGAACGGGCCTGCCCCTACGGTCTTTCGGTCCGCGAGCGGACGCGCCGCGCCGCCGCCCTTTTCGCCTGATGAGACCAATATTGCCGATAGGACGTGCGTGGGATTCGGTAATTTCGGGATGCGACTTGCCCGGCCGTTCTTAATCCGCTATGATTTGGACAAATGCCGTTCCTGAAGAATCTGAAATGGAACCTGACCGGGAGCGTCGGTAAGTCCCTCCTGTGGCTCTGGGCCAAATCCGCCAGGATTGGAGTCGAGGGCGGGGTGCGGTACGCCGATCTTCGCCGCGCGGGGAAGCCCGTCATCCTCCTCATCTGGCACGGTCGGATCTTCCTGGCCCCTTATTTCTTCCGTAGGCGGGGGATCATGCCGCTCATCAGCCCGAGCCAGGACGGCGAGATCATCGCTCGGATCGTCCGGCGCTGGGGTTATAAGGTGTCGCGGGGGTCGAGCTCGCATTCCATCATCCGGGCCTGGTTCGAAATGAAGAAGGAGCTCGACGCGGGCGGAGAGGTCATCATCGTCCCCGACGGTCCCCGCGGGCCGGCGCGTGAGCTCAAGCTCGGTTGCCTCAAGCTCGCCCAGGAGACAGGGGCGCCCCTCGTGCCGTTCACCTACTCGGCCTCTAGGAAAAAAGTGTTCCGGAGCTGGGACGGCTTCGTCGTCTTCCACCCGTTCGCGAGAGTCCGGGCCGTCATCGGCGAACCGATGCGGATCGATCCTTCGCTCAAGGGAGAAGCCCTCGAGGACGAAAGACGGCGGGTCGAGCGGACCCTCATCGAATTGGACGCGAAGGCCGACGCTTTTTTTCCATTGCCGCCCCCGCCTC
>Ga0315284_10012442_pt1 | contig 12113 bp, 12 predicted proteins | sample YL17G09_16_MG_FD_203696 | JGI IMG/M metagenome (GOLD analysis project Ga0315284, IMG submission 203696) | Sediment microbial communities from Yellowstone Lake, YNP, Wyoming, USA - YL17G09_16 | ecosystem: Environmental > Aquatic > Freshwater > Lake > Sediment | place: USA: Wyoming | collected...
CCACCTAAATGCGGCGGTAAATCCATTCAGGTATGATATATCTCCGGTGATTTAGGACGACTCCCAGAATGCGCGAGTTCACTTTCTGCAGTTGGATTTTGGCGGAGAGGGCCACCTCCCAGCGGGTCTTTCCGGCGCGCACCACCAGCGCCACCGCCTCAATCTGCTTTGCCAGAGCCAGCGTTTCAGCATGGAGTGTGACGGGTGCGCTGTCGAACACGATGAAATCGAAGCGGCGACGGCACTCCTCAAGCAACTCTGTCATCACCGGCGAACCCAAAAGGTCCGCCGGATTGGCGGCGGGCTTGCCCGCCGTGATGACCCAAAGATGGCGCCGCTGAACTCCCTTCAGCACGTCATCCAGTTTCATTTCGCCTTGAAGAATTTCTGTCAATCCGCGCTTGCGATCCAGATCGAAGAGGCTGTGCAGAACCGGACGCCGCAAATTGGCGTCCACCAGCAGGATGCCTCCGGCGCTATCATCGAGCGCGTCCAGGGGCAATCCGGCCAAGCGATCGCGAGCCATGAGCCGCGCCCAGTTGGCGGAGATCGTTGAGCTCCCTTCGCCGCGCACCGGCGATGTGAACAACACCGACTTAAACGGCGCCTGCGTGCGCAGAGCCTCGACGTTCTCCTGGAATACCTGGAGATCGTTGGCCAGCACTCGAGGCATGTTTCCCGGCAGCGGGTGATGCGCCTCCTCCGGCGTCTCATCCGGCTCCAGCCGGCTCTCGACTTGGCCCTGCTTATCGGCCCATTTCAGAAGGTCTCTGTAAATGCTCACGGCTTCTCAAAACTCCTCACGGACGCCAGGATTTCCAGGCCCAAGTACCGCTGCACGTCGTCCGCGGTTTTAAAGGAATGATCGAAAAAATCCAGGAAAAAGGCCAGCGATACGCCGGCGAAAAGGCCCAGGCACAGGATGATGAACAGCTTCGGGATGCGATTGCCGGGCAGGGGCTGCAGCGGTGCGGTCGCCGCGCTGATCACCTTGACTCGAACCACCATCTCGTTTTTCGACCTTGACAGGCGCGCTTCCTCGCGTTGCTTCAGCAGCAGAGAATAGAGCTCCTCGGTTTCGGTGATGCCGCGCGAGAGTTTGGTCATTTCCAGCTCTTTGCCGGAAAGACCGCGTATTTGACCGCGAATAGCGTCGGCGTTGCCGCGCAGCGTCAGCTCCTCATGAAGCAAGGCCTGGATGCCGGCTTCCAAAACATTGATGATTTCGACGATTTCCTGATTGATCCGGCTGCGCAAAGCCTCCATGGCAGCGGTTTTATCCTGCACTTCGCTATACGATTCCGTGTATTTTTGGCGCAGTTGATCGCGGTCATACTCCAGCGTGCGCAATTGCTCTTTCAATTGAATGACATTCATCATTTGGGAATTATTCGCGCCTAGATCAATGGCTGGAAGTTCGGTAAAGGATCCGCTCGCGACGATTTCCCGCAACGCCCTCAGTTTGGATTCCTTGCTCACGCGCTCCAGCTTGATGGCGTCGGCGCGATTTTCGTAGTCGGTTAATCTGGAAAAGAGCAGGTCGCCTTCCTTATCCGGAGAGTAAAGTGTGCCCTCGCTTTGAAACGTGGCGCGCTTCTGCTGCAGATCATTTAGTTTCGTTGTGGCATCCTCAATCTGGCGCTCCAAAAAAGCAATGTTTTGATCGTCGGAGAAGATTTCAAAGCGATATTCGATATAGCGGTTGACCAGCTCGTTGACAATGGCCGCGCTGAGCTGTGAATCGGGGGATTTGTATTTGACCTTGATAATGTTGGGATCGGGAGAGGGCACGATGGTAAGATTGAGACTCATATCCTTCAAAGCGCCTTGCATTGCCGCTTCGCGCTCCCCGGCATCGGCGAAACGCGTCGTATCATCAAAACCGTATAGCTTGAGTCGTCGGATGACTCGTTCCAGCACCGGGCGCGAGGTCATGATCTCGGATTCCTGCGTATAGCTGAAACTGGCCTCTTCGCTGCGCACGCCGCTGGAGATGCGCAGAAGCAAGGCCTTCTCCAATTCCGGATCGCGTTCCAGGAGCAGCTTCGCTTGGGCTTCGTATTGGGGAGGCTTCCTCCAGAGCTGGAACCCGCCCACCAGCAAAGCCAAAACGGTAATGCTGATGATAATCCACAGCCGCTTGAACACGACCGTCAGGAAGTGGCGGAGCGAAGTGGATCTCTCGGTAATAGGGTGCTTATCCATGATGAATCAGTCCGGCCAAGGCCGGCCTGTTATTACGTTTTAAAGATCCCCTTGAAATAGCCGAAGGTCTGGCGTAATCCCTCGGTGAAGCTCACGGCCGGCTGATAGCTGAATGTCCCCTGCAATTTGCTGATTTGCGCCTGCGAATGCGGAACGTCTCCGGGGCGCGGAGCCACATAGCTTCTGGCGATCTTGCGCCCCAAGAGCGCCTCGAGCTGGCTCAGCATTTCATTCAGCGTGATGCGGTCGCCGCAGGCGGTATTAAAGACGTCGCCGGCGCCGTTGGGGTTCTGGGCGGCCAGCAGGTTGGCTTGAACCACATTGGCGATGAAGGTGAAATCCCGCGATTGCTCGCCATCGCCGAAAACCGTCACCTCTTGCCCCAGCAGGCCCGCGCGGATGAATTTGGGGATCACTGCCGCGTATTGGGAATTCGGGTCCTGGCGGGGCCCGAAAACATTGAAATAGCGCAGGGAGGTAGTCGCCAGGCCGTAGACCCGCGCATAGACGCGGCAGTAAGTTTCGGCGGCGAGCTTGCTGGCCGCATAAGGCGACATGGGCGCGGGTATCATGGTTTCGCGCTTGGGAAGTTCGGGATTGCTGCCATAAATGGAGGACGACGAGGCAAAAACCAGTTTCTTCACTGCCGCTCGGCGCGCGGCCTCCAGAACGTGCAAAGTTCCTTCTGCGTTGATCTTAAAGGTACCGACCGGATCCTCTATCGAGCGAGGCACAGAAGGCAGGGCCGCCTGATGCAGAACGTAGTCCACGCCCTTAAACGCTTCATCCAATCCGCGCGGCTCGGCGATGCTCATTTCGAAAAGGCGAATCTTGGACATGAAGGGCGTAAGATTTCCCCGCCGTCCGGTTGAGAAGTCGTCCAGCACGCGAACCTCGTGGCCGCGCTTGAGCAACTCTTCCACCAAATTGGAGCCGATGAAGCCGGCGCCCCCGGTAACCAAATATTTCGCCATAAAGTCTAAGCCGTTTGCGGTTTTCCGCGGAACCTAAGCCACAAGTAGTCCAGCGCCCCCGCCGCCAGAATCATCAGGCAGAACTCGACCGGCAGGCGGTAGCGCACTTGAGTAAAGAAGAAAGAATAGCCAACGGCCTGCGATAAAAGCAGGAAAAAGACCAAGCTGAGTTTGCGCCTGTGGGCCCAGTTCAAAATCAATCCCGCCAGCGCCAGGATGAACACCGGCCCATAGGTCAAGATGCTCACATAATCGAGCCAGGGCGATGTAAAAGAGTGCTCAACCACGATGCGCTCGTCGGCCTGATGCGCCTTTTCGCGATATTCCGGGTCTTTGGTGACGGTCCGATCCGGCACGAAAGTCCAAAAATGGATGAATTCCGTCGCCGTGCGCAACGCGAATTTGTCCAGATTCCTAACGATGGTGGGAATGCGATCTTGCCAGGCACCTTTTTGCGTGGCGGCCGTCGTATCCCCATCCACGAAATAGGGGATGTGTTCGCGGGCGCGAGCATCCACCAGAGTAATCTGCCCGGTGCGCTGGTAATTATAATAGGTCCAGGGCAGAAGGCCAAGAAAAACAACGAATAAGGCAATGCCCGAGCTGATCAGCCTCTGCCTCAGGAAAAAACTGCTAAACGCCAATATCCACAATAACATGAACGGCAAGAAGGCCAAGCTAACCGGAGTCGCCAGGGCCGCAAGAGCCAGGCACGCCGCAGAGGCCGCCGTCCAAACGGCGAAACGCCCCTCCTGCGCCTTCAAAAGGGCTGCCAGAGCCAGAAGGTGCAATGTAGTTGACAGCAGGGTCGGATAGAGCAACCCAGCGATAAAGACATAATACGGATAAAATACGGAAATCCAGCCGGCAAATTTTCCGGCACGTTCACCCAAGAGCTGCCGGGCGATCCAAAAGATCAGCAGCGATCCCAGAGCGCCCAGCACGGCCTGCGTGAAGCGCATGGGGAAAAAATGTGGGCCAAAGAGAAAATAATGAGCCGCAATAAACAGCGGATATATCGGGGGGCGCTGGTATTGCGCTCCAAATCCATCTCCCGAGACCAGCGAAACCGCGGCCTGCTCATAATTGCGAAAATCGCTGAAATAGTATCCTTCGGGCAGAAAAGCAATATAAACCAGCCGGACGATCAAAGCCGCCCAGAAAATCAGGATGGGCCGGCGGAGGAATCGAAACGTCCCCCATGCTGACCTCTCATGCGCCGTTTTCTTTGCGGAAGATTTCGCATCCATGCAGATTAGATAACCTGGCGAATAAGCTTCTTATCTACCATATGCTGATTGGAAACGCAGGCCTTGATCATGGCGCGGTCGCAAAGGGTGTTGATCAGACGCGGAATACCTTCGCTGAATTTGTAAATCTCGGTCAGCGCGCCCTCGTCAAATAACGGCTTGCCTTCGTAGCCGGCCATCTTGACGCGGTGATCAATGAACGCGGCCAGATCTTCCCTGGTTAGCGGCTTCAAATGAAAATGCAGGCTGATGCGCTGCTTGAACTGCCTGAGTTCCGTCGAATTGATCAGATGCAACAATTCCGGCTGCCCGACCAGAACGATCTGAATCAGTTTGTGCTTGGTGGTTTCAATGTTGGAGAGCAGCCTGATCTCTTCCAACTGCCAGCTTCGCAGATTCTGGGCTTCATCAATAATCAGCACGGCGTTGCCCCCCTTTTGATCCAGTCGGAGCAGGTATTCCTGCAGGGTGAGCAACAGTTCGCTCTTGGATTTTCCGGTGGCCTCCAGACCGAAATCCTTGAAGATAAAACGCAGCATGTCCTTCAGGCTGAGGTTCGAATGCACCAGGTGGGCCACGCGGTGGGAATCGTCCAAGCGTTCGAGCAGCGCATTGATCACCGTGGTCTTGCCCATGCCGATCTCGCCGGTCAACACCACAAAGCCCTTGCGCATGCGGATGCCGAAAATCAGGTAGGCGAGGGCATCCTGGTAGGCCTCACCGAAGTAGAGGAATTTTGGATCTGGGGTGACGTTAAAGGGGTGTTCTTTGAAGCCGAAATACGTCAAATACATCGAGGTTTTTGCCTTCCCGAGACTTAGGGAGTAATGGTCTTGTTATTGTCCTCGAGCAATCTCTGATAGTAAAACCAGCGCACCGAAAGATCCAGCGGCGTCAAGATGGCGGGCAGATAGGAATCGAGGAATTCCCCGACCTTCGAAATAAAAGTGCGCGGGATAAAGACAATGTCAAAGGGTTTCACGACCGGATCGCCGCCCTTTAGATGGCCCTTCATCAGACGGCGCAGATCCCATCGCGCGGCCACCAGTTGGCCGTTTTCTTGACGAATGATGAGCACGCTGGCCATCTTGGCTTCGCGGCTGGGTCCGCCCGCCAGAGCCACCGCCTGAAGGGCCGTCAACTTGCCCCGAAAGGCAACTTCCCCCGGACGATCCACTTCGCCCAGAACGTAAACTTCCGGCTGACCGAATTCGCGCACAAAGACGGTGACTTCGGGATCCTTGATGATGCTGCCATAGCTGAGCGTGATCATGCTGTCCACCTGCGCGGGCGTGCGGCCTACTACCAGCAGATCGCCCAAACGCTGGAGCGTGATGCGGCCATCCGGGCGCACCTTGACCAGCTCGTCAAAGCGTTCGTTGTTGAAGAATTTGATTTCGAGGAGGTCGCCGAAGTCAATCAGGTAGTCCGGCAGATCCTGAGGCTGCGGAGGGACGTAGGGCGGCAGGGGAATGCGAGCGACTTCCACCAGCCCTGGCCCGTGGCTGCCGCTGCAGGATAGGAGCAACAGCGAGGACAGGGCCAAAATCCAGACGCGGTGATGGCGTCGAAGAGCGTTCATCTGTCGAATGATCCCCAAAAGCCAAACCTTAGTTCTTATTTTTCCCGTAAATATATGATTCCCCTGCTGCAAAAACAAGCTTTTTTTGAGCCTAAATGAAGGCCTCAGCCGAGATTGAAAAAACTGAAGAGAAGTTGCGCTTGCCCCGCTGGAATGGAGCGTCCGAAATTTCCAAGATCCGCAGGGCTATTTTTATTTCCAGCGCACCCGCTACTGGTGGAATCGCATCCCGCACATTCGCTGGGTCCAAGCCTGGATGCTGCTGGCGCTGAATTGCCTGCTTTAAAAGCTCTGCTCTAAGCGCATATAGATTTCCCAATGGTCAGCATCAAGCGCCCGGGCCAGATCCACTGATCCGATTAAATTCGGCGGGAAATGCACGCGCAACCCCGCGCCCACTCCCTGACGGAATCCCCACCAGCCCTGATCCTCGCGCCAGAGATCGCCGCCGTCCGAAAATAGAGCCAATCCCGGAGAGAATACGAAGTCCTCTACCTCCATCCCCAGGGCTCGCAGCGCCTCCATTGAAATCGTCACGGAATCCTTGAGGATCTTACGCCATTCCGCCCGCAGTAAATAGAAGGCATTGCCGCCGTAGCGATCCAGAGGAAAACCGCGCAGGTCCTCCCCGCCCCCCAAATTAAACCGGCTGAAAAACGGCACCTGGCTAGGGATCAAGCCGCCGCGAACATTCAGGGCCATGACGGTACTGGAGCTGACGATGGGGAAATAGCGCCGCAGGTCAATGGTCGCGCGTATCAGGCCATCTTCATGGCCGTCGCCCCGGCTGCGGCCCAAATCGAGCTGCCAAAGGGCATAGCTTCCCCGGCGCGAATCGTAGCGGTTATCACGCCCTTCAAAACCGAGCCGCAGGGAAGCCGTATATTCCAAGCCCTCCTCAAATGCCTCCGCCAGGCCGTCCTCCGTCAGGCCTACGGCGACCGTATCATAACCGCCGAATTCAAAGGACTTAAAATTCGTCTGCCCGCCGTAGAATAGGCCCGTTGTCTGCATGATGTCGCGCCGCACCAGAATTTCCCAATAGCGTCGCACGGCATGGATCTGTTCATCGAGATCGGAGGAGCGTTCTCGAGAGTAAGCTTTTTGTCTGAGAAGCTGATAGCGTCCTTCGAAGGTCCATTGCTGCTGAGCGCTGGGGAGAAAGGCGCTGAGCATGATCTGGCCTTCCCCTCCGAAATAGTACTCGAAGGTGGCGCGATAGCGCTGCAAGCGCTGGTTTTCGTACACCGCGTCGCAGGACACCACCCACCCCAAATCGCCCGTGTATGACGCCGCGGGCAGCACAAACCAGCGCGCCTCGCCCGTGGCAGCTAAGCCAAGCAATACCAGCAAAATAAGCGAACCACGATAGGGACTAATCATGAGGTGAGATCTTTTCGAGGTCAGCGGGGTGATTAACATTCAGCAGAATCATTTCGTCGGTGACGGGCACGAGCCGCACCTCGGCAAGGGTTTCCCGCAGCAGCGAGCGCAGCTCGGATGAGATCGGCGCGCCCGCGATTTTCTTGATCCAATCCTGACCCAGCAGAATGGGATGGCCGCCGCGGCCTTCGAAAGTCGGCTTCACGGCCCGCTGAGATTCGCCGTTCCAAGCGGTGAGGATCTGCCGCAACGTTTTGACGTTGACGGCGGGATGATCCACGGGATGGACGAAGCAGCCCCGGCAGTCCGGCGGCAAACTCTTCACAGCGATCTTGAGGCTTGAGAAGGGGCCACGATCCGGATCGGGATTATGAAGGAGCAGGACGTCTGAATCGTCCAACGAAGCGCGAATGGCATCCAAATGCGCTCCCGCCACGGCGATGAGCCGCTGGCAGCCAATTCGACGATAATCCGATATGATTTTATTCAGAAAGGTTTGCGACCCGAAGGGCAAAAGCGCCTTGGGCGATCCCATGCGAATGGAATCACCGGCAGCCAAAATGATCGCTGCGACGGATTTTTTGGGGCGGGCGGACAAGAGTGGGCGACCCACGAAGGGATTAAATCAATTGGGCTGGGGCGAGATTAGGGATTGCGCTTGGATGATTTCTTTTTGCCGAAAAGATTGATATTGGTCGTAATGCCTTCGTCTCGAATTTGTTGCACCAAAGAGTCAATCCCGGCCAGGGTTTGCGTCAGGTCGGCGGCGAAATTCGGGTCGTTGATCAGCATTCCCAAGGTGCCGTCCGTGCCGCGGGCTTTTTCAACGATTTGCTGGAGACCGGTTGAGATTTCATTCAGCTGGGCAACCAAACTGTGCACGTCGCTGATGGTATGATTGATATCCTCGCTGTTCGCGGCCACCACCTCGCGGATATTGGATGACGCAGCGACGAGATTATCCATCACTTGATTCAACTTGCCTTCATTCAGGGTGATCAATTCCAGAGTCCTCTGCGAGGAGGAGTCCAGATTTCGGATGCTGGACACGAAAGCTTCTTGCAGATGCGGATCGCCGGCGGTTTTGTTGATATTGTTGATGGTCGTTTCCAGCACGCCCAGCAAGTGCTGCACGTCCTTGACCAGGTTGGCGGACATTTTCATAAGCTGATTCATGCCGCCGCCGCCCTCGCCCCGGAAAACGGTCGCCGGGCCCGGTATCCGACCCGAAATGCCCGGCCAGATATTCACCACTTTGCTCCCCATCAGCTCGGTGGCGGTGATTTCGAAGCGGGCGTCCTCATAGAGGGTCACGCGTTCGTCCAGGGCGCATCGGGCCCGCACCCCATCTTGTTCGAGAATGAATTCCAGCACCTTGCCTTTGCGCATACCGTTGACCAGCACAAAAGCGCCCTGTTCCAGACCGCCGATGTCGTCGAAGTGCACGTCGAGAACCCGGGATCTGGCAAGGAGGGTGCAGCCTTTTCCCCAGATAATCACCAGGATCAAAATGAGCAGCGCGGTGAAGACCGCAACGCCGACCTTCAGTTCGGAATACTGCTTCTTCATATCGCTAAATCCTGAACTTCAAAGCTCAGAAGAGACCAAATCAGTGATTTATTCCGGCGCGACACAGAGCTTCATCAAAATCCACCGGATCCCCGCTCCAAACATCCTGACAAACGATTTTGATCTGGCGCCGAGCGATGCTTTTCAGCATTTCAATTTCGTCATTGGATAGCGAGACGTAGTCGAGTAGACGTTGTCGGCCCGGCTTAGGGTGAACGCCGCCAAGAATCAAAAGATCCGGGGCGTTACCTCTCTCGACCCATTTCAGCGCGTCATCCACGGTTTGAACCACCGCCAGGCAGCGCGCGCCGCGCTTTTGAATCGCGGGCATTTCGGCCACGGCCTGAGCCAGGGTCAGCACCGAACCACCCATCTCCTCCGGGATGATCTGCAAATAGAGCTCGCGATCCCCAGCGTTCCCGGCTACCTCGTCGTTGGCCAAGATCAGGCAGTTGACCCCCAGCGGGACGCCCCACCCCAACACGACTTGACCGTGAACCAGGCGTTCATCCACGCGCAAATGGAAAAAATCGCCGGCGGCGCGAACCAGGCAAGGCCGCTTCCAAAAGCCCAACATGATTCCTATTGAATTCCGCGGTGCCCGTCATTCCGCAGCGTCTCGATCAATTCAGCGAAGGGCAGCTTATTTCGCTTGGTGACAAAGGACAGCAGCATGGGCAGATTGACGCCGGTTACGGCGGCGCAGTGAGCCTTTTCCTGAGACCTGCCTGCCTCCACCAGCTGCCGCGCCACCGCATAGGCGCTGCCGCCTAGAAAGTCCGTGAAGATAACCGTAGGCAGACCGTCTGCCATGAGCTCGCGCAGTTTTTGCAGTAATTGTTCGTTCGACAGCCCAGCGTTTGAAACAGCGCTCAACTCATCCTGTGGCCCGGCGATCTGCGCTACCGCCGCGACGAAGGCCGCGGCCAGTTGGGCGTGCGTTACGATGATCCCGCGCACCGGCATAAGCGTTATTCGAAGTCCTTTTCCAGATAGTCGCTGACTTGCTTTTTATTCAGGATGACGTCCATCAGGCGCGAATTGAACATCTGCGCTGGATGGTAACCGTAGACTTTCAAATGCAGATTCAAGGCGATCACTTCGGCGATGACCGTGATGTTCTTGCCGGGGAAAATGGGCAGTTTGACCAGCGGAATCTTCACCCCCAGACAATCCCGCTGCTCCTCATCAAGACCGATACGTTCGTAGTCTTCCTTGTCGCTCCATTCGACCAGCTCGATCTCCATCTCGACGCGCTTCTGCAGCCGGATGGCGCGCACGCCGAACATGCGCCGCACATCGATGATCCCCACCCCGCGGATCTCCATGAAATGCTTGAGCATTTCCGGGCCGGATCCCACCAGCACGCCTTCGGCTTTCTTGGTCAGAATGACCACGTCATCCGCCACCAGGCGATGCCCGCGCTCGACCAGGTCCAGGGCAATTTCGCTTTTCCCGATACCGGAGCGGCCGGTGAACAGCAGACCCGTGCCATAAACGTCCACCAGCGAAGCGTGGAGCGTCATCTTGGGGGCGAAACGGTCGTCCAGATAGTCGCTGAGCAGATGGACCAAGACGGTGGTGGATTGCTGGGTGCTGAAGATGGTCAAATTCCTCTTTTCCGCCTCCTCGATCATCTCCGGAAACACTTCATTGGAATCCGTCACGATCAGGCAGGGGATATCGAAGGCAAAGACGCTCAGGAATTTGGCCCGCCGCTCATCGGCGGATAACTTGCACAGATAGGACATCTCCGTATTGCCCAGCACCTGCACGCGATCAAAGGTAAAGAGCTCCAAATAGCCGGCCAGGGCGAGCCCGGGGCGGTGCAGGTTTTTCTGGGTAATCCTGCGGCGCAACCCTTCGCGGGACGTGACCAACTGCAATCCCAACCGGCTCTCATTGTCTTTGAAGAATAGACCGACTTCCAAACTCGTGTCCATGGCTGCCTCACCTGATCCTGAATAAGGATGAAGGGCGGGCTTCCAGACGGCCCGCCCCATCGTTTTCCGTAATTGGGCTGATTATCTCCCTCGATAAAGTTTGCCTTTATATTTGCGCAATTGCCGCTCGAGCTTTTCCACCGTTCTCGGAATGGCCTTGTAGAAATCGTCACTCGCTTCCGTCGCCGTCATCTTGGTACCATTGACATTCAGGCTGATTTCGGACGTCTTGCTGCCCTTCTGCCAGCTTAACACGACTTCGCCGTCCAGGATGTGATCAAAGTATTTCTTTAAACGCATAACTTCCGTCGTGGCGAACTGTTGCAGCTTGTCGCTGGCTTTGAAATGTCTGGCGGATATGCTGACTCTCATAATCGCTCCTTTCGGGGTTAAATCCTGAACATCATCTATTTGCGCTCGAGGGTGTGCTTGATAGAAAACCTCCTGCATTTTTTGGCGGCAGACATGAGTATATTTTTGCGTGGTGGAAACCGATGCATGACCCAGCATTTCCTGAATGGCTCGCAAATCAGCGCCGTTTTCGAGAAGATGGGTGGCGAAACTATGCCGCAGCAGGTGCGGATTTCGGCCCGGCGACCGGGGCAGCATGCCGAGAATTCGGTTAACCGTCCGCTGCACCCCCCGAACCGACAGGGGCCAGCCTCGGCTGTTCAAGAGCAGATGATCCGAGGGGGGCAGGTGATTCGATCTGCGTCCCCGCTCCCCGCGCGTAGGAAGATACTGATCGAGGCAACGCAACGCGGGGCCGCCCAGGGGGATCAGCCGCTCCTTGTTCCCTTTGCCCAGGACTCTGACAATTTGCCGATGGCGATCAAGATCGCGAAGATGCAGCATCGCCAGTTCACTGACACGCAGCCCGCAACCATAGAGCAACTCAATGATCAGCCGGGATCGCACATCCAGCTCCTGCCCCTGGGGAAGGGATTCAATCAGGTCGTTCAGCGGCTTCTGCTCAATAAAGCGAGGCAGCCGCCTCATTTTCCGGGGCAGCAGGATGCGCTGGGGTATTCCTATATTGATACTGCCGTGGCGGCTCAAATATTTGCAAAAGCTGCGCAGCGCCGATAGTTTTCTCTCCACGCTGCTGCGGGATTGGCCGGATCGCAGTAAAAAGGCGCCGAAGTCGCGTATGGATTGCGGGCTGAGCACACCGGATCTCGACCCGGCCTGCAAAAAAGCCTGAAAT
>Ga0315284_10012443_pt1 | contig 12113 bp, 23 predicted proteins | sample YL17G09_16_MG_FD_203696 | JGI IMG/M metagenome (GOLD analysis project Ga0315284, IMG submission 203696) | Sediment microbial communities from Yellowstone Lake, YNP, Wyoming, USA - YL17G09_16 | ecosystem: Environmental > Aquatic > Freshwater > Lake > Sediment | place: USA: Wyoming | collected...
AGAAAATGGTACATTACGTATTTCAGAAAAAATAAAACATTTTTTTTCCCCTGAAATATAAAGTGTATTAGGATTTTTAAATAACTGCGGATAAAAAGACATATTTTATTTTATTTTATATATAATGATTCTTCACCCGCAACTAAGAAAAAAAGCTGCTTTACGATACAATATTGAATTAACACTCGAGGATTTAGAGAAAACTAAGAAAGATTTACTAAAATTATATAAAGATTTATATAACACAAAAGAAAAATTAAATTCGGCTTTCTTAAAAACAGTTAGATTTTGGCATGAAGATATTGATCGTTTAGATACATTAATAAAAATAGGAGCAAATGTAAATTTTATGGATGGACGGGCACTAATAATATGTATAATGAATAATGATTTATCTACAGTAAAGAAGTTATTAAATGCTGGAGCAAACCCACTACTTAAAAAAAGTTTAGCAATTAAAGTTGCTAAAAAAAGATACAAAGATATTGAATCTGAAAAATATTTTACTTTTAATAAAGAACGAGATATGATAAAAATACAACAAATAATTAAGTTAATACGGAATTATGAAAAAACACATCAATAAATTACTGTTACTATTTATATTCATTATATGCGGCTGTAGCCATACATTACAGCCAACATCAAAATACAAGAAAAACACAATAGAAAAGAGTATTTTTAGTGCTCATAAAAATACTTACAATAAAAATACTTGTAGAACTTATGGATTTTGATATTTACTCAATATTATTTTAATCTAAATGTTATTGGAATTATATACCATACTGGAACAATTTTACCAGCATTTACACCCGGAGTAAATAAGGGAAGATTTTTAATAACTCTTAATGCTTCAGCATCTAATTTAGGATTAACACCCTTAAGAATAGTTACAGCTGTTACATTTCCTTTTGAAGTAACACAAAAACGTACTAATACTTTTCCTTGAATACTATCGATTTTTGCAGATTCTGGATAAACTGTATTTTCTTCTATATAGGATAATAAAGCAAAATCTCCACCCGGGAATTCTGGTAGTATATCAACAGTTGTCCAAACTGTATCATTATCTGATATTTTAGAAGTAGATTTTGAATTGTTACAAGAAAATATAATCATCAAAAATATTATAAATAACAGAGTTTTGAAATTTGTTATTTTGTTTAAAAGGGTTTTATTTTCCATATTTTTTATTATATATATTCGATATGAAAATAATAGATTTTATATGTATAGGGTTGGTATTAAAACTTCATAAAATATATGATGTTTTATTGTACTACCCGATATTACTATCGTAGCAGTTTTTGGATTGAGACGTACAATATGTCCTGTTTTTGGACCACTAGATGTATTCCATTTAACAAATTGGAATTTTCTAAAACTAGATTTTAAAATTTTTTGTTTTTCTTTGCATCGTCTTCTCCATTCAGTATTTAACATTCTACTAATAACTATAATATCTTCAATTAATAGTTCTTTAACAATTTTTCCAGAAAATAATGTTCTTTCTAAATTATCTAATTCTTCGGGAGTTCTAGGAGATAAATGTTTTACCATTGAAATTCAATTTAATTAATGATATAAATATAATCAATATTCTTAACATGAAAAAATAAAAGAGAACTTTTTTCAGAAGTTCCCTTAAAAAAATACACCATGAACCATCGCACCATCATAACACAACCTAAAATCAAACCGCCATCTACTAACCGTTTATAAAGACGGTTATCGGTAATAATTCTCAAATTTTCTAATCAGTATTCCACATTATATTTTTTACCTTTTGATTGACACAATCAGTAGTGTTCCAATTACTACCGATAACATCAGATAACAACAATTTTTCATTGATATTATTGATAATTTCTACTTGTTTTTTCTTTTCGTTTTTCATATTAAAATTTGTTTTAAACTGTTGTTATCTGAGTACTGTTAGCATCCATTGCGAGCAGCTAATATAATATCACTCGGTGCTCTTTTAAGTTCCTTTAGCAAAACAAATTATTTTTTTATAGAAGCTTCTTTTACATCTAGATTTTTTGCTGCAGCTCTAATGTATGCATAAGGCTTTTTATTCTTGAATAATCACAAATCTTTGTTCCTCTATGCCAATCATGATAAACTACTGTTACAATATACCCACCAGGTGTGAGTGATAATTCTTTTGTCCTATATTCATCACCTACTATGAATCCCATAATTTTTAAATTTTTATTTTCTCCAATTTTCTATTGGTCCAGTTAATTGTTTTGCAAGTTTTACATATTTTTCTGGAAACAAAAGTCTTTTAACTGTATCAACTTTATTTCCATAACTATTACGTCCAAGACTTCTTACAGTTTTGTTTAATTGATAATGAGCTTCACCCATTTTACCTTTTCCATAAGCATAATTGTGAAAAGTGTGTCTTCTACAATAACCAGATTTCGTTATAGAATATCCTGTCATCGTTTTTGGGTCTACAAAATACAATGTTCCATTTTCTTTTTGTTTTTTTGTACTACAATATACAAGTCCTTTACATTGAAGGATTTCTATTGCTTTTTTCATTTTACATTTTTGTTTCATATTTAAGAATTATAGTTTTTAATAAAATTTTCAATTTCTTGTTTTGCGCAGGTTACACAATATATAAGATATATTTCTCCCTTAATATCATCTTTGGTTAAATTATCTTTAATTACTGTATTACATTTATTACATAGAATAGTCCCTATACCATTATTGTATTTAATTTTTGGTTTTGGGAGTTTTGTTTTTTTCATGGTTTAAATTTTACTACTGTAACATCCATATCTTTAAGTTCTTTTTGGATAATTTCTTTTATCCTTTTCCAATCTCCACCAGCTAAACCAGTTCCTATAAGAGGTAATCCTATTTTAAAATAAGAAAATTTATAGTTTATTTTTCTCATACAAAGAATAAAAGCTTCATAATCTAATGGTTTTTTAGTAGAATCATAATGAAATTGAGTATAACAATTCAAAATAGTAAAAGACCCATTTATTTTAGTTTCAGAATAGTTTCCTAATTTTTTTATATCTCCTTTTTCAGTTCTTAAATCTGTAAGATATGCTGAAGGATATTGTTCTTTTATAGATTTAGCAATTCCAGCTTGCATCGTGCAAAAACAATTACAACCATGAGCTATAAAATCAAAATGTCCTTCTTTTGCTAATTTTAATAGATCACCATCTACTTCTTTATACATATTGAACTATTTTTAGAATTTTATTCTTTTCTTTAGATAAATTTATACTACCTAATGTACCTTTAGAAGTTCCATCCCAAAAAGCTATAACAGCATCAGCAGTATTTATAATTTGTTCATTTCGCATAAATCCCGCACTTTTTCCATATTTATCCCAATCAGGAAAAAAAATGGTTATAGGAATACTATATTCTGTTGCATAATATTCGGCCATTTTATCAGCACCTTTTGCTCCACCAGATATTATTTTAGTTAAAGTAAAATTATTCTCTTGTAAAAATTTTTTTATTTCTAATTTTAAAAATTCATAATCATGAAATCCTCTACTTCCTATTACTGCTAATTTCATATTTCTATAACTCCTATAAATATTTTAATAACATGCAAAGCTTTATCTCTTTTTGTTTCTGTATCAAATTTTTCAAAATAAAATATACCCGTCTGGTTATGATCTAAACCATTTATAAATTGAAATCTTATTGCAGGTTTACTTTCATGCGTATCTTTAGTAATTGTAATGCAATTATCTGTGTTAATATTCGTTTTATTTAATGTTATCCACATTTTTACGATTTCTAAATTTAAAAATTGAAAAATCTATAATTTGATATAAAAATCCGCCAGCAGAAGCGCCAATAACTGTAGTAAAATATCGATCCTGCATTTGTATAGAAAATATAGCTATAATAGCGCATATAAGTGATATCAAAATAGCGCATGCTACAAATATTAACATTCGTTCACAAAAAGATATATTAAACATAATTTTAAGTTTTAGTTATTTTTATTAATGTCGTAATTTCGATGCCACGTAAAATAGTTATTTTATAAATAATTATAATTCATGTTTTAATATGAATTTATTTGAAATTACTTTAAAAGAAAGTCTTCCATTATCATTATATAAAGAATTTTTTGCTACGAAAACAATACCCTCTCTGGGACCTTCTATAAGCATTGATTTTCCATCAGCATAGATAATAAGATCCTCAAAATTATCTGGTAGTTTGTATGATTTACTTATAATTGGGACTGTTTCAAGACCCATAATTTCCATCATTTTCAGAAAGTTTTCAAATGGAAGAAATTGGAAGTTAATTGGATTAAAAGCTCTAAAGAATTTTATAGTTTGTCCTTTAAGTTTATATTTGTTTTTTTGGATGTTTTCTCCAAGAAGTTCTCCTTGTAAAGTTAAAGATGCAAGATCGTGAGTAGCCATATAGACTCTCATTTTGTTTTCAAGATCAATAGTTCTTGCAACTTTCCAAAATGTATTTGTTTCTGTTTCAAGAAGTTCAAGATTTCTGGAAGCAATTCCAAAAATATTATTATAAACGAAGAAAGTTCCACTTGTTCCATCAACTTTTTCAGTAGCAATCCATTCTTCTTTTTTGTAATCTTCGTAATGATCCAATAAATTTTGGCAATTATGAATTAAAATATTATTAGCAAACATATTATGATTATTTTCAATAGTAATATCATATCTTTTACTATTTGAATCTATTTTTTCAATTTTTAGAATTTTTTGATTTCTAATTTTCATAATCAAATATTTTTAATATAAAATCTATAATTTCTTCATCTTTCATTTTATTTATATTAGATTCCCATAAATAAAATATTTTATAACCATTTTTTCTGCTTTACTTTTTTTCTTTTCATCATATTTCCAAATTTCCTATACGTATTTTTTCTTTTTAGGAAAATTTAAAAGATCGTTCGCATTATACAAATTTGGATTAGCATGCCAAAAATCTCCCTGAATTTCTAAAATTATTTTATTTTGAAAAACAATATCATAATTATAATTAAACAAAAATTTATTGGCTGTATATTCTATTTTAAATTCATTTAAAACGTTTTGTATTTTTAATTCTAATTTTGAAGTAAATCCTTTTACTTTAGATCTTGCAATAGAAGTGGATTCTTTTTTTTCCTCTTCTGTCATTTTAGAAAATCTCTCTTTTTGGGATTTTGAAATTCTATTTCCTACACCAGATACTTTAGAGGGATTATCAATCCCATATTTAAAAAATAATATATTTTTTATTATATTCCAATTTTTAATACGATCTATATTTTTTTCCGCTTTCTCCTGAATTTCTTTATTTTGAAAATTATTAATTCTCCCATAATTTTCTATCATTTTTTTTACTTTTTTCTCTTTTATCTCTTTATTTTGTGATAGATTTTTTACTCCAGTTTTAAAACATGTGCTTTCTATTTTATTTTGATAAATTTTTGTCTTTTTAGATTTTGAATTAGAACGTCTTTTAATATTATTAAAATTTAAGATATAATACACATCATTTAAAGAAATAAAATATTTATCCAGTTATATCTCTTCCGCAAAACGGACAATTAACAGTTTTCATCGAGTTTTATTTATATCTCGGTGAAAATTTTGATTTTTTCTATTCCTCTACTATTAATACCTCGTCCCCGAATTTTAAATCTTTTACCATACGATAAGCTTCTATTTCTGGTAAAAAGACCGGATGATTTGATGTTAATATAATTTCAGATTTATCTTCAAGTGTTATTTTATACCAGTCTTTATTATTTCTTTTTACTGATACGGATAAAATCCTATTAAACTCGGGTTTAAGTTTTTCATGATTAAATGAAAATATTTTAAAATCTTTTGGAATTTTAACTAAATCCGAAATTTTTATATCCCCCGTATCTGTTTTTATTAAAGTATCTCCATGAATACATCTTTCTTCGTCTGTTTTAATAGAATGAGAAGGAAATCCCCCCCTAACCTTGCCAGCAAGTTCTACGGGAATTGGAGCTTCATATTTTGTAATTCCAAGAATATCAGTTACATCAGCACCTTCATCACATTCGTTTCTATTCTGATCACGAAAATATATTTCGGGAATAACAGAAATAGGAAATATAATACCTTGTGAAATTTGCCCACGTAATTTTATACTGCGTATCCTAAATCCTCTTGAACGAAGAAATTCAAATTCTTCTCTTTCGGGCATTAAAGAATCAATCTCACAATAAACTACAAGTTCGCCGACTTTATGTTCGCCTTTTTTAACTACTATATTCCATCCTCTAATAGTTGCTCTTTCGATTGCATCAGCTCCTGGGATAGAATTTATTGCTGAAATTCTCGCAATAGTTGCAAGTTTTCTTACATTTATTAATTCATTATCTTTTTCTTCCATTATAATCTATATAAACTAAAAACTTCATCTGTACAAGGCACACATCTTTTTATATATTTTTCTATACATACTTTATCTCCATGTTTTTCTATCCAGTCTATAGATTTATAAGACCAATGACAATAAATAGCCCAATCATTTCCGTAACCTTTTTTAGCTATCCATCGTAATTCGCCGCCATCATTTGTCATAAAAAGTCCTTCTGGAGAATTTGGAAGTACACCAAATGCAAAAACTTCTCCTTTGGATGTTTTATCAAAATTTTCTTTTGTAAGTTTTTTCATTTTTATAATATTAATTATATTCTTCTCTAAAACAAAAATATGGTGGGATGCCATCATTAAAATATGGTTCTACTTCTTTTCTATTAACACTAACCATATCAATAGGAATACCGGTTTTCTCAGACGTAATTTTAATTAGTTCCTTGATGTATTCATCAAGATTATTTATTTTTTCATTACTCATTAGTATCTAAATTTAAAGATCTCTCATTAAACTAAATTTATGGTTCTTGTTCAATTTATAAATAATATAATCAATTGGAATTATAATTAAAAATAATAGTGCAGTATATATAATAGCTAATGGACTAAATAATAAAAATAATATAAGATTTTTAGGAAATGATCTTATCATTATTTCTAATTTTGATCGAGGTTTAAGATGTTTTATCATATAATCCCTTTACTCTTCAATACAACATATATTATAAACCAAATAAGATAAATAATAGGAAACCAGAAAATTTTAATAAATAGTTTAGTTTTTTCTTTCATAATTAAAAATAAAAATCAACAATTATTGAATCATTATTTATTTTAGTTAGATAATAATTTTTTACTTTAACATTTTTATTAATTTTTTTTATTATAATTTTTATTTTATAGGGATTAATTATTGATATTATTCTATAATGATAAATAATAGGAAATAAGGGAACTGCAACTTCTCTTTCAAATATAATATCTATTGAAATTATTGATATAATCTTTAATCTCTTACATAATTCTTTACTTGAAAAATCTATGTTTAAAATTAAATCTTTTGTAGATGTTTTTTGTAAATATTTATTTATTTCTTTTTTTGATCGTGGACTTAAATGCTTTATCATAACATACAAATATAAACAAAAACCTCAAATAGTTGAGGTTTTTGTGTTAAGAGTTTGTTAAATATTCTCTAAGTATTTAAGTGTTTTTGTTTTATTTTTCCAATCAAATTTATTCATCAAAGCATCTTGATACATTTTATTGAGTATATTTCCAAGTTCTGGTCCTTCAGGTATTCCAAACTTGTCCATTATATCTGTTCCCTTTACTGGAATGTCTCCATATTGTATAGGTATTTTTTCAGTTTTCATTTGATATATGATTTCCTGAGCAATTGGTGGAAGTACTCTTGCATCTTTAAGAGATGGAGCAGTTTTTAACATTTGAAATACATTCCACTTGTATTCTAATTCAGATTTTGTTTTTCCTGCAACTACATCAGTAAATACATCGAAATACTTTTCTATTGTTACTATAGCTTTATGAACATGATATTCTCCTTTGAGTTTATCTCTATAGAATTTTGAAGGAGTTACTCCTCCCAATACTCCAAGCGTGTAATAAAATGAAACCATATCTAATTTTTCAAAATCTGAAAAGTCAACAGATATCATTTTTCTTCCAAACAAAGCTTTGTCAATATCGGTTTTTTGAATTAATTCAAACGCTGTTTTTGTGCTTCCACCTTTAAGAAGAATTTTATTAAATTCATCAAGAATTCTCTCTCCAGAAATATGATTAAGAAGATGCGCATTATCTTTCATCAATTTTAGAGTAGTACAATTAACGCCAAATTTAAATCTTGCAGCAAATTGTATTGCTCTTACAATTCTCAACGCATCATCAGAAAAAGCTGTTTCATCGGTAGCTCTAAGTATTTTATTCTTTAAATCTATTCTACCATTAAAAGGATCTAAAACTTCTCCTGTATCTACTTTAACTGCTATTGAATTAACAGTAAAGTCTCTTCTTTTAAGATCTTCAAGTATAGTTACATTTTTAGTTTCTACTGAAAAGTCTTTGTGTCCACTTCCAGTCTTTCTATCTTTACGACATACTGCTATATCAAAATCTTCACCAACATGTCTAAAGGGTCTGAATTTTATAACTACAAAGGATTCGCCCACTATATTGATTTTTCCAAAAACTTCAAGTATATGTTCTACTTCTTCTATAGTCATTCCTTCAACTACTAAATCAACATCTTTAAGAGGTTTTTTAAGAAATGCATCTCTTACAGAACCACCAACAACATACACTCCTCTTGATTTATAAAGGAGTGTTTTCATCCAAGATTGATTTTTAAGTTCTTTAAGTAGGTTGTCTAGCATATATTAATTTTTTACAAATATAATACTAATTCTTGACACTTTAAACAATTGCGCCCATTTCTTTTAACATTTGCTCTGCTTGTTGCCAATCAACAAAAGGTTTTGATGATAATGTTGCGTCAAATTTTAATGGACAACCAAGCGCAGCATCATCTACATACAATTGCGCATATGCTTTAGGACTAGATGTCCATGATTTTTGGCCAGGGTTTTCATTTATTCCATAAAGTGGAATATCATTTTCATTAAACCATGCTACTGCTGCATTTAATCCACCATCTTCTTTTTTGAAAGTAACTGAGATATTCCTTCAGAATAGCTTCTCATAGTAAACAGCACTAATTGACAGCCACTTTCTACTAATTTCTTAAGAACTGAAACAGCTCCTATATCTTTCCCTACTCGTGGATAATCGTGAGTTACACAAGTTCCATCGAAATCTATACATACTATCATATCAATTGTCCTTTAAACGGATGAATAGTTATTTCATTTGTTAAAGAATTTATTTTTAAATATCCATTAGCTTTAAGTTTTTTATATAAATCTTTATTTGCTTTTTGTATTTTTTCTGAAAAATCAGAAACTCTTTGTATTCTTTTCATTCTTCACAAAAGTTATTTTTTCTTAAGTAAAATTGCAGTCATTAAAAAATGTTCGCCTTCAGTATCTTCAAGAAGTTTATGATCACTTTCAAAAGCTATTGCTGCAAGTCCATCATACCAATCTTCCCAAAAAATTTGGTCAAAAATTTCACCAATATCGGGCTTTAAGAAAAATCTAGATGAACTCTTAACGAGATAAGTTATTTGTTTCCAAGGCTGTAAATCCTTTACTTTCTTTTTTACTGTTGTAGCAGCATCAAAAGTTAAAGAAGTACCTCTTGGATTTTTCATCATCTTATTAATAGCTGCTTTTGAAAATTCATAATATATAGGCTTTCCATTAGAAAATTCTTGTCTTACAAGCTTAATCTTTTTAAAATTTTCTCGTATTTCAGCATCACCCATTCGTTTATAATTATAATACAAGCCTTGAATGCTATACGGTTGAATTATAAATCCTAAATCTTGCTCAGATGTAGGAGTTAAATGTTTTATACTCATATTTTAAAATCTCCATAAGTTTTAATTGTAATACCTTTTTTCTCTGCAGTTTTCATTTTACTACTACTCGATGAATAAGAATCTGTTATAAGATAACTTGCTTCTTTAATATCAGTTTCAATTACATTCGGAAATTGTTTAATCCATTCTTCTTTTGTCTTAAATCCGAACTCTTTCGGGCTTCCTGTCATACAAACTTTAATCGATGTGGTATCTATTACCTTGTCCTTTGGAGTGTCAATGACGATACCCAGATTTTCAAGCTCACTCACTGCGTGCATAATATAGGCTTTTACATCAGGTTCTTGAAGTTTGGCAACTAAAGCTCTTTCCATGCTTGTGTAATCAGGTTTCAAACCACAATATTCTCTTGCAGCCTGCTCTGAAAGTTTTCTTCCAATTCCATCATAACACATCATCAAGATAACCTGAGAGTATTTTAATGATTTGATATTTGTAAAAGCTTGTATAAAAAGTTCATGAGAGCGAGAGCAAGGTTTAATACCATATTTTTCATAATCACCAGCAGTTCCTGTTAAAACTGCATACATAAGCTCAAACATATTGTTATAAACTTTTGCGAAAGGCTCAATTGTTTTGCCACCAATTCGTTTAAGATCGAGCATATCTACAGCATATGAAAGTTTCTTTGCTACTACAGCTTCACAAAGAGAGTTTGGACACATAAGATGAATTCCATCAAATGTTAATGTAGTTCCACAACAAGGACATTCAGTTGGAGCATGGAAAGGTTCTATACTTTCAACTACAACTGATTGTATTTCAGGAATTATGTCTCCTGCTTTTGTAATTGTTACAAAAGAACCTACACCTATTTTATTATTGATGATGTAACCTTCATTATATCCAGATGTTCTTTTAACTGTAGTTCCAACTAATTCAACTGGTTTCAAAAGTACTACAGGAGTTAATTCACCAGTTTTACCGATATTTCTTTCTATGCCAATAACTTCAGTTACAACTTCATCAGGAACAAATTTAATTGCTATTGCAAATTTATAATGATGTTCATTATATCCTATGCTATCTCTAAAATTATAAGGGAATGAAACAACCACACCATCTAAATTATATTCAAAAGTATTTCTTAATTTTTCATATTTTTTAATTACATTTTCATATTCATATTGTGATGCTATGGTGATATTTTTAATTTTAAAAAATTCATTTTTTATTATATCAAAATTAACATGTTTTAAATTTAATATAAAATGAATAGGCATAATATGTATATTATTTATATAATTTAAATCTATTTTATCTTTTCCTAAAACTCCAGCCACTAAATTTCTTGCATTTGCAAATTTATCAGAATATTCTTTATCGAAAATATTTTTTGGAATGATAGCTTCACATCGTATTTCTAAAATATCATTATCTGAAATAAGAATATTGTAATCTAATTTTTCAGGAATTAAAGATTTTAACTTATTTGTAATATCCTTTCCTTGTTTTCCATCTCCTCTAGTTAAAATTTTATGTAATTTGTTTCCATGATATATGATATTTATTGCATTTCCATCGTATTTAGGAGTATATTCTATTAGAATATCTTTTTGATTTGTACAAGAATTATACCATTTTAAAAATTCAGTATTTTTATAAATAATTAATTTTTCATTTTTTTCTGTTTGTATTTTATCTAAACTTAACATCACTGAAAAATGATCATAATCAAAATCTGATTGTTTGTATCCTACTTGTTCAATAACTTTTGAATTTAATGATTTTAGTTTATTTTCTAATATGTCAAAAGATGTATCATCTATAATTGGGTGTCCACTATAATATGCAATTTTTGCATCTAAGTATTTAGTTTCTAAAATTTTAATATTCTCTGATCCTATCATTTTTATTTTTAATTATGGTGCAAATATAATCAAAAACCCTGATACTAAAAAATATTTAATAAATTATTTTTTCCAAATACCCAAAATTCAAAATTAAATCCTCGGTTTATACAAGATTGTTTCTTTAATTCATTAATTTGAATATTTAATTTTATAGTCCATGAAGATTTTACTTCAATTATTATTTTTTTGATATTATGTATATGACAGGATAATAAAAATGTTTTTTATCATCAAAAACATAATTAAAATGTCCTAAAAATTTAAAAATTTCCTTTTTCCCTATAATTATATCTGATTCATTATATGTATATTAGAAATTCTTCCAGAAGGAAATATATAAATTTTATT
>Ga0315284_10012444_pt1 | contig 12113 bp, 20 predicted proteins | sample YL17G09_16_MG_FD_203696 | JGI IMG/M metagenome (GOLD analysis project Ga0315284, IMG submission 203696) | Sediment microbial communities from Yellowstone Lake, YNP, Wyoming, USA - YL17G09_16 | ecosystem: Environmental > Aquatic > Freshwater > Lake > Sediment | place: USA: Wyoming | collected...
GATCATGAAAGATTAAAGTATCACCGTCATGAATATTACATCCATCGAGTGTTTGATCTAATAGAAGCATTTTGTCACCGGTAGAAAGTTCATAATGCCCGAACGAAACAAGACCAAAATGATAAACCACTTCTTGAATGACATCTTGAACTTTAATATTCTTATCTAAATAAAAGAAAACATCTCCAAAAGTCGTCACAATTTTAACATTCATATTTGCTTTAATATTTTTATCAATGATACGTTCTATTTTATCATCTACTCCTTCGCGAATCAAAAGAAGTTTGTTGAATTCATCAAGTTGGTTGTTTATGTTACGCTCAATATCGAGAAAAGCTTTGTGCATATTAAAAATTTTTATCAATATGTCGACACTGAGTTTCTCAAAAAAGAATATGAACTGACTCTGTTCAAAACAAAAAACAGGATAAGCTGACATTTTTTCAAATAATTCATAATGCTTAGGTTGAATAATGCCAAAATCGAATTCTGTCATTAAAAAGCGTTTACCAACATATTGTGTGCTGACTTTATCTATTTCCGAACTTATACAATAATTTTCTGCCCAAATACCGAAATGAACAGTCGGCCACCATGAAGTATCTTTAAAAAAATTATTGAATACTTCTTTATTGTTCAAGAATTTATAAAATTCAACAAAGTCGTCTTTGAAAATTTCTTCCCAGTTTTCTCCAAAAGCAAAAGGTGATATGTGTATTTCCCTGTTTTCAATTCTCTTCACTAAGCCACTCAATTTCCCGATTCTCTTGTTACGCTCTTTAACAACATCTTTTTCAAATAATTCAGCATCTTCCCTGGCATTTTTTTCACTATAATATTCGCCATCAAAACCGCTTGAATGAGGCTTTAATTCAAAACCGTCGTGACATTTCCTCTTCGAATCAACGACATTTCCTCTTATAAAAACCAAAAATTCATTTTCCATTTTTACCTCTTTAATTTATTCCAATCTACTTTGCGAGCTAACGAGCTTGCAAGAAATTTAACTGCAGTTTCAGTCAGCTCGTAATCACCGCCATCGCTAGTATTTCTTGTCGCTTCAACTTCTTTGACAAATTTGTCAAATGATTTGCCGCTTGAAATATGAAACATTTTCTTATTTATTTTTAGTGACATTTTTCATCGCTTGTTTATAAGCAAGTTCTAATCTTTTCGACACTGACGCTTTTGCACTATAGTCTTGTCCTACTCCATCATCTGGTGAAAGCCAAAGCTCTTCACATATTCCTTGGTTTGTTCTATCTACTCTTCTCCATCCAAGTTTCTGCAATGTGTCACGCATCTGCTGATGTCTTCGTTGAATTTCTGCAACATCATGTGCCATGTGCAACCAACCCAAAGGGCCATGTTCATTGGCAGATTTAAGCTTGATTGAATAGCTTGCTCCCAGCGCTTTTTGAATTTCTGATTCGGTCATCTTCTTCATCTCAACCTCACGGTGTATGTACATTCACCTTCTTCGTTAAAACCCGGATTATCTGCGACTACAATATACTTTTCATTGTGTATTTTTTCAACATTAAACCATTGAGAAGGTATCTTTGTCTTCTTAGTAATTTTCTTAATTCTTTTTGAGAACTCACTTATTTTGATAGTTGTTTTATAACCTTTGCCTATCTTCTCTTTTACTAAATCATAAAAGATATTGTAAGCTTTTTGCGGAGGGATTCCGAAGTTAGCTCTCTGCGCATCAATATCAGTTTCTCCCAATTCTTTTGCTAAATAACCAATAACTTTGCAATCTAATTTTTTGAGGTAACTAAATGCTTTATCGAATCCTTCATCTCTGTCTAAGATCTTATCATCTTCTTTTGCGTCAATAACTATAGTTATTTCATATTGCATGTTACCTCCCGAAACCCAAAGGAGCTATACGTGTAAATTCTTCAAAAGATAAAACTTGTTTTTTATCAGTAAGAGCAGCAGACGGATCTTGGTGAATTTCAACTTCTAAAAAATCGACTCCAATCGCACAAGCTGCATTTGCTAAAGGAATGACATATTTACTATTTCCAGCTGAATGTGATGGATCAAATGCTACCATAACATTCGGATTGTCTGCAAAAACGTCTTTTAATACTATGACCGCATCTAAATCTGGAGTGAATCTAAAATGAGAATCGAATCCTCTGATACCTCTAGCGCACATTATGATTTTATTTCTTCCGGGATTCAAATATTCCATTCCATCAATCCATTCATCAATTGTCATTCCAAAACCACGTTTATAGACGAAAGTGTGATTTTCAAGTTGTCCAAGAAATTTCAATAAATCATAATTCTGTGAATTTCTAGAACCAATTTGAAAAATGTCAACTGTGTCTTTTACCAATTCATATTGTTGAGGATTTAGAATTTCTGTCACGAATCTGATATTGTTATACTCAGCTTTAAGTTTTCTGAGTATATCCACGCCTTTGTCACCAATACCTTGCCAACTTGTAGGATTAGTTCTAGGTTTCCAAAGCATAGCTCTATACAGTTCGTGATGCCAGCTAGATATAAAATCTAAAACTATTTTCTCACTCTCGTAGTTTTCGAACGAGCAATGGCCCAATATAAACTTTGTCATTTTAATCTTTCAGCAATTTTCTTGCTTTTCTTTTCTTTCCAACCTATAGCTCTTAACCCTGGTCTGGCCAATAATCTAAGCTGCAGTTTATGAATATCATGACAAGTTTCTTCTTTTTCCATCGGATGGAGCAGCGGCAAATGTAGCATTAAGTTTGCAACTTTCGTTAAAGCTTCAAAAGCTTCAAATTCTTCTTTAGTCATTCTATGTTCATTTCGCATTCTAAACACAAACTTTTTTTGATTATTTTTCATTTTATTTTAATCTTTCACTGCATTCAGGATTAACGCAAGGAGCATTAACATATGCCAACCCATGTCCGCATGCAGGACATTTGTATGGATCTGTATGTTTAGTTGTCAAGCTGAGCAGACCCATAAGAAGTTCTGAACCTTCAGCTTCTTTATGTAATTTCTCATATTCTTCGGGCGATACTTTAGAAAGATTCTCTATTAGATGAAGCATTTCGGTAAGAATTTCTGAAGTTCTAAACGAACATTCGGCTTCTCTATATAGTTTTTCATATTCGTCGACTGTCATTTTAGAAATTCTGTCTAAAACGGGCTGCAAATTAAAACTCTTTTTCTTCTCGCCCTTTTTAGTCATTGCAAAAATATTTTTCCAAATATCTTCAATAATCCGTTTTGTCAATAACACCTTATTTTCTTCAGAAACTATAGAATTTAAATGATCTGTTATTTCATATTCTCTGTTGCTGTCTTCGATCTGAATATCGTTTTGTTTTTTGAATTCAGCAATTTCCTTAGTAATCTCAAGCCTTTTTTCCAACAAATCAATCAACGCCAAATCAATGTCATCTATACGCTTTCTGAATTCTTTCAATCTGTTAATCACTTTTTTCTTCCTTGTTTTCTTGCATCAACTTCCTTCTGCAATTGTTCTTCTTCTTTTTTTCTCTCTTGCTTTCTTTCTTCAACTTCTTTTTGTAATTGCTCATCTTTTAAGCGTTTTTCTTCTTCTTGTTTCTTCTTTAAGTCAATTATATCTTTGAATATTCTATCTGATAATTTCTGATACAAAGTTGAGAATTTCAAATAGATAAAATTAAAAAATCTTTTAATGGGATCATTCAGTAAAGTCCATGTCATAGACCAAGGCCAATAACTCATCCAAACGATAATTTCTGATTTATACTCTTTCGCTGTAGGAATTCCTTGCCACTGATTTTCAGCATATTTTTCTTTTCTTCTTATTAACAACAAATACCATTTTATGAATGACCATGTTATGCCAACAACAAGATACAGTCCAAGAAATTTCAAAATTCCCAGAAAATTAAACGATTTAAAAAATGCTCTTATATTTGCATCTCCTAACCAGAAAACGAGCAACATAGAAATTATAAAAGTGATAGTTGCCCCGAATCCGTTACTCTTGTGTCCATCTTCTCCGTCATCAACAAAAATAGTAGTTATGATACACCAAGCTGCAACAATAACCCAAAACCAGAATGACCAAAGAGTGATAATCATTTTTCCTCCTTGCTAATAAATCTATAGAACTCAAAATGAACTTTCTTATTTTTCACCATTTCTTTAATACTCATTTGCTCCTCTTCAATTCTAACGCTTCAAACAAATCTTCAGATTTTCCTGTCACATAGATATCTGCTGCCCAAATACTTCCGAATGACCAATTTTCTTTTTTATCTGGCATTCTCATAACTTCCCCAACGTTACATTGCCAATTGTTATTTCTTTCATGATGAGCACTGTGTTTTGCAAACCTTTGTGTTTCATGGTTCCAGCAAAGATCATCTCCGACATTATATTTTGTTTTAGTTCTAACTTTTAAAACTTTGCCATTAACAATATAATATAATTTTCGTTTATTCTTTGTCATTCTTCCTTTCAATCAATTCTCCATTCAAATCATAAATTCTTCTGCACTTTGGAAAGTTAGAACAACCACAGAATTTACTACCAGTTCGTTTACTTTCTCTTATAATTAATTTACCACCACAATTGCATTGTTTTCCTTCCAAATATTCAACTTTTTTCTTTTCAACTTTTATTGGCTCTCCGTTTTCACCAATCTTAAAAGCTGATACACATTTGTCTTTGCCTTCTTTTGCATATCCATCACACCCATAAAATTTTCCAAACTTTCCAAACCGTACAACAAGTTTGTTTTTCTTGCATACAGGACAAGTGATATCAGTGATTTCCTTTTCTTTCTTAACATCTTTTACTGCCTCAAGCCGTTTTTTCAACTCTTTGAAAAATCCATCTACAACTTCATACCAAATTTTTTGATTATCAGCTATGTCATCTAACTGTTCTTCTATTCTTGCTGTGTAACCGATATTCATAAGTTCTGCAAAATTCTTCTGCAAAAATTCACAAACTTTAATACCTAAATCAGTGGGTCTAAAAACTTTTCCATCTTTAGTGACATAAGTGCGTTTGACAAGTGTCTCCATAATAGTTGCATAAGTTGAAGGTCTTCCCACTCCTTCATCTTTCAACTTCTTTACAAAAGAAGCAACGTTATAAGCTGCCGGGGGTTTTGTAAAATTTTGTTTTGGAGTTACTTCTAATAAATCTACTTTTTCGTCCTGATTTACTTGAGGCAAAATCTCTTCTTTTGAAGTTGAAAATTTATCAACTTTCAAGAAGCCATCAAATACTAAAATCTGCCCATTAGCTACGAATGTATGTTTGCCAGATTGAACTTCAATGTGAGTTGCATCAACTTCTGCATCTGACATCTGGCAAGCTAAAAACCGCAAATAAATTGCTTCATAGAGTTTAAGCTCATCCCCTGTCGCTGAAACATTCTTAGGACTCTGATCTAAATGACTAGGTCTAATGCCTTCATGAGCTTCCTGAGCATTCTTGTCTTTTGATTTGAAAATGTTAGGATTAGGCGGTAAGTATTTCCCGCCGAATTGAGTTTGAATAATTTCTCTAATTGCTTTGATTGCTTCTTCAGAGATGTTAGTCGAATCTGTTCTGTGATAAGTTATCAGACCTTGTTCATATAGATGTTGGGCTATTCCCATTGTCCTTCGGCTATCCCATCCAAAAACATTAAAACAAAATTGCTGCAAAGTTGAAGTTTCAAATATAGGATTGGGATGACGTTTCTTTCGAGTCTTTTCTAATGTAGCAACGTTCCACAATTTAGATTTCTTGATATCAGCAAGCAATTCATTTGCTTCAGTTTCACTTTTTATTTTCTGATCTTTTCCTAGTTTATAAGCCGTTTCTAGTTTTTGTTTCTTGACGGTAAGGAATGTTCCATTGATTGTCCAAAATTCTTCTACTTTAAAATTGTCAATTTCCTTCTGTCTATCAACTATCAATTGCAAACCGATAGACTGAACTCTGCCAGCTGATGTTCCTCGGCAAACTTTATACCAAAGAATAGGAGAAACTTTAAAGCCGACCAGAAGATCAAGAACACCTCGTGCTTGCTGAGCATGATAAAGATGTTCGTTCAAAGTTGTTGGATTAGCAATAGCTTTTAAAATAGCAGTTTTAGTGATTTCATGAAATACTGCTCGTTTGATATCTTTATGTTTTCCAATTCCAAGATGAGCAATATGCCAGCCGATAGCTTCGCCTTCTCGATCTGGGTCACTGGAAATGTAGACAGTATCAGCTTTCTTTGCAAGATCTCGGATTTCTTTTATGACTTTTTCTTTGCCCTTGATAGGTTGATATGTAACTTCATAGTTATTTTTCATATCAATGTTTTTATCGCTGTGAATGTCAAAACAATGACCCACAGTCGCTTTGACTAGAAAATCAGAACCTAAATAACCTTGAATAGTTCTGATTTTTCCCGGAGATTCGACAATGACCAATTTCATTCAGCTTCTTTTCGTTTGGTAACTATCAAAATTATCAAAGCAGCAATTGCTACAGGAGGCAAGAACCACCACCACTTTTTCATATTTCTCCTTTCTCTTTTTTAAATTCAGCTTTTCTGTTAATAGTCTTCTTTACAGTAATTATATACCGGATTTTCATTAAAATTTTTCCTAAATGATTTTGACCTTCTCCATTACAAACGCCCCAGTATATATCTCCCCAGTCGTTTCCTTCAACTAGCTCTTCATCTCCAGTCGCTAATAAGAGATCTGCTAAATCAATGTTTTGCTCGAATTTGCTTTTAACTACTGAAAACATGACATCATTCTTAATCTTATCCCAATCTTGACGAATCTGGACTTTTCTTCCAAGTCGTTTTGCTTTACCAGCTGTTTCTGCATTTCTAATCAAATATCTCTCTGTTTCATTTTCACATTTCATTGCTTGAAAAACATGTTCTGAAGAAGAGAAAATATCAAAAGGTTCTGGCAAACATTCAGGATATTTTATACTGCAAGGCCAGAAGTTAGATAAGAATCGATATTGACCTTGAAATTCTGCAATCATAACTCCTCACATTCAATTTTATGTGCATTGAACCATGCTCTTACTAAATGTCTATGACAAAAATCTTTTGATTTTTCATAACACAAAAGAATCGAGCTCTCACATCTTTGAGCAATTTTATGAGGACTTAAATTCGCTAACTGCTCGTTGTATTCAAGAATATATTCTGCTTCAGATATTTCTTTTGCTTTCGCTCTAGACAAAAGACTTAATGTCGGCATTAATTCTACAATAACAGATCCAAATCTTGGCGGAGGATAAAGAGCTATTGAAAGCGTTTTGAATCCTTCTGGAAATTTTCGCCAGTTAGCAAAATAAGAAGTATAGATCATATAATTTTTTGTCTTCTCATTTCATCAACTATTTCTCGATAGATCTCAACATGTGCTCTTCTTAAAATTGATTTGAAAATAGCATCAACTTTATTCACTTTTTTTCGCTTTGAAAGTGATGCCAAACAAATATTGAGCAATCTTTTTAGATGAAAACAACTTTTACTAAGTTTAATGTTTTCGTTTTTATATCTTTTTTCTGTAAAAGAACCACGTATACCAGCTTCAAAATCTCTTTGGTAGTTCTGTTTCTTCTTTTTCTTCGGAGAAACGGGTTTTATAAAAGTTTTGCATTGCTTTTGATCACACATCTCTTGTGTTTCTTCTGTTGTAGCACGTAAGCAACCTTCTGGCATCCAACGTTTAGTATCACCTGTAGGATTATAGAGCCAAACATTTCCAATTTGCCGAATGCCACGAATAACAAACTCACGAGGAATAAAAGCCCCATATTTTTGTTCAGCTGAATAAACTTTCTGAAATAATTCGAACTTGGGTTTAGTCATTAGTCCTTTTCTTTTCCTTCAGAATCTTTCATGTTAAGAATGGGTTTTATTTTAGCAATTATTTCTGCAGTAGGCTCAATTGCTTCTTCAATCATTTTCGAATCTTTATATGCCATCGGAGATTCATCCAAAGTTCCCAATCCGATAGAAGTTGAAAATATACCTTGCATAGACTTTTCAAAATCTTCAAGTTTAACTTCTCTTTTTGCAGCAGATCTGCTTAAAACTCTTCCTGCGCCATGAGGAGCAGAATAATTCCACTCGGAATTACTTTTCCCTTTACACAAAAGAATTCCATCTCTCATATTAAAAGGAATTATCATCAATTCGTCTGTATATGACCTAATAGCACCTTTTCTAATTATAAAATCTCTGAAATCAATAAAATTATGCACTGACTCTACTTGTTGAAAAGCTTTCATTGCAGGATTGATTAAATTCGAAATTATTTTAGCAATATGCTCTCTGTTCACTTGCGCATATTGCTGTGCAAAAATCATATCAAAAAGATACCGTATAACACTTTCTCCTTCGAGATAGCATAATTGCTGAGAAATGTTATCAAGAGAATAATGCTGTCGTAGCACCTTTATCTCTTGTTCAATATTACTCTTCACAAAAGTTTCACGTATCCGTTTTATCTCGTTTGAAACAATTTCATCTTTTTCTTTCTTCACAACCTTAATAGCATAATTTTGCCAATATTCACAAACGCACTTCCCAAAATTTCTTGAACCTGTATGTATCGTCAACCAAAAATGATCATCTGCAGATTTTCCTATTTCTACGAAATGGTTGCCTCCGCCGAGGGTACCGATGCTATTAATAACTCTTCTTTGATCTGCGCCGATCTGTTCACATTTCTTTTGAAACCATTTGTCTTCGCCTTCATATAATTCAGAAATAAAATTAGTATTAAATTTCTTATTGTATGCATTCGTGAATTGTTTTGCTGATTCTCTTACTTTTGTCCAGGGAAATTCATTCTTAAAATGCATTACAGCTTTATCGTGTGTAGAAAATCCAAACGGAACTTTTTCTCTAATTTGTTTATCAAGTTGTTCTAAAGAAATATTTAATTCTGTACCAAGATTATAAGATAACATACCGCAACCAATATCCACGCCTATTACATTAGGAATAACTTTGCTTGTTAACGGCATTGTGAAACCAATAACTGAACCTTTTCCAGCATGAGTGTCTGGCATTATGCTAATAGGGTTTGTAAACGCCGGATGATTCAAAAACCCATGAATTTGTTTAACACACGTTTCTTCAACGGCATCAATCATTACTTTTGCAGTAGTATATTTACCTTTTATTTCGAACATTTAAAAAATACATCCTTCTCTGCAAAAATAATTTTCAAACCATTCTAAAAATCCTGCTTTGTCGTTTTTATATTCACTTTGCCAAACAGTATGAACAAAATAACCTAATTTTTCTAAGCGCTCTATGCGTTCTTTATCTCTTTCCCAGATTTCCTTAGCTTTAATTTTATGATGAATTATATCTTCAGGTTTATAAATTTTTGGATTTGCATGCCAAAAATCTCCATAGAATTCTATAATGTGGTTTATATCGACTAAAATTACATCAGGAATAATCCAATGACCATCTTCACTTTTTATATGTTTTTTTTCGATTTTTGAAACATAAATATTTTTTAAATCTGAAAAGAATTGTTTTTCAGCTTTAGATTCATTTAAATGATTAAGATTAGAATGTAGTTTTCCCTCTTTCCAAGTTCGAATCATTCGTTTACTGCATACTAATCTTTGTTCGAGAAGCTGTCTGAATTTAACTATTCTGTCTCGATAATTCTCGTCTTCTTTCCATTTTTTCTTAATTTTTTGTCCCGCTGCTTTCATTTTCTCTGGTAATTGTTTTTTTCCAAAAAATGAATTATTTTCTTTTGAACAATCACGATGACTAATACAATAACCGTTCTTATTGTAAATTATTACTCCGCAAGTCTTACAACAATTTAGCAAATTAAAAATATGTTTATATTCAAGTGATGAGATTTTATGTGTATATCTTACATGGCGAATAACGCCACCTTTCGTTGTAAAAAATTTATGACAAATTAAACATTCAACCATAGTTCACCTATATCTATTATCTATATATCAGTTGTTTAACAAGCTTCGTTTTGAATTCTTCCATGCACATCGTCGTCGTTTTCTTTTCCAAGCTCTTCGTTGTCACATGAAGAATCTTGACCACATGTGCATTCGTCTTCAAGCTCTCCATGTTTTTTAATTTTCATAAGTTCCTCCTATGTTGTTTTAAAACTTTATAAAGGACTCTTTGCTGTTATGCCCTCTTCTTCTCTGAATTGTTTTGCAGTTCTTACCTTACCAAGAGTAAATCTAAACCTATCATAATCAACGTTCTGCATTACTTCTATTGGTGAGTACGCCCACATAACTACCCAATCATCATCACGGTTATCTGTTTTATTATGAAGCCATGCTACATACTTTGTTTTTCTCTTTTTCATACCATCCTTTAGTTGCCTGTTTTATCCAAATATATACCGGATTTGCCATCCAGAACAAGTTTTTTCTTCTTCATCTTCTGCCATAATTTTTCTCCTTTAGTTTTTCATTAGATTTCGGTTTGCTTTTTTCTTCTTCATAATCCTTAATATGTTTAAAAATATTATTACCAATATCTTTAATTGCTTTTTTATCTTCTTCTGATAAGATATCATCTACATCTTTCATGTCTGGAATTTCTTCTGGACGTTGTCGTAGTGTTAGAGCAATTAAAGCATCAATTGCTCTGTCTTCTCTTTCTTGTTGTTCATCACACAGCTTTACAAAGCAATCAAATTCTTTATTCTTTTTACAATTATCGTATTGAGGGCATTTTTGTTTCTTATTCATCTATTTTCAATAGTTGAGGATCAACAGCTTTAGCAAAATCATTACACTCAATAGTAATCTTTGTCAAAACAGCTGCTTTTATTAAATTTTTTCTTTTATAACAAACATGTCCGTGCTCACATTCGTGACAAGCTTCGCCAAAAGACCAAACACGTGGATGAATGGCACCTACTAATTGAAAATTAAATTCTACTTGCACGGTTTCTTCCGTTCAGATTGAATAAAAGCTGCGAAAGTTGCTAGCAGAACTATATTAATCATTGCCCAGATCAAATTATAAGTTGCTCTTGCATAGTTTCCAACATGTTCTGCTATTTTCATATCAATTGCGTTCATCACCAAAAATATAGCACAAAGTAATGTAACTATAAAATAAAATATCAGCTTTATTTTCCTCATTGTTTTCCTTTCATCTTAGTCCATACAAAGTTAAAATTGCCGCCCATCAAAAATATAGCACAAAGTAATGTAACTATAAAATAAAATATCAGCTTTATTTTCCTCATTGTTTTCCTTTCATCTTAGTCCATACAAAGTTAAAATTGCTGCCCATCCTGATGGCAATGAATTTGGCGGCCTCTTTAATTCTTTGCCATACTTAATCATCATGTCAAGAAAATAATTTGCATGAAAAAAAGCTTCAACAATCGGTCTTGTATGCTTCAACCAATTATCATTATGAGAGTGTTGCCATTTTTCTTTTGTTCCTTCAGAAATAATTTGTAAAAACCAATCATCTAAAGGCTGTCTCGAAAATGATTTAATTTTCTTGACAATTTTTAAAATATGATCTTGTAACCAATATACTTTGAAACTATGATGATAAAAACGGTACATTTCGTCTTCAGCTGCATATTTCATTTCTTCTAATGACTTTAAATTTTTCTTGATGTTCTTTAAAATACGTATAACTTTTGGCCTCTTATCAAAATTTTGATATTTATATTTTCTGGATCTTGCTGTTATCTTTTTTTCTTCTTGTCTTGCGGCTATTTTTTGATTTTCATAAACTTTTACTTGCTCTTTCAATTTTTCAAATTCACTTTTTAGTGCATCAAGTTCTGCTTTTGCTAAAATAGGAAACACAGGAGATTCACCAATTTTCATCGCAGTTCTGCGAACATCAAAGTTATTAATTGCTTTTTGAAATTTAGCAATCCATTTCTTAGTGATACCACATTGACGTTCATTTTCTATCATATTTTGGTGCTCGTTCTTTTGGATCATGAACTTCAGTAAATTCACATTGATCAACAAGAGTACACAGAACTCGTTTGACTTCCTCACGAGAGTCCATCTCACTCTTGCATTTTAATTTACCATTTTCTTTGTAGAAGACATATTCACCGAAGCCACGACCTTTGATAGACCAACTAATGCCT